>Ga0302326_10005717_pt1 | contig 28234 bp, 19 predicted proteins | sample Palsa_T0_3_FD_202264 | JGI IMG/M metagenome (GOLD analysis project Ga0302326, IMG submission 202264) | Peat permafrost microbial communities from Stordalen Mire near Abisko, Sweden - Palsa_T0_3 | ecosystem: Environmental > Terrestrial > Soil > Palsa > Peat permafrost | place: Sweden: Abisko... | reverse complement strand
TCACGAGAAGGTTCGGATTGACCGACGCCGCTTCGACACCGGCTTCGGGCAGCGTGTCCTCGAAGCAGTTGAGCACTGCGGCTCGGATTGGCCCGCTCTCGAACGCGACCTGGTGGTCACCCGGCAACATGCCCGTTCCACGGACGAATGCCCGCCGAAGCGCTGGGAACGTCGTCGAGAACGGGACCGACTCGCCGAACGCGAGGAGATGAATCTTGTGATACGGCGCATCGATGTGACCGCCATGCACGAGCACGGCCGAGTTGTACGAACCGTTCTGGGTAACCATGAGCGCGCCGGTGAGTACTGGACCGTGCACTCCCGCCTGCAGCACGGCCCATGGTCCGACGGAGTCCGTTTTGGCTGTGGCCGCCATCATGAACGGGTACGCCGCTTCCGGCCACACCACGAGCTCGGTACCGCGCTGCTCTGCTGCCTTCGTGAGCGTGGTCAATCGGTGAAGTATCCCATCGCCGGCACGCGGGTCCCACCGAATGCGAGCTTCCGTCGACGGCTGCACGAGCGCGATGCGAGCCTTGGGCGCGCGCTCTCGCTGTCCGTCGATCGCATGCATCCGCAGCGCTCCTGCACCGATCATGACGAGAGGCACGAGCGTCGCTAGCGCGGCTCGATACGCGGCGAGACGACGAGCGTGTGCGCGTGTCGCGACGAGAGCCTCGGCGAGGAGCGCAGACGAGATGGCGAGCAGGGCCGCAACGCCGCGCTCACCGATCACGTCCGCGAGCTGAACGAGCGTCGTCATGGACGAGAGGCCGCCTGCAATCGTCCACCCGAACACGCTGGGTACGAACGTGCTTGCCCACACGGCGATGCCAAACGCCAAGAACCCCGGCACGCGACGCTCGCGGAGCTTTTGTGTCAGCCAGGCCGCGATGGCCCACCGCAAGCCCTGGAACATCCCAAGAAGGAGGAGCGCGAGGAGACCGACGACATAAGGGAGGTCGGTGAACTGCGCGATGGTGTGCGGAACGAACCGAAGCACGACGACATTGACCGCCGTGCCAAACACCCATCCCCGGAACGCTCCACGTAACCACCTGCGCCATCTCGCTTTTGGCGTGACGTCATCAGCAAGGAGGGTGAAGGCGAGGAGGGCCTGACCAATCCACGCTGCTGGATAAATGTCGACCGGAGGGGTCGCGAGCCCGAGCAACGCGCCGCCGAGTAGGGCGAGCGCAACGCGAGCGTGCCGCTTCAGACCCGTCTCGAGCTCCTATCAGAAGTAGAAGGTGAGACCACCGGTGACGAGCAATCCACCCGAGGTGTTCGTCGTCTTGCCCGTGTTGGGATCGATGAACTCGGGATAGGCCGTCGCGTTCGAGTCCGTACGCCCGCGTAAGAAGCCACGTGCGTCGACGTTCGCTGCGAGGTTGCGTGTCAGACGGTATTCGATGCCGAGGCCCGCTTGCCCACCGAAGTAGTGGTAGCTGACGCTGTCATTGAAGCCGACGGGCTGGACGCCCGTTGCATAGGTGTCATTGGTCACGTTGGCGATGCTCCAACCAATGCCGCCGATGAGGTAGACCTGCGCGCGACTGCGTGGGTTGAGGAAGAAGAGCCCGCTCAGCGTGAACGCTGTCTCGTTGCGTGCGTAGTCGTTGTAGTCACGACCAATCACGAAGTCGCCGCCGGCCTCCACGGCGAAATAAGGCGTCGCCCTGTAACGAAGACCCGCGCCAAAACCACCAAGGCCGGCGTTACCGTTGTAACCGTTGCCGATGAACGCGCCTTCAAGGCGGAGATTGAGCCCCCACTCGTGTTGCGGCAGGAGTATGGGACGCCGCACATAGTACGTGCGGTAGTCAGGCTGCTGGGGTCGCAGGATGACAACCGGCGGTGGTGCCGGTTGGTAGACGACGACGGGTGGCTGTTGTGGTTGCTGTTGAACAATCACCGGCGGCAGTTGCTGCTGTGGAGGCGGCAAGGGTTGGAGCTGGGTCTGTGTGCCCCCCCCAACGGTGATTTGCGCACCACCCAGCCCCGGAACTTGCGCCTCAGCGCAGAACCAACTCCCAGGTGGGCAGTTTGGAGTTTGCTGCGCCGCAGCGACCGCGGACACGCCCATGACGAGAGTAAATGCAGTGATTGAAGCGACCGTCTTCATCATGACCTCGTGCCTCCAAAAGCACGCCCTCTAAGACTAAGCAATGCCGGTGCCACCGCAAGGAAAGGTTGAATGTAGGGAAATCCATGGGGTGCCGAAGCCATTCGTGGACAACGGTTCACATGTGATGAGGAACGTATAGGCATGCTAACGCTAGGCCCTCTTGCCCACCATTCACCTCAAGCCTGGCCATGTGCAGCCGGTGTGGGCTGGACACCCCTGGGTCTATGCCCAAGCCATCGACCGCATCGAAGGCGGCGCAACCGCAGGAGATGAAGTCCGTGTGGTCGATCCACGAGGAAACTTCCTTGGTCGTGGCTTCTACTCACCCACATCGGCAATCGCTGTTCGCGTCCTCGTACGGGACGACAAGACACGGTTGGATGGGCGCTTCTTCCACGAACGCATCGGTCGGGCGGATGCGTGGCGGAAGCAGAACGACCTCCCAAGCCCAGAGACCAGCGGCTACCGACTGATTCACTCGGAAGGTGATGATCTGCCAGGCCTCGTGGTCGACCGCTTCGGCGACGTGATCTGCGTGCAGTTCACGACATTCGGAATGAAGCTCCGCGAGAGCCTCGTACTGCAGGCGCTCCTCGATGTGGTGAGGCCCAAGGCCATCATCGACCGAACCACCGCGGCGGCCGCAAAGTCGGAAGGGTTCGACGCCAGCAGCGGAGTGATCCTGGGCGACGAGACCACCGAGCTTGCCTTCTTGGAGCGCCGGCTGCGCTACGCCATTCCCGTCGAGATCGGTCAGAAGACAGGATTCTATTTCGACCAGCGACCGCTTCGCGCGCGCATCGAGACACTGTCGAAGGGTAAGCGGGTGCTGGACGCCTACTGCTTCGTCGGGCCCTTCGCGCTCGCTGCTGCTCGCGGTGGCGCAACCGAGATCATCGCATGCGACGAAAGCGCTCTCGCTCTCGAGGTCGCCGCGTCATGCGCTCGGCTCAATGGGGTGGACGGGCGCATCAATTGGCTTCGGAGCGACGCGCGCGTCGTCCTTGCCGACGCGAAGAGCGCGTTCGACGTCGTGCTCCTCGATCCACCGCGCCTCGCGTCGTCACGCGGCGGCAAGGAAGCTGCTCTCGTTGCCTACACGAAGATCGCCGAGCTCGGATGCCGTGCAGCGAAGCCTGGTGGGTTCGTCGCGCTCAGCTCGTGCTCGGCAGCCGTCGACATGGGTGCGCTGACTCGCGCCCTCGCCACGGGCGCACTACGCGCGAACCGTGAAGCCATCGTCGTCGAGCGATTCTTTCAAGGCCCCGACCATCCTGTGCTGGCGGCGCATCCTGAAGGCCTCTATCTCAAATCGTTGCTCGCTCGCGTCGAGCGGCGCGTTGGAGGTCACTGATGCAGCCCCTCACGGCACTCTCGCGCGACGAGGGAAAAGGGATCGATGGGGTCTTGTTCGACCTCGACGACACGATCCTCACACACGGCGTGCTGACGCGCGCCGCATACGATGCGCTTTGGGAGCTTCACGAAGCGCGCGTCCGCCTCGTCGCCGTCACGGGACGTCCGTCCGCGTGGGGGAAGGTGCTCGTCACCCAGTGGCCGATCGACGCCGCAACGACCGAGAACGGCGCGATGATCATCGTGCGGGATGGGCGAAGGGTCTCGCAAATCGATCGGTGCGGCTTCGAGGAGCGGCAGGCACGTCGAGCCAAGCTCGGTGCACTTGTTGCGGACGTGAAAGAGCGTGCAGAAGAGCTGAAGCTGACAGATGACGCCCAAGGTCGCGTCACCGACGTGACCTGGGACGTCGGCGAGAACGAGCACGTGGCGAACGAGCGCGTCGCGTTGGTGCGGTCGATCATCGCCGAGCATGGAGCGCGAAGCTCGTGCTCGAGCGTTCACCTTCACGCGACGTTCGACACGGATGACAAGGCCACCGGAACCATGCGTCTCCTGACGACGCGCTTCGGGGCGGACGCGACCGGGGCGCGCACGCGATGGGCGTTCGTCGGTGATAGTGCCAACGATCGCGCGTGCTTTGCGGCCTTCAGCACCACGTTCGGAGTCGCGAACGTCCAGGCATCGTTATCGGCCCTCTCCGTCCCTCCGCGGTACGTCTCGCAGGCCTCGATGGGTAGCGGTTTCGCAGAAATCGCACACGCGCTTCTTCGATGTAGAATGGCGTAGGTCATGTCGAAAAGCACCGAGCTCCTCGAAGTCGCGAAGGCCCACCTCTACGGGAACTACAACCCGGCAGCGTTCGTCGCCCTGCGCGGGCAAGGGTGCGAGCTCTTCGACGTGGATGGACGTCGATGTCTCGATCTCGCGGCTGGCGTCGCGGTTTCGGTCGTAGGGCACGCCCACCCTGTGCTCGTCCGAGCGATTGCCGAGCAAGCCGCCAAGGTCATTCACGTGTCGAACTACTATTACAACGAGCCGAACGTGCGCCTCGCAGAGGAGCTATGCGCGCGCACGGGGTACGACCGCGCGTTTTTTTGTAACTCGGGCGCGGAAGCAAACGAAGCGATGCTCAAGCTTGCGCGGCGGCACTTCTGGTCGCGCGGGGACAAGGCGCGGCAACGCATCATCGCCTTCCACAACGCCTTTCACGGCCGCACGCTGGGCGCTCTGTCGATGACGGGCACGCCGAAGTATCGCGAAGGTTACGGCGAGCTCGGAGCCGTCACGCACGTCAACTACGGTGACCTCGAAGCCGTGAAGTCCGTGATGGGCCCGGACGTCGCGGCCATCATCGTCGAGCTGGTGCAAGGTGAGGGCGGCGTGTTCGTTGCCCCGCCTGGGTTCATTGTTGGCCTTCGGAAAGCGTGCGACGAGCACGGTTCATTGCTTCTCGTCGACGAAGTGCAAACGGGCGTTGGGCGTGTCGGGCGTTTCCTCGGGCAAGATGGCTGCGGGGCACGTGGCGACGTGATTGCGCTCGCGAAGGGGCTTGCGGGCGGCGTCCCAATTGGCGCCATGCTCACGACGGAAGCGCTCGCGAACGCCCTGCCGCCGGGGACGCACGGCGCGACCTTCGGGGGGAGCCCGCTCGCATGCGCAGCGTCGCTCGCGGTGCTGCGCATCTTGGATGACGAGAAGCTAATAGACGGCGCCCGCGAAAAGGGCGTCATGCTTCAGACGATGCTCGACAAGATCGTCGCGGAATTTCCTCGCGTGTGCGAGTCGGCGCGAGGCGATGGCTTGCTCCGAGGCATCGTGCTGCGCCCCAATCACATCGCGCGTGACCTCCTTCCGCGCATGTTGCAGCTCGGGGTGATGCTCACGGCAGCGGGGGAACGCGTCGTGCGGTTTTCGCCGCCCCTCGTCGTGACGAAAGCGCAGCTCGAAGAGGGCGTGGCGGTCGTGCGCGAGGTGCTGTCGGAGATTGCTGCGAAACCGACAACCAGTGCCGCTGCGACCGTGTGATGAGCACGGCGATGGCGCACGCGTGCCTCGCGTGCGGTCGCGAGATCGATCCGATACGCGCGGGTGAGGTTGCTTTCGTCGGTGGGCGGTTCGTCTACTTCTGCGATCGCGAGCACAAGTCGAGATGGCTTGCGTCCGTCGATACGAGCGCGAGCAACGAGGTCGTGACCGCGGAGCCGCCACTCGTCGCGTCGGCCGCGCTCGTCACGGAAGCGGAGCCGGAGGTCGATCAGGCTGCGCGCTCCGATGAAGAACCACGCTCGATGCCGATTCGAAGGTGGGCGACGAGCGATACCCAGGCGGTCTCGCTCCGCGCCGAAACCCTTGGCACGCGGCCGCCCAGTTCGCCACGGTGGCCGTCGACGATTGCCTATGTCGGCGTGACCGCGGGGGCCCTGACACTGGGTGTCTCGCTCGTCGGTGGAAGCGCGGAAGGCTTGCGGCTTCCGCTGGCGGTCGCCGCATGCGCATGCGCGTTGACGTACGGCGTTGCGATCGCAGGACGGCTACTCGGGCCAGCACCATCGATCGCCGCGATGGCGGTTGCCGCGGCGCTCGTGTGTGCGGTCTTGGAACGAACACGCGCAACGCACGCAGCGACGGCATCGTTCGCTGGAGTCGCTGCTGCGTCGTTCATCGCGATGTGTGCTGCGATGTTCCGCTCGATGGAGCCCGTGACCGCGTTGCGTGCCTCGATCCTCGCGGCGCTCGACGTTCCGGCGAAGACCACGAATGGTGTGGTTGCCGCCCTCGATGTCCGCGCCGGCGAACAAGTGAACGTTGCGGCGGGTGACACCGTCCCAGTGGATGGGGTGGTCGTGAGCGGAGACGCCGTGGTGAGCCCTTGGCTCGACGCGACGACCGACGTCGCAAAGCGCGAGGGCTCGTCCGTCGTCGCAGGTGCGCGTGTCCTATCGGGAGCGCTGTGGGTCACGGCAACGTGGACGGGGGCAGACCGCGCGTTCGCGAAGCTGCTTACTCCCAAGGCCGGTGCGTTCGACGTGGCGCCGCTCGTGAGCTTGGCGAGGATGCTCGACCGGCGCATACTGCCGCTGTTCTGCGCGCTGGCGGGTGGCGCAGCGTTCGCGAGCGGAGCCACCATCGTCGAGGCGATCGCATGTGCTGCTGCGGCTGTAACGGCCTTCGGAACGCCCATTGCGACGTTTGCGGTCTCACTCTGCCACGCTCGCGCGCACTTGCGCGCGCTCCAACTCGGGATCGTGCATCGCGATGCGCGGCTCTTCGACCGCGCGGGCCGTGCACGCATCGCCGTCGTGTGTGCGCGCGGTACCATGTTGCTCGGCGAGCCGGAGATCGTCGCGGTCGAGGTCGTTGGTGCCACGGATGCAAACGCCGTCATCGCGTTGGCGAGCGCAGCCGTGATGGGCTCGCCGCACCCTTTTGCCGCTGCAATTGCCCGTGCAGCACGCACACGAGGTGTGCGACCCGAGAACGTGCGGAGCCCGCTGCACGCCGGGTCGGGAGCGATCGCGGTGGATGCACAAGGAGGGCGAATCGTCGTTGGGAGGCGGGTCTTCTTGCTCGCGGAAAAAGTCAGCGTGGCCGTCGCGGACGAGCTCGTGCGAGACCACGAAGCGCAAGGGCGCAGCGTTCTTCTCGTGTCACGCGCGGGCAAGGTCGTGGGCCTGGTCGTCCTCCAAGATGGCTTGCGGGCAGGCGCACGTGCCGCGATTCAACGGTTGCATGATGCACGCATCGAGCCCGTCCTCCTGTCCGGTGAGGCGAGGGAGACCTGCGAGGCGATCGGGCGAGCGCTCGACATCGAGCATCTTCGGCCCGAGGTTGCCGGACCCGATCGCGGCACCGAAGTTCGCGCGCTAGGCGAGGGCGGTGACCTGGTCGCCGTGCTGGGTCACCCTGCAGCCGACGACTCGGCGCTTGGTGCAGCCGACGTGTCCGTGGCACTCGACGCTGCAGGTTCGAGTCCGGGAGAGTGGGCGGTTGCGCTTGCTTCCGACGACGTACGCGCGGCGGCTGAGGCGCTCACGCTCCCGCGTCTCGCACGTGAGCGCAGTATTCGCGCGATGGTCGTCGCGTTCGCGCCGGGTATTCTCGCGTCACTGGCGCTGGCCTTCCAGCTCATGCCCCCGTGGGCTGCACCGCTCGTCGGGGCGCTTTCGGCTGCGATCGCGCTCCTCTACGCAAAAGAATGAGGTTATGCTGCCGGATCTGCGCGGCAGAACGTCATGGCCGAACCGATTGCAACGCGCACAAAAGAGGAGGAGACCGCACTGGCGCGGGTCGACTCGACGCTCCGCGGCAAGTGGCGGCTGAACGGCCTTCTCGGCGTCGGGGGTGTCGCTGCGGTCTATGCAGCCACCCATCGAAACGGCCAACGTGCAGCGCTCAAGATCATGCACTCGGAGCTCGCGCGGGACCGATCCATCGTAGAGCGATTCTTGCGCGAAGCGTACGTCGCCAACAAGGTTGGTCACCCCACGTGTGTGCGCGTGCTGGATGACGACACGACCGAGGCAGACGAACCGTTTCTCGTGATGGAGCTCCTCGAAGGCGAGACCGTCCGCGACTACTGGCGTCGCACCGGACGTACCATCCCCGCCAACCAGGCGCTGCACATCGCCGAACGCGTGCTCGATTGCCTCGCCGCGTGTCACGCGGTTGGAGTCGTGCATCGCGATCTCAAGCCCGCCAACATCTTCATGACGAGCGCCGGCGCGATCAAGCTCCTCGACTTCGGCGTTGCGCGTGAAGAGGGGATGCGCCACGAGGGTGACAAGACTCTTGGGCTCGCGCTCGGGACCCCTGCATACATGTCCCCCGAGCAAGCCAACGGACAAGTCGATCGCATCGACGGCCGCTCGGATCTGTTTTCGATCGGCGCGCTCCTGCATGCGCTCATCACCGGCAAGCGCATTCATCGCGGCAAGACCGAGAAGGAATCGCTGCTCTTGGCGGCGAACGAGCCAGTACCGTCGGTGTCGACGATCGACCCCTCGCTTCCGAGCGAGCTCGTGCGCCTCATCGACAAGGCGCTCGCATGGGAAGTCGAACGCCGTTGGCAGACCGCGCGTGAAATGCAGAGCGCGACGATCGCGGCGACGCGTGTCGTCGAGGGCTCGAGCCGAGGACCAGTGCCAGCGTTGGACGACGAGGAGTCCGAGCTTCCGGAGCTCACGCCCGTGCACGAGGTGATCGCGCGTGATGATCCACGCGTGCGTGAGCTCGAGGCGATGTTCGCGAGTTGGGAGCAAGCCATCGTCGCGGGTGTTCTCCACGGCTTCGGCTCGGCCGTGGCAGAGCCATCGATTCGGCGCGCATTCGACGCGTGCGTCGAGATACAGCGACGCCGAAACACGCCCATCAACATCGTCATTCGCCCGTTCGGCTTTGCAGCCTACGACCACGTGCTCTGGCAACCTCAGAAGCCGCTCGCCGGCGTGCCCCATCGCCTGTTCGAGGGCGGTGTGCGCGTCCTGCGTCTAATGCCGGGTCTGTCCTTCGCCGAGCTCGGCGCGCTGCTTTCATGCTTGGCCACACCGGGCGACGTGGATGTCGCTGGCCTCGTCTGGGAGGCGTCGTTACCCCATGTCCGCAGCGACGCATGTGTAGTCGGCGGCCTCGGTGACGTTGCCAACCGCGAAGCCTTTGCTGCCGAGTCGTTGCGCGACGAGAAAGCAGTTGCGCATCGCGTCCACGCGGCTCGCGACATCGGTGCGGCGTGGAGCGACGAGAGCTCGCCGCTCGCACCGGACGAAGTCATCCGCGCGGTTTATGCATCGCAACTCGCCATCGATCATTGGCATGACCGTTATGCCGAGCTTTATACGGATGGCCTCGTGGAGGGAGCGCGAACGAAGAACGTCGCCTTCGCACTCGGGGCTCTGCGAAAGCTGGCGACGGAGCTCTACCTAGCGCGTCGCTACGAGGAAGCAGCGGCGTTGAGGCGGTCACTCGTCGAGCGACTCGGTCAGCGTGTCGGTCCCAATCACGCCCCGAAGCTCGCAGCTGCCGTGACGGGCGCGATGCTTGGAAAGGAGGCCCTCGACGCCCTGCTTCGCACCGTCGCGCAGAATCCAGGGGACGCCGAACGGGTCGCGTCCCAGCTGAAGGATGTCCCACCGAGCGAAGCCGGGACCGTGCTTGCTGCCGCCGCACGACCGATGACGCCCGACGCGCAGCGCGTGATCGTTGATCTCGTGCGTCGTACGGCAGGCCCAGCCGAGGCGGATGCTTTTGGCGATCGCGCTTCGGCAGTGCCCACGTTGCGCAACGAGCTCACGCCCGATGCCATCCTCCCTCCGGATGACCGAGCGGAGACGTACGCACGAATCATCACCTCACTTGCAGCCGTGCTCGAAGGCGCTGCCGGCCACACGGAAGCGCTCGCTTCGCTCACTCGTGCGCTCGCCGAAGAAGCTGCACAGAGGTTCGAGATCTTCTTTGCGGAAGCGGCGACGTTCATCGATGGCCGCATGCTCTACGCCGAGCGCGCCGTACATGAGGCTGCGTCGAGGATAGCGTCGCTGCTCGCACGCTGCGGTGCGCACGCCCTCGTCGTTACGGGCCCGCCGTCGAGTGATCAGGTCGCCGCGTTTGCAAAGGCCGTCATTGGGTCTCTCGATCGGGCAGCTCCACTGCCATCGGTGGGGCCTCTCGCGCTGCTGGCGATGAGCCAAGCTGCGCGAACGCGCGGCGTCGTGATGGAACGCCTCGCGATCGAGCCGCGCGTCATGCGCGTGCGCGCTTCGGCGGTGGCCACGCTGCGCGCCCGAGGTGCGTCGAGTGAGCTCACGCCAGGCATCGCGCACGCCGCGCGATCGATCGTCGATATCGCGAGTGCACCTGCATGGTTACTGGCTGCAGCAACGGAGCCCGAACTGTGCCCCGACGAGGCATCACTCGCGGTCAGTGCGGCCATGCTCGCGGCAGCCATGGCCCGTTTGCTGACCGAAGACCGCGCTCAAATCGTGCGCGTCGTCCTTGCTGCGCTCACGCTGCCGAAGGCGACCCGCGATGAAACACTCGGTCAGGTCGCGGCCATCCTGTCATCTCAGACGAGTGGGCATCGCACGAACATCGCGCGTTCGGTGATCGCATTCGAGGCGATGTGGCTGGCGCGTACGGAGCACGATGGCCCGCCGTACCGTGGAGCACGTGCGCCGACACTTCATTCCCGGATCCTCGCGTGCGCGCGCACGTACATGGAGCAGCTCGCTGACAAGACCCCGCCCCCACCAACGCCGCAAAGTGTCGTCGCGTCGCTGGCTCAGAAGACGAATGACACCGCCGAGCGCACGGTGCTACGGCTTCTCGTTGCGACGCTGGGGTTCGTTCCCGCGGGCACTGTCGTCCGGTTGTCGTCTGGTGAGACTGCCGAAGTCATCGTGTCGAATCGTGGAAGCGGCCGTGGTCCTGCAGCGCGTCTCGTGCTCGATGAGAGTGGTGAAGAATATTCGGAGCCGTTCGAGGTCGAGCTGGCGCTCTACGGCGACGAGGGCTTACGCATCGAAAAAATCGTGAGCGTCGATCAATGGCGTAAAGGTGAGGTGGTGCGAACGCCGAAGCCCATGCCCGTCGAACGACGGATCACGTCCGCGCGTTCGCCACCCATTCCACGCGAAGAAGATGCGGGTGATCAAGTCAGCGTCAGTGGTGCTCGACCGGCTGCTGCGAAGCCGTCCGCTTCACCCGCCGCAGCGCCTGTCGCAGCGACGTCTACATCGCCTGGCGCAAATCCAACTGCAACCGGCAACCTGGCGACGACACCCCTCGTACACACGCTCGTGTACATGCTCGACCACGGCCTGACCGGCACGTTCGAGCTGCGAGAACCCGACGGCGTACGGCACCAGATCCATTTCGTCCAGGGTGGGCCCGTGCGCGTGCGCACAGGTCGCCTGATGGCTCCACTCGGGGCTCTCCTCGTCGCGTCGGGTCTGCTCGGCGAGAGCGACGCCAACGACGCCGTCGCAGTTGCAAAACGGACCGGCACACGACTCGGTGAGCACCTGATTCACAACGAGCTCGTTGCACGTGACGATCTGCTTCGGGCGCTCGAAGTCCAGGTCACCCGCAAGATCGAACAGCTCGCGAACCTCGACGGCGGCACGACGTTCGCGTTCTTTCGCGACGTGAATCTCGATGATGACCCCTCGTTCGAACCCCTCGAGGTCGATGCGCTCGGGACCGTGTTCGCCGCGGCGCGCGCGTGGAGCGACCGCAGTCGCATTCAGAAAGTCATCGAGCACGCTAATAACTTGTTGCTCGCGATTCACCCGGACTCACCGCTCGATGTCGTCGATCTCGGATTGCCCGAGCGCACGTTGTTCGACGAGCTACGTACCCATACGCTGCACGTCAGCGAGCTGATGAACGACTCTCCAGTTCCGCGAGACACGCTGGAGTCGTTCCTGTTTGCGGCCATCGTCACACGGCAGCTTCTCGTTCCAGGGCAGGCCAAAGCCCCGATGGGGATTGGCCGCGTGAGCAAACCTCCGCCCGAGCCCGTGCAGGAGCAACCTCCTAGTAGCAAACCGCCGATGTCGATGCGGGCGGCCGCCCAGAAGAAAATATCGTGGAGCGATCTCCTCGCCGTGCGGCGACCACCGTCGACCACTGCCATGCGCGCGCAGAGCGCCCCCCCGCGCACTCCAGTGCCGCAGGCTGCACCGACGGCCCCCCCAACCTCGGTAACGAGCCCGGCACCACCCTCTATGTCACGTCCAGTGCCAGCCGCGCTGACTGGCACAGCTGCCGACGCCATCGCGCTCGTGCGTCGAGCGGAGCAGACACTCGCACACCAGGACATCCAAGGCGCCGTGCGGCTCGCGACGCGTGCCGTCGAGCGTGACCCCAACATCACGCATGTCAACGCGTTCTACGCTTGGGTCCGCGTGCTCGCCGGGGAGGTGACCGCCGCGCAGGCGGTCGGCATGATCGACAGGGCGCTCAAGCAGGACGAATCGTGCACTCCAGCGCGTCTCTACCGAGCGAAGCTGCTCAAACGCGCGGATCGTGTGCCAGAGGCCGTGCGCGACTTCGAGCTCGTCGTTGCGGCCGAGCCAGACAACCGCGAGGCGCAGAACGAGCTGCGCCTGCTGAAGCTGATGATCAAACCAAATCGGTGACGTACACTGAGAGCGTGGACCACCTCGCTCCAGCGCCCGATTTCCGATACGTCGGGCTCACACCGAGTCGCGAGCTTGGACCGCGCATCGCGGCGAGCCTCTTCCTCGCATTCCTCGCGGCAACCGGCCTCGCGCTCGTGTGGCGCCGTCTCGCGGCGCCGATGCGTGTCGCGGCGGGCAGCGCACCCTTCGCGATCGTTCCGTGGGGCGTTCTTGTCGATCACGCCGAGTCCCCACGAGTCCTTCGATGGGCAGCCGTGCGCGCGCTGCACGTTCACACCATCTACGGCCGCGACGTCGCAGCGACGACGTCGACGCTCTGGAGCCTGGTCACCTTACAAACGGACCACGAGCTGCTCGCCGGCCGCGCGGCGGGCGCCGTGCCACTCGAGCGGTTGATGGCTCACCTCGAAGCCTACGCGAGCGAGCAGAATCGTGGTGTGGCTCTCGACCTCGACGGTGTCTGCAAGAGCACCGCATCTCCACTCGAGCCCGAGTTCGAGCGAATCCTGGCGGCTGCTCTCGAGATTCTGATGAACGCGCCGAGCTCCCAGCACCTCAAGCTCGAGACCTCGTACCGCACGACGGGCGGAAGGGCAGCGAGCGACGACACCATCGAGTCGCTTCGTACCATCTTGCGCGATCGAGCCGCCCACGCACTCGACCGGAGACCGCTCGCAGCCGTGGTCGCTGCCGAGCTCGGTTTGCACGAGCTCGTTCCCGATCTCGTCGTGCTCGTCCAGTCGCCACACCCCATGGTCGCGGCAACGGCCAAAGCAGCATCGCTTCGTCTCGGAGCGTCGAGCGCCAAGGTCGGCGTCATCGACGAGGTAGCTCCGTTTCTTCCACCCGAAGACGTCGAGACCCTCGAGGCGTGGATTGGTTCGACGCCGCTCGCTCCGCGCTCCCGCAGCGCGGTCGAGGTACGTTTGGCATGACGACCCCTCATGACAGCGAGCAGTACGTGGTGCCGGCCACGCTCGACGGCGCACGCCTCGACAAAGCTACGGCGGCGCTCGCGACGGGTCTGTCCGTTGCTCGGGTGAAGCGCGCGATCGACGGAGGGCACGTACGCGTCGACGGGCGACGTCGCGCGAAGGGGGCTCCAGTCGCCACAGGCGAGACGATCACCATCGCCCGCGGCGAGATCTCCGCACCCGATGCACCGTGCACGCCCGAACCGGACGCACCGCTCGTGTTGCGCTTCGAATCGGACACCGTCATCGTCGCCGACAAACGCGCGGGGCAGGCGACCGCACCGCTTCGAGCTGGCGAGCTCGGCGCGCTCGCGAATGCGCTCGTTGGCCGGTTCCCGGAGCTTGCGGGCATCGGATACGGACCGCGCGAACCGGGCATCTTGCATCGACTCGACATCGGGACGTCGGGGGTCGTGGTGGTGGCGCGGACGGCAGCCGCCTGGGGCACATTGCGCGAGGCCCTGAAGAGCGGGCGCCTCGTCAAACGGTACGGTGTCGTTTGCGAGAGCGACGGCCTCCCTGACGAGGGAACGATTGCGCACCCAATCGCGAACCATCCGAAGGATCAGCGGCGGGTCATCGCGTGCATTCACCCGCGCGACGTGACGCGGTACTCCCCGCGCGAGGCGACGACGCGATTTCGTGTGCTTCGCCGTGGCGAGCGGTACGCGCTCGTCGAGGCATCAGCGGCAAGGGCGCTTCGCCATCAAATTCGCGTTCACTTCGCCGCGATCGATCATCCGCTCGTCGGTGACTTGCTGTACGGAAGTGCCGTGCCCATGGTGGGTGGTCGTCACGCGCTCCATGCGTCATTCGTTTCGTTCGACGGTGACGGCGTCGTTCCGCGCTTCGCCGCCACGTCTCCGCTCCCTCCCGAGCTCGATGCGCTCGTCTAGAGCGCGCCGAGGAGCAGAGGGATAGCCTCATCGAATTCGTTCTCTCGCGTGAGCAAGCTCACGACCAAATACGCTTCGTCTTCGAAGCCAAAGAATGCTCCTGGATGAACGTAGACGCCCCGCTCGAGGACGTTCAGCGCCGTCGCCATCTCGGAGCGCACACGGGGAACGCGCAACGTTGCGTACCATCCTCCCTCGACATCGAGTCGCGTCGCGGCGGTGCCACGAACGTGCGCATCGAGCTCGCCGAGGTTCTTGCGTAGGCGCTCACCAATCGCCTGGCGCGTCACCTCGCTCTTATCGAGGAGCTCGGGCAGAGCATGTTGCACCGGGGCCGCGACGGAAAGATACGCGTCGGCCACCCACGCGAGTCGATTGAGCGCTTGCTCGACGAGCGGGTCTGCCCCGCCGACGATGATCCAAGCGAGCTTCATCTGCGGAAGCCCAGCGAGCTTCGACAAACCCCCAAGGGAAAAAACGAGCCCGGTGCGAGCGTGTGTTGCCGCGCACGTGACGCGTCCGCTGCGTTCGCTGAATACATAGGGAGCGAAGACTTCGTCGCACACGATGGGTCCGAGGGACGACAGTGCAGCGAGCTCGTCCTCGGTCACGCACGATCCCGTCGGGTTGTTCGGGCTCACCACGAGGACCGCACGGGACTTGTTCGACAAGGCTCCTCGGGCGCTCGCGAGATCCACATGCCACGCACCGTCGTAACGAAGCCGATAGGGCACGAGCGCGACGCTCTCGAGCTCCGCGAGCTGCGAGAGCAACGGATAGCTCGGCGCTGGGACGAGCACTTCGTCACCGGGATCGCAGAGCAACTTGAAGAGGAACGCGTACGCTTCGCTCGTGCTCGCCGTGAGCACCACTCGCGATGAGGGAACGGACATGCGTCGCGCGATTTCCTCGCGCGCGCGCGGAAGGCCAAACGGCAAGGGCTCGTACTCGAGTGCTCGGGGGTTGGCGATGGCGCGGAGGATTGCTGCATCGTCACGCGCCACGCCTGCTCGCGTCGGATTCGACTCGGTGAGGTCGATGACGCGAGCGCCGGCCGCTTTTCGTTTCACCAGCGCGTCTGCGAGCTCGTTCTGTGTCGTGTCATGCGAGCTACGCTGGGCCCACGGTGGTGTCAAAGTCGCAATCCCCACGCTGCGGAAGGGGTTTGCCACTTGATGTCGAGCTTGCACTTCGGGATCGTTCCGTAGGTGCCGCAGCCGTGCACGCGGCTGTCTTCTGCGCCCACGAGATCGTTCGTGGTCTTGTCGAAGTACTCGACGAGGCCACCACCCACGCCGCCATCCGGAGCGCGTTGGTCCTCCGCGAACACGTTGTACGCGCCGCAGACGCCGAGCCCAGCACGAAGGGGGTTGCTGATGCGACGAGCGTGCATCGACCGCTCTCGCGCGTTGTAATTACGACAACTGCGGCGGCAGTACTCGGGGTGAATGGGAAGTGGGCAGGTTTGTGCCCCTGCGTCCACGGGTGGGGTCTCGTCCTCTTCCTCATCGACGTGCGTCAACGAAGGCGGTGATGCACCCGCGTCGGTTTCGGTGGTGGCGATGGTGGCGCCGGCATCGACCGCGGCTTCCCGCTGCTTCAGAAGCTGGATGCCCCGCCAGGCGACCCAAAAGAGCCCTCCGCCACCCATGACGAGCAAGACGGCCATCAACACCAGCACGGTCGCCATCGTGTTTTGCGACTTGAGGGCCATGGCTTTCCGCGTCAGCTCCCCTGGCGAACGGCCTCGTCCACGAGCGTCGCGGTGAAGGTCGTGCCGCGCAGTCGTGCGCGCGTGTCTGCGAAGAGCTTGGCCCACTGCGCGATCTCGGCGGCGTTGGGCTCGTACACCGTCATGCGCTGCTTTCTTCGCGCGAACGCCGCATCGTCCTCGCGACGAATGTTCGTCGTCAACGCCTCGGCCGCCACGCGCCCGGTCTCCACGAGGGCACTCTGGGCGTCCGCCGGGAGTGAGGTCAGCCGCGCCGACTTCACGACGAGCGCTCCGATCTCGTAGTGCGTCGCGAGCGTGTTGATATGGTCGAGGCGCGATGCCCACTGAAGCTGCTCGGCCACGAGCGCGGGGACGTTCATCACCGTGATCGAGCTCGCCGTCAGCGCCGGAAGCACCTCGGGGATCGACACGGGCCGCGGCGTGATGTCGCCGAGCACGGAGTAAAACATCGGGTCGATCGGATCGCTCGGCTCGTAGAACGTCGCCTTGTGCTTGAGATCCGTCGGCGACTTCACGTCGTAGCCCGTGGACATGAAGCGTCCGACGCCGACGTCACCCCACCCCATGATCTTGAAACCCTGGCGCTCGAACTCCGGGTCCATCAAGGGGCGTAGGGCCGTGCGCGCCGCGTCGAGCTTTTGCCAGCTCGCGAACGTGCCGGGGAGCTGGAAGAGCAACGCTTGCTTGTAGATCTGGCCGAGGCCGAGCGCAGTCACGGCGGCGCCATCGAGTTGGCCCGTGCGTATCTTACCGACCATCGCCCCTTCGTCGCCTTGGGTACCGTTCCAGAAGAACTGGATCTGCACGGCCGAGTGCGAACGTTCGTCCGTGGCGCGCGCCCACACCTTGAATACGCGACCCCACGGCGACTCCGGCGGCGCCAGCGTCCCGAACTTGAGGACGACGGGATCAGCGTGCGCAGGCGTCGAGCCGCCGAGACCGATCGTGACCGCAAGCGCAAAGAGCAAGGGGTGTCGCGTGCTCATGCGGGCGACATTAGCGAATGCGGACCCTCAAGGGAATCCGCAGTCCGCGGTCCTCTTCGGGGACCTCATGCGTGACGCGCGCCGCTTCGCGATCGTGTTGTTCAAGCGTTGATTCGCGTCGGGGTCGTCAGCCTTGAGGATCTCTGCGACCATCGCGTCATAGAGCTTCTTGTCGGCAATGGTGCACGCGAACTGCGCGTACGTCAGCTGCGTCGTCAGCGCACCACGCTTCGTGTTGACTAGCGCCTGGTCGAACAGCGCGCGCGCCTCTTTGACCTCCGCGTCAGCCGTGCGTCCGTGGTACGCGGCCATCGCGACCATCGGGCTCGACGCGTAGTACGTCGGCTCGAGCTCGAATGCGCGGGTCATCATGTCGACGCCGACGTAGAGGTCCGCGACCATCGCAGGGTCGTCCTGCAGGAGGTTCACACGGCTCATCCACGCGTAGGCCACCCAAAAGAGATTCTCGGCGTCGTCCTTGGAATCGAAGCTCTCCTTCAGCCATGCGCCGAGCGTCGCGTCGTTCTTCCTAGCCTGCTCGAAGTGCGCGGCCTTGTGGGAGAGGAGCTCGAGGCCGTAATAGATCGCGCGATCGTAGGCCATCTTCGCGCGGCGCTTGTGATACTCGGCCGCCCCGTCGTCGCCCTTCAGTTGGGCGTCTTCCATCTCGTCCTCGACGAAGCCCCACGCGTACCCAGCCCAGCCTTGGACGAGCATGAAGAGGGCGTCGGTGTTGTCCGGCGCGATGCGGTGCATGCCTTCGAATTGCGCGAGGCCAGCCTGCGTCGCGACCTTCGCGAGCTCGTAGTCGCCGAGCGTGTCGAACGATGCCGCGGCCTGCCGCGTAGACGCGATCTCGCCGTTCGTCAGAAGGGTCTCGATGCACCCCGCTTGGGAGAGCACGAGCACGAAAGCCAAGAACCTCATTGAGCCCGTTTGTACGGACAGCGCTCGGCGATGGCCAAGAATCTTGACCGCCTTGCCGAGCGCCATTACTCGCAAGTCTTGATCACGATGGCAGTGCGAGCTCGCATCTTGGAAGCGCTCGGCTTCCAGTGGCCCGTCATCTGTGCGGTCGGCCTGTGCAGTGCGGGCGTGGTCATCGCGCGTGGAGCCGTCCCGGGCAACGACGCGGCCTCGCTGGCGCGTGCGATGAGCCAGGCCACGGGCGGTGTCGTTCAGCCGGAGGACATTCGGTGGGAACCGTCTCGAGGCGCCCTCGTCGATTTGATCAGCGGACGGTTCGCGCTCGTCCTGTCGAGTGAGACTCGCAGCGCGCCCCGCGACGTGTGGCGCGTGCGTGTTCGGGTGACCCCCGAAGGTCACCCGCTCGCTGTCACCGAGGCGCACGATCTGACGCAAACGCCGCTCGGTGATGACCACGCCCTCATCGTCCGCGGCGGGCATGCGGCGTTCGCGACGTTCGCTTACGGCCAAGAGCAGAGCGCCACGGCACTCGATCTCTCGGGCGAGGGAGCGCAAAACTCGGCAAAGACGACGGTCGAGAGGATCACGTCGGCCATCACGAACGTTCAGCAAACCGGCGACGTGGACGGTGTGGGTCGCATCGATGTGGGCTTCGATTCACCCGGGGAGCGCGTCGGCCTGTCGCTCTCGGAGGACGTGCTCGCGATCGATCTCGGGGACGCTGGCGGAGAGCGGCACGCCATGCTCGATTTCGGACGAGCGGACCTCACATCCGCGGTCCTCGGCATGCACGCGGAGTCCGCCAGACACTTGCCGAAGAGGCTCGTCTTCTGGGCCGTCGATACCGTGCGCGCGGTCCCGTGGATAGGCCCGGCACCCATCGCTTGGCTCGAGGAGCGGGTCTTTGCCCTCCGCGACTCGCTCAAGCAAGCGACGTTTCATCGCACGGGGACCGAGGACGAGCTGGCGGACGCAGCGCCGCCACAGGTACTCCAGAGCGATGGAAACGCCATTGGCGATGACGGCGCTTGGCCACCCACGACCGTGCCCTCGATATGGAAGTCGGCGGAGGCGGGCGAGGGCGTGTGGAAGCCTTATGCGCCGGCGTGGATGCGCAAGATCGACAGCGCGCCTCCCGCGTTCTTCACCACGTTCGTGCGGCCGGATGATGCGCGGCCCTACGCACACGTCATCCTCGTCGCGATGGACACACGCCAGCTCGACCTCGACATGGAAGCGGGGACCGAGGATCCCAAGCCGCTCACGGGTCAGCACGGTCCAGGCCGGTTGCCGCGCGATCCAGCCGTTCTCACGCGCGTCGTGGCCGCGTTCAACGGGGCGTTCAAGACGGAGCATGGGACGTACGGAATGATGGTGCACAAGCGTGTCCTTCTTCCGCCCCAGCCGAACGCGGCCACGGTCATCGTGCTGCGGGATGGGCGGTCGGGGTTTGGTACGTGGGGGCCGTCACCCGCGCTCGACTTCAAGGACATTCACGACGACGACGTGATGTCATTTCGCCAAAACCTCGATCCCCTCGTCGACGGCGGAGAGGTGAACCCGACCAAGCGCATGCTCTGGGGCTACACGCTGCCCGGGAGTGGGATGCAGACCGAGCGCTCTGGCCTCTGCGTCACGCGTGCAGGCCATCTCGTCTACGCGTGGGGCGACGACGTGAGCGCGACCGCCCTCGGGAAGGCGATGCGCGCTGGCGGTTGTGACTACGCCATGCACCTCGACATGAACCCGCATCACACCGGGTTTCTCTTCGCGACGATCCACGAGCTCAAAGGGCACAACTATCGGTCGGAGGCCCTCACGCCGCTGATGGAGATGAGCACCGATCGCTACATCGAATATGCCGCGAAGGACTTCTTCTACGTGATGGTGCGCGACCCCACGCCGCCGAAGATCGATGGCGGCGCTCCGTGGTCGGCTGACGGTGGCACTCAGCCTGCGCCGGCGTGGAGCCCTGGGATATGGGCGACGACGCTCGATGCATCCGCGGTCACCGTCGTCAGCATCGACGCGGACCGCGCGCGCTATCGGATCGTCGCGGGAACCGACGAGCCAGACTCGAAGACGGGCTCGCAGCCCGCGTACGAAGTCGACGAGGCGGAAAAGAAGCATGTCCTCATGTCCGTCGACCTCGGGGTCGCCAGCGAGAAACGGGCGCTTGGCCTGGTCGTCGCGGGGAAACGCGTACACCCGATGCAGGGCGAGGAATTGCACGAAACGGCCGTGCTCCTCGTGAACAAAGACGGAACCCTCGAGATCACGAGCCTGGATTCCTCCGATCTCTCCGCACCCGGCATCGACGCCACCGTGCTTCCGGCCATTCTTCACGCGGGAGTGATCGCACCGCGCGCGGACTTGCCGCTGTCACGAAAGGTGTCGGCTGATCATGCCGCGCTTGGAGTCACGACCGATGGGCGTGTGCTCGTCGCGAGGGGGGCGGTCTCCTCGGCAGAGCCCCTCGCGCGCGCGTTGAAGGCGGCTGGATGCACGAATGCCGTCTTGCTCGATCGCGGTGAGCAAGCCACGGCGGCCGTCCGACGGGCCGGCACTGCATCGCCGCCAGTGGCTCGATCGCGCACGAGCGTTCTATTCGTGCTCGGCGAATCGATGAAGCCGCGCTCGTTTCACTTCACGAAATGATCAGGCTGCTTCGCTGAGGTACTCGCGGAGGCGGGCGACGGCACGGGCGTGGAGCTGCGAGACGCGGGGCTCACTCACGCCGAGATCGTGGGCGATGGCGCGAAGCTGCACACCGCCGAAGTAGTGGGCGTTGATGATGTTGCGCTCGCGCACCGGAAGGCGCTCGACGGCTTTGGCGATGGCACGGGCTTCCGACTTGAGGGACACCTGCGCTTCGGGTGTCAACGCGGCCTCATCGACGATCGTGCGGCGCTCCTCGGGGAGATCCTCGATGCCGATGAACGCGGCGCTGGTGCGCTCCTCCGTGACGAAGCGGCGGCGGGCGCGACGAGAGAGCCAATCTTGGGCGCGAAGCTCATCGACGACCGCCCCGCGGATGCGGACGCGAGCGTACCAAGCGAACTCGTCGCCGCGCTCGCTGACCTCCTGACGGCGGAGCGCATCGAGCAAACCGAGCGTGCCGGCTGCAACCAAGTCATCGCGGAGAACGTTCGGCGGTAACCGTGGAAGCATCGTCCGCACGACTTGGTGAACGAGCGGCATGTACTTGGCGACGTCACTTGCCTCAACTGCATCGGCTTGCTCGATCATGGCTGCGCTCCCTTGTTGGGGAGCTGCATTGCGCTGATCGTGCCAAACTAAAATGCGTTGAGAATCAACCGCTTATAACACGTTGGGTCATGCTCGACCTCAAACGAAGCCGGTCGCTCGTGACCCACCTCAATGATTGACGGGATTGGCTGGGGTCGTGTCTGACCCCATCGTCGTTGGTGGCGTGTTTTGGCTGGTTCCAGTCGAGGCATCGGTTGGAGTGGCCGTCGGAGTGGTGGGGGTGGCGACGTGCATCTCGTCAGCGACGTCACTCGTCCCCTCGTCCACGTTCGGGTTCGCGCTGTCGTACTTGGGTGGCTCGCCGGGCTTCGAGGAATCGACCCAGTACGCCGAGCTCGTCCGGGAATCCATGTGGACGAAGACCGAGTTTGGGTAATAGCCGACGCCCACATTGTGAAGCGTGCGGCAGAAGTCCCGAACCACCTCGTTGGGGACGCCGTCGACTCGGAAGTCGACCGCATGGCCGACGTTGTGATTGGAGTGCGCCGTGTACTGCGTCGGTGAATAGGGGCGAAACCCGCTGATGATGTCGATCCGTCGGCTTCCGAAGTGGTTCGAGACGATGCCGAGGAGGGTAAGGAGCCGACCGTCGATGGGATGGGTTTGACCGTTCGGGTATCGCCAAACGTGCTCGGCCGTACGAAGCGCGGTCGGTGGGATGCGCCCGCGCCTGTCGCCCACGCGAATCACGGCTTCTTCGGCTGTTGCGATGCGTTTGACGTGAATCACGCCTGGCGTACGCGGCCTCGAGGCGTAGCTGACGACACCATGCGCCGAGGTCGTGCTGTGGATGGGCGCCACGGCTGAAACACCTGGAATCACGAGCGACTGACCGACGCGAATGTGGCGAGGATCCCGCAGGTGGTTGGCGTCGACGATGGCCTTGACCGTGACGTGGTAGCGGTGCGCGATCGCATCGAGCGTGTGGCCGCGGGCAACGACGTGCGTGACATCCGCGGCGGCGGCCGAGGTGGACCCCAGCACAGCCACAATCACTGCAAACTGCCGCAAACGCACGAGGTGCCTATAGCACAGGTCCCACCGCCTTTTTTGACCGCAGGCGAGCGCAGGTGCCATGCTTATGGTGACCGCTCATGGCAGACGGCAGAAACCTCGTTGGTGTCGACATTGGCGCCAGCTCGATCAAGGTCGTGCAGCTTCGCGAGACGCGCAAGCGATTGAGCGTCGTGCGTTTCGGCATCGCCGCACTTCCGCCCCAGACCATCGTCGACGGGCACATCATGAATCGGGCGGCCGTGATCGAAGCGCTCTCCAGCATCTGGAGCACGCAGCGCATCCCCGCCCGCGACGTGTCGATCGGCGTCTACGGGCAGAGCGTCATCGTCCGCAAGATCACCGTACCCATCATGACCGCGGCGGAGCTCGCCGAGCAGATCACGTGGGAAGCGGAGCAGCACATCCCCTTCGACATCAAGGTGATGAACATCGACTACGAGGTCCTTCGCCGCCGGCCCGAGGCCGGGCAGATGGATCTCTTGCTCGTCGCTGCCAAGAAAGACGAAATCAACGACTACGCGAGCGTCGTCCGAGAGGCTCGGATAAAACCGCAGATCGTCGACATCAACGCGTTCAGCGTCCAGAACGCCTTCGAGTTCGTGCACGGGCTGCCGGACGATCAGACGATCGCGTTGCTCAACGTGGGCGCCGCCGTGTCGTCGCTCAACATCGTGTCGCGCGGCATTTCGGCGTTCACGCGCGAGGTGACGAACGCGGGCAACACGGTGACGGAAGAGATTCAACGTCAGCTCGGTGTGTCGTTCGAGCAGGCCGAGCAGATGAAGATCGTGTCGTCGCAAGGCGCCGCCGTACCCGAGCAAGTGCACCAGGTGGTGTCGCAGGCGTGCGATGCGCTCGCAGGAGAGATTCAACGCTCGCTCGACTTCTACCTCGCCACGAGCGGTGAGGCGGAGATCCAACGCATCTACGTGTGCGGCGGGAGCGCTTACCTCGCGCCCCTCGTATCGGCCGTCGAGAAGCGAGCCCGCGTGCCCGTGATGGTGCTCGACCCGCTCGCCACCCTCGCGGTGGACCCAAAGACGGTGAACGAAGCGGATTTGCGTGGGCGCGCGGCGCAGCTTTGCGTCGCGGTGGGTCTCGCGCTCCGAACCGATCGTGAGCGTCGCGATCAGGAGACGCGTCGCGTACGCGTGAACCTGCTCGCGCAGCGCAAGGAGACGACCCGGCGCCCAGCGAGCGAAGGCAGCCAGGCCTGGCTCGGGGTCGCGCTCGTGTGCGTGCTGCTCGAGATCGTCGGGCTCTTCGTGTGGCACAGCGCGATGAAGAGCGATCTCGGCAAGCTGACCAACGACAACGCCGGTGTGCTGGCGCAGATCGACAAGATCAAGAAGGACACGTCGGAGCATCCCGCGGTGAAGGCGCAGCTCGCCGAGCTCAAGGATCGCGAAGACGCGATTTCGAAGCTCCAGGCTGCCCGCACCGGCCCGACGTCGGTGCTGCTCGAGCTCTCCCACATCCTCACGCAGGGGCGCGGACCGACCGTCGATCACGACAAGCTCGAGCAGCTCAAACGCGACGACCCCACCGCAGTGCCCAACCCCAACTGGGACCCGCGCAAGCTCTGGCTCACGAAGTACACCGAGCTCGACCGAAGCGTGAAGATCGAAGGGCTCGCGCGTGATGGCGAGGACATCGCCGAGTTCATGCGGCGGCTCGGCGTGAGCGATCTGTTCTACGACGTCAAGCCGCTTCCCGTGAGCGAGGCCAGTGATAAGGACACGAAGATCAACCTCAAGCAGTTCGCAGTGTCGGCGAAGGAGAGGTACTGATGGCGCAGGCTCCGTCGTTCTCTCTGTCGAAGTTGCCGCTCGCAGCGAAGGTGGGCGCCTCGGCTCTGCTTCTTGGTCTTGTCTTCGCCATCTACTGGGTCGTCTTCTACAGCGACATCTCCACGCAGAGGAGCCGAGCCGAGGCTGACAAGTCGCGGCTCGCGGGCGACCTCTCGACGCAGGAACGCAACAAGTCCTCGTTCATTCAGGACAAGGACGATCTCGCGGCGCGGCAAGTTCGCCAGAAGGACCTCAACAAGGCGCTCCCGGCGGAGACCGAAGCGCCCGCGTTCATCTCCGCGCTCCAGCAAGTGGCCAACGTCAGTGGCGTGGACCTCAAGGGCTGGCAGCCGCAGGAGGAGCAGACGCAAGCCTTCTACGCCAAGTTCCCGATGAAGCTCGAGCTCTCGGGCCGGTTCCACCAGCTCGCGAAGTTCGCGTACGAAGCGGGGCGCGTGGAGCGTATCATCAACGTCGAGAACCTCGAGATGTCGGACCCGAAGCTCGAGGGCGACGAAATGAAGCTCAAGGCGAAGTGCCTCGCAACCACGTTCCACACCGTCAAGCCGAAGCCACCCAGCGCAGCAGGCTCGGGTTCGGCAGCGCCGGGCGCACCGATGCCGCCGCCAACCGCGACTTCCACGCCCGGAGGCGCCAAGTGATGCGTGCCCTCGGTCTCGCGATGTCTGCAGTGATGCTCGCGGGTTGCGGGACGAGCCCGTCCACCACCCAAGCTGCGCCGCCGCCGGCTGCATCGCAGCGTGGCGCACAGACGCAGGCGTTCGCCGATGCAGGCTTGCCGGTGGCCGTGAAGCAGTCGGAGTACGTGGAGAACGAGTTCACCGAGAGCGATCGCGCGCGCGATCCGTTTCGGTCGTACGCGGCGATGTTCGTCGAGGACAAGAGCAAGCAGCGTCAGGGCCCGCAGATCGCGGTGCTCCTCGGCCAATACTCGATCGACGAGCTCAAGCTCATCGCCATCCAAACTGGGGGCGACTACCCGAGAGCCCAGCTCGTCGACCCGACGACGAAGGGAACGACAGTGAAAAAGGGCGACTACATCGGGCGCCCGGACATCGTGCACGTCGGCGGCGCCAACGGCGCTGACTATCAGCTCAACTGGCGTGTGGATCGCATCCGCGACGGGGACATCGTGCTCACGCGTGAGGATCCCGCTCAGCCGATGGTGCCTCCTGCGACACGCGTGCTGCCGCTTCACCCCGAAGCCGACCAAGCGCAGAACCAGCCGCTCTAATATTTATTGTGCACCACAAACTGGTCCGTTTGTGCACGCGCGTTTTACCGTCACACCATGACCAGGCGTTTCAGATTCTGGCTTTGCGCTCCGACGTCGCTCGTCTTGGCGCTCCCTGGGGCGGCCTTGGCCGACCAAGACGCGCTCAATCACGTTCGTGACGTTCGCGTGCACGCTGGCGACGGAGGCGCAGTGACCGACATCGAAGTCGTCGGCACACAGCCGCCGGTCTTCCAAGCGCGCACGGAGGCGCAGGGCCGACGGCTCATCGTCGACCTGAGCCACACCGACGTCGTGGGCGCTCCCGAGGCCCTTACCGGCACAAATGGGCTGTCTGGAGGCGTCCTCACGACTGCCTTCCAGAGCAACGGGAGCATGACGCGCGTCGCGATCAACTTCGCGAAGGACGCGACCTACCGCATCAAGCCCGACGGCACGACGCTTCACATCTTGCTCTACTCGGCGCTCGGATCGTCGAGCGCGAGCACGCTCGCCAGTCTCGACAAGGTGGGCGCCAAGACGGAAGCCACCGCCGAGCTCGCCCAGGTGCGCTTCGAGCGCAGGCCGCCGTCGGCGCAGGTGCTGGGCAAGGACCGCGTCATCATCAGCGTCACGTCGTCGAGCATGCCTGCCTATACGCTCGACACCACGCCGCAAGGTCACGCCAAGCTCGTCCTCCACGGCACGAGCCTTCCCGACGCGCAGGTGCGAACGTTCGACGTCGCGCAATACCACGGCAGCCTCCGCACCATCACGACCTCCAAGGACGAGAAGACCGGCGATTGCATCGTCGAGATCGATCGCATGGGCTCGGAGCAAGGCACCGTCGAGATCGAGGGTGACAAGCTCGTGTGGTCGTTCGACGTCCCGAAGAATCTCGTCGCGTCGCCGATTGGTGGCGCGGGCCGCACACGGACCGTCGCGCGCGAAGACGAGCCAGCCGACGTCCCGAAGGTGCTCACGTCCATCCACCAAGGTGAAGACGGCGTGCAAGTGCAGACCGCGGGTGGTGGCGAAGCAGGCTTCGCGCAGACCGTCGCGGAGCAGGCCGTCGGGCGTTACACCGGCCGGCGCATCGACCTCGACCTCAAGGACGCCGACGTTCACAACATCCTTCGCTTCCTCGCCGACATTGGGCGCGTCAACATCGTCACGGCCGACGACGTCTCGGGGACGATCACGATTCGCATGCGCAACGTCCCGTGGGATCAGGCGCTCGACGTGATCCTGCAGGCGAAGGGTCTCGGGATGGTGCGGCAGGGCAACCTCATTCGCGTGGCCCCGCTCTCCGTTCTCCAGAAGGAACGCGAGCTCGAGCTCGCGCGCCACAAGCAGGAGCTCGAGCTGGCTCCCCTCGAGACGCGCCTCATCCCGGTGAGCTACGCCGACGCCGCCGAGCTTCAGGCTCGTGGCAAGGATCTGCTCTCGCCGCGTGGCTCCATCGCCGTCGACCCGCGCACGAACGTACTCATCGCGCGAGACATCAGCGGGAACTTGAATCACGTCGAGGAGCTCGTGCGGGCGCTCGACACGCAGACGCCCCAGGTGCTCGTCGAGGCACGCATCGTCGAAGCGACGAGCAAGTATCTCCGCGACGTCGGCATCCAGTGGGGCGGTGACGTCACCTTCAGCCAGGCGACGGGCAATCCGACGGGCATCGCGTTCCCGTCGAACGTCTCGGCATCCGGCGGTAACTACGACCAGACGACGCCGACGGCAGGTCTCTCGCCGTTCACGCGAACGGTCGCGAACCCGAACTTCGCCGTCAACCTTCCGGCCGCCGTGGGTACGGACTCCGGCGGTGCGCTCGGCTTCGCGCTCGGGTCGATCGACAACACCATCAACCTCAACGTGCGTCTCAGCGCCGCCGAGTCGAGCGGCATGGTGCGCATCGTGTCATCGCCGCGCGTGCTCACCCTCGACAATCGCGAGGCGCGCATCAATCAGGGCACGCTGCTGCCGTTCTCTCAGGTGAGCGCGCAGGGCGTTCAGACGACGTTCCAGGAAGCCAAGCTGCAGCTGCTCGTGCGGCCGCACGTGACGGCCGATGGGTCGGTGTCGATGCATGTGAAGATCAATCGCGACGAGCCTGATTTCACGCAGACTTCGGCGCGCGGTGACCCGACCATCTTGAAGCGCGAGTGTGAGACGGATTTGCTTGTGATGGATGGGCATACCGCGGTGATTGGTGGGATTTATACGCGGAATACCGGCCGCAACCTCGATCAGGTGCCGTTTTTTGGGGACATTCCTGTCATTGGGGTTTTGTTTCAGCGGAGAAGGGCTAGTGATGAGCGGAATGAGCTCGTCATCTTCCTTACGCCTCGGATTGTGAATCGGGCGGAGTCGTTGGGGAGGTAGGTTGGGGGCTCCCCCCGCGAGCATGCTCGGGCGGCCGCCGCGGGTGGCGCGCGTGATGTGAGCGGCCGCCCTGCGCGTGCTCGCGCCCCCTCTTCGCGTCGGCTTCGCCGCCACGGAGGGGGTTGGAAGAGGGGCGTGGCGGGCGAAGGGATGGGAATCCAATTGGCCGCGAAGAGAGGCATCAGCGTGTGATTGGTCGCTGACGTTGCCGTGCTCGCCGTCAGTCGTGAGTCGCCCTCGTCCGACCGGAAGCAGGTTTATTGCGGCTCTAACAGGCTGCTGAAAATCCGACGCGTTGGCGACCTCGCCATCGCCTCGTCACGCAGCTGATGTCCCCGCTCGCCCCGCCGAGGCCGCTCCTACGCGGTGGCGAGGAGCTTGACCATTCGAATCAGGTTG
>Ga0302326_10005715_pt1 | contig 28243 bp, 26 predicted proteins | sample Palsa_T0_3_FD_202264 | JGI IMG/M metagenome (GOLD analysis project Ga0302326, IMG submission 202264) | Peat permafrost microbial communities from Stordalen Mire near Abisko, Sweden - Palsa_T0_3 | ecosystem: Environmental > Terrestrial > Soil > Palsa > Peat permafrost | place: Sweden: Abisko... | reverse complement strand
GTCCCATTTCGTGGCAAACGGAATGAGCCTGCTTACACCGCCCACACGGCGCGAAAGTTAGCCGAAGTCCGCGGCGTAACCGAAGAAGAGATCGCTCGCGCGACCACTCATAACTTTAGAGAATTATTCTGTTTGCGAGGGTTGAAACTGAACGGGTACACTGGAGCTTCCGATGGACCAAGCTAAAGCAGGTCAAATATTCAGCACAAGCGAGATATTCTCCCTGTTGGCGTCGGAACTGGTCGAAGTCGAAAAAGAGATCGGGCTTGAATCGGTGGCCTCGGTTGAGGCTGTCACCACCATCGCGCAATACTTGCAATCGAGTGGCGGAAAGCGATTGCGGCCATCACTGCTGTTGCTTTGTGCGCGGCTTTTTGAACGTCCCGGCGGCGAACACGATCAAGGCGCAATCCGGCTGGCTGCGGTGGTCGAGATTCTGCACGCGGCCACGCTCGTTCACGACGACGTGATCGACATGGCGCAAACGCGCCGCGGTCGTCCCTCAGCCAATGTCCAGTGGGGCAACCACACGTGCGTACTGGCGGGCGACTGGCTCTACATGCAGGCTTTCCAGATCGCGCTGCGCGAGAGGAATTTCCACATTCTGGATCTGCTGATCGGCCTGACGCAACTGATGGTGGAAGGCGAACTGATCCAACTCGAGCGCATCGGGAAAATCGAGATCACCGAAGCGGATTGCATGGAGATTGTGGATCGCAAAACAGCGGGACTGTTCTCCGTCTGCGCGAAGCTCGGCGCTGTAATGGGCGGCGCCGATAGCGCGGTGGAAGAGCGTCTCGGCGAGTATGCCTGGAACCTCGGCATGGCGTTTCAGCTAATTGACGACCTGCTGGACTTTACTTCCCGTGAAAAGACTCTCGGTAAGCCCGTGGGCAACGACTTGCGCGAGGGCAAGATCACGCTCCCGATGGTCTACGCGCTCGAACAGGCGAACATGGAAGAGCGACGGCAAATCGAAACGATTCTGCGGGAACAGAACTACGACGCTGTGGCGTTCTCCCAAGTGCGCGCCATGATCGGCAAGTATGGAGCCGTGGAGCGCGTCCAGGAACGTGCGCAACAGTTCACCGACAAGGCGCGGCAGATTATCGCGGAGTTCCCGGATTCACCCTATCAGAACGCGCTGGCTTCGATCGCCGATCTGATTACGGCGCGCGACCACTAGAACTCTACTTAACCTCGACCTTCATTCCCTCGGTCAGGTCATCCGTCGGATTCACCACGGCTCGGTCACCCGGATTCACGCCGGCCAGCAGTTCAATGGTCGAACCGTAATCGCGGCCGGGCGTCACCTTTTGAAAATGAAGCGTGTTGTCAGGCCGCACGAGGGCCACCTGCGGCCCGGCGGTTTGGAAGAGCATGATCGATGCCGGGGCGAGAATCGTTTTCGCGGTTCGATCCAGCGTGAACTTCACCGAGGCAAACATGCCGGGGCGAAGAGCATGGTTGGGGTTCGGGATGTGAATCTCCGTGAGCAGCGTGCGGGAGCTGGGGTCAAGCGAATCCGAGGTGCGGACGATCTTTCCTGGAAACTGTTTACCCTGGAACTCGTTGACTCGGATTACGGCGGTCTCTCCTTCATGAATAGCCACCGAATAAGACTGCGGCACATTGACGAAGATGCGCAGTTCGCCTTCCTTCGCCATGCGGAAAAGCTCGCGCTTGTCCGATGCGCTGCCCGCCGTGATTAAGGTTCCTGGGTCAACATTGCGGGCCGTCACGACCCCATCGAAAGGAGCAACCACTTTCTCGAACGAGCGCATCTGCTCCATGCGGGCAACGTTGGCATCTTGTGCGGAAATATCGGCGACGGCGGCTGTGACGTTGGCTCCGGCGGCATCGTAATCGGCAACCGCGGCATCATATGAGCCCTGTTTATCGTCGCCATCCTGCTTCGAGACGACGCCTTTCGTCACCAGCTGCTTCCATCGATCAACCGTGACTTTGGCAAGTTGCATCCTGGTTTCAGCCTGCTTCTGGTTAGCCTTGGCCTGAGCAAGAGCCGCTACTGCGTGAGCCTTCGCCGCTTCGACCTGGGCGAGTTGCTGGTCGATTTCCGGAGCTTCGATCTCGGCCATGACGGTACCTGCTTTGAGGTGGTCTCCAATATCGACGCCGCGAATTTTCAGGTAACCATCGACGCGCGCATAAATCGGCGCTTCCTGAATAGCCTGCATGCTGGCGGGAAGCGAGATTTCATTCGGCCCGTCCTGAGCTTTGAGCACCACGGTATTCACCACCGGCGCGTCGGTTTCAACGGCTTTCACCTCATTGGCGAGAGCGGTCTTGCGCTGCATCTTGGGGATGGCGCCGGTGACCAGCAGACCAACGACGATGAGAAAAAATACAAAACCGGCGAGAGCTGTTTTCATTGAAGAATTTCGTCCTGTTGGAGCGCGGCGTGCGGCGCTGCCTTGCGTAAACTTGCGTAGATCACGGGCACAAGAAACAGCGTGGCAAACGTTGCAACGACCAGCCCCCCGATGACCGCCCGCCCAAGTGGGGCATTCTGTTCCCCGCCCTCCCCGAGGCCTAGAGCCATGGGCAGCATACCGATAATCATTGCCATGGCAGTCATGATGACGGGACGTAGGCGCGTGTAGCCGGCTTCCAGGGCGGCCTGTTTGGAGTCATTGTGATGACGATGGTCGTTGGCAAAAGTTACCAGCAGGATGCTATTGGCCGTCGCCACACCCACGCTCATGATCGCGCCCATCAGAGAAGGGACGCTCAACGTGGTCTGCGTAATGAAGAGCATGAAGAGAATACCGCTGAGCGCTCCAGGAAGCGCCATCATGATGATCATGGGATCCAGCCAGGATTGAAAATTGACCACCATTAAGAAGTAGACGAGGAGAATGGCGAACAAGAGGCCGTAACCAAGGCCGACAAACGATTCCTTCATCGCCTGAACCTGGCCGCGCATTACCACCGATGATCCGCGCGGGAGTTTCGTGTGGGCGATGACTTTTTCTATGTCGCCGGCGACTCCGCCCAGGTCGCGGCCCTGCGTCGTAGCGTCGATATCGAGGGTCGGCTGCACGTTGTAGTGGCTGACCACGCCGGGTGAAAGAATCCGCTTGGTCGTCGATACGTTGGTCAGAAGCCCGCCGGTGTCTTGCGTGCGTGAGTTGAGACCGGTGGCGCGCATTTCATCCATCGTGGAGATCTTATACTCCGGCGTCTGCACCGAGATGTTGTAGCTCACTCCGTTTTTGGGGTTCAGCCAGAAGTTGGGCGCGGTTTGCGTGCTGGAGCTGAGCGAGATCAACATGTTGTTGGCCACTTCACGCTCGCTCATGCCGAGCAGTACGCCGCGCGTGCGGTCGATATTCACCTGGATTTCGGGCAGGTTGACGATCTGGTGCAGGTGTACGTCGGCCGCGCCCGGAATGCGCTCCATTTCCTTCAGGATCTGGCGCGCGACAACGTAGTTCGATTCGAAATCGCGGCCGACGATCTGCACATCGATGGGCGCGGGAAGGCCGAAATTCAGAATCTGGCTGACGATGTCTGACGGCAGGAAGAAGCAGGTAAGGTCGGGATATTCGCGCTTGAGAGCGACGCGCAACTGGCGCACGTAGTTAGCGGTCGGAGCATGATCCGGATTCAGCGAAACCAGAATCTCGCCATCTCCCGGGCCGATCATCGAAGGGTCGGCATAAGCCACATTCGTACCGCTGGTCCCGAGTCCGATGTTGTCGAGGATCGCATGCACTTCTTCCTTCGGAACCGAACGGCGAATCAGTGCTTCCACCTGGGTGAAAATGTGTTCCGTCTCTTCCAGCCGGGTACCGGATGGCGCGCGGACATGCATCCGGAATTCGCCGGCGTCAACCTGCGGGAAAAAGTCTTGGCCCAGGAAAGGGATTAGCCCCATCGAACAAAGCGAAAGAAGTCCAAAGAAACAAACCGTGATGGCGCGGTGATCGAGGCACCAGACCAGGATCTTCTTATAGCCTTCGCGCATGTTCGAAAAGCCCGCTTCGAAACCGTGGTGGATTTTTCCGAAAAATCCCTTGGGAGGCGCCTTGTCGTGACCCGGCTGGTGCATGTGCATCTCGGCGCCAAGGAGGTATTTCGCCATCGTCGGAACCAGGGTGCGGGACAGAAGATAGGACGCCATCATCGCGATTACGACCGCTAGTGCCAGCGGAGTGAAGAGCGACTTAGCGGCGCCGCTGAGAAAAACGACCGGGACGAAGACGATACAGATCGCTAGCGTGGAAACGAAAGCCGGAATGGCGATCTGCTGCGCTCCGTCCAGAATAGCTCGCAAAATTGGTTTCCCTTCGCCCATATTGCGATGGATATTCTCGATTTCGACGGTCGCGTCGTCCACCAGAATGCCGACCGCCAGGGCGAGACCGCCAAGCGTCATCACGTTCAGCGTCTCTCCCAGCATTCTCATTACGATGATCGAAACGAGAATCGAGAGCGGGATCGATATGGCGACGATCACCGTGCTGCGCCAACTGCCCAGGAAGAGCAGAATCATCAACGCCGTCAAACCAGCAGCGATGGTGGCTTCGCGGACCACGCCGTCAATCGAGGCGCGGACGAAGATCGATTGGTCAAACAGCAGGTGCAGGGTGAGGCCTTGCGGAAGCGTTGCCATTACCTTGGGCAAGGCTTTCTTGACACGCTCCACAACATCGAGAGTAGAGGCGTTTCCGTTTCGCAGAATGGTGAGGAGCGTGGACCGCACGCCGTTGTCATGCACCATGGTGGTCTGCACAGTGAACCCATCACGAACGTGGGCCACATCGCGTATATAAACCGGAGTGCCCTTGATGAGCTTGATGGGAAGGTTGTTTAGATCTTCAAGCACATCGGGGCTGGCGTTGAGGCGTACATTGTACTGACGGTCGCCGAACTTGGCGGCGCCGCTAGGTAGGATGACGTTTTGAGCGTTGATGGCGTCGGCGACTTCACTGGCGGAAATGCCCTTTGCAAGCATCTGCTCGGGGTCGAGATCCACCATGATGGCGCGCGGCTTTCCGCCAAACGGCGAGGGAACGGAGGCGCCTTGCACCGTCGCCAGCTGGGTGCGGATGAAATTTAGCCCGAAATCGAACAGTTCCGCCTCGGAAAAGCCTTTCCCGCCGAGACTGGCTTGTAGGATGGGTACGTTGGAAACGTTGTATTGAAGAATGGTCGGCGGCGTGATGCCGGGCGGAAGGACCCTTGTGACGCTTTGGCAATTAGCCGTAACCTGCGCGACGGCGGCCTCGATCTTAACGCCAGGTTGGAAAAACAGCTTGATCAGCGAAATCCCGTTAATGGATTGGGACTCGATATGCTCAATATCGTTGACCGAAGTAGTCATTGAGCGCTCCGAAATCGTGGCGATCCGGCGCTCCATTTCCTGCGGGGCAAGGCCGGTATAAGACCAGATCACGCTGACGACAGGGATATCGATGAACGGGAAAATGTCCACGGGCATCCGCAGGATGGTAATGATCCCGAGGACGAGGATGAGTAGGGCTCCAACTACGAAGGTATAGGGCCGGCGAAGCGCCAGCTTGACGATCCACATAGGAGAGGAAGCCTCCCCTGCCAGTTGAGGGCAAACGTAGCCTAGTTGCGGCGGGAAGTAACCTTTATTGTACGGTATTCCGTGGACTGAAAGGAGGAGAGGCTAGGCGAGCGAAGGCTCAGCGGAGAGTTGGAGCATCCGCGCCTGCGCGGTGAGCGCTTCGAGTGCCCGCGTCAGGCTTCCCACTTCAATAGTGACGGTGGAAAAACCAATCGCATGAAGGAAAAGGCTGAAATGGGTCGTGGCGACTGCCCAATAGAACGCATTTCGAAGTTTGCTGAGAGAGTGGGCCAGGTCGGAGCGGTCAACGGAAGATTGAACCATCAGGCCTTTGACCAGGAAACACAGGGCTCCGAAATCGGCGATCAGGCTGGAGAGATATTGACGAAAAACTTGGCGTCGCTTGGCCCGGAATGCGCGAATGCGGGAGGACGTCATGCCCGGTTGAGCCGCGAGGTACTGCCAGTCAGTCTTCTGCAGCAACCGTTCGAGAGGCCGGTAGTGATCCGCGATGCCTTCGCCGGATAGGAAGAGTTCGACGCGATTGACATCGCATTGGCCACCGCGTGTCAGCAGGCGAACCGCTAGCAGGGCGACGAGGCAAAGACAAACTACTAGTGCGAAAGACAATAGCATGCGCGGAGGTCTCCGGTACTAAAAGTCTAATCGGTATTTCAAATTAAAGCAATACGATTTCCCGGGAAATAGCGGTTTATTTGCGGGCGGCGCGCAGCAGTATCCCGTTCAGGGAGTCAAGTTGCCCCAAAAGTTGGGTTTCCGTCTCCGGTTTGATGTGCTGCCGGATCCGGATGATCGCCGTATCTCCTGCATTTGTGAGGACAAGCGCCCATGCCGTGACGAGGATAGCGTCGAAACCGGCCGCCAGCGTATTGCAGTAGGCGGAGTAACGGTACGACGTCCACTGATCGGCGATCTCGAAGACAGTCTGCAGCAACAATATCGAGCTAAAAAAGATGCTATGGACCGCAATATTTTGAGGAATTGAGATCGGGTAACGAATCATTACGGAGACAAGGAGCGCCAGGAAGAATGCTATCCCAAAAAGCACGCACCGGTCGAGCAGTGACACTGTTGCGTATGCAAGGCTCTTACTTACGCCACCTGGAGAGAACCAGATGCTCAACGCTATCACAACGGGAACGCCTGCCGCGGCAATCCACATGGATGAACGGCCCGCAAAAGCGATACCCGGATAATTACTGAACACTTTTTGGTAGAGATGCCGTGCCGTACAGAAGTATAGAACCCATGAGAGGGGAACTAAAACGGTAAACATGTAGAAATATGGGAGTGAAGCCGGCGGTACTCTGAGGGTAAAAACGCAAATGCCGGACCACGCAGCCAGGAGCCAGAAAAATAGTCCGTACTCGCGGGCCGCCGGCAGCAGTCGGATTCTGATCGCGGCCAAGGCACAGGCGACGGCTGAAAACGCAGTGCACCATGCAAAGGCCTGCCTCACGTTAATACTCTCGAGGATAGCGAGCAAGCCTTATAATAGCACTTTGTACATGTGATTCAATCGGAAACTAGTTCCCCCAAGGCAGGTTCGGGCAGTTGGGGTTACATTCGGGGCTAGGAATGATCTTGGTGGTGGACTTCGTCGGGACGGCGAAGAGGGAGATGGCGAAGACGGTGACGAGGGCGAAGGCGCGAATCATGTGTGTGTTTTTCCTTTTTTTGTGAGATTTTAAGCTGCGTTACAGTTTCGAGGTTAGGGATAGTTTGCGATTTTCTCCTCACAACCAAAAACTGTTTTCGATTTTTGGAACAGTTAGCTTTTGGCCGATCTCCATTGTGAACGTGGCGGGGACGCAATGTTGTATATTCAGGTAGCGGTTTATGCGCGCCGACGAAACTCCCTCTGCTGAGCTATGGAGCCGCACGTTGCTCCAAATCCCTTCCGCCTTCGGACGGATGGTGTACCTAGCCTCTCTGCGCGACCCCAACTCGGGCCAGTATCAGCACTTCGGTTTTTCTCAGCGATTCAGCGAGCGGGAAGCGGACAAGACCATTCGCCGGAGCCACAACAACATTTTCATGGATTGGCTTTGTTTCAGCCTGGAACAGCAGCGGATCGATCTCGAGAAATATCTCGATTCTTTGTCCGAGGACAGGCGTACGATCCTGGCAAACTGGCTCGAATGGCCGCCGTTTATGAATTGGATACCGGCACAGTCGCGGCCTGCCGATCGTGAACTATTCCGGTCGGATTTGGAGATCGTACTTGAATTGATTAGGCAGGATTCTGGCGGCGCCGCGGCTGATCTAGGCGCATAGCTACTCCGGACACTTGTCCGATGATGTCAACTTCATCATTTAAAAAGACTTGCGGCACGGCGCGCGAAGCGGGGTGCGGCGAAACGATCAGTTGCTTATCCACGTGCGAGCACCATCCCAGGAAATATCCCGTACGGTGTTCCACGAAGTAAATGGGCCGGTCGAACTCGCTGGACCAGCCGGCCAGTGAAACTCTTCGTTGGGTTTCGTCGATTAGAATCAATGACTCGGGATATATTAAAGGATACATGCTCCAGTCGTCGGAGCCGACAAAGGCGTAACGAAGATTCTTGACGTCCGCGCCGCTCAGCAGCGAGAGCGGCAGCTTGCCCCACCGCTGAACCACGTGGCTCAGGAACGTTGTTTTTCGCAGGTCGACTCCTGGGTCGAGTGCGAGCGGAACCTGCAGGTCCCCGTACAGCCCGGGATTAAAGTTGATAGGGTGCGTTTTCCCAATGACGATGGATGCCGCATCGGCGGCCTGGCGGGCTAGTAGTACCCCGTACCACTCCAGGACCTCGGAAAGTTCCAAACGGTAGATAGTACATAGGGAATACAACCTATAAATCGACGGTACTGTGCCTTTATTCTCGATATCGGAGAGCCGGCTGAGAGCGATTAGGAATTCATCGTTGTGGTGCCGATTGGCGATTTGAACGCTGGCTTCGCCAACGTCACGATAGGTTAAGCTAAGGCGTTCGCGCGCCTGTTTCAGGCGGTGACCAGGATCATCCATGGGGGTCCGCTATTAAAGTGTATTAAGGTATACAATTCTTGGGTAGTTCTGCCTATCCAATTGGGAGTATATCGCTCGATCTTCAAATGAGGCAAGGTAAAAACTCATTTTTTTGTTCTAAAATCGGAACGGAAATTTTTTCATGGTGGGAAATTTGAAAATCGTCGTCGGAGTGTCGGGTGCAAGTGGCTCCATCTATGCTTTGAGACTTCTCGAAAAACTCCAAGGGTTGGCCGAAACCCACCTGATTCTGAGCCGCGCCGGCGAAAAGACCCTTTTCCTCGAAACTGGCAAGCTTGGCGCCGACCTCAGGAAGCTCGCCAGCTTCTCCTATCCCCTGGAAGACATAGCCTCCCGGGTGGCGAGCGGATCGTTCCGAACCGATGCCATGGTGATTGCGCCCTGTTCCATGAACACGATGGGGGCCATTGCGTCGGGAGTCTGCTCAAATCTGTTGACTCGGGCGGCGGATGTCGCCCTGAAGGAGCGCCGCAAACTGATTCTGATGGTCCGGGAGACGCCGTTTCACTTGGGCCATTTGCGTTCCATGGTCGCGTTGACGGAGATGGGCGCCATCATTGCGCCTCCGATTCCGGCGTTTTATCAAATACCGCTGACAATACAGGATCTGGTGGATCATTCGGTAGAGCGGGTACTCGATCTACTGGGATTCGACAATCCGGAAGCGAAGCGTTGGGGAGGCCCAAATGAGCAAGGAGCCGAATAAGAAGAGGAATCGGCCGGCTGTAGCGATCCAGGGAGAGAAAGGCGCCTTCAGCGAGTTGGCGGCGCGGCAGTTGCTCGGTGCGGACCCGGAAATCCGCCCCTGTGAGCGATTTGCCGATGTTTTCGAAGCTCTGAAGGCAGGCTCGGTCGAGGCCGCCGTGATCCCGATCGAGAATACGTTGCACGGATCCGTGCACGAAAACTACGATCACCTGCTTCGATACGGGATGCCGATCGTCGGGGAAACGAATGTGCGAATTGTGCACAACCTAATCGCCCCCGTGGGAGTAAGCCTTACTAAGGTCAAGCGCGTGTTCTCACATCCAGTGGCGTTGAATCAGTGTCTGGATTTTCTTGCAGCCAATCCGAAGTGGGAGCGGGTACTGTTTTACGATACAGCCGGCAGCGTGAAAATGATCGTGGCGGAAGGGTTGAAGGATGCCGCGGCAATTGCGTCGTCTGCCGCGGCGGAGAACTACGGCGCCCGGATTCTGCGCCGGTCGATTGAGGACGACCGTCAGAACTTCACGCGCTTCTTCCTGTTAGGTAAGCTGGAACCGCAAAACGGAAAGACTCCGAAGAAGATCTCGGCAGTCTTTTCCACGCGTAATTCCCCTGGCGCCTTGTTCCGGTCGCTAAGCGCGTTGGCCCTTCGCGACATCAGTCTCGCGAAAATCGAATCCCGTCCCTTAAGGGGCAAGCCTTGGGAATACCTGTTTTACGTCGATTTCCTAGGAGACTTAGGTGATGTAAACGTACAGAACGCGCTGGGGCACTTGCGGGAGACCGCGGATACGCTTACAGTACTGGGCTGCTACCCGAAAGCGTAGCTGCCAATGCAAAAAAGGACCCGCTTTGGCGAGTCCTTTCAGGGAGGAAATCAAAGGAATAAGAGACTAACCCTTTTTGATGCGCTTGCGGGCGAAGAAACCGATGCCGAGAAGAGCGCTACCGAAGAGGGCCATCGTGCCAGGCTCCGGAGCAGTGCTGCTTGGTCCTAGAACGTCACCTTGGTTTGCAGCGTTGGTCCCATCCGAGACCAGCTGAGCCCTGCCACCGAACGGGGTGTTGCTAATTACGGCCTCCCCGTAAATTGAATAAAAAGACACACTCGGCAAGGCCGAGCTTGCTGCGATTGTCGCGGTTCCTGTGTAGATAACTTCGATCCAGGCACCGGTGTCCAGGTTGGTTACGCCCGCGTTCATGGGATCCGGCGCTGCAGTACATCCGCCCGAAGTGCCGCTGTATTGCGCAAAGCCAGGTGTCGCCACAAGTGCGACGGCGCTAACAAATCCTTGAAGGCCAGCAATACAATAGGCATCTTCTACTGTAGAACCGTTCGTGAATTGCTCTTTGCCGTCAAGTGAGACCGCATAAGTATATTCGGTGTCACCGGTGAATCCACCCGTTCCAATAGTCTGAAGGGGTGAAGTGCCAAAAATTACTGCTCCCGACGCCAAGTTGGCAAAGGCTAGTGCCATTGCCATACCGCTCGTTACTACGATTTTCTTCATTTGTAAAATATCCTCCGTCTTGACTACTTGTACTACCCTCAGAGTGTAACCCGCTTTCGACAGTATTGCAAATACTTTCATTTTTTTTCGTGCCTTTAGAATCATACGATTGCGAAGGTCCTAGTACCAAACCTAACGCATCGTCTAGTGTGCTGTTTGTGCTTTTCCAGAACATTTGAAAAGCATTATGCCACCGCCGGCTGCGGCGACTCATGGCTGTGAAATCTTACCGAGACCAGCTTCGAAACGCCCGCTTCCTGCATCGTCACCCCGTACATCGCCTGCGCCGCCTCCATCGTCTTCTTCGAGTGCGTGATGATGATGAACTGCGTATCGATCGCCATCTCCTTGATTAGATTCATCATCCGGGCGATGTTGGCCTCGTCCAGCGGCGCATCCACCTCATCCAGCACACAGAATGGACTCGGCTGGTATTTAAAGATCGCCATCAGCAGCGACAGCGCCGCCAAAGCCTTCTCGCCGCCCGAGAGCAGCAGTACATTCTGCAGCTTCTTGCCCGGGGGCGACGCGATGATGTCAATGCCGCTTTCTAACGCGTTCGATTCATCCGTCAACCGCATTTCGCCCGATCCACCGCCAAACAGAGTTTGAAATGCCACTTTGAAGTTTTCGTTGATTGCCACGAAAGCTTCTTCAAAGCGGCTGCGAGAGACTAGGTCGATCTCATGGATGGCCTTCTCAGTATCTCGAATGGAATCTATGAGATCCTGACGCTGCGACGAGAGGAAATCATGCCGTTGCTGGGCTTCGTCGAATTCCTCTAAAGCCTGCGGATTGATGGGCCCTAAGTTGTCTATTTTCGTGCGCAATTCATTGTAGGCCTGTTCGGTTTCTATTAGATCCGGGCTATCTTCTGCCTGACCCTCTAAGGAGGATGCCGCTACACCTAGCTCTTTGCGGCTGGTTTCGTCAAGGAACTTCAGTTCGCTCTGGCTTTTGACGAGCGCAACTTCAAATTCGGAGCGTTGTCCGTGGGCGGCTTCGATCTGCTGGCGGATTTCCTTGAGCGATTCGTCGGCTTCGTGCAGGTTCTGGCGGCGCGCAGTTTCCTCCTGGGCCAAAGCGACGGCCACCGCATCTGCCTGTAGCGCCTGTTCGGCCAGCGTAGTAACTGCCTGGTCAAGCTCGATATTTTCAGCCAGCAGCCGTGCGCGATGCTCCCCGAGCCGCTCGATTTCCCGGCCCAGCTGCTCCCGCCGAGCGGTCATGTCGCGCAATTGCTGCTCCAGACGCCCCAGCGAAGCGCCGGCGGAACGGTAACGCTCCTCGATAGTGGCTAGTTCAGCGCGCAGCGTGGAATGCTCCTCGCGAATCCGCGCGGCTTCCGCATCCACCGATTCCAGCTCCTGCCGCGCGTTATCCAAAGCGATTTCCCGCTCACCGCGCTCACTCTCCTTCTGCGCAATGGCCGCTTGGTTGGTTTCGCGCTGCCCAATGGCGCGATCCTGCTCGCGCCGCAGACGTTCCAGGTCCAGGCGGGCCACCGAAACCCGCGAATTCGCACGCCCATTTTCCTCCGTCAGCTTGCGCATCTCGTGACCCAGGGCAAGCGCGTCCTTCTCACGATTCTGCTGTAGCTGGCGTAGCTGGTCGAGATCCTGTTCCAGCTGGGCGATGTCCTTTGTGAGCTGTTCGAAGGCCCCGGATTTGGCGGTCAGCTCCCGATCCTGTTCGGTGAACGCCTTGGAAACCTCGCGTAGTTCCCGCTTGAGTGCGAGCGGTCCGCTGGCCTTCTTGTGGCCGCCGCTCAAGGTGCGACCGTGATAACACTGGCCGTCGAGAAGCAGGAAATACAACTCCGGAAACGCTTCCGATTGGCGCCGCGCCTCGGCGGGGTCTCCGGCGAGGAAGCACTGAGCCAAACGCGGCAGCAAAATATCCGCGTTCTTGCTCAATCCATTCGTAAGCCGCAGTTGGGATGAAAGCCGTGGCAGTTCCGGCAGATCGGAAGACAAAGCGGCATGCGAACCCTCCTGCGCGCCCCCTTCCACCAGGAACGTGGCCCGACCTTCCAGATCCGCGCGGAAAAGCTGCATGCCGTGCTCGGCCTGGTTCCAGTTCTGCACCACGACATATTCGAGTTCGTTGTGCAGGAATTCTTCGGCGGCCCGTTCGCAGGAAGCGTCGACATCTACGAAGTCAGCCAGCACGCCCAACGGCTGAAAATCGCCAGCCTGTTTGCGCTCCACGGCGCTGAACAGCCGCTTCACCGCTTCCGTAGTGTACGTGTGATGCGAGATAACGTTCTCGAGCGATTCCTTCTTCGCGCGCAACCGCGAGGTCTCCGAGCGCAAAGCATCGATGGCCGCCCGCATCTGCTGCGAGAGCGACCGTTGCGCGCTGAGCGCGGCTTCCGTCTGCCGGCGTTCCACGGTGACCGATTCCAACTCCATCTGGCGATCGGCGATCGAGCCTTCAAGAGTCTTACGCGCTTCCGTCAGCCGCTCGATCTCCTGCGAGGCAAGCTGCTCTTCCTTCTCGACACGCGCCTTTTCGCGGTCGACCCCCGCTAGATATTCATCGATCTGCGCCAATTGATTCTTAAGAGCGGAAGCTTCGCCCAGCAGCCGCAGCGCAGCGATCCGATTGGCTTCGATCGTCTTCTCCTGTTCGCGCAACCGGTTCTGCAGCTGCTCGCGCGACTGGTTCTTCTCGATCATTTGAGCGCGTGACGCCGCGATCTGCTCTTCCAACTGCGAAAAGGTCTCGCGCAGCGCAGCCCGTTCCGTTTCAAGTCCGGCGATACGGGTTTCCAGATCCTTGATCTCGTCCTCGCCGCGGCTCATCCGCTGTTCCGTGACGCCGCTCTCCCGCACCTGCGATTCCAGCTTCCCGCGCGTCCGTTCATGCTGCAGCTTGAACTCGGAATGCTGCTTGCGGATTTCGGTAAGCTCCGCTTCCAGCCGATAGCAGACGGCCTGTTTTTCGGCCCGCTCCACATCCGCGACAGCAGCTGTCTCGGTAAACTGCTTCAGCGCGACAGAGGCTTCTTCCAGAGCCAGAGTATTGGACTTTGCCTGCTCATCGAAAGCCAAGAATCGGACGCCGATCAACGTCCGCAGCCGCGTATCGAGCTCCTGCTTCAGCTCCACGTAGCGCTTGGCTTTGGCAGCCTGGCGCTTGAGCGAGTTCACCTGGCGCGTAACTTCTTCCAGAATGTCGAACACGCGGGAGAGATTCTGCTTGGCGCTCTCCAGCTTCGCTTCAGCAAGCCGTTTGCGCGATTTGTACTTCGTGATGCCGGCCGCTTCCTCGATAATGGCGCGGCGGTCGTACGGTTTAGAGCTGAGAATCTGCCCGATGCGGCCCTGTTCGATAATTGCGTAGCTCTCCGGACCGAGGCCCGAACCCATGAAAATGTCCTGAATATCGCGGAGCCGTGCAGTTCTGCCATCGATCAGGTACTCGCTCTCGCCGGAGCGGAACAGACGCCGCGTGATCGTGACATCGGTGGGCTGGGCGGGAATGGTGGTGACGTTCGGGGCTTCGGGCTCGGCCGGATTGGGGTCGGGCGCGGGCGCAGGCCGCGGATCCGACAAAACCATGGTTACCGCGGCCATGCCTACCGCTTTCCGGCTCTTGGTGCCCGCAAAAATGACATCTTCCATGCGCGAGCCCCGCAAGCTCTTCGCCGATTGTTCGCCGAGCACCCACGTAATGGCATCGCTCAGGTTGGATTTGCCGCAGCCGTTCGGGCCGACGACAGCCGCTATGCCGCTCCCCGGAAACTTCAATTCGGTCCTGTCGCAGAACGATTTGAAGCCCTGCAATTCCACTCTCTTCAGTTTCAGCACACAACGATGTTACTCGGGGTTGGGGCAAAAGTAAAGTAACGTGTGTACGCTGGGTTGTGCGAGCACCGGAACCACATACCGCATATAGTGTTTTTGTTGAAATACGCACAAACGGCTTGACATGCGACATTTGTCGCAGGTACAGTGCGACATATGTCACATGCACTTACTCGTAGGGAACGGGAAATCCTGGATGCGGTCTTCGCGCTGGCGAATCGTGCATCAGCCGAAGAGATCCGCGCCCGGCTCATGGATCCTCCCACTGATTCTTCCGTTCGCGTGATGCTGGGCCGCCTCGAAAAGAAGGGTGTCTTGAAGCATCAGCAGGACGGCCTGCGCTTCATCTACTCCGCCACAACCTCGCCGGCGATAGCGAAACGGAGCGCACTGCAACAGTACGTCAAAACATTCTTCGGCGGCTCACTGGGACAGATGGTGACATCTCTCGTCAGCGAGGCGCAGTGGACCGACGAAGAACTCGACGCCCTCAAAACTGAAATCGACCGCGTTCGTAAGGAAAGGAAGAAAAAGTCATGATCGCTCTCCTGGTTCTGGCTAAGGTAACTATCGTCTTGGCGCTGGCGCTCACCGGCACGTGGACCGCGCGCAGAAGCCGCGCGTCACTGCGCCACGCCCTGCTCGCCGCGGCCTTCGGCGTGATGCTGCTGCTGCCCATTGTTTCCGCACTAGCTCCGCCCGTCCGGGTTCTGCTGCCCGCCAGAACACAAGCGCCCACACTGAAGGCTCCCCTGGCGAAGAACGCCACCCTCGCCGCGGCCACGGTTTCGAAGCCCGCAAAGTTCTCAACAGTCGATTTACTGTTCACAGTCTGGATAGCCGGAACCGCGCTCTTCCTCGTCCCAATGGCGACTGGTCTGTGGCAGCTAGGCGCCTTGCGCCGCACCGGCCAGCCTTGGAGAGACGCCCATCGGAACGTGGAAGTCTTCCTGCACAGTTCCCTCACGGGACCAATCACCTACGGTCTCTTTCGTCCAGCGATAATTCTTCCGGCCGATGCACAAACATGGAGCGAAGATGACCTCAACCGCGCCCTTGTACACGAACTCGAACACATACGCCGCGGCGATTGGCTCACTCACTGCGCCGCACGAGCGATTTGCGCACTCTATTGGTTCCACCCATTAGTATGGATGGCGTGGCAGCGCCTCGAACTGGAAGCAGAGCGCGCCTGCGACGACGCCGTACTCGGACAATCCGAAGCCACCGCCTACGCCGATCAACTGGTCGCCCTGGCCCAACGGCTATCCTCCGCCTCGAAATCGACGCAACTGGCGATGGCGAACCGCGCGGATCTATCAGCGCGAGTAAGCGCTGTACTAGACAGCGGACAAACGCGCGGCCGCGCAGGAACAGCCGCCGTGGCGCTGGCAAGCATCGGCGCAGTGTTACTCGTCGCCACAATCTCCCCGCTCAAAGTGGTTGCCGCGCCACAAGACACCATCGGCGTTTTTCGAGCTAGCGACCAACTCGTGATCGCCGATGTTGTGGTGAAAGACGATAGTGGCAACGCCATCGAGAACCTCAAGGCCGGCGACTTCGCCGTCACAGAAGATGGCATACCGCAAAAGGTCAGGGTCTTCGAGTTCCAAAACGTAAGCCCGGGTCCGGTTTCCAGCTACTACGTGCTGGGTTACTATGCCGCCAGGAACATGGACGGCAAGTTTCGCAGGATTCAAATCGCCCTCACCAACAACCTGGTTGCAAGGCTCGATTACCGCACCGGCTATTACGGCAATCCCTCGAAGACTCCCATCGACGCCGGCCCGCCAGCCGGTGCGGCGTTCGATCCCGCCACAAGGCCGCCCGCCCTCCTCTATAAGGTCGATCCCGAATACTCCGAAGAAGCCCGCAAAGCCAAGTACTCCGGTATCGTCATCCTCTCGGTGTTGGTGGATACTTCCGGTCGCGCGCAGGACATCAAAGTGATCAAGGCCCTGGGTCTCGGCCTGGATGAAAAGGCCATGGAAGCCGTATCGAAATGGAGATTCCGTCCCGCCACGAAAAACGGCCAGCCCATCACGGTAACCACGCAGGTTCAGGTCGATTTCCGCCTCCTATAAACAGGCATTAGTATCATGGGGCAGCGGGATGTTGGATCACTTTCGAAAAGACCCTCTGCTTTACCTGGCCGGCGCGGCCGTAATCGCAACTTCGCTCTCCATCGCAGCCTTCGAAATCCTGATGGGCGCGGCCCTCGTAGCCCTTATCGTCGACCGCGCCCGCCTGCGCGTGCCACCTGTCTGGATACCGCTAGCGCTTTTCATGTTCGGAACGATAGTCTCGCTAGCGGCATCCGGGCATGCGCGCGAAGGCCTTCCCCAGGTCAAGAAGTTCTATATTTACCTGATGCTGTTCCTGGTGGTCAGCGCCTTCCGAAGCATCCGCCAGATTCGCTGGGTCGCGCTAGGTTGGTCGCTAGCGGCCGCGGCTTCCGCCGTCTGGGGCATGCAGCAATTCTTCCGTAAGTATGAGAAGGCGCGCGAAACGCACCAGGCGTTTTACAACTACTACGTAGCCAATCGCATCACTGGCTTCGCGGACCATTGGATGACGCTCGGCGGCGAACTGATGATCGCGCTGCTCGTAATCGCGGCTATCGTCTGTCTCGGTACGGACCGCCGATGGACCCTCTGGCTCCTCGCGCTGGCAGTACCCGTCAGCATTGCTCTCGAAGAAACGTGGACCCGCAGCACATGGCTAGGCGGCGTGTGCGGCGGCCTCTATCTGATCTGGTTTTGGCGCCGCTGGGCCGTGCTTGCCGTACCGGCTTTGATCGCCGTACTCCTCCTGATTAATCCATTCGACATTCGGGAGCGCGCCATGTCCGCATTCTCCCCGCACGGCAAGACGGATTCAAATGCCCATCGCGAGGAGTTGCGAGACATCGGTTGGAAAATGATCGAAGCGCATCCATGGCTAGGCGTAGGCCCTGAACAAGTTTCCAAGCAATACCAGAACTACCTTCCCGCCGGTATGCAGCATCCGAAGCAAGGCGAGTATTACGGCCACCTCGAGAACGACTACATCCAATATGCCGCGGAACGTGGGGTGCCAACCATGCTCGCCCTGATGTGGGTCATCGGACAAGCCCTATTCGATTTCGCCCGCGCCCTGCGCACCCTCCCGAAAGGCGCCGAAGTCCGCTGGATTCTCCATGCAGCGATCGCGGTAACCATAGCAATGCTAGTAAGCGGCTTCTATTCCTGGAACCTCAACGGGAGCGCCCTGCTTGCCATGTATCTAGCCGTCTTAGGCTGCGGCTATGCTGCGATACTGCCCAGTTCTAATTCTTCCGCTTCTCCGGCGGAACCGGCTCGATCGTGACATCGAACGTAGTAACCACCTGAACCGGCTCTCCCGAAACCCGCAGCGGTTTAAACGTCCACCGCAGCAAGGAATTCACCGCAAACTTCCCCATCTTATCCTCAGCGCCCAAGGGAGATTCAGCCTTCCACACATGCCCATCCATCCCGATCATGACGCTGACGGGAACCTTGATAGGAGCCTTAATCTCATCGGCGGTAATCTTCTTCTCGAAATCTACCAGCGCGTTCGCCTCGTCCTTCGGCTTTACTTCAATCTCCGGAAACTTGGGCAAAATCTTATGACTCACCTTGAGCCCCTGGTCCCGATAAAACTGCGCCAGAACCGGAATCTTCGCCGGCTTCGGATAGTCCAGATTCGCCGCGTTGATCATGATCTCTTCGGCCACTGTGTCGTAATCCGTCTCCGTCAACCCCGCCGCGCGTAGCGCCATCGCGATCAGATGAACCGACCACCCCAGGTGAGCGCCCAGTATCGAATCCTGCATCGCCTCCTCCTTCACCTGCCGCGCGAAGAGCGACTGAGTCACCGCGCTATCCAGCCGCGTCGGCTCCTCAAAAGGAGACATGGCAACAACGCCCGTAAGCGCCTCCGCATACAATCTGGCCAGAGTGTTCGAATAGTCCGTGGTCTCCGTATCGTAATTAGCGGCAGTCTTCAGCCAGTTGGCGGCGGACTCGCGATCCGTAAGCCGAAGGCACCGGGCAGCGTTATAAAGCACGCGCGCATTGCCTGGCTGCAGCGCGGTTTGCCGGAGCCATGCTTCGCGTAGGGGCGTATAAGCCTCTTTATCGTCAGGATTCAGCAGCAGGCCGCGCGGATCGTGAACGGCCGCAGCCAAGTCGATATCCGGCCGGTTCGCGATAATCCACATCAAGAGATGCACCCGCGCATCATGAAGCTTCGGGTCCGGCCAGCGATTGAGATAGAACTCGAGAATGTCTCCGGCCAGCTTATCGTTCCGTGGATCGGCCTTCAGCGCTCGTTCAGCCTGCAGCGCATCCTCGGCGGTACGCAGGGATTTCGGTACTTGCGCAAAGACTGCGGAAGCCAGAAGCGTGAATGCGAAAAGAAGACGGCGCACTGTTAATAGGATAGGCTCAGTTTTGTCATGTCCGCTCCTCATTTTGATTTGGCCGCCGCCGCGCGGCTGGAAATGTTTCACGAAGGCTTCCATCCGGATTTTCCGCCAGGAACCGAAGATCAAATTGCGTCGATCCGCGCGACGCCCGTCCAAACGGCCGGCCTGAAAGATCTGCGGAACCTGCTCTGGTCATCGATCGATAACGATACCTCGCGCGATCTCGACCAGATTGAAGTCGCCGAGCGCGCCGAAGGCGGCATACGCGTCCGTGTCGGCGTGGCGGACGTATCGGCCCGCGTCTCGATCGGCACGCCCATCGATAAACACGCAGCGGATCAAACGGTAACCGTCTATACCGCGGTAAAGAACTTCTCCATGCTCCCGGAAGAGCTTTCGACAGACCTCACCTCGCTCGAACCCAATGAAGACCGCGCGGCGATGGTCGTCGAATTCCTGGTGACTGCGTCAGGCGAGATCGGCCAGTCCGCGATTTATCCGGCGCTCGTCAGGAACCACGCCCAACTCACGTACAACAAGGTGGGGCCGTGGCTCGAAGGCCGCGGAAAATTAGACGTGTCACCCGAGCTGCAGGCTCAATTGAGGCTCCAGGACGAAGCCGCGCACTTACTCCGCGCCGAGCGAAACAGGTTGGGCGCTCTGCACTTCGACCGTCCGGAAGCCACCGCGGTCCTGCAAGATGGCCAGATCTCTGGGCTTGAAGCAGCGCTGAGAACCAGGTCGAATGACCTGATCGAAGACTTCATGGTGGCGGCGAATGAAGTGATGGCGACGACACTATCGCGCGCTGGTGCGTCCTCAATCCGCAGAGTCGTCAAGACGCCCGAACGTTGGCCTCGCATCGTGGAACTTGCGGCGCAGCACGGAGGGAACCTTCCCGCGGAACCGGATTCCTTGGCATTAAACCTATTCCTCAAAAAACTCAAGGCCGACGATCCCGTGCACTACGAGGATCTCTCGCTCTGCGTCATCAAACTCATGGGCCCGGGCATCTACATGCTGCTCCGTCCGGGAGATAAGCATGAGGGACATTTCGGTCTGGCAGCCCACGACTACACCCATTCCACGGCGCCGAACCGCCGCTTCTCAGACCTGGTAACGCAAAGGCTGATCCACGCCGTCCTTGCGAAGCAAGGCACCCCCTACGCCGATTCCGATCTGGACGCGATCGCCATGAACTGTACGTTGAAAGAAAAGGCCGCGCGCAAAGTAGAACGTACGTCAGAGAAGCGCGCCGCCGCGGTAGTGCTCCACAACCGGATCGGCGAGATGTTCAACGGCGTAGTAACCGGCATCACGCCGAAAGGCGTATTTGTGCGAGTCTCGAACCCCCCAGTCGAAGGCCGTGTAATGCGCGGCGGAGACGGGTTGGATGTAGGCGACCGCGTAAGAGTGAAACTGCTTGGAACCAACCCCCGCCTAGGCTTTATCGACTTCGGGCGGTAACTGAGGCGCAACGTAACTGAGCCGCGAGCGTGAGCGACCGGTGGTTGGCGTGGCTAAGCCCGCTTCCGGAAATCCAGCGAAGCCGAGTTCATGCAGTACCTCAACCCCGTAGGCTTGGGACCATCGTCAAATACATGGCCCAAATGCCCGTCGCACCGCGCGCACTTCACTTCCGTGCGAATGCCATAGCTCCGGTCGATGTGCTCAGTGACATTCTCTTTAGCAATCGGCTGGTAAAAGCTCGGCCAGCCCGTTCCCGATTCAAACTTCGTCTTCGAATCGAACAGCGTAGTGTTGCAACAGATGCAGTGATACAGCCCGTCATCATGCGTCTCCGCGTACTTGCCGCTGAAAGACCGCTCCGTGCCTTCATGACGCGTCACGTCGTACTGCATAGGGTCCAACTGCTTCCGCCACTCCGCATCTGACTTGACGACCTTTTCGACGTTGACCTTGCCTTTGCTGTTGCCGTGATCGTCGAACTCCACGATAGTAACTGTTCCAGCAACCTTTCCCGCTGCTCTCAAAGCCGTGGCCGCGGCGAAGAACGCCATAAAATTACGCCTGTTCATCGTTATTTTCCTTTCAGCAACTCGGGGAACTGCTTCTTGAGGTTGTTGTACTTGGGAACATCCATCGCAACGATATACCCTTGCGTAGGGTTCTTCGCCGCGAAGTTCTGATGATACTCTTCCGCCGGGTAGAACGCCTGCAACGGCACCACCTTAGTCACAATCTTTTGATAGTAGAACTTGGCCGCGTCCAGTTCATGGATATACATTTCGGCCACCTTCTTCTGGTCTTCACTCGTGTAGAAGATCGAAGACCGGTACTGCGTGCCGTGGTCGTTATCCTGATAATTCAACTCAGTCGGATTGTGCGCGACGGAGAAATAGATCTTCAGCAGCGTGCCAAACGAGATCTGCGCCGGGTCGAAAGTAATCTTGATCGATTCCGCGTGGCCCGTTGTCCCAGTGCTGACCGTCTCATAGTCCGCCGTCTTCTTATCGCCCCCGGCATACCCGACAACCGTGTTGGTTACGCCCTTTACGTGATCGAAAACCAGTTGCATCCCCCAGAAGCAGCCGCCGGCGAGTACCACGGTGTCGGTGGTCTTCGGAGCAACCGGAACCTCAGGCGGATTGGGAAAGGTCGACGCTGCGGTCAAGGCGGAGATAGCGAACGGAATCAGGAGAAGAGATCGCATAGTAATTGGCTTCATTTTAATCCTCTGTATATGCTTGGATGGTGCCCAAAGGCGATTTCTTCTGGAAAAATCTGGGGCGGCATCTGCTAGCGGCGCTGTTCTTGATCTCGGGTGGGCTCCATTTCGTAACGCCAGCCCCCTACACACGAATTATCCCGCCGATCCTCCCTTGGCCCGGCGCGCTGGTGGCGATCAGCGGAGCAGCGGAAATCGCGGGCGGCCTGGGAATCCTCACCGTGAAGTGGCGCCGCGCCGCCGGTTACGGGTTGATCGCTCTGCTGATAGCCGTCTTTCCCGCCAACATATATATGGCGATGAAGGGAATGATGCTCCCAGCCTGGATTCTCTGGGCCCGTCTGCCCCTCCAATTTCTATTGATCTGGTGGGTTAATGCGGTGGACTAAACTCTGTTACCACATTATTTCTGCGCGCCACGACGATTTCAGATCCTTCAGCGAACCGCCCTCCGAGAGAGATAGCTCTTCTGCGCACTGCACCAGGCGCGCACTACCTGGCCATACCACGACACCCGCGTAGCCTCGAGCGCCGACGAGTCGGATTTCTCCCGCGGATGATCCAGCGCCAGGTCGAACAGCTTTGCCCGGCCCGAGCCGATTTCGTAGACGAACTTCCACCGCCCATCGCGTAGTCCCAGAAGTCCCAACGAATAGTCCGCAAAGAAAAGCGCCATCCGCGGCTCACTGTCCAGCATCGTTCGGCCCTGGTAACTCACCGGCGGCGGAATACCCATTAGATCCAGGATTGTTGGGGCGGTGTCCACTAAGCTGACCACCTTCCGCACCCGTTCCTGCCTGCGCATTAAGCCTGACGCAGCGATTAAAAGCGGGACATGAATGTTTTCCTCGTACACGAAGAACGTATGGCCGTAGTTGCCCTCGTGTTGGTGGAAGGCCTCCCCGTGGTCGCCGTAAATCACCCAAACCGTATTTTGCTCTAGCCCGCGCACCCGTAAGCCTTCCATGAGAACGCCGAGCGAAGCGTCCCCATAATGCAGTGCGTTGCGGTATTGATCGATTTCTTCCGCTCCCTGGAAGGGACCACGCTCGGGCGTGGCATACGGGTGATGGCCCGCGATGGGCAGATAGGTAAGGAAAAACCTTTGCCCGCGCGGCAGGCTGTCTATCCAGGCAAGCATCCGTGCCACCGTTGCGGGTTCGTCCACGCCGAAGCTCGAATTATGATTGCCGCCGATATCGCCGGCATCTTCCAATGTCTGGTACCCGCGATGGCGAATAATCGATTTCATCCCTAGGTAGTCAAAACGTCCCGAGTGGAACATGGCCGTGCGGTAACCCGCGCCCGCCAGAACCGCAGCCACCGAACCGCATTCCGCATTTTCGTACTCCTCGGGCCGGCTATCGAAAGCTGGGAACTCGGAACACAGAACCGAGAACAGTCCCTTGATGCTCTCGGGGTAAACCGCATAGGCATTTTCGAATACCATCGCCCGCTGGGCCAGGGCAGTCAGATTTGGCATCGGGTCCTGTCGGCCGTCGCCGGGCGCGCCGTAAAGCGGCAGATACTGGGCAGCGGTGGATTCCAGACTGATCATCACGATGTTGAGCCCCCGGGCGGACCCTTCAAACTGTGCCAAGTCGTCGGTCGGCCAGTCCGTTGGAAAGCGTGATTCCCGCCAGTCGCCCGCACCGGCTCGCGTGGTTAGCCGCGTGGTTGGCCGCATGGTTGTTCCCGGTAATCCGCTGCCCATCAACGCTGTAATCACGTTGCGGTCCATGCCGCGCGTGTCCACTCGACTGTCTGCCACCGGTCCAATCAGGACGACTGCAATGGTGCAGACGGTCCCCCATCTCACCAACTGCCGCGGCGGTTGTTTCAGCAGCCGTGGCAGAACCGCCGCTGCCGCCAACACCGCAACCATCAGTAAGGTGTTAGAGGCGGTCACATATTGCAGAATGGAATCGGCGAGCGGCCCGCGAGCGGCGCGCAGCATCGGCCGTGTCAGTGGAGTGAATAGAACGCGTCCCACCGGTATGTTGATCGCCGCGTAAATCGCCGCAGCCCAGTAAATCGACCAGGCAATTCGCGTCGTCGCGCCCAACTTTTCCAGGCCGATGTCCAGCGCCGCAAACGCCAACGCGACCGCCGCATCCTGCCACATGTATGCCACCAGCGCCAGACCCGAGAGCGGCGCTACGTGGCCCCATACGACGGCGAGCTTCGCCGCAAGAAAGACCAACAGAAGGCTCGCGCCTCTCATCGCCGGATCAGGTTGAGACGTTTCAGCAGCACCACGGAAACGATCGTTCCTCGCCCGCGGCGGCGCCAGATCCAATCATGGACCAGCACCGTCGTAGAGGGTTGACACCGATAGATCTCCGCCCGGTCGCCATCCAGGCACAACGGAATCACCGTGAGGTCGCAATCGAGCGTTTCGCCATTCGTGTAGCGCTCGTTGCGATACTCGAATGTTTGGTCCAGGAACGTGCGCGCCGTCTGAAGATTGCGCGCGTTCGAATCCATGATCGTGAGGTGTGCCGCGGGCAGCAGTTCTCTGAGAATCAGCGCCGTTCTGGGAAAGAGCCCGCCTCCCACAATGGTCGCGCGGACAACGGGCTCTAGCTCCGGGAGAAGACGCTGGAAGGCTCTCCGGTGACTCCTTAGAACGAAACGCTGCAAACCGGGCGACCGAAGCACCAGGCGCTCAAGGACCTCCAGCGGCCGAACGTCGAGCCAGCGCAGCAGGGGCGGCCAACCGCTGGTAGCCGCTCCAAGTTCGGCGCGGCCCGGCAGCGCGGTCCAGTGAATGGACGGATTCGCATGGTGCTCGGCATGGTAGCCGTCGTTGAAACAGAAAAAATTGTAAAGATACCCGTAGTGGCTGGTGGGCAACCCGGCGGCGTGCTCCCAATAGCTTTGCATAGCGCACAACCCCAACCCCGCGAGATATCCCGGAAGATATGCCAGCAGAAAAAAACGCGGGCTCCACAATGCCAGACCGGCCCAGAGGCTGAGGACCAGCGCAGCCTCAACGCTCAGTTGCCGCGAGACGCGCAATCGCCATGACGTGCCTGCATGATGCGCCAGATGACGGTCACGCCAGAGTGTCTGCGGAATGCCCAAAAGAATGCTCAACGCACTGGAGAATATCCGGTTCAATGCGATCGATCGGAAAAATGGCCGGTGGATAAAATTGTGGGCGATGGTGTTCGCGTTCCACCACACCCCAACAGCGATCAGGGGCGCGGTGGGCCACGCGGCAAGCGCTAGGCCGTGCAGCCCAGCCAGGAACACCAGAATGGCGTCGCGCCGGGAGAACCGCCAGATTCCTGTCCGTGTGTATTCCCATGCGATGGAAGCCATGCCAATTTACCGGCCTTTGTATTCCAGTAGCGCCTTAGCCCTCGGCTGGTCTGCGTTTATCTTCACCAACCCGTTGCCGAGCGGATAGCCGTCCGGTGACTTCGCTTCCTCATCGGATTTCCTGACCCGTACCTTCGCCCTCCCCATCCAAACGGAGCCAAGCCCAACGACCTGGCGCGAACCGGCGATGGACTTCAGGTCCTCCCACTCTCGCCGCGACATTTCCTCAACGCCGTGTGGCAGCGCCAAGTAGAGGTACCCCCGCTGCGGCGCCGAGTACGCGCCCGACGACCCTTCCTCGGCTGTAATGAAGACACCGGTGATTCGAATACGATCCGGCCGGTCGGCGCTGGGTTCGAACGCGACCTTTTCTACCAGCGCGTAGACGCCTATTGGTCCGCTGGCATAACCGATCCCCAGACACATAACCGAGAGCACTGCTGTAGTGGAATAACCGGCTAGTTTCATTTTCTGCCTCCCGTAGGAATCCTACAGCGATATGACGGAATGTGAGGTTCCGGTGTTAACGAAATTCTTTGCCCTAACGCGGCAGTTCGTTGATCCGCACATTGCGGAACTGAATAATCGAGAACTGATCGTGCATCTGCAAACCGATCGGCCCAGTCTTCGAACGCTGCGGATCTCCCGCATGCTCAGCAACCACCTTCCCGTTCAGCTTGATCGTAATTTCCTCATTCCGCGAAATAATATCCATGGCATTCCAATCGTCATCCCGGTTCGCATCCTTCGGGGCATCCATAAAGCCGTAGATACTACCTGACGGATGCGGATCCGGGAAACGGTTATTGATCTGGATCTCGTAGCCAATCTTAGATGGCGTGCGCTTGTAATCGGGCGGCGTAACAATGGCCCATTTGGCGCGCGACGTGTCGCGGATCGAAACCCCGCTGTTCCCCGTAGTCTTGGTCCAATATTCGAGATGAAGATCGAATTCTCCGAAATCGTTGCGATTCGTATACAGCCAGGACTGAGTGTCCACCCAGCTCTTAAACTGCACAGGAGTACTAAACGGCCCGCCGGGAACCAGCATTTTGCGCAGGTCTCCCGTGCGCTGACCCAGTAGGGTGCCATCGGCCATAACGGTCCATTGGCCATCGCCGATCACCTCCCAGCCATCGAGATTCTTGCCGTTGAACATGGGCTTGCCGTCGGCAGCCAACAGCGCCGCGGCGAAGACAGGAATAAGAATAAGCACGCGCATAGTGTTACTCTACAGTGGTTATGTCAGCACGCAATGGAGATAAATCAAGACACGGCCGCTTAAAGAAGGCCACCCTCGCAAGGCGCCTCCGCGCACGCGAGTTGAGAGAACAGATCAAGGCGGCAGCGCCGAAGGCCGAAACAAAAGCCTGATTACCCTCGCACGATCGCGGAATTAGACGGCTGGGAGCACCGAAATACCGGATTCAACCGCATTTCGGTACGAATAGCTCCGATCCGGTTCGCGCTCACGACTGAGTCGAGGTAATCGACACCCCGTCATCGTCGCAGTAAGCTGCGCCGCGATCAGCTTCGTACAAAAGCCCAGTAGGGTCACCCAGCGGCGAGCATTGCTTACCCGGGGAGTTTGCTCTCACCCATCAGGAACAAATCCACGCCGCGCGCAGCTTTACGCCCTTCCGCAATCGCCCAGACAACCAGCGATTGCCCGCGCCGCATATCTCCCGCTGCAAACACGCCCGGCACCGACGTCATATAGTTCTGATCCGCCGCCACATTGCCGCGCGCATCCACAACCACGCCCAGCTTATCGATCAGCCCATTGCGGATCGGTCCCGTGAAGCCCATCGCCAAGAGCACCAGATCCACATCCATCGTGAATTCGGACCCCGGTATCTTTTCGAACTTCGGCGGCGGCCCCACGCGGACGCCATGCAACTGCTTCACGTTGCCGTGCTCATCGCCCGTAAAGTGCGTTGTGGCGATGCTCCAATCGCGAATGCCGCCTTCTTCGTGAGCGCCTTCCACCCGCAACTGCATCGGCCACAGGGGCCATGGCGTCGATTCCGCGCGCTCATTCGGAGGCTTCGGCATCAGTTCGAACTGATGCACGCTGACCGGCTTGTGACGATGCGAAGTACCCAGGCAATCCGCGCCCGTATCGCCGCCGCCGATGATGACTACTCGCTTACCCTCCGCCAGAATCTGCGCCTCAAGGCAATCTCCCTCGCAGACTTTGTTCGACATCGGCAGAAAGTCCATCGCGAAGTGAATGCCCTTGAACTCGCGGCCTGGAACAACAAGATCCCTCGGCTGCTGAGCGCCACCAGAGAGCACGACAGCATCGTAATCTCTCCGAATGTCCTCGATCGAAACCGTGTCGCCAACGTGCTGGTTGGTCAGAAATTCCACGCCCTCAGCGGACATCTGCTTCAACCTCCGGTCCAGCACCGTCTTCTCCATCTTGAAGTTGGGAATGCCGTAGCGCAGCAGGCCGCCAATGCGGTCATCCTTCTCGAATACAGTCACCCAGTGACCCGCCCGGCATAACTGCTGCGCCGCCGCCAGGCCCGCAGGCCCGGACCCAATCACCGCAACGCGCTTGCCTGTCCGCGCAGGCGGCGGCTCCGGAATAATCCAACCCTCCGCCCAAGCATGTTCCACGATCGATTTCTCAATCTGCTTGATCGTAACCGGCGGCTCGTTGATCCCGAGCACGCACGAAGCCTCGCACGGCGCGGGACAGATGCGGCCCGTAAATTCCGGGAAGTTATTCGTCGCATGCAAGCGCCGAATCGCTTCCTGCCAGCGTCCGCGATACACCAAGTCATTCCAATCGGGAATGATGTTGTTGACCGGACATCCCGTATGACAGAACGGAATGCCGCAATCCATGCACCGCGCGCCCTGCTTGCGGAGGTTCTCTTCGGGGAAATCCTGATAGATCTCGAACCAGTCGTTCACGCGCTCCGTGATAGCCCTGCGCGTCGGTGTCTCGCGAGTGAACTCCTTGAAACCTGTCGCCTTACCCATGCAGCACCGCCTGCGCAGTCTGAGCCACTTGAACAGCCGCTGGTTTCCGCTGCGTTAACACTCGCTTATACTCCTTCGGAAACACTTTGACGAACTTCGGAATCATCGTGAGCCACTGGTCGAGCACCCGCTTCGCCCGCGGACTTCCGGTCGCCTCA
>Ga0302326_10005714_pt1 | contig 28243 bp, 27 predicted proteins | sample Palsa_T0_3_FD_202264 | JGI IMG/M metagenome (GOLD analysis project Ga0302326, IMG submission 202264) | Peat permafrost microbial communities from Stordalen Mire near Abisko, Sweden - Palsa_T0_3 | ecosystem: Environmental > Terrestrial > Soil > Palsa > Peat permafrost | place: Sweden: Abisko... | reverse complement strand
CGCGGTTACCTCGATCATGGATCACGAGCTGCCGGCCAGCGACGTCCACGTCGGCCCGTCCGACTACGTGCCGTGGCTGACCGACCGCAAGTGGGCGCACATCCGCGTCGAGGGCCAGGCGTTCGGTGACGTGCCGCTGAACCTGGAGCTGAAGCTGGAGGTGTGGGACTCGCCCAACTCCGCCGGGATCGTCATCGACGCCGTGCGCTGCTGCAAGCTGGCGCTCAACCACGGGCTGGGCGGACAGCTGGACGGGCCGTCGTCCTACCTGATGAAGTCGCCTCACAACCAGCGCCCCGACGAGCAGGCGCGCAGGGACACGGAGGCGTTCATCGCCAGGTACACCGGGCGGGCGAGCACACGCGCAAAAGCGCCGGCGCGAGCCACCGCGGCGACGAAAGCGCGGTCGGGCGGCAAGCGCGCGGCCAAGCCGCGAACCGCCAAAGCAGCCGCCGCCAAATAGCGGATCGGCGGCGACGATGGTCAAACCCCGCGCGCAGGCGGGATAATCGTCGAGCCGATGACACGCTCGTACTCGATCGCCCATGTCACGCCGTACCCGTGGGAGGCTGAGGACAGCGAGGTCAACGCCCACGTCGAGCGGGTCACGGCGGAGCTCTCCAGGCGCGGGCACCGTGTGCTCGTGCTCGCCCCCTCGCGCTCACAGGAGCGCGTGCGAGCTTCGCGCAAGGCGCTGCGTGCCGCCCGCGCCAGCACCACCGGGGCCGCGTCGCTGCTGGAGGGAACCGATCGGGGCACGCCGCGCGTGATCGCCGTCGGCGAGGTGCTGGACGTCGCCGGCGGTGCGCGCCGGCGAGCGTCAGCGCTGCCGATCGACGTGGCGCGCACCGTCGAGGAACTGCTGAGCAGCGTGCCGCTGGACTTCGTGCACGTGCACGAGCCGTTTGCGCCAAGCACCTCAAACGCCGCCCTGCGCCACTCGCGTGCGCTCAACGTCGGCTCCTTTCACTCCTCGAGCGAGCGGCTGCTCTCCACTCTCCTCGCCCGCCGCTTCGTCGAGAGCTTCTTCGGTCGCCTGGACGCGCGCACCGCGAGCCTGCCAGCCACCGCCGAGCTGATGAGCCATCACTTCCCCGGCGACTACCGCCTGGTGGCGGACGACCGGCACGCCGCCGATGAGCTCGAGCTGATCTACGACAGCCTGGCCGCGCGGCGGCACTCCAGCGACGGCGATCGCGCGCTGCGCCAGCGACTGTCGACGCGCCCGCTGATCGAGGTCGACCTGCACATGCACACCGATCATTCCGACGACTGCGCCACCCCCGTGGAGGTGCTGCTGGCGAGCGCCCGCGAGCAGGGCCTGGGCGCGATCGCGGTGACCGACCACAACGAGATCTCCGGGGCGCTGGAGGCCAGGGCACAGGCGGCCACGCTCGGCCCCCACCCACCCGTCAAGGTGATCGTCGGCGAGGAGGTCAAGACCGCCGGCGAAGGCGAGGTGATCGGGCTGTTCATCAAGGAGAAGATCCCCCGCGGGCTGAGCCTGAAGGACACGATCGCCGAGATCAGGCGCCAGGGCGGGGTCGTGTACGTGCCCCACCCGTTCGACCGCATGCACTCCGTACCCGACTACGAGCACCTGCTGAAGGTGCTCGACGACGTCGATGCGATCGAGGTCTTCAACCCGCGCGTGGCGATCAGCGCCTTCAACGAGGAGGCCGCCCGCTTTGCCGCCAAGTACCGCATCATCGCCGGCGCCGGCTCGGACTCGCACGTCGCCCAGGGGCTCGGCTCGGTGCGAATCCGGATGCGTGACTTCGACGGGCCGGATGAGTTCTTGCAGTCGCTGCGCGACGCCGAAATCCTCACCCGCCCGTCCTCGCTGCTGTACGTCCAGGCGCTGAAGTTCCTGCAGACACGGGCCACACCGCGCTCGGCGCGGCGCGCCAGCAAGGCCAGACGCCTGAAACGGCTCAACCGCTCGCACGGCGGTGGCGGGCGGAGGTAGGTGGAAAAGCGCAAGTACTGATGCACCGTCAAGGACAAGACGACGCCTCGTCAAATCCCTCGGGGTCGATGCCTGTAACCGATGACGAGATCCGCGAGAAGTACCTCGAGCGCGCTATCCGCGAGCTGAACACGCTCACGCGCGAGCTGCAGGCCTGCCCCCACTGCCCGCGCGGGAACCTGATGCCGGTGCTCGGCTCGGGTCATCCACAGGCTGACATCATGCTGCTCAAGCACTCCGCGCTGCCGTCAGAGATCGAGGAGGGGGTCGCCTTCTACGGACGCGCTGGCGGCGCGCTGATGAAGTCGCTCAAGCGACTGTCGATCGATCCGCTGGCCGTGTACGGCACGCTGTGCGTGAAGTGTCCGTTGAGCGATGCCTCGCTGGCTGACTTCGCATGTATCTCGCGGGTGGTCGAAGAGATCGCGATCGTGCAGCCGAAGATAGTTGTGGTGATGGGCGTGGAGGCACTGAACGCGCTGGGCGAGATGGAGATCCCCTTGGCACGCCCGCTGCACGACACAGTGGGCGAGATCCAGCAGCTGACGCCAACAATCGATGCACTGTACGTCCCCAGCATCGATGACTCCCTGGACGAGCAGGATGCCAAGCGCGATTTCTGGGCTGCCTTTCGGGTGCTGGGGGACTGGTACGCGGCGCAACCGCCGTACTGAGTGGAGCCACCCGGCGAGGTGTCGCGGCTGCGTTTGCGGGTGGGCCGCGCCGCCCCATGCGCGCCGCTCTGTGGAGACACAATTGGGCTGACCGATAGCTATGGCTATACAGCGTCCCTCAAAGCAAACATCGCCCCACTCGCGGTCAACCTCCGGTCACACGAGGTCAGCGTCCTGTCACAAAGTTAGGACGATCTTGCCCAGCTTGCCGCCGTCGGCGAAGCAGTCGTAGGCCGCCGCTGCCTCCTGCAGGGGAAAGCTGCGCGCGATCGGCACACCTAGCGCGCCCGATTCGAACAGCGGCAGCACCTCATGCTCGAGGTGGCGCGCCGCCAGCGCTTTCTCCTCCGCGGGTCTTGCTCGCAGGGTGGAGCCGTGGATGCGCGCACGCTTGCCCATCAAGGCCAGCAGGTTCAGCTCGGCCTTGGCGCCGGCGGAGACGCCGATGATCGTGATGCGCCCTCCGGTGGCAAGTGCCTGCAGATTCTCAGCGAGGTTAGGTGCGCCGACGAGCTCCAGGATCACGTCAAACGGGCCACGCTCGGCGAAGCCCTCCGGTGCGATCACCTCGGCTCCCAGTGCCGCCACCTGTTCGCGCAGCTCCTCGCGGCGCACCGTCGCTGTTGCGCTCGCTCCGATGGCCCGTGCGAGCTGAATCGCCGCGGTACCCACTCCTCCCGCGCCGCCGTGCACCAGCAGACGCTCACCGGGGCGCAGCTCAGCCTGGGTGCACAGCGCGTCGTGCGCCGTCGTGAAGACCTCCGGCAGCGCGCCCGCGGCGGTCCAATCCAGCGCATCGGGAACGCGCATCAGCTGGCGCTCGTGCGCCCTTACCAGCTCCGCCTGTGCACCGCCACCGACAATCGCCATCACGCGCTCGCCCACCGCGAAGCGTTCCGTAGCTGGTCCGAGCGCGGCGATCTCGCCGGCGAACTCCATGCCGGGGATGTCCTGTGGTGATCCAGGCGGCGCCGGATACAAGCCGCGTCGCTGCATCATGTCGCCGCCGTTTAGCCCTGCGGCGTGGACTCTAACGAGCACCTCCCCGGATCCGGGGACGGGGTCGGGGTGCTCCTCGATCACGATCTCCTTGTCACGGATGGTTGCTGCTCGCACCCGCCAAGCCTATCTGCGCTCACTCGAGCAGGACGGTGTCCTCGTTGGTGTACGCCGGTGAGCAGGCGCACACGAGCCGTAACGGCTCGCCGCCGATGTTGAACACCTTGTGAGGCGCGCCAGGGGGGATCAGCGCACAGTCACCCTGCTCAATGATGCGCTCCTCACCGTCGATGATCAGCCGACCGCTGCCCGCACTGACGAGATAGAGCTCCTCGCTTGTGCGGTGCAGATGCTCGGTGGTCGCGCCGCCCACCGGGATCGTTGCCTCGGCAAGGCTCTGATTCTGCGCCGGTGCCGAGACGCGACCAGCCCACTCCCTGATCTCCGAGCCATCGAGTGTGATGAATGGCTGCAGCTGCGCGTATGAGGAAACGTGCATCGAACCCTAGGCGCTAATAAGCCCCTAGCCCTCCTGGGGCGACGTGCAGAACGCACACCTGCGCGCTTGACGGGGAATCTCGCTCAGGCACTCCGTGCACGGCCTCGTTTCGGACTCCGTGTCCAAGCCTGTCTTGCGCCGGGCCATCAGCGCGTTGACCGGCTTGACCACAAAGAAGAAGACAGCTGCGGCGATCGAGATGAACGCGATCAGCGAGTTGATGAAGTCGCCGTAGTGGAACGCGCTGTGGTGGATCGTAAAGACCAGGTTCGAGAAATCCGGCTTGCCGATGATCGCCGCCACGATCGGCGTCAACAGATCCCGCACCAGCGCCGTCACGACCGCCCCGAAAGCCGCCCCGATCACGATGCCTACAGCAAGATCAACGACGTTCCCCCTGAGCAGGAACTCCTTGAAGTCCTTGGCCATTCCCAGTCCTCCCGTGTCGGTGTTGCAGCAGCTCGCACAGGCCATCGAGCCGACTATCCAGATCTTCGCAGCCGACTACGACGGTGCTCAGGAACGCCACGCCTATCGACCGAGCGCGAAACCGGTGTCCGGCCGTCAAGTCGCGTGCGGCGCCACCCGATAAATACCCATGACGAGCGGTCACCGCCGCGGGGACGCCGCCAAGTCCGCTGAGAAGACGTCACCGCGGGCCACCTGGTGGCTTGAGCGTCGAGGGCGGCTGGCAATCCTGCTGGTGTTTCTCGGGATCGCCGTCTTCGCCCTCTTCACGAGCCACAGCAAACTGCTCTCGCCAGCGGGCGGTAACTCAGCGGCGGCATCGGATGTGTGCGTACCCCTCGCCCCACCACCGCTGCGTGATGTGAGCTTGCGCCAACTGGAGGCATTGCGCGCCAGCCTCCTTCCCGTGATGCGTCCGTTGTCCCGCTCCCGCTACGCCTGGGGCATCGTGCCAACCGAAGTGGCCTGGACCGACAACGCGCCGCAGAGCATTCGCGCAAGCGAAACGGACGGCCTGTGGCCCGCGAGCTATGAGATGCGCAGCTGGGTCGCCGACCCCGAGTTGACGCCCCAACAGGACGATCTGGCCGCGGATGTCTTCCTGTTTGCCAATTCCGCCGACGCACGCAGGTTCTTCGCGGAGGCGAGCGCCGTCCGCTGTCACCGCCATGGCGCCGAGCGAGCTGCCTCGAAGCCTCCCCACGCGCGCAACCTGATCTGGCTCAACCCCGACAGCGCCATCGAGGAGGACGTGTTCCTGCTTCGCGGACCGCGCGTCTATCGCATCGTCGACGTGAGGCCCGAAAGCCGCTCCATCTCCGGCCGGCAGGCTGGTATCGAGAGGGTCAACGCCCTAGCCTGCGCACTTGTCAATGCGAGCTGTGTCACTCCGGCGCGGAGCGCCGATGCCGCTGGGCTCCGCGGGCGCTAGGCCCGCTCGAGCAGCGCTACGCACTCGATGTGGTGGGTCTGCGGAAACATGTCCACGGGGCGCACCTTGCGCAGCACCCATCCCGCCTCGACCAGTTCGGCGGCGTTGGGCGCAAGCGTGGTGGGGTTGCATGAGACGTACACGATGCGCTTCGGCGACGAGTCGATGATGCGGTGCACGACCTTCTTGGACAGGCCCGCGCGGGGAGGATCGACGATCACGAGGTCCGGGCGACCAGCGCGCTCGACGAGCTCTGGGAGCGCTGTGCGCGTGTCGCCGGCGAAGAAGCGCACGTTGGTGATCTCATTGCGCTGCGCGGAGGAGATCGCGTCGGCGACCGCCTGCTCGATCAGCTCGATCCCCCATAGCTCGCCCGCACGCGGCGCGAGCGTCAGCGCTATCGTGCCGATCCCGGAATACAGGTCGTATACCCGCTCCCAGCCCTCCAGGGCCGCGTACTCGCCAGCGACGCCGTACAGCAGCTCCGCCATCTCCGTGTTGGTTTGAAAGAACGCCTCTGAAGAGATCAGCAGGTCGAGCTCTCCTAGTCGCTCCGGGAGCTCTGCCTCGCCCCACACGAGCTCTGTCTCGCCGCCCGCCGTGGTCTCTGCGAGGCTGCGTGAGCGCGTCCACAGCACGCCGCTGAGGCTCTCGCCGAGCTCCTGGCTGAGCGCGGCAGCGAGCAGGCCCACCTCCAGCTCGCCCTCTGTGCTCACGATTCGTACCTGCAGCTTGCCCGTGCGCCTGCCTTCGCGCACCACCAGGTTGCGCAGCCGCGCGCGCCCATCGGGCGCCGGTCCCACACGGCCAACACGGTCCGTTCGCTCGCCGCGCTCAGCCTGCGTGTCAGCGCCCCGCCGGCTGCTCCGCTCCCAGGCGCTCAGCCCCTGCGCTTGACACCAGCTCAGCGCGACCCGGCGCGCGAGGTTGCCGCGCTCGGAGGCGAGCAGGCAGTCCTCGATTGGCGTCACGCGATTCCCACCTGCCGGCGCGTGAAAGCCGCATACGAGCTCAGGCTGGGCGGAATCGCCCTCGCCCCCACCAAAGGAGTACTCGAGCTTGTTGCGGTAGCGCCACTGTTCCAGCGCCGGCACGATCTCCTCCAGCTCGAACCCGTCAAGGTGACCGATCCGCCGCAGCGCCTCGTCGACCTGCGCGCGCTTGATCTCCAGCTGGCGCTCGTAGGGGATCACCTGCCACGCCACCCCCGGGTGATCGGCGGTGGGCGCGATCCGCTCCGGGCTCGCCTCCAACACCTCCAGTGTGCGCGCGTGCGCATAGCTGCGCTTGCGCTTGTGGACAACCGCGCGAACGCGGTCGCCGGGGATCGCACCGGCAACGAACACCACGTATCCGCCGTCGCCCAGCCGCGCCACGCCCTCGCCGCCAAATGCCAGCGCCTCGATCTTCAGCTCGAGCTCGTCGCCTCGCTGCGGGCGCGGCACGGTGCTCAGCGGGGTGGTGGGCGTGTCGGCGCTCATCGCTGCGTGCTTGGTGCGCAGAGCAGCTCCAGCAGCGCCTTCTGGGCGTGCCGCCGATTCTCCGCCTGATCCCAGATGCGCTGCCGCGTGCCGTACAGCAGCTCAGCGGTGATCTCCTCGCCGGGGTGCGCGGGCAGGTCGTGCATCGCGAACGCCCCCGGCGCCGCTGCGTCCAACAGCGCCTCGTCGAGGAGATAGCCCGCCAGCGCGCTACGCCGTGCTGGCGCAGTGTCCTCATCGCCCATGCTCACCCACACGTCCGTGTACACCGCACACGCGTCCTGCACAGCCTCATGCGGGTCCGTGTGTAGTGTCACCTGGCCAGCAGCGTCCGCTGGCAGCGCGAGGTCGTCCTCCAGCGTGTAGCCCGCCGGCGAGGCCAGCGCCACATGCATTCCCGCCAGCGCTCCCAGCAGCGCCAGCGAGCGGGCGATGTTGTTGCCCTCGCCGATGTAAGCCAGGCGTAGACCCTCCAGTGAGCCGTATGCCTCGCGCAGGGTCAGCAGGTCAGCGAGTGCCTGGCAGGGGTGGTGCTTGGTGCTGAGCATGTTGATGATCGGCACCGTGCTGTAGGCCGCTAGCTCCTCCAGCGTGGCATCCGGGCCCGTGCGCATCCCCACCGCTGCCACATGCCTTGAGAGCACCAGCGCGGTATCGCGCGGCGCCTCGCCGCGCGATAGCTGCAGCTCATCCGAGCGCAGCACCACCGCATGGCCACCTAGCTCCTGGATTCCCACCTCAAACGACACCCGTGTGCGTGTCGAGGGCTTCTCGAAGATAAGCGCCACGCTGCGATCAGACAGAACGTCAGAGGAAAGCGGCGCGCGCTTGAGCTCCAGCGCGCGGTCCAGCAACGCGGCCAGCTCGGCCGCGCTCAGCTCCATCCCAGTGAGGAAGTGACGTGGGGTCATCGAATCGGCCAGTGTAGGCCCTCTGTGAGAGATCGCCCGCCGCGCGCTAGCGCCGCTGTGTGCGATTGTCCGTCTACACGAACTGGTCGAGAAAGGATCGCAACCGATGAAAATAGGCATCGCGACCGTGATCGCGTGCTTCGCACTGGTGCTCACCGCGGGCTGTGGCTCGTCCAGCAGCTCCAGCAGCACAGCCGCAAAGACACCGACCGTGAAAGCGGCTCCGGCCACGACTTCCAGCGCGGGTAAGAGCGAGCTGAAAGGCGACACGACGCCGAAGTTCGCCACGCCCTCTGCAACTGCGGCGGTGCAGAGCGGGCTAGTCCCGATCGCCTACCGTGACATCACGATCCAGCCAGACACTGTCAGGGTGAAGGTCGGCAGCACCGTTAAGTGGACCAACTACGACTCGGTGCAGGCGAATGTCACGAGCGTCGGCGGCCCACAGAAGATCGCGTCCAAGGACTTCGGCGAAGGCGGCACGTTCGAAGTCAAGCTCGACAAGCCCGGCGTGATCCACTACGAGTGCACGCTGTACCCGACGACCATGAACGGCACCATCGAAGTGGTGAGCTAGCCGCCGAACTCGGGCAGGCCCTCCGTGGAGGTGGACGCAGTGGCATACAAGCGGCGCGGGATCCGCCCTGCCCCTCGTGCCAGGCGCCCAGCTTCCACGGCGGCGCGCATCGCGCGTGCCATCGCGACTGGGTCCTGGGCGCGGGCGATTGCCGACGCCGCCATCACCGCGTCGCAGCCCAGCTCCATCGCCAAGGCCGCATCTGAGGCTGTGCCGATGCCAGCGTCGAGCACTACCGGCACGTCCACCGCTTCGCGGATGAGCGTGATGTTGTGCTGGTTGCGGATGCCCATGCCACTGCCGATGGGCGAGCCCAGTGGCATTACCGCCGCGCAGCCGATGTCCGCCAGGCGACGTGCGAGCACGGGATCATCTGTGGTGTAGGGGAGCACGACGAAGCCCTCGTCCACGAGCTCCTCAGCCGCGCGCAGCAGCTCCGGCGCGTCAGGCAGCAGCGTGTCCTCATCGCCAATCACCTCCAGCTTGATCCAGTTGGTCGCAAACGCCTCGCGCGCGAGGCGCGCTGTTAGGAGCGCATCGCGCGCTGTGTGGCAGCCGGCTGTGTTGGGTAGGAGCTGCACGCCCGCGGTTGCAAGCACGTCCAGCAGCGATCCACGCGGATGGGCTGGGCTCGGGTCGATGCGACGCAGCGCAACCGTCACCAGCTCGCACCCACTCGCAGCGATCGCTTCCGCCAACAGCTCCAGCGACGGGAAACCGCCTGTTCCCAGCAGCAGCCGCGAATGCATGCTCCTGCCGGCGATCGTCAGGACGTCTTGTCCTTGGACGGTGCCATTGACGGCAGACACACCATCGCTTGTGGCGCTGTCCGTGGGGAGGCTCAGCGAGTCAGCCATGCTCTCATCATCCTCCCTGCATCGCCGTGAGTACCTCCACGCGCGCGTCCTCACCTAGCGCAAACGACGCCCAGGCATCGCGTGGCACGACCTCGCCGTCGACGGCAACCGCTACGCCGCGGGCGTCTTCGTCCAGGCCCAGGTGGGCGAGCACCGTCACTACGGTCTCGCCTGCATGCACATCCGCGCGCTGCCCGTTGAGCATGATCATGCGAACGCGCCTGCGAAGCGTGCGGGCGCACATGAGGTAAGCAAGGGGTCCGGTGTCTGCTTGCCAGCAAGCAGGTCTGTCACCAGCTCCGCTGTCAGTGGCGCCAGCAGGATGCCGTTGCGGTAATGACCAGTCGCCCAGATCACGTCCTGCACCGCCGCTGGACCGATCACGGGGGCGTTGTCGGGCGTGCCTGGGCGCAGTCCTACCGACAGCTCCTCGATCTCCAGCTCGCTGATGCCTGGGAGGAGCTCGTGGGCGTCACGCAGCATCTCATAGATACCGCCTGCCGTAGGGGCCAGCTCGAAGCCGCGCTCTTCGACGGTTGCACCGAGAACGTAGCGGCCGTCCTCGCGTGGGACGACGTACCCGCCGTCGAAGCGCACTACCCGTCGCAGCAGCCCCGGTCCCGCGGGATCGCGCAACCGCAGCAGCTGACCCTTGACTGGCCGCACAGGCACGCGCGCACCGGCGGGTAGGCCGCCGATCTCCTCACTCCATGGCCCCGCCGCCAGCACGACCTTGCCGGCAGCCACGCACTTGCCGTCCTGCAGCATTACGCCGGTGACGCGTTCGCCCGCACCGTCCAGCTCTACGCGCGCCACCGGAGCATGCTCGCGCAGAAGCACGCCCACGGACTCGCATGCCTGCCGCAACGCGGCAAGCACGCGGCGGGGATCAATCGAGTGGTCGTCGGGCACCTCCAGCGCAAGACGCATCGTCGGCGCCAGCGCCGGCTCGCGATCGCGCGCCTCGCTCGGGCGCAGACGCGCCACAGCCAGGCCCAGCGACTGACGGAACGTGAGCTGGCGCTCGAGCTCGCGTGCGTCATCCTCGTCGCGGGCCACCAGCAGCGTGCCAGTCCGCATCAGGCCAAGCGAAGCTCCAGCGCATTCCTCCAGCTCCGACGCAAATGCCGGCCATAGCTGCGCCGAGCGCAAACCAAGGTCCAGCAGCCGCTTCCCAGCCTCCCCGAACTCCACCTCCACCACAGGTGCAAGCATCCCCGCAGCCACGCGAGATGTCCCCTGTCCGGCAGCGTCACGCTCGAGCACCGTTGTCGACATGCCCCGCTGGCGCGCGCGCCATGCAATCGCCATGCCGATGATGCCGCCACCGACGATCACCACGTCTGCTCGCTTGCACTCAGACATGTTGATGATGCTAGCCAGCCGCTACAGCAGAGCGATTGCTACTGGATTGGCGATGCTCGCGCTCACGGCGAGGCCTCGGGGGCATACTGAGTGAGCACGAATGTCAACAGAGGCGGATATTGCGGCTGGTAATCCGGTGAGCGTGGGCCCAAATGAAATCATTAGATGAACGAATCGCGTAGCCGGCGTCGGGTCTTGGCCACGGCACTTGCCGTGCTGGCCGTGACGGGGCTTTCGCTGGTGCATCTCTCTGTTGTGATGTCGGTTGCAGCTGTAGTCCTGATCGCTGCCGTAGGCCGTGGTGCGATAGAGCTGGCCGAGAGACGCCGGCTCAACCGCGGGGAGTGAGATCGCGCACCGCTCAGGTGTCGCTGATCGAGCATCGCTCCTACGAGTTGGGTATCAGGCCGGCACGCCGTTCAGTCCGAGCACGCCGGCGGCTGCGCGAGCCGCCAGCACCTCATCGTGCGGCGCCTGTCCGGCGAGCTCGATGACTGTGCCCTCCAAGGCGCCGACGAAGGCGAGTGCGACGACTTTGGCGGGCGGGCCGGCTGGGATCGTTCCGGCTTTGCGTCCTGCGCTGATGAGGCGGGCGCAGCGCTTGACGAGACTTTCGGAGACCTGCGCTAGGTGACGGCCAACAGGGTGATCATGACCGCTGAACTCGAGTCTTAGCGCCATCACCACCCTGGCGATGTCTCGCCGGCAGTAGATGGCGTGACCGCGCGCCAGAAGGATCAGCGCGGCGACCGGATCGGGCTCTTGCTCGATGAGCCGACCAACCTCTTGCCGCCATGTCTCATCGACCCAATCGATCACGGCCAGAGCAAGGTCCTCCTTGTCTTTGAATTGGTGATAGAGCGCTCCGCGGGTGTAACCGGCCTCGCTCGCCACCCGCTCCAGGATGAGATTGCCGTAGCCGTAGCGGGAGAGACCCCTCGCGGCGGACTCGAGCAACGCGCTACGCGTACGTGCGCTCCTGTCGGCCTGTGTTGAGCTAACGCCCTTCGCTGGCACTGCGTTGTCTGTCAGACGCCCGGCTTCTCGGGCTCGTACATACATGCATGTATGTTATCCTGTTTGGGCGCAGAACGCCTGGCTACGCACCGGTACATGAGACTTTCAAACACTGAACACGAATCTCGCGCCTGGCTGATCAGCGAGGTCGCGTCTGACTTCAGGCTGGAGGATGCCTGGGCACTACCGGCGCACGGCGGCGTCGGGGACTTTGCGACGTTGCTCGAGGTGATGTCCTCACTTGATCCCGCCGACGGGGAATCCCGCGCCACACGCGCACTGTTCAGTATTCGCTATCGCATCGGGGGATGGTTTGGGTGGGATGACGCGCCGCACCCACTCGCCATCGCGGACAGCACCGAATCTACGCTGAGCAAGCGGATCCCTGAGGATCTTCGCAACAGCGCGACCGGCCTTGATCTCAGCTCATATGGCTTTGCGCCCCTCTACCGCACCGATGTGGAGTGGGCGGCTGAGCTTTCCAACCGAACTGTTCATGCCGTGATGCACCTTGCCTGGGTCGCGAAGGGCGAAGGGCGCTACCAAGGACAGATGGGGGTGTATGTCAAGCCGCGGGGGCGGTTCGGGGCGGCGTACATGGCAGTGATCGCGCCGTTCCGACATCGAGTCGTATACCCGGCCCTAATGCGACAGATCGAACGGGCCTGGAACGCCCGAATTGCGCAGCCTCGAGAGGCTGACGCGTCCACCGCACCGGCAGCTCGCTAGCCTGAGCTCGCTGAAGGGGGCCTGGCGCGGCGGGCATCCTAGATCACTGGCGGACCGCCGATGAGCCCAACCGCAGCCCCGATCGAAGCGCCGGCGAGGTCTGCGCCTCCCTCGATCAACGCGGTGGCGCGGTCGGCGTCAGAACGATCGTCGCTAGCAATCATGACACGACGGTACCTGCCCTTGCAATGCGACTACTCGCTGAGTGCCGCGAGCATGTCGCGGCACTCTGCCACGTCCCTTTTGATCCCTTGCGCCCCCAGACGCTCAGCGGTCTCCTCGGCCTCGTCCAGCATGCGCCGGGAGCGCTCGAGATCCTCAGACCGACCGCGCGCGACGAGCGCACGGGCCCAGCCGGTCTGGGTGCGGGCCACGAACAGAGGCGCACCAAGGCTTCCCTCGATCTCCGCGGCGGCGCCGAAGTGGACCTCGGCCTGCTCATAGCGCTTCAAGATCGTCGCGAGCGTACCGAGCGCCCCATCGATCGAGCCATACACGACGGAACCGGCAGTCGCGATCTGGCGTGAGAAGGGCACGAGAAGCTCGTAGAGCTCCCCAGCGCGATCTTCAAGGCCTAGACGCGAGTAGACATCGACCCAGCCACACACAGTTGCTGACCACACCGCGTCCCACGGCACGCTTTGGAATTCCTCTGCGACCGCCAGCTCGCGCGCCTCGGTCTCTCGGCCGCTCTCGATCAGGGAGACCGCCGCGGACGCCCGCCACGCCGAGAGAGCGCCCGGTTTGCTCAAGGACTGCACCAATTGCTCAACCAGCTCGCCGGACCGGCCCTGCTGGTAGCGAATATTGAGCAGCTGCCCGCCGAAGAACAACGCGGCGTCGGGTTCGCCGGATGCGGTCCCTACCTCAAACGCCTGAATCGCCCACTGCTCAGCTGCCTGAAGGTTGCCCTGTATCAACGTCGAGACGCACTCGTAGAGCAGCAGTATCCATAGAAAGGATGGCTGCGGGGCAGATGCGGCAAGCGTTCTCATCTCTGCAAGGCCAGGCTCGACCTGCGAGCCATCGCCTACTTCTTGCCCAACGATCACGCGCCAGACGGCTGCCGAGAAGCTCAGCCATGGGTCGTTCAGGCGCTGCGCCAGCTCAGCCAGCTCGTCGGTCAGCCGCTTGCGCTCCTGCAACATGTCAGGCACCCAGATCGCCCAGCAGGCGTTGACCAGCGTGTGCGCGAGCGCGAGCGGATCGCCGGCGGTTCGGGCAATCTCGATCGCTTCCGCCACCAGCATCCGGCAACGCGCCGGCTCACCGGCGTAGTGGAGCTCCGCGGCCAGCAGCGCGAGCACCTGTGCCCGCCGCGGATCGTTGTCGGGGAGTGCTTGCTCAGCAGCCTCCAGCGCCTGCACGCGCTCAGCGTCAACCCCTCCGACCTGGCTGGTCCATCCCCGGCTGTTTGCGAGCACTGCGCGGCAGATTTGGTCTGTGTCGCCGAGTTGTTGCGCATGTCCCGCAGCATCGAGCAATGTACGGCGATACTCGGGGTCCCCGGCCTGGAGCTGCGCCTCGCCCAGACCGATCAACAGCTCGCAGCGCTGTGAGCGATCGCCCAAGGGCGCCTCGTCGTGGAGCTCGAGCGCCTGGCGATACCATCGCGCGGCCTCATCTGGGGCGAGCTGCTGGAGCGCGTGCTCGGCGGCTTTGCTGGCGTAGTAGATGGCCTTGTCGGCGTTATCGCTCACTACCGCCGCGCTCCAGTGGGAGGCGAGCTCACCGAGGCGCTCACCGGGCTCACCGCCACACTGCTCCTCCAGTGCCTCCGCTATGCGCCTGTGAAGCCGCGCCCGACGGGTTGCCCCGAGATCCTCATACAGCGTGTGCTCGACGAGCGCGTGCGTGAACGTAAAGCGTCCCACGCGGTCCCTGTTCTCCTCAAGCAGCGATGCGCCCACCGCCTCATCCAGCAGGTCGAGCAGCCGCGTCTCGGGAAGATCGACCGCGGCGAGCAGCAGCGCGAGGTCGAAGTCACGGCCGATGACCGCGGCTGCGTTGAGTGCCGTGCGGGCATCCGGGCCCAGGCGCTCAACCCGCCGTCCGATCACCTCGCGCACGCTCTGCGGCAGGCCCAGCTTGCCGATCTCACCGACGAGCCGCCAGCGCCCGTCGTCCTGTCTCGCGATCGCCCCGGACTCTGTCAGGTGACGCAACACCTCACCCGCGAAGAACGGGTTCCCGGCGGTCTCACGGGTTATCTCTGTGGCCAGCGAGTGCCAGTCCGCGTCTAGCTCCTGCCCGGTCGCAGCCTCCATCAGCCCCAGCACGTCCTCGGGCTCCAACCCGGCGAGCCTGATGCGCTCCCCGCCCTGGTCGCGATGCAGGTCGGCGAGCAGCGCTGTGAGCGGATGATCACGTGAGAGATCAGAGTCGCGGTAGGTCCCCACCACCATCGCTCGTATGGGAGCGCCTGTAGTCACAACATGGCGAAGCAGCGACAGCGTCGGCCCGTCGGCCCAATGAAGATCATCGAGGATCAGCAGCAGCGGCTCCTGTTCGCCGGCGCCTTCGAGCAGGCCTGCTACGGCCGCATACATGAGGTATCTCTCTGTCTCCGGGTCACTGTCGCGGGCAGGGGGCAACGCGGGGACGCGATCGCGTAGGGCGGGCACGAGGCGAGCAAGGTCCCCGCCGAAACGCTCAACGTGGGCATCGAGAATCGGCTGCTTGGCCTCCCCGACGAGGTAGCCGAGCGCCTGACCCCACGGCTGGTAGGGGACGCCGAGATCCTCATCACAGCGCCCATACAGCACTGTTGCGCCCTCCGCGTGTGCCTGCGACGCCAGATGCGTCGACAGGCGGGTCTTGCCGACACCCGCCTCCCCGCTGATCAGCGCGAGGCGCAGTGAGCGCTCACGCGCCTGCTCCCACAGCTCCGTGAGCCGCTCGCGCTCGGCGACGCGCCCCACATATGCGGTCGCCGGGAGCTCGCGCAGCCGCTCCGGAAGTGCGATACCGACTGGCGCGGCCGGCTCCCAGCGAACCTCAACCGTGTCCAGTGGCTCGGGTAGGCCCTTGAGCTCGAGCGCACCTCCAGACACGAAGACATGCCCTCGCCCCGCCGCGAGGTGCGCAACGATCTCCTTCGCAAGGATCTGCCCGGCCGAGCACCGATCGCACAGGCGTGCAGCCTCGATCACTGGCATCCCGAACACATCGCCTTCGGTCGTGTTCGCATCGCCCGCACTCAAGCCCACCTTGATCGCCAGCGGCTCTACGTCGGAGCGGTTACGGCGCTCGAAGCGCTGCTGAATCGCGACAGCACATGAGACCGCCGCGGCAGCGCTGTTGAACGCCATCATCAGGCCGTCGCCGGTGTTCTTCACCTCACGTCCGCCCGCCTCGCTCACGGCTTCGCGCAGCAACCCAAAATGCTGCTCTCGCAGCTCCTCGGCGAGGATCGGCCCAACTCGCGACTCAAGCTCCGTGGAGCCCACCAGGTCGGTGATCAGAATTGTGACGGTCTCAACGGCTGCGCTGCTCATGCGCCCATCATCCGCCCTTCAGCGGAGCTGCGCGGCGAGGCCACGGGGTGCGGCTTGTTGCCTTTAGCAGCGTTGGCCCGACGGTGCGCACACGAGATCCGCCTAATACCCGGGCGGTATGGTCCGGTAATGGAGGACAGTGACAGCGCACATGATGAGAGCAAAGCCGTGCCCGTACCGCTAGCGAACCCCTTGGAGGCGCTGCGGAGCTGGCTAGAAGAAGCGCGCGCAGTCGGTGCGCTGACACCGTCTTCGGTTGCATTTGTGACTGTTGGCGCGGACGGTCGACCGTCCGCGCGCACTGTGTCCTTGAAGCGCCTCGACACCAACGCACTGGTGTTTACGAGCGCCCTTTGGACACGAAAAGCCCAGGAGCTGCAGAGCAACCAGCATGTCGCCTTGCTGTTTCACTGGCCGTCGCTGGGACGCCAAGCACACATCACCGGGCGTGCGGTGCTCGCCGAGCGCGCACTGGCACATGAGCTGTTCGCCGAGCGTGATCTGGCTAATCAGCTCCAGACACTTGTCTCGCGCCAGGGCACGCCAATCACTGACATCCAACCGTTGAGAGCACGGCATGCGCACCTCAAAGCGACGATGGAGACACCGCCTGCCTGCCCCGAGGACTGGGGAGCTATCCGCGTTCACCCTGACACGGTCGAGCTCTGGTGCGAAGCACCGGACCGACTTCACGACCGCTGGCTGTACGAGCGCGAGGAGGACCACTGGAAGCTCACGCGCATCGCTCCCTAATCAACGCAGTGAGCGTGCCGCATCGAAGAAGCGGCCCAGTAGCGCGCTCCCGACTCCTTCAACGCGCGCCACATCCTCAGCGGACAATGCGACGTCTGCTGGTAGGTGGGGCTGCATGCTCTTTGCCAGCGTGCCGTCCAACTCGACGTGAAACTGCAGGCCGTATGCGCGTCGCACACGAAACGCCTGGTTGACGCACTTCTCGCTGCTGGCGAGGAGCTCCGCGCCGGGCGGCAGGGTAAATGTGTCTTGGTGCCAGTGCAGGACGGGAACCTCTCGACCAGCTGGGCCCAGCACACCGTCGCGCTCACCTGCAAGCGTCAACTTCACACTGCCAAGGCCCACCTCGGTAGTTGCCGCGGGGAGCAGCTCGGCGCCGAGCGCACATGCGAGCAGCTGCGCGCCAAGGCAGACCCCGAGGACCGGCATGTCGGCGGCTACGGCCGCGGCGAGCAGCTCGAGCTCTGCCGTTAGATGCGGATGGGCGTTGGTATCGCCCACGCCCATCGGTCCGCCCATGACGAGAAGTCCAGCCAGCTCCTCGATACTGGGAACGGCATCGCCGCGGTAGAGATGACGGCGATCGAGCTCGACCCCATGATCCCTGGCTTGCGCCGCGATGAGCCCTGGCCCCTCGTACGGTACATGCTGTAGAACCGCCCAAGCCGACACGGCAGCTCAGGCCTCGAACGGGGCCATGCGTACTGCCAGAGGCAGGCCACACCGGATTAGCAGCCCGAATCGTCCGTTCGGCACCGCAGCCGCCTCGGCGCGCATCATCGCGACCAGCTGACGCTTGAAGTCGCCCCGCGGATAACGGCGCAGAACCTCGGCGACGTTGGCTGGAGCCACATCCCAGACGCGCAGCCCGACGCCGTCCACCATCGCGCCCCACTGCAAGTAGCAGCCAAGCGCTCCATCGCTCGCGACGCTCACGCCGGGGGTGGTGTGAACGCAAATGGCGTCGGCGAGAGCTCGTGCGCGATCCTCGCTGACCCCGGCGGTCGTTGCGCAAGCGAGCGTTCGGTCCGCGCTTGCGAGCGTGAAGTCGCGGCCCGGGGTCGGCTGGGCGATGCCGTGATCGTGCAGCAGGGAGCCGCAGTAGAACAACTCGACATCGAGCTCGCTGCCGTCGACGGCAGCCAATGCGCGGCCAAACAACCAGGTCCGATAGGAGTGGCCCACCAGCGCTGCTGGTAGCTCAGCGCACGCGCGCTCGGCCTCCTGTGCAAACGTCGAATCTGGCACCGTGAACGTGTCAAGGTCGACAGCCGTCGCTCCCTCCGGGAGCCGCCCGAGCGCCAGCTTCGCGCGGCCGAGCGCGTTCTCCCACTGGCCCAGTGCGATCGCCGCGAGCAGCCGGGCGCGTGCACGGGAGCTCAGCCTCCCTCCAGTGCGCCGCGCCCAGTCAAGCCCACCGAGGCGCTGTAGGTCGGGTAATGCCGAAGCCTCGTCCGGGAAAAGTGTCGCTGGTGTTTGTGGCTGGTGACTCATCTCGCTGTGATCGCTGTTGGAGCCCGTCTCAGCACTGCTGCTGAGTCTGTCAGACCCGATGCGATCGGGCATATGCGCGACGGGACGCGAGGAAGCGAAAGTTCGAAGATGCCACTGGATCTTTACACGTGAAATCTTCCGATGGTGTAGCGTAGTTCTAGTTGTTGGAGCGGCTTGGTCGTGGCGACATGTGGGGCCTCCCTCGATCAGCCGAATACACATCCTTGTTTTGACGATCGATGCGAGGTGTCTATGACCGAGAAGCGCTTTGCACTGCCCGGCAGCAGCCGGCCGAGCACCAAGGCCACTGCAGCTGTAAGACCGGGGGAGCGGCTGACCGTGACGATCTACGTGCAGCGCGACCCGCGGGCCGCGCTCGTCCCTGCGGCGCACGCGCTGGGACGCCTCGCTCCTCGGGCACGATCGTACCTGCGCCCCGAGCAGGCGGTGGCCGCGTTTGGCGCCGCTCAGTCAGACCTCGACACGGTTGTGGCGTTCGCAAAAGCGCACAAGTTGAAGGTAGTCGAGCAGAGCATCGCCAAGCGCCTCGTGCGTGTGGCGGGAACCGCTAAGCAACTCGATACGGCGTTCGGCGTGCAGCTGCGCCATTACAAGCACCCCGAGGGAGGGATTTACCGCTCGTATGAGGGACAGGTGCAGCTTCCTGCGGAGCTTGCGGGCGTAGTCGAGGGGGTGCTCGGGTTGGACAACCGCAAGATGGTGCGCACCCGTCCATCCGTTGCCCGCCGCGCCGCCGAAGCTGAAGTAGATAGCTCAGAACCACCCGCCAATGCGTACACGCCGCCGATGCTCGCGAAGCTGTTCGATTTCCCCGCTGGCGACGGTGCGGGGCAATGCGTGGCGGTGTTTGCTTTCAACGGCCAGATCATGAGCACCGGGGAATCAGCCAAGGGCGGGTATCAGGCAGCCGAGCTCGACGATTACTTCACCAACGTCCTCCAACAACAACCGCCAAAGCTCACCGACGTGGTCGTCCAAGGACCAGGCAACCAGCCCGGGGATGGCAGCGAAGGCAGCGACAGCACGGGTGAGGTGCTGCTCGACCTGTGCACTGTCGGCGGGGTCGTGCCGGGGGCGAACGTGGCGGTGTACTTCACCGAGTTCAGCGAAGAGGGCTGGGTGAACGCGATCAAGGCGGCGGTGAGCGATACGACCAACAAGCCGCAGGTGATCTCGATCTCCTACGGCAACCCGGAGGACGACGAAACCAAGGGCATGTGGACCGAGCAGACAGTCAAGCTGGTCAACGGCGCCTTTGAACAGGCTGCAGCGCAGGGGATCACGATCTGCTGCGCATCGGGCGACGAAGGATCCGCCGACGAGCCTGAAACGAAGATCCCACACGTCGACTTCCCCGCGTCGAGCCCGTGGGTGCTGGGCTGTGGGGGCATTCGCCTGGAAGCGGACCCGGCGGCCGGGACGATCTCCGCAGAACAGGCATGGAACGACCTCAAGAAGAAAGAGGGCGCAACCGGCGGAGGCGTGAGCCGACTGTTCGCGCTACCTGAGTGGCAGGCTGCGGCCAACGTTCCCCTGAACGCCGACAAAAGCGGCAAGAGCGGACGAGGCGTGCCTGACGTAGCCAGCCTCGCCGACCCAGAAACACCGATGTGGATACTGACGCCAGGCGGTCAGCTGGGCGGGGTCGGAGGCACGAGCGCGGCCGCACCGATGTGGTCGGCGCTCATCACGCTGCTCAACCAGCTCACTGGTACCCCGCTCGGGTTCTGCAATCCCCAGCTTTACACGAGCCTGAAGGACAGCCTCGTAGATATCACCAGCGCCAGCAACGGCAGCTACAAGGCCGGCCCGGGCTGGGACGCGTGCACCGGCTGGGGGCGACCCGACGGCACAAAGCTGCTGCAGGCGCTCAAAGCGCTGCCAGCTCCTGCACCAGTGCCGACGCCGGCGCCCGGTGCCGTTTCGACTCCAGCGCCGCCGAAACCGGCACCGTCGGTAACGCCTCCGGTACCGGGCCTGAGCTCGAATCTGGTGGGACCCGAAGGGCAGCTGTTCGCCGATCCCCACCCCAGCGGAGACGAGAGTGCCTTCCAGGTGGATAACACGAGCGATCAGTACTACAAGTCGCCCTACTACGAAAGTCATGAAGAACAGCTACAGCCGATTCCTGCGCCGCGCGTGAGCCCACCGCGTATGGAGCTCGCGAAGGTGATTGGCGAAGGCCCGCTTGCACCGTGTGTGGCGGCGAAGCGAATCAGCTTCCATGCGGTTGGTGATACTGGACCTTCCGAGCAATCCCACGTCAAGACGGTTGCAAGCGTGGCCGACGCGATGGCGGCGGATCTGGCGTCGGCGGCCCCTGGAGAGGGACCGATGTTCCTGTTTCACCTGGGAGATGTTGTGTACAGCTTTGGCGAGCACCAGTACTACTACGACCAGTTCTACGAGCCGTTCCGCGACTATGACGCACCGATCGTGGCGATTCCTGGTAACCACGACGGGTTCCCCTCCGAAGAGAGCGAAAACGAAGAATCGCTGTTTGCGTTCCTGCGCAATTTTTGCGCAGCCACTCCCGGCCCCTCACCCGACGCTGGCGGGTTGGCGCGCACCGCGATGAACCAGCCAGGCGTGTACTTCACCCTTGACGCACCATTCGTGTCGATCATTGGCCTGTACTCCAACGTGCTGGAGGGCCCTGGGGTGATCTCCTCGGAGGGCGGGAGGTACCCAACGCTTGACGACCAGCAACTGCAGTTCCTGATCGCCGAGCTGGCACGCCTGAAGCCCGAACGCGAAGCGGGCGAACGTGCGGTGATCCTTACCTGCCACCACCCGCCGCTGTCTGTCGATGAGAAGCACGGCGGCGCGCGAGGGCTGGCGGAAGACATCGACAAAGCGTGCGAACAGGCCGGCCTGCGACCGGACGCGGTGCTCTCAGGGCACGCGCACCTCTACCAGCGGTACACGCGCACGGTGGAAGGCGCCGAAATTCCCTACATCGTGGCGGGCAGTGGCGGTCACAACGTGACTAAGCCCAAAGCCAACGCCATGGAAGCGACCCCACCCGAAGGGTATGAGCTGGTGGTGGAACCGCTGCTGGACTACGGCTATCTGACGCTCACCGTGGACATGTCGGGCAAAGCGCCAAAGCTCACCGTCGCCTTCAAGCCCACCAGTGGCAAACGGCTCCAGAGCGACACGGTCACCGTGGACCTTTCGAAGCGGCGGATCGTCTCCAGCTAGGAGGTGCCTGCGCCAGCGTCGCAGCCGTACAGATGTTCGCGCAACTGGTCACAGCTGTCGACAGACCAGCGCTCACTGGTCTCCAACGACTCAATCAGCTCCTCGGCCGATCGCAGCAACCGCCGACTTTCTGGCTCGGCAAACAAAAGGGCGTCGGCGGCCTCCAGCAACTGTTCACGCTCTTTCGCGTGCAGCTTGGTGGCGCCTTGGCGGTCGATCGTTTCGAGCAGCGCCGTGTAGTGCGCGCCACGTGTGGTCATTGGCTCGGCTGTAGTCATCATCCTCTCCTAGGTTAGCCACCTCCTTATGTGGAGCCGGTGGCGCTAGGGGGCTTCGGGCGCTAGGGCTGTGCTGTGCGGGTCGATCAGGATCTTGGCGTGCACGTCGGGACTGCCCAGTGCGCCGAACGCGCTCTCGACGCCGTCGAGTCCGACCGTGCCGGTGATGAGCGGACGCGGGTCGACGTCGCCGTTGGCGAGCATGTGCAGGGTGTCTCGGAACTCCAGCGGCGTGTAGCCGACCACGAACCGCACCTCGATTTCCTTGTTCACGGCCATCGCTGGCGTTATCTGATCGACGCCCACGCACACGCCAACGACGACGACGCGAGAGAGCAGTGGCGCACCGTCGATCACGCTGTCGATCACGCCCGGGACGCCAACGCACTCGAAGATGACTGGGTGCTTTGGCGCGGCGCCGAGCTTTTCGCCGAGTCGCCAAGCGTGCCACCACCCGAACGGTAGGTGTCCGAGCTTCTCGCGCGTGCTGACTGACAGCTCGAGCGCGGCTGGAATGTCGGGGACCTCGCCGCGCCGCTGTACGGCGGTGAACGGCGACTCGTGCGCGGGGTCCAGGACGACATCAGCTCCACAGGCGCGTGCCAAGGCGCGGCGCGAGGGTGAGTAATCGCTGGCGATGACTGTGCGCACACCGTTGGCCTTCAAGAGCAGGATCACCGCGAGCCCGATCGGTCCGCAGCCGATCACGATCGCCACTGTGCGCTTGCCCACTTCGCCGCGACGCACCGCGTGCCAGGCCACTGCCATCGGCTCGGTCAGCGCCGCCACGTCGGGGCCCAGACCGTTTGGTACTGCCATCATCATCGACTGCTCGACCAGCACCTGCTCGGCATAGGCGCCGGGAGCGTTCACTGACAGTCCAACGAGGTCCACGCCGCGGCTGCCACGCAGGAGCGGCAGCGCGACTACTGGCGTCCCCGGTGGCAGACCTTTCCGGGCGCGCGGCCCGTACTCGGCGATCTCGCCGCAGAACTCATGCCCAAAGACGATCTTCTGATCGGAGCGAGCAAAGCGGTCATAGCCCGCACGCACCGCCAGGTCCGCCCAGACGTCACAGCCGTGGCGAGCATGCAGGTCCGAGCCGCAGATCCCGCAGCGCAGCACCTTGATGCGTACCTGCCCACGAGCTGGCACCGGCTCGGTCTGCTCGAGCACCGCGAGCTCCGCGTTGGTGCAAACGACTGCCCTCATCGCGCGCGCCGCAGGAGAGCAAGGTCGGTCACGCAGACATTCTCGCACTGCCTCACAGCAAACGGGAGCCTGCGAGCGTCATCGCTAGGCGCGAGCCAGTCGAAGAAGCTCGCAGAACACCTCTACGACCTGCGGATCGAACTGCGATCCGGAACAGCGACGCACCTCGGCTAGCGCCTCTGCGACGGTGATCGCGTCGCTGAACGGGCGATGTCTCATCATCGCAACGAAGGCGGCACACACGGCGATGATGCTCGCGCCGATCGGTATGTCCTTGCCGGCCAGCCGGTCTGGATAGCCGAAGCCGTCGTAGCGCTCATGGTGGGAGCGCACGAGTTTGGCGATGTGCGCGAGCGACGGTGCAGCGGCGACGATGCGCTGCCCGATTTCGGCGTGGGTGCGCATGATCGCCCACTCATCAGCGTCGAGCGGTCCTGCCTTCGTCAGGATCGCGTCTGGGATCGCTAGCTTGCCAACGTCGTGAAGGCGTGCGGCGAGCTCCACGCGCTCAACCTCATCCGCTGAGAGGCCCAGGCCTTCAGCGGTGGCGGTGGCGAAGTGGGCAATCCGGTTGAGGTCCTCGAGCACGCCCGGAGTGCGCTCGTTGAGAACCTTCAGCAACAGTCCGAGGCTTTCGCGATTTCCCGTGCTGTGGCTGGTGTTGTGACGGGTGTCGGTCGATGTTCCCATCTGGCTCATTTATCGTCGTCGAGCTACGCGTGCTTGAAATCTCGACGGCGGGGTAGACCACTGCTCATTACCCCCTAAGGCTGCTTGATAATCACGAGTGCGCCCGCTCCGATCGGCACCAGCACGTCCATGACGCTCGCATCGCCTGCGACAAGCTCGCGGAACTGTGCGACCTCGTCTGCGTGAGAGACAACGTTGTCTACAACGAGCATCCCCCTCGCGCGGAGCGAACGCACCAGATCCGGCCAATAGCTCACGTATTCAGGCCGCTCGGCGTCGAGGAAGATCAGATCCCAGAAAGCGTCAGCGGACTTTGCCAGGGCGCTGCGCGCATCTTCCAGGCGGAGCTCCGCGAACGCTGCTAAGCCGGCGCGGCGCAGGTTCGCGTCGGCTTCGGCCAGTCGCGCAGGCTCGATCTCCACGCTCGTGAGCGCTCCTGCGTTGGCCCTTGCCGCATCCGCCAGCCAGATGCTCGAGTAGCCATTCGATGTGCCGAGCTCCAGCAGCTGCTTGGCTTTCAGGCCGCGGGCCAGCACTGCGAGCAGTCGTGCGGTCTCCGGCTCTAGGTTGCGCAGCCGCTGGAGTCGGTCCTCCTTACCTGCGTCGTGCTCGCGTCCACTGCGGTAAAGCTCGTCCAGGAGACCTTCCAGCTCTGGGCCCATGTGGCCTCAGACGGATTCGACGGCCTCAGACGGCTGATCATGCGCGGCGGCGGGTATCTTCACGCGCTCGCTTGCCGAGCGTCCGAGGCTAGCGACCTCTGAGTCCATCAGCGACACGCTCTGCTTGGCGTCGCGCCTGCCTCGCAACTCCAGGAGCCGCGAGGTCAACACGGGCTTGAGCCAGCGCAGCAATTCCACCCAGCCTGGGACGTTGACGCGGCTCGCTCGCTTCTCGATGCCGTTCACGAACGCATCCGCGCACTTCTCCACCGATGTCGTTGCGCCGAGCGGCCCCGGCAGCGTTGCGAGCATCTCGCGAAAGGACGCCAGATCTCGCTTGGCGTCCTGCACCATTGGCGTGTCTATCCAGGACATGTGCGCGCTGCCAACCGCTACGCCCTTGTAGCCAAGCTCCATGCGCAGCGCATTGGCGAAGTGCTCGGCGCCAGCCTTGCTCGCGTTATATGCAGCAAGGCCCGGAGCTGGTACATAGGCGGCCTCAGAGGAGACAATCAGGACGTAGCCCTGCCGCCGTTCGAGCTGTGTGATGGCGGCACGCACCGTATGAAACACACCAGTGATGTTGATGTCGATCACGCGCCGGAACATCGCCGGATCGACGCTGCCGACCGAGCCGTAGCTGGCAATCCCAGCGTTCGCCATAACGATGTCGATGCCGCCAAAGCGCTCCACGCCATGCGCGACAGCCGCTTCCATGTCAGCGAGCTCGGTGACATCACCGATGATCGATGTGGCACTCTCCTCGCCCAGGTCCGCCACAAGCTGGCGCAGCGGGTCAGCGTCGAGATCGACGAGCACTACCCGAGCGCCGCGGGCGACCAGCTGGGTGGCTGTCGCAGCACCGACGCCGCGGGCGCCGCCAGTGATGAGTGCAACCTTGCCTTGCACGCTGCTCACCACTCCAACCATACTCGCCTGATTAGTCCCGCGGGCGAAACACCGACTCGACGATCGTGCCCTGCGAGTCCACTATCTGGACGCCGTAATAGCCCGACTGGCGACTAGGCCGCTCGCCGGGGGCACCATTGTGGCGGTAGCCAGCCGCCGGGGCGTCCCGGTGGAGGTCCTCAACGGTGCGCCGATCTGGGGCGGGAAAGGCGACGTGCAGGTTCTCGGTTGGCGGCGTGCCGTCAGCCACTAGCGAGAAGGTCGCCCAAGCGCCACGGAACTGACGACCGTCCTGCCATCGTCGTCCCTCGCGCGGTCCCGTGTGTCGGGCGATGGCCGCATAGAACGCGACCGCCACATCGAGGTCGGGGACGCGGATCCAGAGGTGGTCTATGTTGCCGCCGCGGCGCACGTCACTGTGGATGACCGCCTCGGCGCTGTTCCCGTCGGGGTCGCACAGGAACGCCCCGTAGTAGCTGGCGGTGTACTGCGGGCGTTCGCCTGGCTCGCCGTCGTCTGTGCCACCCGCGCTCAGCCCGGCGCGCCAGAAAGCTCGCCGAGCGCGGTGCGATAGAAGCGCTCCGACGCGGAGCGGTCGGAGACCCGGATCCTGACGTGGTCGAACATCAGCAGTGGCGCAGTATCGTCGCAGCATGGCGATCGAGGATGGGGTCAATGGCGAGGCATCCAGTTGGGATGCGCCGTCGCCCCGACTCAGGGTACTGCGGCACTACGAGGTGGCGGCATGCACGCTCGTCGCGCTGATTCTCGCGGTGATCATCACCGTCGTGGTCGACGCCACCGTCGCCGGCGTGACTGCCGTGATCGGCGTGATCCTCGTCGGCGCGATCGCGGACGTCATCGCCGGTCGGCGGGTGCGGGCCTGGGGTTACGCCGAGCGTGCGGAGGACCTGCTGGTCAAGCGAGGTGTGATGTTCCGTCGGATGTCGGTGATCCCCTACGGACGCATGCAGTACGTAGAGGTCACCGCCGGTCCATTCGAGCGGGCGTTCGGGTTGGCCACCGTGCAGATGCACACCGCGGCGGCCGCGAGCGACGCGCGGATTCCCGGGCTGCCTGCCGTGGAGGCGGCTCGCCTTCGCGATCAGCTGACCTCCTTGGGCGAGGCTCACGCGATGGGGCTATGAGCGAGCCGCTCGCTCCCGAGCCACCGGCGGGACTCTCCCCGCCGCAGCCGCGGGCACTGGCTGGACTGGGGGGCGACTGGCAGCGGCTGCATCCACTGTCACCGTTGGTGAGGGCTGGGCGGGGTGTGCTGACGATCGTCGTGATCGTGCTGATCCCCACGGTCGCCAGCCGCCAGGGCTCTCTGGGAAACGATCTCGCTCACGTCGGCGTCCTCGTCGTCATCTTCGTGCTCGGGGTGATCTCCTGGCTGGTCACGCGGTGGCGCGTGGAGGGCGGAGTCCTGCGGGTGGAGAGCGGCCTGATTCGGAGGACCTCGGAGCGCTTCCCGCTGAGCCAGATCCAGGCGATCGACACCGTCCGCCCAGGCCTGGCCCGGGTCTTCGGCCTGACCGAGCTGCGGATCCGATTGGCCAGCGGCAGCGGCAAGGCGGGCCGCCTGGCCTATCTGACTAACGCGGAGGCCGAGACGCTGCGGGCTCGCCTGCTGGCGCTGAGCCACGGCGTGGCCGAGGCCGCGCCCGCTTCGCCCGCGCCGACGCCCGAGCAGACACTGGTGAGTGTCCCGCCTGGCCAGCTGTTTGCCTCCCTACTGCTCACCGGGACCGGCCTGGTGCTCGAGCTCGCGATCGTGGGCCTGCTCGTACTTGCGATCGTCGCGCCCGCCGTAGAGTCAGCCGCGATCAGCGCCGGGGCGGTAGGGCTGCTTGGCCTGGCGGTCAGCCTGTTCCGCCGCTTCAACGGCGACTACCGCCTCACCGTGACCGACGCCCCTGACGGGCTGCGACTGCGTGCGGGCCTGGTTGAAACCTCAGCCGAGACGATCCCACAGGGCCGGATTCAGGCCATCCGCATGATCGAGCCGTTGGCGTGGCGGCCGTTTGGCTGGTGCCGGTTGGAAGTGGACGTCGCCAGCCAGAAGTCCAAGGGCCGCCAGGACCGCAATCAGGCTAAGGCCGCTCGCGCCCTGCTCCCGGTGGGTAGCCGAGAGCAGGGCGCCTTGCTGGTGGCCAAGGTGTTCCCGGGCCTGCCCAGCGAGCGGCTCGCGCCACCCGCTCGCGCGCGCTGGAAGTCGCCGCTGCGCTTCCACTACCTGTCGTGCGCGGCCAACGAGCGCTACGCGGTCGCCACCAGTGGTCGACTGCAGCGCGCGACCGACTGGGTGCCTCTGGAGAAGGTGCAGAGCATCCGGCTACTCGAGGGCCCGATCCAGCGCCGGCTGCGGCTGTCCAGCATCCATCTCGACACCGCTGGCCGGAAGGTTCACGCTGTGCTGCGCGACCGGGATCGAATGGAGGGTATGCAACTGCTGGGGGAACTGCCGGACCAGTGTCGCCACGCCCGGCAATTGGAGGACCGCAGTCACAGATCTAGCTGAGACGCAAATGTGACGTAGATGCCTGAACGAGTTGATGGCTCTCCTGCGAGACTTCGAAGCATGTCACCCCGAGACCACGGTGCCGAGCGCCGCGCCAGCCTGGCGCGGGCGCTGCTGTACCTGGTTTGCGGCGCCTCGCCCGACGCCAGCGAGCTGCCGGATCTGCTGCGCGGGGCGGTCGCGGGGGGCGTTGATGTGGTGCAGCTGCGCGAGAAGCAGCTACCAGATTCAGAGCTAGTTGCGGTCGCGAACGCCACCCGCGCGCTGTGCGAGCGCCTGGGCGCGCTGCTGATCGTCAACGACCGCCCGTGGGTGGCGCTGGAGGCTGGCGCTGACGGCGTCCATGTGGGACAAGACGACATGTCGGTGGCGGACGTCCGCGAGCTCGTCGGCGCGGATGTGCTGATCGGTCTGTCAACGCACTCGCCGGAGCAGATCGACGCGGTAGATGCGGGCGTGGTGGACTACATCGGGGTGGGGCCGATCCACGAGACGCCCACCAAGCCGGGCCGCGAGGCTGTA
>Ga0302326_10005713_pt1 | contig 28243 bp, 28 predicted proteins | sample Palsa_T0_3_FD_202264 | JGI IMG/M metagenome (GOLD analysis project Ga0302326, IMG submission 202264) | Peat permafrost microbial communities from Stordalen Mire near Abisko, Sweden - Palsa_T0_3 | ecosystem: Environmental > Terrestrial > Soil > Palsa > Peat permafrost | place: Sweden: Abisko... | reverse complement strand
CGGAGCCATTGCGCGACGAGGTGACACTGGTGATTGACGGCCACGTACGCGGGGTTCGCTTCTATCGCGCGCGCGCGAAATCGCTTCTTCTCGCCTTCGCCGTGCTCGCGTTTGTTTTACAAGGCGCACTCCTTTCGCCTTCACTGTACGCGCAGCAAACAGAGCGGGGAAAAGAACTTGGCAAGCGGGTTAAATGCATGTGCGGCGGCTGCAATGATTCCGCCACGGGATGCAATCACACCGGGGGCTCGTTCTCGGGCCCTTGTGACACCGCAAAAGGGATGCAGAAGGAAATTGACGAGCGCGTGGCTCGCAATGAGTCCGACGACTTGACGCTGCAGGCCTTCGTGCAGGAATACGGCCCCACCGCCCTCATCGTTCCTCCGGCGAGGGGCTTCAACATTGCAGCCTGGGTTACGCCGGTAGTCGTGCCGCTTATAGCGTTCGCTCTCGTGTGGGTTGTCGTGCGCCGTTGGCGGCAGAAGGCCACGCTGGCCACTGCTTCAGGGCCGCAGATTCCCGCGGAGTTTCTGGCGCGCGCGAAGAGGGAAACTGGAAGAGATTACGATGAGTAGCGTGGATATCGCGGTCGCGTGCGCACTGCTTTCCGCAGCCACAATTGTGTTTATATTCATGGTTCAACCCGACGCTTCTGATTCCGCGCCGCATCGCACGAAACTCGACCAGTTGATGGAGCGCCGCGACGCAATTTACGAAAATCTGCGCGACTTGCGTTTTGAATATCGCGCCGGAAAGTTTTCGGAAGCGGACTACGAGGAAACGAAACAACTTCTTGAAGTGGAAGCCGCCCGCGTACTCGCGGATATGGATACACTCACCGGCGGCACTCCCACGCCGGCTACTCGCCAAGCGGCGGCAGAAAAGGCACAACATTCATGAATCTCAGGTTTTCGAAATTTCGACTTGCGCGCGCGGCGGCATTTTCTCTTTTGATCTGGACCATGTTCTTCGTCTCGCCGCCACCGGCGCTTGCAGGTACGGTATCGGGCATAGTAACGAACGGAACCACCGGAAAGCCCGCGGCCGGCGTTGATGTGATCTTGATTCAGCTTCAAGGAGGCATGCAGCCTGTAGCGAACACAAAGACTGACGCCAACGGTCGATACACGTTTGAAAACCCCGGGCTCGGGGCTGGTGCGCCAATGCTCATCCGCGTCGTTTACCGTGGCGTGAATTATCACGAGCCTGTTCCGCCGGGGAAGGCCACCGCTGACGTGAAGGTTTTCGAGCCCACGGATAGGCCCAGCGCATTCACGGTAACCAATCACGCTGTAATCGTGCAGCCGAATGGATCTGATCTAATGGTAGGAGAGGAATATTCCATCCAGAATAAGACGCAGCCTCCCGTCGCGTTTTACCGCGCAGATGGTTCCTTCGATTTCTCGATACCCGACGGCGCGGATTTCAATCAAGCCTCTGCCTGGGGTTCTGCGGGAATGCCGGTGGTGCAAGGCACGATCGATAAGGGTAAAAATAAGATGGCCATCGCGTTCGCATTTCGTCCCGGCGAAAGCGGCGTGCGTATTTCGTACAAGGTTCCGTACCCGGGCAATCAGGTAATACTAAAAAATGTTTCGTCCTACGCGACAGAACGTCTGATCATCGCCGCCCCGCCATCGGTCCAGATATCGGGCGATGGAATCACTCCTGCCGGACAAGATCAGGGATTCAGCGTTTACACGCGAACGGGAGTTGCCGCAGGCGCGCCGCTAGCCATCACAATTTCAGGGTCCGCGCCGATGCCAGCGGCGAATCAAGGTGCCAACACGAACGGCGCTCCGCCCGCAGGCGATAATTCCGCCAACGCATCAGTGAACTCGCGGTTAGAGTCTTCCGGTGCCGAAGCTACCGCCGCGGCGACGACCACCACCGTTCCGGCTCGTCTCGACGGTTTGAAATGGATTCTTGTGGGGGGCTTCGCGTCTATTTTCGCGCTCGGTTTTATTTATTTGCTCCGGCGGCCGCAAGTAATGGCTCCAACCAATGGCGATTCGCCCGCGGTTGCGGCGGTGCAGGCAAACAGAACTTACTCAAGAGCCTCGAAAGCCGCACCGGTTGCGGCGGAAACCGTGGCCGAAGTCACGCGCGCGGTCAAGGGAAGCCTGGATGAACTAAAAGACAGCCTCTTCCGTTTGGAGCTGCGCCGCCAGGCCGGGACCATTACCGAGGACGATTACGAGCGCGAGCGGCGGCAAATGGAAAAAGTGCTACGCGATTTGGTGAGAGGCTAAGCGGAACGCCTTGCCCGGAACTCCTGTTACTCCTCGTACTGATGTCTCTCCCTTCGGCATTTCTTTCGATGGCGTCGAAAAACGCTTCGGGTCGTTCGTCGCTCTGCGTGGCATCTCTCTCCAAATCCTCTCTGGGGAATTTGTAGCGTTATTGGGTGCGAACGGTGCAGGGAAGACGACCTTGCTGCGAATCGCAGCCCTGCTTGCATCTCCGACGCGCGGCAAGGTGCAATTCACGGTCGGCCACGGATCTGGCGATCGTTCAACTGCGGCGGAAGCAAAGAAGCTGATTGGCATGGTCGGCCACAGCACGCTGCTCTACGACGAACTCACGGCGTCAGAAAACCTCACTTTGTTCGCGCAACTTTACGGCCTCGACGATATTACTGTCCGTGTTGCGAATGCCTTGCAGTCCTGTGGGCTTGGATCGCGCGCAGGAAGTCTGGTTCGAACATTTTCGCGTGGCATGCGTCAGCGATTAGCGATCGCGCGCGCACTTCTGCATGGACCACGGCTGCTCCTGCTCGACGAACCTGCAGCGGGGCTTGACCGTCAGGGTCTCGTCTGGCTCGGCGCCACTCTCGAAGGGCTGCGCAAAGACGGTTGCACAGTTCTGATGAGCACGCACGCCCGCAACGAATCGCTGGACCTTGCCACTCGCGCTATAGCACTGGCGGGCGGCCTCGTGCAGCACGACAGCAGATCGGGAGGCGATCCGCGCGAGCTGCTTGCGGCCTTACGGGCGGAAGCTTAAGTGACCACGACGCGCGCCGCCGCGATTCTGCTGGCCAAGGAACTCCGCCTGGAGTTCCGCACGCGTGAGCTATTAAGTGCCACAATCGTTTTCGCGCTCGTGATTGTGGTGCTCTTCAGTTTCGCCTTCGATCCCACGGCTGCGGAATCGAGACGTTACGGCCCAGGCCTGCTGTGGATAGCGTTCTTGTTTGCCGGTTCGCTGATGTTGAATCCCTCCTTCGCGCGCGAGCAGTCGAATGACACGCTGGACGCTCTGCGTATGGCGCCCATCTCGCCCTTCGCGATTCTTTCGGCCAAAATGCTCGCGAATTTTATTTTCATGTCGCTCGTGGAACTGGTTCTCGTCCCTGTCTTTAGCGTCTTGTATAACGTGTCTCTCGCCGGCGTGGCAGGCCGCTTGGCCCTGGTGCTGGTGCTGGGGACCATCGGACTAACCGTCACCGGAACGGTTTTCTCAGCGATTGCTTCGCATGCGCGCATGCGAGAATTGCTTCTGCCGCTCCTGTTGCTGCCGATTCTGACGCCGTTGTTAATCGCCGCAGTCGAAGCCACGGCCTCTTTGCTCGTGGACCAGCCTGAGCTCGACCGCACCTGGGTCGCATCGCTCGCCGGATTCGATATCGTATTTCTGACGGCGTCCTGGCTTTTGTGCGATTATTTAATCGAGGAATAATGGAACAGCATCGATGAAAGGGCGAATCGCAACCACAATTGTCGTTGGAGCGCTGATTTTCTTTGCGGGATACGCGGCACTGTTCCTCGCTCCCGACGAAAAAACGATGCATGTCATTCAGCGCATCTTTTATTTTCATGTGCCGAGCTGGATCGCGATGTTTGTTGCCTTCTCCGTTGTTTTCGTTGCGAACATTGCTTATTTGGCCACGCGCAAGGCTACGTGGGACTGCTTGGGCGTGTCAGCCGCGGAAGTTGGCGTGGTTTGCTGCACGATTGGACTTGCGACTGGACCTCTGTGGGCGCGGCCAGTATGGGGAATCTGGTGGACTTGGGATGCTCGGCTGACCACTACCTTCATCCTATGGCTTCTTTACATTTCGTATCTGCTTTTGCGCGGGCTGCTGGATGATCCTGAAAAGAAGGCGACTCTCTCCGCCGTTTTCGGAATATTTGCTTTTCTGGATGTGCCGCTCGTTTACGTTTCTAACCGCCTGTGGCGCACGCAGCACCCGCAGCCGGTAATTCTCGGCGGCAATGGCTCGGGTCTGGACCCGACCATGGGCAAAGTTCTTCTTCTTTGCGTTATTGCGGTTATGGGAGTGATGATTATTGTTCTGTTCGATCGTTACCGGCTCGAACGTCTCCGGCATGAATTCGAGGAATTGCGTCTCGAAGTTGAGACTCGCGACCTCACGCCGGCATCTATTCTTGGTAAGGAGAGCACATGAAGAATTTCGAAAATCTTTTTGCGGCGTGGATGGTGGTCTGGGCCGTATTTTTTGTATATGAGCTGTCTATAGCGCAACGTCTCTCGCGATTGCGCGATGATATCGAAGGATTGAAGCGGCAATTGCGTGAAAGATAGTTCGCAAGGAGTGCGTCATGAATGGGCCAAAGAGGATCGCCATCATACTGTTTCAGTTGGGCGGGCCTGACAGTCAGGCTGCGGTCGAGCCGTTCCTATATAGACTATTCTGCGATCCCGACATTATAAATTTCCCCGGCGCGTTTCTCGCGCGAAAGCCGCTCGCTAAGCTAATCTCCACTACGCGTTCGAAAATCGTGCGGCAGCACTACGCGGAAATCGGCGGAGGCTCGCCGATCCGCCGGTTAACTGAGCAGCAGGCCCAGGCGCTGCAAGCGGAACTTCGCCCGTACATCTCGGCGCGAACGATTGTCGCGATGCGTTACTGGCACCCCGACACGCAAGAAGCTATCGCCACTCTCGAGAGCACGCCATTTGACGAACTCGTCCTCCTGCCGCTTTATCCGCACTATTCTTTCGCTACCACCGGAAGCAGCTTGAAGGAATGGAACCGGTTGTATAAGCCGCAAGTCCCTGTGCATGTCGTTGACCACTTCTACGACCATCCCGATTACATCGCCGCCATTGTGGACCGCGTAAATGGCGTCCTTCAAGAATTGCCAAATCCAGACGAGGTGCATCTCCTCTTCAGCGCGCACGGTCTTCCGATGGCACTCGTCGAAAAGGGCGATCCGTATCCGAAACAGATTCAGGAGACGGTGCAGCTTGTGCGCGAGCTTGGCGCTTGGCCGAATCCGCACGCTCTATGCTTTCAGAGCCGGGTGGGTCCGCAGAAGTGGCTACAGCCTTCGCTTCCGGATACCATCGAGAAGCTTGCGCGCAGCGGAATCAAGCGCGTCCTGGTGATTCCAGTTTCGTTTCTGACCGAGCACATCGAAACCCTGCACGAGATCAACATCGAGGCAAGGGAACAGGCAGAGTCTTTGGGGATCAGCCAATTTCTTATGATGCCCGCTCTGAACGATTCGCCACTCCTGATTCGCGCTTTGGCCGACCTGGTGCTTCGTTCGGTGGGAAAGCGCAACGGTGTCTCCTCTATCGCATCCTAGGACTCCATCGTTCTCGAAAGCCGGAACCTCCCGACTCGGGTCACTGGAAATTGACTGATGACAAGTTGCCGTAACCACTTGACAGGGAGATTCCCACGTCATATAAACCAGTGTTCGTGTTTTGCTCTCATCAAGCCATTATATATTCTTAGATTTTGAAGCTAGCAGCACAACGGGCCGATGCCAGATATGTCTGACGGGAAGTCCGGAGAGGTAACCAGCGCGTCTTCCAAGGCGCCGGCGGCAAACGCATCTGCTGCGCTGGACTCCAAAGCGGCGGCGAAAACGGTGAATACCACCCGTCGCCGGATTGTTTGGGCCTGTATTTGGGGCTACCTGGGCGTTAACTTCCTGATGTTCCTGCGGTTTTTCTTCCCTCGCGCGCTATACGAGCCCAATACTGTTTTCGATATCGGCTTTCCTACCGACTTCGCGTTGGGAATCGATCAGCGCTTTCTGATGACCAACCGCGTTTGGGTCGTGCGCGAGCCGGATCGCCTTTTCGTCATTTTCGCGCGTTGCACGCACCTCGGATGCACGCCTGAATGGAAGCCCGCCGAAAATAAGTTCAAGTGTCCCTGCCACGGAAGCGGGTATGACAGCGAAGGTGTGAACTTTGAAGGGCCAGCGCCTCGGCCAATGGACCGTTCCTTCGTGCAACTCGATCCCACTGGAAAGATCACCGTGGATACGAGCCGGCTATTCGTGGACGATCCCCGCGCAGGCGTGAATCATTTCAATGATCCGGGAGCATTTTTGAACGTGTAGCCTTGGGCTGCTGAACGCTGGCATGAGGTGGTATCGGCGAGATTTGAGTCGGACAAGGGGTCAGACGGATGCCCGAAGAAAACGGCGACGGCAAGAGCAAAACCGGCGTCCTCGAAAAAGCGAAGGACTCTGCCGCCGCGCTCCGTGAAACGCTGACGGAAAAAGCCAAGCAGCAAGCCACCGAGCTGAAAGAACCGGAGAAAACTCAGCTTTACCGCTCAATCTTCCGCGTCAAACACGACGAAGAGCCGCGCAATCGTGCGCTCAGCGTTCTTTCCAACGTTTTCTTCCACCTGCACCCGGCCAAGGTCAACCGCGATGCAACGAAATACAATTTCACCTGGGGCATGGGCGGAATCACTTTCTACCTTTTCATCGTTCTTACTTTCACCGGCGTTCTCTTGATGTTTTATTACCACCCGTCGAAGATCCAGGCGTTCCGCGACATCCTGTATCTCGAAAACGATGTGCCGTTCGGCAAGCTGCTGCGCAACATGCATCGCTGGGCCGCCCACTTGATGATCATCGCGGTGTGGCTGCATATGTTCCGCGTCTTCATGACCGGCTCGTATAAACGCCCCCGTGAATTCAATTGGTGCGTCGGCGTGCTGCTGATGGTGTTGACGATGTTGTTGAGCTTCACGGGGTATTTGCTTCCGGACGACCAGCTGGGATTCTGGGCCGTCACAGTGGGAACAAATATGGCGCGAGCCACGCCGCTGTTAGGAAATGAAGGCCCGGGCGGCCCTCAAATGGGCATGACGCCGTATAACGACGTGCGTTTCGCCTTGCTTGGGGGATCCATTGTGGACGCGAATGCATTGTTGCGCGCCTACATTTGGCATTGCATCGCCATTCCGTTGATTGTCGCGATATTTTTGGGTGTCCATTTCTGGCGCGTGCGAAAAGACGGAGGAATATCAGGCCCCGCGCCGGTGATGCTTGAATCGGAAATCAAGGAAGAGAGAAGTCCGCGGCCGGTAATTCTGCGGCCCAGCGGGATGGGTTAGCTCGACCATGCCATCGTCTTTTTTGCCGTTTTTTTGAGGATACGAGGCTAGATGCCTTTCGATTGGCGCCAAATTTGGGAGGTCGCATCCGCACCCGACAATGTGCCGATTGTCGCATTGTTATTTCTCGCCCCGTTTTATATGTGGTACGCGCTGAGGCAGGGAATTGCGAACGACAAGCTGATCGCAATTCTGGAATCCGATGCGCAGGCCGCCAAAACCAGATACCGCAAAACGCAAGAGTGGGATCCCAAGTGGGAGAGGGAAGTTCACACTTGGCCCTACCTGATGCGCATGGAATTCCTGGTGGCCATCCTGGTCACCGTACTGCTGATGGCCTGGTCATTGACACTAAACGCTCCGTTGGAAGAGCCTGCCAACCCGAACGTCACCATGAACCCGGCCAAGGCACCGTGGTATTTCCTGGGCCTTCAAGAGATGCTCGTTTATTTCGATCCCTGGATCGCTGGCGTTGTCATGCCGACCTTGATCATCGTGGGCTTGATGGTGATTCCATACATCGACGCGAATCCGCTCGGAAACGGCTACTACACGTACAAGCAGCGGAAGTTCTCGATTTGGACGTTCCTGGTTGGATTCATCGGCCTTTGGGTGTTGATGATCGTAATCGGCACGTTTATTCGCGGCCCGGGATGGATGTGGTTCTGGCCGGGACAGACGTGGGACGCTGAACGCGTCGATTATGCCGTGAACCGGAACCTCGATCAGGTGTTCGGTATCGATGGTTCGTGGCTTGCTCCCATTTTCCATACAACCAAGGACCAGGCAGCCATTTGGGCGCGGGCGATTTTTGGAATATTCCCGCTCGTGATATTTTTCATTGTCGCTGCAATTCTGGTTCACTGGGTATGCACTCGCACCGAATTTAGCAAGAAAATTTACAAGCGCATGAGTTTGCTGCAGCTAGTGACCATGTACACATTTTTGATTCTCATGCTCTCGCTGCCGATCAAAATTCTGCTGCGGCTGGTTTTCACGATTAAATATATATGGGTGACGCCATGGTTCAGCATTTAGCACCGACCGGCATGGCAGGTTGCATCGCGGAAATGCGCACGGAGGACACGGGTGCCTGATCGTTCGCCTGAAATGCCGCCGGATGATCCGATTAAGAATCGATCGTTTGCATTTCCGCTTTTGATCGCTTCGCTGCTTCTTATCATTACTGTCGCATGGTCTTTCTACGTTGAATTCTACGGATTGCAGCCCTGGCGCCGCTACCAGTCCCGCTTTGCCAAGGCTTACTCCGAATATCTCGGCAAGGACATGAAACGGCAGAAGCAAGACGAGAGCAACGTTTACTCCTCGCCAGAATATAAGACTCTCGCCTCAAATCTTTCCAGTGCACAGCAAACGGCAAAAATCCAGGACGACGAGATCGCCAAACAGATCGACCTCTTGGACCAGCAGCGCGCGGCCATGGCTGATGCTTTCAAGGATGAACGCGGGAAAATTGGTCACTTGGTCTACCAATACGAAATTGTTCCGGACAGCGATAAAAGTGCGAAAGCTAGAGCCCTAAAGGACTTGAATGAAGGCCGGAGTTCCACATGGAAAGTGGATTGGCCCACCGCAAGTGGCCAAATCGAAAAAAATAAAGTATTCACTGCCGACCAGCTGAACGACACATTCACCAGCATCATGGCGCAACGTGCCGCATTGGTGGCCAAGCGTGGCGAAATCGACAAGCCGGCCAAAGATGCGCAGGCCCTGCTAACGAAATATGTCTCCGACCATCTGCCTGGCCTAAGCTCCGCTTCGCTCGATGGCTTGCGCCGCTCCATGGAAGATTTCGACGAACGCATCATTCAAATCAACGTCAATCCGACTGGCGCATCCATCAATAATCTGGGAGGCGCCGGACTGGTGGATCGCTGCGAATCGTGCCACGTTGGCACAGACCCCAAGTACGTTCCGCCTCAAGTCACGCTGACGAAGGCGGACCTGGGAATGGCGAAGAGCAATAACGCACCCTTCTCAAGTCACCCCGATTTGGATTTAATTCAATGGCATCCACTCGAGAAGTTCGGTTGTTCGCCTTGCCACGGCGGAAACGGCCGCGCGATCGATTCCGTCCAGCGCGGACACGGCCGCTACCCGCATTGGCTCTGGCCGTTGTATTACCCGGAAAATTATCAAGCGGGATGCCAGCAGTGCCATTCCGCTGACATGGTCACCGAGCACGCGCCGGTCCTCAACGAAGGAAAGCAGCTCTATCGCCAGCGCGGTTGCATCGGGTGTCATCGTTTTCAGGGGTTTGACAACCAGGATGAGCAACTTGTCAATGCGCGCCAGCAGATTTTGCAGCTCGCGAAAAGCAAATCAGACGATTTGCTGACGATCCCGCGTTTGCAGAAACAAGCCGACGCCGCGCCCGACAATGCCACCGCCGACAAGCTCAACAGTCAAGCCACGAACTTAACAGTTGAAATCAGCCGCATGGACGCGCGCTCCGAATCGCTCGAACAACAAACTCACAACCTTTTGCAGGAGATTAAAAAAGTTGGCCCCGATTTGAAGGAAGCGCGCCAAAAGCTGCGCAAAGAGTGGATTCCGTACTGGATCGGCCACACCACCGAATTCCGGCCGACCACGAAAATGCCGCAGTTTCGTCTCTCGCAGGATGAGACGCAGGCTCTCGCCGCCTTCGTTTGGCAAGCAGGACTCACCGGCCCTCCGCTCGATCATCAGGCGCCCGGCAACGCAGCCCATGGCAAAGAACTCTTCGAAGAGCGCGGATGCCTGGCCTGCCATTCTATGGGTGAAGGCTCGTCCACGGTTGGCGGAACTTTCGCTGCCAACCTCAGCCGCGTCGGCGAAAAGGAAAATTACGATTATGTCGTTCGCTGGGTCCACGACCCGCGCCAACGCACCAGGCCGTATTGTCCTTACGAAAAGCGCGACTTGGGACCTGAAGATTACGCCAAGCACAATCTACCGTATGTTTTCGATTTGGATCATTCGCGCTGTCCGAACGATGGGCATGAGCTTGTAGTGCAGCAGCCCACCGTGATGCCGAGTCTGCGTCTTTCAATGGACGACTCACGCGATATCGCCACGTACTTGATGACGCAGAAGCGTCCCGATGCTTCTTACGCTTCCGCGGATTACATGGACGACCCGCAACTCGCCGCCAAAGGCAAAGACCTGGCGCGTCATTATGGTTGCGCCGGATGCCATGAACTCAGCGGCCTCGAAGACGAAGGCCGCATCGGCACCGAACTCACCAACGAAGGCAGCAAGCCGATCGAGCGGCTCGACTTCGCGCTCTGGACCGAAGACGCCAAGCGCGGCGTTTTCCCCGACGGCAAATCTTCGCCGCGTGGACCTTGGTATGACGCGAAAGGTTTCTTCGAACAAAAACTGCGGAATCCCGCAGTTTACGACCAGGGTAAGTACCACGCGAACCCGATGGACGCGTTGCGCATGCCCAAGCCGAATCTCTATGGCGATGGTGACGTCGAGGCTCTGGTCAGCATGCTCTTGGGAAGCACCGATCCCACTTTGCCGCCGGAGTACATGTACAGGCCAGCCGACCGCCGACGCTATATTCAAGAAGGCTGGTGGGTGGTCACGAAATACAACTGCATCGGCTGCCATCAAATTGACGTCGGCCAAAAATCCGTGATGCAGACTCTGCCGTTCTATCAAGGTGAGAACAAAGCGAATTTGCCGCCGGTGCTTACCACCGAAGGTGCGCGTGTGAATCCCGAATGGCTCAGGCAGTTCCTGGCCAATCCGTCGCTCAGCACTACAGATACGAACCGCAATGGTGTGCGCCAGTATTTGCAGGTGCGCATGCCGACGTTCTATCTTTCGAACGACGAAATTCGCAAGCTCGTACTCTTCTTCCAGGCTATGTCGTCTCAACCCGATCCGTTCATTCCGCCGAAGGTGAAGCCTCTTGATGACAACGAGCGTGCCATGGCTCGCGCTTTGTTCACCAGCCCGGCTGCGCCCTGCCTGAAATGCCATATGACGGGCAATGAAGCGCACGACAAAAATGCAATTGCACCGAATTTCTTGCTGGCCCACGATCGTCTGCAACCGGCCTGGACCGAGCGCTGGATCATTGATCCCGCGAAAATTATCCCCGGCACTGCTATGCCTTCGGGATTATTCCGCATGGAAGGCGATCACTGGGTCTTCTCAGGTCCGGTGCCCGCGACCGTGCAGCATTATCAGGGCGATCAAGCGGATTTGCTGGTCCGCTACATGTTCTCGCTTACGCCGCAGGAACAAGCCGCGCTCGTAGGGAAGACCCCGTCTCCGAGCGGCGGGAACGCAAAGCCCTCAGGCGGAGCAGGCGGCAAAGGCGCTGGCGGCGGGAACTAGCAGCGCATAGCACAGCCCTCGCTTGCAAAGAATTTGGCCTCATGCAGCCGCAGAATTGTTAGAATAGCCCCGCTTTACTAAGGAGGATTTTCTTCAAATGAAGACCAAGTATTCTTATCTAGCATTGGCCGCCGTGTTGGCGATTGCCATCACCGGCTGCGGCAAAAAAGAGGACACCAACGAGCAGCCCGTGGCGAATTCAAACGCCAAGAAGGTGATCGATACCTCGACGGTCGGCTCCGTTACCGGCAGCGTAACGCTCGATGGCAAGCCCGTGCCAGCCAAGCCCATCAACATGAGCGCCGAGCCATATTGCCAGAAAGCGCATCCGAATCCGGTTATCCCGCCTGAGGTAGTTGTAGACGACAAAGGCGACTTAGCCAACGTAGTGGTTTACGTGAAAGACGGTCTCTCTCCGGACTACGCCTTTGACACGCCGAAAGAGCCTGTCGTGCTCAACCAACAAGGTTGCATGTACGACCCCCACATTATCGCCTTGATGACCGGCCAGACATTCGAAGTCAAGAACGACGACCAAACCACTCACAACATTCACCCGATGCCGAAAGACAACCGCGAGTGGAATAAGTCGCAGCCGCCAGGCGCCACTCCCATCGACGAAACATTCGGCCGCGCCGAAGTGGCCATACCGGTGAAGTGCAACGTGCACCCGTGGATGAAGAGTTACATTTTCGTGTTCAAGAATCCCTACTACGCGGTCACTTCGAAAGATGGAAAGTTTACCTTGAAGGACCTGCCGCCGGGGACTTACACGATCGAAGCGTGGCAAGAAAAGTACGGTGTCTTGGATCAGACGGTGACGATCGGCGCTAAGGAATCGAAGCCGCTCACCTTCACGTTCAAGACCGCCGCGGCATCCGGAGACTAGCAAGCTGTTGGTTCATTTGTTGGATGCTGTTCGTGATCTGTGGCCGCAGGACGGAGTTCTTACTCGCTCCTGCGGCCATGTTTTCCATATCGCGCATTCTTCGCGCACCAGCTTTTAGCAGCTCTGTTCTGATTGACAGGGAATCGCACTTACAATGCCGGAAACCGACAAGCTTCAAGGCGTTCACCGATTCGCCGTCGCTACGGCATCAGTCACCGTGCTGCTACTAATGGCGGGCGCGCTGGTGACAAGCAACGACGCTGCCGACTCCGTGCCGGATTGGCCTCTCGCTTATGGCCGAATTATTCCTCCCCTCGTGGGAGGCATTCGCTACGAATTTGCTCACCGAGTGTTTGCCGCTACCGTCAGTATTCTCACTCTGGTTTTAGCCGTCTGGCTTGCCCGCAGCGGCACTCGCATCGCTCGCAAGCTAGGTTGGACTGCGCTCGGCCTCATCATCGCGCAAGCTCTTCTCGGTGCGTTGCGCGTCCTTCGCGGCCACCCGGCAGTCACGGCGACGATGCACGCCACGCTGGCGCAGGTATTCTTCGTTACTGTGGTCAGTCTCGCGTTGCTGACCAGTGCTTGGTGGCAGCGTGACCTTTCATCGCTCGACGATCGCGGCTCGCCCCGCCTGCGCCCTCTCGCAGCCGTCACCAGCGCTGCCATTTTCGTTCAGCTCATCCTCGGCGCCGGCTTTCGCCACGGAGCCTTTGGAATCCTGCCGCATCTGATCGGATTCGTCGTGGTTACGTTTCTGATCGTTTGGACTTGCCGCGCGGTCCGCAAGCGTTTCGGCCAGGTTCGCGACCTTCGCCGCTGGGGCATCTTGCTGCAGGCGTTCCTCGGCACTCAGATCTTGCTTGGCGTTGCGGCGTATTGGGCCGTAGTGCAGGCCATGCACGCCACCCAGCCGTCTATGGGCTATGTTGTCATCACGGTCGCACATGTGCTTGTCGGCGCATTGACGCTTGCTTCCAGCGTGGTCTTGACGTTATCTTGCTATCGTTTGATTCGTCCGAAAGCAGTCGTGGCACTAAGATCGGCCATGGAAACTACCCGCGCCGGTGGTACGCGAGCCGAAAGCTCGAGGGCTTGACATGAGCAACGAACGCGCAGTCGCCATCAACCTTTTCGAAAAGCCATGGGCTTATGTCGTGCTCACGAAGCCCGACGTCACCTTCCTGGTGGTGATTACCACCGTTGCGGGCTTTTACCTCGGTTCAACCGGCCCCATGGATTGGGCTCGCCTCGCGCTAACGCTCTTCGGCACTTTGCTGGTAGCCGGTGGGACTGCCGCTCTGAATCAATACGTTGAAAGAGATATGGACGCGGTAATGCGCAGGACGGCAGCGCGCCCGCTCCCGACCGGGACGTTAAAACCAAGCGAAGTCCTGATTTTCGGTGCCGCAACAATCGTTTTCGGCACCGCGTGGCTGGCCCTCACCGTTAACGCACTCGCGGCCTTTATCGCCTTCGCCACCAGCGCGTCTTACCTTGGCCTCTATACGCCGCTTAAGACCCGCACGACGCTTGCAACTGCCGTGGGAGCCATTCCTGGCGCGTTACCTCCGTTGATCGGCTGGGCCGCTGCCCGGGGCTCCCTTTCCGAAGGCGGCTGGATTCTTTTTGCTATTTTGTTCGTATGGCAGTTTCCGCACTTCATGGCCATCGCCTGGATGTACCGCGAAGACTACGCACGGGCGGGAATTCAAATGTTACCGGTCGTGGACCGCAAGGGTGACGCGACGTTTAACGTGATCGTCAGTTTTTCCGCAATCCTGGTGCCGGTAAGCTTGCTTCCCTCGGTGATGGGAATGGCCGGGATTCGTTATTTCTTCGGAGCTCTGGTACTGGGGATGATTTTGCTGCAAGTTTCGCTCTGGGCCAACCGCGCGCGCACCAATGTCCGCGCAAAATGGCTTATGCATGCCACCGTCATTCACATCCCGCTTCTGCTTGCGTGGATGATTTTCGATAAAATGGGCCGATGACCACAACAACTATGGGAACGGAAAGCACTAAGCCTCGAGCAAACTGGATTGAGCTAAGCGTAATCTGCGCTCTTTTCGCCGCCTTAGCGCTAATCGGCATCATCTGGGAGATTACCAGCGGTCTGCTTACCAGCGGTATCGACGGCATCATGTTGCTGGCCATCTGCTTGATGATGGGCGGAATCTTCAGCTTTATGATTCTAGTGATGGTGTATCAAGCGGGAGTGCTTCCATTTTTCCGTGCCAAACCCGCCGCCCAAGCAGCGCCGAAGTCGCCCGCGGCTGCGCCTGCCACAGTAGTTGCAAAGAGCGCCGCTCCGGTCCCCGCAACCTCTCCGGCTGCCGCACCGCCGCTACAGACTTCCCATCCACTTGCTGCTGTGGAGCCGGGTTATCCGGAGCCTCCGCCTGCACCTAAGCCGGCGGCGAAACCCGCGCCTGCTCCGGCGGCTAAGCCTCAGGACAGCTAAAGGCGCCTGAAAACAAAATCGTGCGCCCATGACAATTATTCCACTCTCATCTCTTCCGGCAGTAAACGCCACGCTGAACGCGGTTTGCACTTTCTTTCTGCTCATTGGCTTTGCCTTCATTCGCAACGGAAAAATCCGTTGGCACCGTGCCGCGATGCTGTGCGCGTTCTTCTGCTCGATAACTTTCCTGGGCTTTTACGTTTACTTCCACGTGCACGCGGGCCTAATTCGCTTCGGGGGCCAGGGCTGGATCCGGCCGGTGTATTTTACTCTGCTCGTTTCCCACACCATTCTCGCGATAACCACGCTGCCGCTCGTAATCATCACGCTCGCCTACGCCTTAAGCGAGCGATTCAGCAGTCATCGCCGCATCGCGCATTGGACTTATCCGATATGGCTCTACGTTTCGGTCACCGGCGTCATCGTTTATTGGCTCTTGTACATCGCTTACACGCCTATCGGCGCGCCGGCAGTATCCCAGATCGGCCTGCCTCTGCTGCACGCGTTGCTGTAAACTGTTTATCGAATGGCAGAAACCACAAAAACACAATCTTCCTTCGGCGGCCGTTGGGCTTTCGGAATCCTCGCCATAGCGCTAATGTTTGTGCTCATGCCGTTCTTGTTTTGGAACGCGACCTGGTTCGGACGCCCGTTAAACGATCAGCAGGTTTCGAAAGCGCTGGCAGATCACTCGCACCCGCGCGACATCCAGCACGCGCTGGCTCAGCTCGAAACGCGCATGGAAACTCGCGACCCCTCCGTCCGCAAGTGGTATCCCCAAATCATTCAGCTCGCCAGCGACCCGGTGGAGGAGATCCGCGTCACCGATGCCTGGGTAATGGGCCAGGACAATTCATCTGAGGACTTTCATCACACGCTTCTGCAGCTTCTGAGCGACCCTAACCCGATGGTCCAGCGTAACGCAGCGCTCTCCCTGGTTCGTTTCAAGGACGATTCCGGCCACGCGCAAATCGTCGCCATGCTCCGGCCGTCCGAACTTAGCTCGCCGGTCGAAGGAAAGCTTGATACTCGGCTGAAGCCTGGAGATGTGGTCAATCCCGGAACGATGGTGGCGCACGTCGAATCAGCAGCGGGGAAGCGGGAAGTGCGATCGAACGTTCCCGGCACGGTGGGCCGGTGGCTTACCGCAGACGGGTCGAGCGTCACCGCGGGCCAGCCGATTCTTTCGCTCTTGCCGAGCGAGAGCATGGTTTGGGAAGCTCTGCGCGCACTTTTTTTGATGGGTAACTCGGAGGATGCGGTCGATGTAGCCCGCTTCGCGCATGGAGCGAATGGGATGTCGGTGCAGATCGCGCAGCAAGCTCAGGCCACGCTGATAGCGATACGCGGGCGGAATCAATCAAACTGATTTCTGGATAGCGCGCTGCGCTATTTGTACTTCACCACAGCTTGGCCATCCTGGATCTGAATGTCGCTGATGTCCGCCGGCAATTTCAGCTTTTCGCGATTTTCAGGAGACGCCATCATTTTGTCCACAGCCGCTTGCAGGGTGGATTGCGGCAGCGGAAGCGATCCAAGTTTCCCGGCCACGGGCTCAAATTTTATATAGCCGTTGTCCGAAGTCAGATGGCCGTCGAGTTCGAGCGATAAATCCTTTCCGTGATAATCGAAAATCACGTAAGCCTTCACCAAATCCCCGTCCATATCGATTTTGACGTCCTTCACCGTGGATTGCACTTGGTCCAGAGTCGCTTGATCGCCGCCTGATAGCGCCGCTGCGGCCGGATCGGCATTGGGAGCGCCAGCGCTAACCGCGGGGAATTGGACGCTACTGCTGCTCGGAGCGGGTGGTGCCCCCGCGCTCGTGGTCGGCTGGCCTTCGAGTTGCAAATTCTGGGCCAAATAAGAATTGAGCTCGCTGCGATCGAGCTGAACTTGGCTGGGCTGGCCCGCCGCTTTCGCTTGGTCCGCCGCTTGGAATTTGTGCTCTGCTCTGGCCCCTGCATTTGCATCGTAAGGGATATTCGGGGGCGGCGATTTGCGTAAAACCAGAATCAGCGTCACAACCAGCGCCGCAAGAGTCGACCATTTCACAATCTGATAAAGCTTTTTATAAATTCCCGGCTCTGGCATATGACCTCCGCGTCTTTACAAGCTTAGCAGCCAAAGACCGACCGGCGAGTTAGCGCGCGATTTCTGTACCTAATCGCCACTTGTCCGGAAGGCCGGTCCGTATGGAGTGTGGCGGGAGTTGCCTTTGGTATGGGCGAGACTACCTCCTTAAGATCGTTTTTTCCGCGCACAATGCGCGTAATACAAAATCCCCGCCACCGACTTCGCATCGCGAATTCTCCCTGCTTGAATCCAATCTTCGATTTCGCCCAGACTAAAAATCCGCATCTCGATTTTCTCATCCGCTTCGGGCTGCGCCTTCCCCAATTTCAACCCCTCAGCCAGAAAAATCACCATGTTCTCGCTGACAAATCCCGGCGTAGGAAACAAGTCGAGCAGTTTCCGCATCCTCCGAGCCCTGTATCCGGTTTCTTCCAGCAATTCGCGGTGCGCCCCTTTCTGAAAGCTCTCGCCACGATCTTTGCTGCCCGCCACAAGTTCCCAAAGGTATTGGCCTACGGCATGCCGGTATTGGCGGATCATCAGGATGCGCCCATCCGGAAACACCGGCAGGACAACCACCGAGCCCGGATGCGTCACGATTTCCCTCGTCGCCCCCACTCCTCCAGGCTCGATCACGCTCTCGCGGCGCACGCCGAACACGCGTCCCTTGAACATCACTTTGCTGCTCAGAATCTTTGCTAACGTTTTTCTCTTAGCCACGCAATCTCCCCTAGTGAAGTCACGGCCTCGCCATTCTACAGCGACACAGTTTCCTCGTCTCGCGATGTCGCGTTTTGTTGCCGCGCTTGTTCCGGTTGCATATACTGGCGCAGCGAACCATGCCCATCAATACTGTTATCGTAGACGACGAGCGCCCCGCGCGCGACGAACTCATCTACCTCCTGAAAGGTTTCCCCGAAATAAACGTCATAGGCCAGGGGAAAAACGGGCTGGAAGCTGTCGCGCTTATCAAGGAGCATGATCCCGACCTCGTTTTTCTCGATGTTCAGATGCCTGGCCTCGACGGCTTCGGCGTGATCAAAAAACTAGTCGAGCGCAAACTGCGCATTCCGCAAATTGTGTTTGCTACCGCTTACGACAATTATGCCATCCAGGCTTTTGAGGTGAACGCTGTCGATTACGTCTTGAAGCCCTTCGACAAAGCCCGCATCGCAAAAGCTGTCCAGCGCGCTAAAAAAATGGTGGAAGCCCACACCTCGCCGGTCGAACGGCTCGAAAACCTCGTCGGACAGTTGTCCGCGCCGCCTCCGAAGGCTTCGCAACCCGTAAAGCTGCTCGTGAAATCGCAAGCGCGCATGTTCCTGGTGGATGCTGAAGACATGATCTACGCTGCCATCCAGGACGGAACGATCACCATTTTCGCCCGCGACTTCGAAGGCGTATCAAACTATCGCACTATTGAAGAGCTATGCGCCTCTCTCGATTCCGACCGTTTTTGGCGCCCGCACCGCTCCTATCTGGTGAATATCAATCACATCAAGGAAGTTGTGCCGTGGTTCAAGTCAAGTTACATGCTGAAAATGAACGATAAGCGTGCAAGCGAAATCCCCGTTTCTCGCAATCAAACGAGACGGTTGCGCGAATTGTTGAAGCTATAGGAGAGCCCGCACATGAATTTCCGGCATTCATTTTTGTTCTCGCGAGATTTGTGGCGCCGAACGACGCCTTTTACCCGGCTTGGGCTCTTTCTATGTTTTATGTGCGCTCTCGCGCCGGTCTCCTTGGCTCAAACACCTGGCGGTTCGATCATTGGCACTGTTACCGAGAAGCATGCAGGCCCGCTGGCAGGCGCGCGTATCAGCGTATCCAACGTCCAGACCGGCTTCACCGCCAGCGTATCGACCGACGTGAACGGTCAATTCAACGTGGAAAACCTGCCTGCAGGCGCGTACAAAGTTGCCATCTCGGCGAACGGCCTAGTGACTCAAGAGGTCAAAGTGACGGTCAAGGCCGCACATAAATCGAAACTCAGCGCCAACCTCAAACCTCCTCCACCTCCCGCGCCTCCGAAGTGAGCGCCAGTCGCGTTCCTGTGTCGTAGCAGCACAGCACGAATTTGGACGCAACATTTCGGTGTGCCGCGCGGTTGTGCTAGCATCACCTCGGCACTTTCTCCATGGATTTTTCACTCAGCAGCGACCAAATTTTGATTCGGGACACCGTCCGCCGGTTTATGGAGACGGAAATGCGTCCCATCCTGCGCGAGTACGAGCGCGATGAGAAATTCCCGGCCGAACAGCTTCGCAAACTCGGCGAACTCGGCTGCTGCGGCATGCTCGTGCCAGAAGAGTGGGGCGGTGCGGGAACCGACACCATCAGCTACGCCCTGATGCTTGAGGAAGTCGCGCGGGTGTGCGCATCAACGGCGGTCGCGCTTAGCGTTACAAATTCGGTGGTCGGCGTGCCCATCTGGAAAGTGGGCAGCGAAGCGCAGAAGAAGAAATATCTCACGCGTCTTTCGCGCGGCGAAATTCTGGGCGCATTTTGCCTCACAGAGCCGCAGGCTGGCTCGGACGCCGCCGGAATACAAACCCGCGCGGTACGTGACGGCGCCTCTTATGTTTTAAACGGCACCAAAGCATGGGTCACCAACGGTGGCGTGTCCGGCGTGTATCTGGTTTTCGCCAAGACTGACCCGGATGCCGGCGCGCATGGCGTCACTGCATTTTTAGTCGAGCCAACCTTTCCCGGATTTCGCATCGCCCGCTATGAAGAAAAAATGGGCCTGCACCTTTCACGCTCGGCGGAAATCGTTTTTGATAATTGCCGCGTGCCAATCGAAAATCGGCTGGGTGAAGAAGGCCAGGGTCTGAGGATTGCTCTGGAATCGCTCGATGGAGGTCGCGTGGGCATCGCCGCTCAGTCCGTCGGCCTGGCGCAAGGTGCCATGGAAGCGGCTGCTCGTTATGCCAAGCAGCGCCGCACCTTCGGGAAACCCATCGCGGAGTATCAAGCCATCCAGTGGATGCTTGCGGACATGCAAACCGAGATCGAAGCCGCCCGAGCCCTCACGCATTACGCCGCCTTCATGCGCGATAAAGAATCGCGCCAACCCGGCTCTCGCCGCCCGGGTTCGTCCGCCTCGCGCGCGAAATTGTATGCCAGCGAAATGGCCAATCGCGTCGCCTACCGCGCCGTGCAAATCCATGGCAGCGTGGGTTACTCGCGCGAGACCGACGTCGAGCGCTATTATCGCGATGCGCGAGTGCTTACCATTTACGAAGGCACCAGCGAAATGCAACGAATCGTGATCGCACGCGATTTGCTGCGCAACGCGCCCGCCCGCGCCGGATCTCGCGCCGCAGGAGCTCACCAGGTTGGCTAACCTTAAGAAACGAGTCCTCAGCGGTATGCGCCCCACCGGCCGCCTTCATCTCGGCCATTTTTTCGGCGCCCTCTCGAATTGGCTGAAGCTTCAGGAAGAATACGAATGTTTTTTCTTCGTCGCCGATTGGCACGCTCTCACCACTCACTACGAAGACACATCATCTATCGCTGAAAACACCTTGCAGGTTGCAATGGACTGGCTCGCCGTCGGCCTGGATCCCGCGAAATCCACACTGTTCGTCCAGTCGCAGATTCTAGAACACGCCGAGCTGCACGTCCTGCTTTCCATGATTACGCCGCTAAGCTGGCTCGAGCGCGTCCCAACCTATAAAGAACAAATCGAGAATCTCAAGGACCGCGACCTCGGCACTTACGGTTTCCTGGGCTATCCGCTCCTGCAATCCGCCGACATCGTCATGTACGGAGAACCAAAGCAAGAATTGCTTGTCCCTGTCGGTGAAGACCAAGCCCCCCACGTCGAGCTCACCCGCGAAATTGTCCGCCGCTTCAACACAAATTTCGCGTTCGAGATATCGGAAGACCTGTGGAGCGACCAGGACGCTCTTGGCCGAGTAACGAGCAGAATCCCCCGGGTTGAGAAGCCGCCATCCGATACTGAGGGAGGGCTTAACCGCGCTAAAGAAGGGTTCCGAAGATCTATACAGAGGGCAGTGGGCGAGTGGGGTTGGGAGAACTTTCGCGAGAAGATGGAGCATGATGCGCGGTTCTTCACGTTAAACCCAGTTTTGCGCGAGCCGGCATATCTGCCTACCGAAACGCCGCGTCTCCCGGGCCTCGATGGCCGCCGCATGGCAAAAAGCTATGGCAACGCCATCTGGCTGAGCGATCCACCCGCCGAAATTCGCACAAAAGTTCTAAAGCACATGATGACGGACCCGCAGCGCGTTCGTCGCACTGACCCAGGCCGCCCGGAAGTCTGCCCCGTGTTCGCGTACCATAAATTATTCTCGCCCCGCGAGACAATCGCCTGGGCCGACCAGGGCTGCCGCACCGCGAGCATCGGTTGCGTGGAATGCAAAAACGCCATGGCCGATAACCTCATCAAATGGATCGAGCCGGTTCAGACACGCCGCAAAGAATTTGAAGCGCATCCGCAGCAGGTTTGGGATATCCTCGATGCCGGATCGGACGAGGCGCGCAAAGCCGCCAAGCGCACCATGAAGCGCGTGCGCAACGCCATCTTCAAATCGGAAGATGCGCGAAAGCGGCCTTCCTCGGCAGCAGGGAACGCGCCAGGCGGTAGTTAAAGAGTACTGTCATCCCGAGCGCAGCGAGGGATCTGCTTTTATCTTTGAGTTTCGACCGAGGCAGGTGGAATGGCATCACCCTATCGCATTAATTTGCCGGTGTACGAAGGCCCGCTCGATCTTCTGCTCGATTTAATTCGCAAGCAGGAGATGGACATCCACAATATTCCAATCGCAAAAGTCACCGAGCAATATCTCGATTATCTTCACCAGCTCGAAAAACTCGACGTCAACCTTTCCGCCGATTTCATTTACATGGCTGCGTCGCTGATTCACATCAAGTCGAAAATGCTGCTGCCTCCCGATCCGCTGGCCGGGCCGGAAGAACAGGACCCGCGCGATGAGCTGGTGCACCGGCTTCTCGAACACGAAAAATTCAAGAATGCGGCCCAACTTCTGTACCAGAAACAACAAGTCGAGGATCACGTCTGGTCGCATCCGGACCGCTCGCTCTACGCCGGCGACGAAGTCCAGGGCGAGCTGGTCATTTCGCTCGTGGATTTGGTGAAGACGTTCCAGCAGATTCTTGAGCGCAAGAAAGACATTAAGAAATTCGAACTACACCATGAAACGGTAACCATCGCGCAAATGATGGACCGTCTGCGTCAGCGCCTAGCCGGAAACGATGAGCCCATTTCGCTCATCGATTTCTTTGAAACCTGCGAAACGCGCAATGCGATGATCGTTGCCTTGCTCGCGGTCCTGGAGATGGTGCGCATGCAGGCGGTCATGCTGGTGCAATCGGAGCTGTTTTCCGACATCCGCTTGCGCAAACACAAAATGTTCGACGCGGTTTTCGCCGGGCCCGATGCCATGTCACAAATCGAGGAGCAATATCTGTGACCATGACGCCACAAGAACTCCAAGCCTCACTGGAAGCCATTATTTACGCAGCGGACGAGCCCGCCACGCTCGACCAGATCGCCAAGGCGCTCGCAGTTGAAAAGTCCGAAGCCCGCGCCGGACTGGATCTTCTCGTCGCCGGATATCAGACTGACGACCGCGGCATCGAAGTGCGCAAAGTGGCCGGCGGCTGGAAGTTTTACACTAAAGCGCAGCATCACGACGCGGTCCGGAAATTCATCAAGAGCTTGCAGCCCCCGCTGCGGCTCACCATGCCCGCGCTCGAAACTCTCGCGGTCATCGCTTACAAACAGCCGGCTACAATTCCGGAAATCAATGAAATCCGCGGCGTGAATGTAGGCGGCGTGATCAAGACGCTCCTCGAAAAGCGCCTGATCACCACCGCCGGTCGCAAGGAAGTGATCGGCAGGCCGATTCTTTATCGCACTTCGAAGCAGTTTTTGATGCGCTTCGGTCTTTTCGATTTAGACGAGCTTCCCAGCCTGAAAGAGTTTGAAGCCCTCGCGCAAGCCGCCCTGGGTGACGACACCGGCATCGCGCCCACCGAACCCGAAGACTCCACTGTCGCACCCGCAGCGTCAGCTGAACGCGCGCTGAATGCTGAAGGAGCAAACGCTAGCGCAACAGAGGCGCCGACGGTACCGAACGCCAATAGCACTGAAGGTTCCGCAGACGAAATCGACAATGCGCGTGCAGCAGTGGCATCTGCCGGCAAAAGTTCATCCGAGCAGGGAATGTAGCTCGCGAATTCAACTGACATTCGCTGATATTCCGACAGGCGCGACAAAGCATTTTGAAATCATCGAAGATTGCAGCCGCTAGCTTCACCGCTGAATTTCCTGTTCCGTGCTAATCTGTACTGTCGGCTTACTTAGAATTCCATGCTCGAAAGACTCCAAAAAATCATCGCGCGCGCGGGTATTGCCTCCAGGAGGCACGCGGAGGAACTCATTTCCTCCGGGATGGTTACCGTTAACGGACACACCGTGACGGAAATGGGCTCGAAGGCTGATGAATCGCGCGACCACATTAAGGTAAACGGAAGGCTCCTACGCCCCGAAAGGGATCGAATTTATCTTCTTTTGAATAAGCCTCCTGAAATTGTTTCAACCATGAGTGATCCGGAAGGGCGCCGGGCTCTCAGCGATCTGCTGCACGGAGTTACCCAGCGTGTATTTCCCGTGGGACGCCTTGAGTATCACGCCATGGGCCTCGTTTTTCTGACCAACGATGGGGATTTGGCAAATCTGATGTTGAAGGCGAATCTCCCGCAGACCTATAACCTGAAACTGAAAACTCTCCTCACCTTTGAAGAAATCGAAAACCTCGCGCGCGCCACGGGAGCGCACATCGTGCGCATCAAGGGTAAGGATGCTCCTTGGTATGAAGTGACCCTTTCCGAAACGCGAAGCGACGCCTTGCGCAACCGTCTTTTTCAGACTGGCCACGCCGTCGAAAAAACTAAACGTGTCGCAATCGGAAATCTGGCGCTGGAGTCGCTCGCTCCCGGACACCATCGCGCGCTTTCCGATGCCGAAGTGGCAACTCTGTCGCGCTCTGTGCAGCCGAAACCAGGGGTCCTAACACCGCGCCGCATGCGCGTAAAGCGCCGCCCTTTCACTCCGAAACCAAAACCGAGCGGCAAAGCAAAAAGGCCAATCGTAGGGGCGCAGCATGGCGCGCCCGCAATTGCGCAGGCAGCGAGTAACGGAGCGAGGAACCATTCAGCGTCACCAGACCGAGTCGCTTCCAAGCCGCGGAGGCCAGCCCCGACGTTGCGAAACCGTATAGAACGGCGCCCGAACGACAAACATCCAAGGCACGGACAGCCTCCGCGTCCGGAGAAATACAATTGAGGCCCTCCCACGCATGACCGATTTCACTCACGAACTCGTTCCCCCGTACATACGCGAACTTGCGCCCTACGTGCCCGGAAAACCGATTGAGGAGGTTGAACGCGAATTGAACATGCACGCTATCAAGCTCGCGTCCAACGAAAATCCGCTCGGCGCTTCTCCGCTTGCGATTGCCGCTGCGCAAAAAGCGCTCGCGGCGTCTAATCGCTATCCGGACGGCAGTGGATTTTACTTGCGCGAAGCCCTGGCGAAAAAGCACGGTATTCCGGTCGAAAGTATCATCCTCGGCGGAGGCTCCACCGAATTGATCGACCTTTCCGCGCGGATAGCATTAGTTCCAGGCGACAGCGGAGTCACTTCCTACGGATCTTTCCCGCTTTATTACATCGCTATTCGCGCTACCGGGGCTAGCTTTCTGGATGTTCCCATGCGCGACTATCAATTTGACCTGGAAGCGATCGCGCGCGACCTGCCCGAGGAAACCAAGCTCATTTTTCTGGCCAACCCGAATAATCCCACTGGCACGATGTTCAGCGCCGACAATCTCGATACGTTTCTCGCGCGCGTTCCGGAGCATATTCTCGTCGTGCTCGACGAGGCTTACTATGATTACGTGGACGATCCGAACTATTCGCGCTCGATAGACATTGTTCGCGGCGGCCGCAATCTAATCGTGTTGCGCACCTTCTCCAAAGTGTACGGCCTGGCGGGACTCCGCGTTGGTTACGGCATCGGCCCCGCAGCCCTCCTCGCGGAAATGAACAAAATTCGCGGTCCTTTTAATACCTCTGGCGTAGCTCAAGCGGCGGCCTTGGCTGCTTTGGACGATACGGAACACGTTCGCCGTTCCGTCGCATCGAATCGCGCTGGACTTGCGCAACTGGCTTCCGGGCTCCATAGCCTGAAAATTAAATTCGTACCTTCGGTGGCAAATTTTCTCCTGGTGATATTTGGGACGGACACTGAGCCTCTTGTGGAGGAATTGCTGAAGCACGGCGTAATCGTGAGGCCCATGCGCTGGATGGGTTTTCCTACGGCGCTCCGCGTGACCGTAGGCGCTCACGAAGAAAACGAGAAATTCCTGCGAGCGCTTGCAGAAGTGCGCGCATCCCTCCCGCTCAGGTCGGCAGCACACCCACGCACGATTATTGAGGGAGACACTCAGGGAATTTAATGGCCGACTCCGCGGATAAGGCGAGTTCCGCTTTGAATCCGGATTCCAAGCTCGAGCGCTCCAGCATCTCCCAGTCCGATGCCATCACTCAGATCCTGGCGTCCAGCAAAACGATTGCCGTCGTGGGCCTTTCGAACCGGCGCACGCGCGCGAGCTTTGGCGTGGCCCAATATCTTCAATCCGCCGGGTACCGCGTCATTCCAGTGAACCCAAACGAAACGGAAGTGCTGGGCGAAAAGAGCTACGCGCGGCTGCTGGACGTTCCTGGGCCGGTGGATATCGTGGATATATTTCGCCGACCGGTATTCGTCCCGGAAATCGTGGAGTCTGCCATTCAGATTGGCGCCCGCTGCGTCTGGATGCAGGAAAGTGTAATTCATGCCGAAGCCGCGGAACGCGCCAGGCGCGCCGGAATTTTCGTGATGATGAACTCGTGCATTTTGAAGGAACACATCAGGCGGGCGCGCGAGCTTTCGCAACGAACGAAATTGCTCTAGCGCACACTGTACACCAGGAGACTTCGTTTCCCTGGCTCGGTTACTGCCACGAACTGGCCGTCCGGTGAAATCGCGTAGTCGTGAAACTCAAGATCGTGCAAGAGCGGCTCAAACTGCCCGTCATACAAGCCCACCCACGTCAACCGGGCGGATTTTAGCGGGTCTCCGCGCTTCAGCAAAACTCGTTTTTCATCGTGGCCCCACTGAAACTGCCCAATAGCAACTCGGACTTGCACCGGCTTGTCCGCGGGGTTGGTGATGTCCCGGGCTTCGAGCGTGTCGCCGTCGCGGAAATACGCGATTTTTTGAGCCGAAGGCGAAAGCGCAAAGTCTCCGGCATACTGATCGATCGGCATGATGGCCGTACGAGTTTCCTTGACGAGGTCCAGCCGCACGAGCATCGGTGAACTGAGGACTTTCATGCTTTCCTCAATTGCAAATGCCTGGTTATTCTTGGTGTCCCACGCCAGAGCTGCAAACGTATGCCCCTGGAAAAGAGGCTTGCTCGTACCCTCCGCCGGACGCAGCGAATTCAGTTCGTAGAAATCCCCGCCGGTCCTGGTGACATACACGAGGGTAGCGTCGTCCGCGAGCCATGCGGCGTTGTACCCATCGTTGAGCAATCCGTCCTTCATCTTTTGGATGGGAATTTGGTGGCCTTCAGCATCCATCAGATAAATGGCGACGGCCCCGCGCACCGTCTGTTGTTCGTCCATTTGCTGGTCCCGGGTGCCTCTCGGCTGTTCCATTTCGACTGTTTGCATCATCACCGCGATGCGGCGCCCGTCCGGCGACCACGCGAACGATTGCACCTGATAACTCAGCAATGGATCGGCAAATAATTTCTCTCCATCAACGATCTTTTTTTGCCTGCCCTCGGGCGAGGAGATCCACAAATCGTCGCGTTCCAGCCGGGCCTTCTTTACCTTGCGCATATGTTGGACGGAATAAACGATGCGATTGTCAGGAGCGATAGCAAAGGCCTGAACGTCTTCATCAACCTTCACAAGCGATTTTCCTTGCGCGCGGGATTGCCGCGGGAAGTACAGCGTCAGGGACAACACAAGCAACAGGGCGAGAAATACTCCTGTGTCCCGAGGCACATCCTGATTTTGTCTCCCACTCATGCGTGTTCCTTGTGGTCCGAAGGTTTGCTCTTGATGCGCCGGATTTCGTCGAGCCTCTGCCTAATGCGCCCTTCAAATCCCTGATCGGTGGGATGGTAGTAAACGCGATCGGCGAGGCTTTCGGGCAAGCAGGTCATGTCCGTAACTTTTTCTTCCGCATTATGCGCGTACTGATAGCCTTTGCCGTAGCCGATGTGCTTCATCAAGCCGGTGACTGCGTTGCGCAGGTGCAACGGCACCGGCTCGGCCATCGTTCTTTGCAGATCCTCTTGAACGTCGCCATACGCGGCGTAAACCGCATTCGATTTTGGCGCGAGCGCCAGATACACAGCGGCTTGCGCCAGCGCGAGGTTGCCTTCAGGAGGGCCAAGAAATTCGAACGCCTGCATCGCGGCCAGCGCTACTTGAACGGCGTTTGGCTCGGCCAGTCCAATGTCTTCATTGGCCATGCGCACCAATCGGCGCGCGACGTACAGCGGATCCTCACCGGATTCGAGCATGCGCGCCAGCCAGTAAAGAGAAGCATCGGCGTCTGAATTTCGCACCGATTTATGAAGAGCCGAAATCAGGTTGAAATGCTCCTCGCCGGATTTGTCGTAAGGCAGAAGCTTTTTCTGCAAAACATCTTCGAGGCGCGCTTGCGATAGAACGCGACGCGAATCCGCCCCGGGAGGTGTACCCATCGCCAGCGCTTCGAGCGTGTTGTATGCCGAGCGCGCGTCGCCATTCGCGAGGATCGCAATCCGATCGAGAATATCGTCCCCCGCTTCGACTTGTTCTTTTCCCAAGCCGCGAATGGCGTCGGCAAGCGCGCGCCGCAGAAGTCCGATGATTTGGTCTTTCGTGAGAGCTCGCATCACATAGACTCGCATCCGCGAAAGCAGCGGAGCGATCACTTCAAACGACGGGTTCTCGGTGGTAGCCCCAATCAGCAGAATATTTCCGGCTTCGACGTGGGGAAGGAAGGCGTCCTGTTGCGCGCGGTTGA
>Ga0302326_10005712_pt1 | contig 28244 bp, 29 predicted proteins | sample Palsa_T0_3_FD_202264 | JGI IMG/M metagenome (GOLD analysis project Ga0302326, IMG submission 202264) | Peat permafrost microbial communities from Stordalen Mire near Abisko, Sweden - Palsa_T0_3 | ecosystem: Environmental > Terrestrial > Soil > Palsa > Peat permafrost | place: Sweden: Abisko... | reverse complement strand
CGATCGCGGACGAGTTCGCCTCCAAGCTGGCGGAGAAGATGGGCGCGCTGACGCTCGGCCGCGGCGTCGACGAGGGCGTCGACGTCGGACCGCTGATCGACAACACCCAGCGCCAGAAGGTCTCAGGGCTCGTCACCGACGCGATCGGCAAGGGCGCCCACGCTGTCGTCGGCGGCACGATCCGCGACGGTGCCGGCTACTTCTACAACCCGACCGTGCTGACCGACGTCCCCGGCAACGCCGAGCTACTGCAGGAGGAGATCTTCGGCCCGGTCGCGCCGGTGATCGGCTTCGACGACGAGGACGCCGCGATCGCCGCCGCCAACAACACCGAGTACGGCCTCGTCGCGTACGTGTTCACCTCCGACCTGAAGCGCGCGTTGCGCGTCTGCGAGCGTCTGGAGACCGGCATGATCGGCCTCAATCAGGGGATCGTCTCCAACGCCCAGGCCCCGTTCGGCGGCGTCAAGCAGTCGGGGTTCGGCCGCGAGGGCGGCTCGGAGGGAATTGAGGAGTACCTCGAGACCAAGTACGTCGCCGTCAACCTGTGATCGGCTGGAGCGGGTGGAGCGGGTGGATGCCGGGGGCGCCGTCGAACGCGTCGGCGCCCGCCTCGAGCGCGGCGGCGATGTGGGGCGTCTGCATGTGCGCGTCGAGATCGCTCTGAGACTGCCACTGTTCGATCGTGACGAACGTCGTCGGGTCCGACGCTGAGCGGTACAGCTCGTAGCTGATGCAGCCGGCCTCGGCGAGGGTCGGCGTGACCAGGCTGCTCAGTGCTCCCTGGATCACATCTTCGGAGCCGGGCTTCGCTTTGATCACCGCGACGACGTTCAGATTGGACATGGTCTCTCCCTTGGTGTGAGCGTGTGCTTTTAGTGCACGCGATCCTAACCCCGGCGGTCGCGCCGCGGACGCCTGATGCTCCTCGGACCGGTGTGCTGCCGACGGTGCCGATCGAACCTTGGCGATCCACTGCGGCGGATCCGCAGTGGATCGCCAAGGTTCGCATTGCCCAGGTCGGTGCCTCGCTCAGGTTCGTGTGGCTGAGGTACAGCCGGTCGGGCAGCGTCCGCGGCGGTCGAGCCGCTCGCGGTCCTGCTGGCTCTGACCCGCGATCGCCGCGACTGAGACGGTCGGCTGATCGCCTGTCCTCACACTCGGCAAGATACGGTCGATGCCCCGGATCGCGACGATCGGCGTGTACCGCTTCAGCGGCGAGAGTTTTGTCGCCGCGCTCGACGACGCCGGCGTGACGGTCGTCGTCGACGTGCGCCAGCGCCGGGGCGTGCGCGGAACCGAGTACGCGTGGGCCAACTCGCAGCGGTTGCAGCGGCGGCTCGCCGATGCGCGGGTTCGCTATGTCCACCATCCGGAGCTTGCCCCGACCACGGAGCTGCGCGAGCTGCAGTACGCCCAGGACGCCCGCGACCGCGTGGGCAAGCGAGACCGCGAGCGCCTGTCGGACGAGTACGTGCGCCGCTACACCGCCGAGATCCTCGACGATGCGCCGCTCGGCGAGCTGCTCGCCGACCTGCCCGTCCACGGCGCCGGCGCGCTGCTGTGCGTCGAGGACGAGCCCGCCGCGTGTCACCGGTCATTGATCGCCCAGCGCCTGGCCGAGCGTCACGGGTTCGAGGTCGAGCACCTCATGCCGTAGGCGCGCCCCGCTCGTGGCCGGGGCAGCGCAGCACCGGCAGCCGCGGGTAGCGCGGGAAGCGGTCGGGCTCGTCGCGGCTGCGGCGGCACAGCGAGAACACCGAGCCGCGCGTGGTGCGCACGATCTGCTGGTGGCGACAGCTGTCGCAGAGGCCGGTCTCCGGCGCCGGCAGCCGGTCGGGGCCGCGGGTCACGCGGGCGTCATCCGGCCATCACTCGATCCACATGCCCGGCGCGACGTCGACCTGGATCAGGCGCGGGCCGTCGTCGGCGGCGATGTCCTGGAGCAGGGCCTCGGTCAACTCGTCGGTGCCGGTCACCTGGCGGGCGGCCATCCCGTACGCCCGCGCGACCGCGGCGACGTCGAGGCCCGGCAGGTCAAGGCCGGGCGCGCCGGACACCTGCTCCAGGGCCGAGAACCATTTGAGGATCGCGTACTCGTGGTTGCGCAGGACCAGGAACGTGACCGGCAGCCGGTAGGCGACCGCGGTCCACAGCGCAGTGATCCCGTACTGGGCCGAGCCCTCCCCCAGCACGCACACGACCGGCCGCTGCGGCTGGGCCAGCTGCACGCCGACCGCGGCCGAGATCCCGAACCCGAGCCCGCCGCTGGCGCAGAAGTAATAGCTACCCGGCCGTGAGATCCGCAGCCGGTTGCGCAGCGCCAGCGTCGACGATGGCGTCTCGACGACCGCGATCGCGTCCTCGGGCCACGCCGCCGCGAGCGCCGCCATCGCCTGGGTGCCCGTGATCCGCGTGCCGTCGTCGGCGGCGGGCCCGGCCGCGGAGTCCGGTGCCGGCCGCGCATCCGGCACGCGCCGCCGCACCGCCTCGGGCACCAGCCCCACCAGCGTCTGCAGCGCCAGCCCGACGTCGCCGACGATCGCTTCCCCCATCGGCGCCCGCGCCGCGTCGACCGGGTCCGAGGTGATCGCGATCAGCGAGGTTCCCTCCGGCAGCAGCGGCCCCGGCAGGTAGGGGTAGTAGGCGAATACCGAAGAGCCGACGACGAGCACCAGGTCGTGACCGTCGAGCATCTGGGCCAGCGGCCCGATCGCCGGTGCCAGCACGCCCTGAAACTGCGGATGGTCCTCGGGGAAGCCGAGGCGCGAGCCACCGGTCGCGGGCGGCGCCCAGACCGGCAGCCGCTGCTTGACCGCCAGCTCAACGGCCGCCTCCCATGCGCCGGCGGCGTCGATCTCCGGACCGGCGACGAGCATCGGCGACCGCGCCCCGGCGAGCCGCCCGGCGAGCTCGGCGAGCGCGTCCGGGTCGGGCGCGGCGCGGCCGCTGACGCGCCGGCGCGCGGCCTGCAGCGCCCGGTCGGCGTCGGCCTCCTGGGCCCAGTCGTCCATCGGGATCGAGACGAACGCGGGACCGCGAGGCGGCAGCGAGGCGGCGAGGATCGCGCGGGCCAGCGCGCTCGGGACGTCCTGCGCGCGGGTCGGTTCGTGGCTGTACTTGACGTAGGGCTGCGGCCCGGCGGTCGCGTCACGGTTGGTCAGGTTGGCCTCGATCGTGATCTGGGCACGCACTTGCTGACCGGCCGTGATCAGCAGCGGGGAACGATTGGCCTGCGCGTTGAAGATCCCACCGACCGCGTTACCGACGCCCGGCGCGGTATGGAGGTTGACGTGCGCGGGGCGACGGGACGCCTGCGCATAGCCGTCGGCGATCCCGACGACCACGAGCTCCTGCAACCCGAGCACGTAGCGGAAGTCGTCGGGAAAGCCGGCGAGCATCGGCAGCTCGGTGGAGCCCGGGTTGCCGAAGATCGTCGTCATCCCGTGGGCCCGCAACAGGTCGAGCGTGGCCTCTCGGACGGTCGTCACAGCGCGCGCGCCACCTCGGTCGCGACCCGTTCGCCGGAACTCACCGCGCCGTCCATATAGCCGTTCCAGTACGTCGCGGTCTCGGTGCCTGCCCAGTGGATCCGGCCGACGGGCTCGCGCAGGCGCGGTCCGTAGCTGACAAACGACCCGACCGCCGGAATGCCGACCGGGCAGCCGCGGGTCCACTCCTGCTGGCTCCAGCTGGTCTCGAAGAACTGCGTCGGCTTCAGCGCCCGCTTGTCGTCGAAGAACCTGGCCAGCTGCGTCAGCACCGCCTGTCGCCTCGCCGCCGCGCCCGTCGGCGCGTAGCGCCGCGCGTTGTCGCCGCCGACGAACCCGACCACGATCCCCGGCCGGCCGCCGGGCGGTGAGTCGTCGAACGCGACGCTGATCGGAAATCCGGTCGTGACTGCCGAGCCGGTCAGCCCGTGCGCGCGCCAGAACGGCTCGTCGTAGACGGCGGCGACCTTCGTCAGCGTCCCCTGCCCGTAGCGCTGGGTCAGCTGGTCTCGCTCAAACGGCAGGATCGGGTCATACGAGATCCTGCCCGCAAGCGTCGGCGGGATCGCGACCACGACCCGCTTGGCGGCGACGGTGATCGCGTCGGAGACGACCGTCACCCCCGACCGGGTCTGGGCGATCGAGCGAACCGGTGTGCGCAATGCGATGGCGTCGCCGAGCCGCGTGGCCAGCTCCAGCGGCAGCCGCTGTGAGCCGCCGACGAACCGGTCCTGCTGGGCGCCGCCGCGCGTGTTGAAGTTGCGTTGGAAGGTCCCCGGATGCTTGGCGTCGCCGGACGCCGCGATGTAGAACAACGCGAACAGCAGCGACAGCTCCCGAGGTTCCGCGCCGAAGATCGCCCGCAGGGCGGTCGCCGTGAGATCGCGCAGGCGCGGCGGCGCCGAGTGCTGGGTGAGGTAGGTCGCGAGCGTCTGGCCATCGAGCGAGGCGGCATTCGGCGCGTCCCACGGCTTGGCGACGTCGACGGTGGTCGCCAGCTGGTCGAGCGCCAGCACGAGCGCCGCCAGCTGCGCATCGATCGTGGGGTCGGGCGGCGCGGTGCCGAACGGTCCCCGGTCGGAGTAGGTCAACCGCTCGCCGCCGGCGACGTACACGTCCTTGCCGGTGTCGTAGGTTCGGAACGTCGGGATCTTCAGCTGCGCGGCGAGCGCCGCGACGTGGTTCTGGGTCGGACCGATGAACGTGCCGCCGCGTTCGGAGATGTGGCCGCCGCCGAGGTCATGGTTCCAGACGCGTCCACCGACGCGGTCACGGGCTTCGAGCACCTGCACCGAATGACCGGACCGGGTCAGCTGCGTGGCGGCGACGAGTCCGGCGAGGCCGGCGCCGACGACCACCACGTCGACTCGCTTGGGGACCTTGGGCTTGCCTGAGCCCGCGCCGGCGCCGGTGGCGGCCTGCGCCTCTGTCGGGACGCCCGCGGCGAGCCCGGCGGCGGCCGCGCCGGTGACGAACCGCCGCCGGGTCACCTGCCGGTTGTCGAGTGAACGTTCACTCATCGGGCTGCTCTTCCCCTCCCAACAGCGATCCGTAGCCGCGGCGCTCGATCTGCGCGCGCACGTCGTCGAGCTGGCGCTCGTCCAGCGCCCTGGGCGCTCCGATCGCCGCCGCGCGCCAGTAGACCATGCACGCCCACTCCAGCAGTACCGCGCGACCGACGGCCTGACCGAGATCGTCCCCGTAGGTGAGCGTGCCGTGGTTGGCCATCAGCACCGCGGTCCTGCCCTCCATCGCGTCGAGCGTGACCCGCGCCAACTCGGTCGTTCCAAACGTCTCGTAGCGGGCGACCCGGACCGGACCGCCGAGCTCGACCATCTGATAGTGCACGGCCGGGACCTCGTCGAGCACGGCCGCCAGCGCGGTCGCGACCGGTGCGTGCGCGTGGACGACAGCGCCCGGCCCGTAGCGGTCGTAAGCGCCCAGATGCAGTGCCAGCTCCGACGTCGGCGGCGGCCCATCCAGCGACGCACCGTCACGCCCGACGACCGAGATCTCCGGCGCCCGCACGTGCTCGAGCACCGCCCCGGTCGGCGTCACCAGGATCCGGTCACCGGCGCGCATCGAGACGTTGCCGGCGGTCCCCAGCGTCAGCCCGAGAGCTGCCAGCCGACGAGCCGACGCGGCAACCTGCTCACGCTCGCGCTCAAGCATCGGGCCTGCTCACGGGACCGGATCCTAGCTCTCCGGCGCCGGTGACAAGGACACCGGTTCGCTTACTACAGTAAATGAAGCATGCCCACGTTCTGGCGACTAACTGGATTTCTGAGACCGTACCGCCGCGCGGTCGTGTGGTCGTTCGTGCTCGCCGGCGGGGCGCTGATCGGGACCGTGCTGATCCCGTATCTGACCGGCGTGGCGATCAACGCGATCCGCGCCCACCACCATCGGACGCTGTTGCTGCTGGCAGGCGCGATCCTGCTCTCGGGCCTCGTCCGGCTGGTGTTCAGCGTGCTGCGCCGGCTGGTCGCCGGGCGGCTCTCGCTCGCCGTCGAGGTGGATATGCGCGAGGTCCTCTACGGCCAGCTGCAGCGGCTCGAGCTCGGCTTCTTCGACCGCCAGCAGACCGGCCAGCTGATGTCGCGCGCGACCGTCGACCTGCAGTCGGTCCGGTTCTTCCTCGGCTACGGGCTGATCTTCATCGGCCAATCGGTGGTCACGATCCTGCTGGCGGGGGTCGCGATGTTCATCCTGCAACCGAGCCTGGCGGCGATCTCGCTGGCGCCCGTGCCGTTCGTGGTGCTGATCGCCTATCGCTATGGGCACCGCTCAAAACCCGCGATGCAGGAGGCCCAGCAGCGGATCGCCGAGCTGACTGCCGACACCGAGGAGAACGTCTCCGGCGTCCGCGTCGTGAAGGCGTTCGCGCAGGAGCGTCGCCAGCGTGAGCGGTTCGCCCACACGGTCCAGCGCGTGTTCGACCAGCAGCTGGTCGCGACCCGGATCCAGGCCTTCTACAGCCCGATGATCAGCTTCTTGCCGAACCTCGGCCTGGCCGCGATTCTGCTGTTCGGCGGCCGTGAAGTCATCCACGGGCACCTGTCGGTCGGCGCCTTCACCGCGTTCTACGCCTACCTGCTGATGCTGATCTCGCCGATGCAGACGCTCGGCTACATGCTCGGCGCCGCCCAGCGCGCCACCGCGTCGGGCGCGCGGATCTTCGAGGTGCTCGACCGCGAGCCGCGGATCGTCTCTGAGCCCGGTGCGCCGCCGGTGCCCGCGGGTCCGGGTCAGATCACGTTGCGCGACGTCGGGCTGACGTTCGAGGGCTCGACCCATCCGGCGCTGACTCAGATCAATTTGGAGGTCGACGGCGGCCAGACGGTCGCGCTGGTCGGGGCGATGGGGTCGGGCAAGTCGGTGCTCGTCTCGCTGCTGCCGCGGCTGTACGACGTCAGTACCGGCTCGGTCACGATCGACGGCAGCGACGTTCGCACGGTCGATGTCCACAATCTGCGCCAGCAGATCGCGATCGTCGACGACAACCCGTTCCTGTTCTCGGCCACGATCCACGAGAACATTGCCTACGCGCACGCGGGCGCGAGCCGGCAGGCCGTGGTGCGCGCCGCGCGCGCGGCTCAGGCCGACGGCTTCATCGACCGGCTGCCCGAGGGCTACGACACCCACGTCGGCGAACGCGGCGTGACGCTGTCCGGCGGCCAGCGCCAGCGGATCGCGATCGCCCGCGCGATCCTCGCCGACCCGCGGATCCTCGTGCTCGACGACGCCACCTCGTCGGTCGACGCCTCGACCGAGCGTGAGATCAAGACGGGGCTCGAGCAGGTGATGGCCGGGCGCACGACGATCGTGATCGCTCATCGGCTGTCGACGATCTCGCTGGCCGACCGGATCGTCGTCCTCGACCACGGCCGCGTGATCGGTGACGGGACCCACGAGCAGCTGCTGGAGAGCTCTGACCTGTACCGGGAGATCGTCCGCAGCGGCACGCCGGCGCACATGCTCGCCAACGAGCTGGAGATGAGCTCATGAGCACCGGCGTCATGGAATTTCGCCGCCGCCTGGCGGAGACCAGCGACGGTGGCCGCAAGCTGCGGGCGTTGGCCGGACTGCTTGCGCCCTACCGCTGGCGGGTGCTGGCGATGTGCCTGTCGCTGGTCGCGGCGACGGGCGCAGCGCTGGCACCAGCCCCGCTGGCCAAGGAGGCGATCAACCGCGGCATCGACCACCACGACACGACCGCGCTGTACGTGATCGCCGGCATCTTCCTGATCTCGGCGTTCGTCTACGCGATCGCCACCTGGGCCCAGACCTATCTGGTCGGCTGGGTCGGCCAGCGGGCCCTGCAGGACCTGCGGATGAAGCTGTTCGCACACCTGCAGTCGCTGTCGATCGGGTTTTACAGCCGCAACATCGGGGGCGTCGTGATCAGCCGCATGACCAACGACGTCGAGGCGCTCGACCAACTCGTCGAGGACGGTCTGGCGACGCTGATCCAGTCCTCGCTGATGCTGATCGGCGTGATCGCGATCCTGATGGTGATGGACCTGCACCTGGCGCTGCTGACGTTCATCGCGCTGCCGTTCCTGTTCGCCGGGGCGCTGTGGTTCCGGATCGCTTCGGCCGGCGCCTACCGCGCCACGCGCGAAAAGATCGCCGCGATCACCGGCTATCTGGCCGAGAGCCTGTCCGGGATCCGGGCGGTGCGCTCGTTCGGCCAGGAGCAGCGCCACATCGAGCGCTTCGCGCAGCTCAACGAGGAGAACCGCGCCGTGAACATGCGGACGATCAACCTCAACGCGGCCTACTTCCCCGCGGTCGAGCTGCTGTCGGCGCTGGTGACCGTCGAGATCCTCATCGTCGGCGGACTGGCCGCGATCGACGGGCACGCGTCGACCGGCGTCGTGTTCGCGTTCATCGCGGCGCTGAACAACTTCTTCGACCCGCTGCAGTCGCTCTCGCAGCTGTACACGACCTACCAGTCGGGGATGGCGGCACTCGACAAGATCCTGATCCTGCTCGACGAGCAGCCGGAGATCGTCGACGCGCCCGACGCGGTCACGCTGCCCCAGATCGCGGGCCGCGTCGAGTTCCGCGACGTCTCGTTCCGCTACGGGACCGGCGACGAGAATAAGCCCACCCACCCTGCGCTGCGCGACGTCGACCTCGTCGTGCCACCCGGTCAGACGATCGCGTTGGTGGGCGAGACTGGCGCCGGCAAGTCGACGTTCGCCAAGCTCGTCTCCCGCTTCTATGACCCGACCGACGGGGCGGTGCTCGTCGACGGGCATGACCTGCGCGAGGTGACCGCCGAGTCGCTGCGCTCACAGATGGGGATCGTCCCGCAGGAGGCGTTCCTGTTCAGCGGCACGGTCCGGGAGAACATCGCGTTCGGCGCGCCGCAGGCGACCGACGAGCAGGTCCGCGACGCCGCCCGCGCGGTCGGTGCTGACGAGTTCATCGAGGCGCTTGAGCGGGGCTACGACACCCAGATCGGCGAGCGCGGCATCCAGCTGTCGGCCGGACAGCGCCAGCTGCTCGCGTTCGCGCGGGCGTTGGCGGCCGATCCTCGGATCCTCGTGCTCGACGAGGCGACCTCGAACGTCGACGTCCACACCGAGGCGTTGATCGAGCAGGGATTGCGGCGACTGGTCGCGGGTCGGACCTCGATCGTGATCGCCCACCGCCTGTCGACGATCCGCCATGCCGGACGGATCCTGGTGATGGAGTACGGCCGGATCGTCGAGCAGGGAACCCACGAGGAGCTGCTGGCGGCCGAGGGCCGCTACTGGGAGCTCTACAGCGACTGGGCCGAGCAGGCGGCGGCCTGACGCGGACCGGACGCGGGTCTACTCTTCACGGGGTGAGCGAGATCGTCGTCACCGGGTTTGCCACGACCCCGGTCAAGGGGATGCGGATCCACGAGGTCGACTCGATCGAGCTGTCGCGCAACGGCGCCCGCGGCAACCGCGCGTTCTACGTGATCGACGACCGTGCCCGGATGGTGAACGGCAAGCTCGTGCGCAACCTGCAGGTGGTCGTCCCCGACTACGACCCGGACACCGATGAGCTCACGCTGACGTTCCCCGACGGCTCGCGCGTCGGCGGCCAGGTCACCCTCGGCGAGCCGATCCAGACGCAGTTCTTCGGTCGGCCGCGGGCGGTGCCCGAGGTGATCGGCCCGTGGGCCGATGCGATCTCCAGATTCTTCGATCGGCCGCTGAGGTTGGTCGCGGCCAATACCGCCGTCGACCGCGGCATCCAGGCGACCGCCTCGGTCATATCCCGCGGATCGCTGCGGCGGCTGGCCGAGCAGGCGCAGTGCGACACGGTCGACGTCCGGAGATTTCGGATGCTGATCGAAGTCGATGGGGTCGCGCCGCACGAGGAGGACACGTGGGTCGGCCGTCGCGTTCAGGTCGGTCCGGCGGTCCTGAAGATGCACGGCCACATCGGCCGCTGCCTGATCACGAGTCGCGATCCCGAGACCGCCGAGGTCGATCTGCCGACGCTCGAGCTGCTGGCCGGGTACCGCCGTGAGGTGGAGAGCACCGAGCCGCTGGCGTTCGGGATCTACGGCGAGGTCCTGGAGGCCGGGACGGTGCGGATCGGCGATCGGGTGACGGTTGAGGCCCCCGTCGCGGTGGCGAGCCGGTGACCGCGACGGAGCCCGCCGGCGAGCGGACGGTGAGCCGATGACCGAGCACCGCGTCGACATCCGGGTCGACCACCACGTCGCGCTGGTCACGCTTGCCCGGCCCGACAAGCACAACGCGCTGGATCTACCGATGTTCGAGCAGATCGTCGCTGCCGCCGAGCGCCTGGCATCCGAGCCGGGCGTACGCGCGGTCGTGTTGCACGGCGATGGGCCGAGCTTCTGCTCGGGCCTGGACGTGGCCAGCATCATGGCTGCCGGTGGCGGCGTCTCGGGGCTCACCGACCAGGTCGAGAGCGAGCCGCCGAACCTGTTTCAGCGGGTGGCGTATGACTGGATCCGCCTCCCCGTGCCGGTGATCGCCGCGCTGCATGGCAACTGCCTCGGCGGCGGCCTGCAGATCGCGCTCGGCGCCGACATCCGGATCGCGGCGCCGGACACGCGGCTGTCGGTGATGGAGGTCAAGTGGGGTCTGATTCCCGACATGTCGATCACCCGCACGCTGCCGCGGCTGGTCTCGATCGACGTCGCCAAGGAGCTGACCTACACCGGCCGGGTCTTCTCCGGCGACGAGGCGCTGTCACTCGGCGTGGTCACGCGCGTCGCCGACGACCCGCTCGCCGCGGCACGCCAGCTGGCGGCCGAGATCGCTGGCCGCTCACCCGACGCGGTCCAGCGCGCGAAGCGGCTCTACAACAGGTCATGGACGTCGAGCGCGCGCGATTCGCTGGCGCTTGAGGCAGAGCTTCAGCTGCAGCTGATCGGCTCGCCCAACCAGCTGGCCGCGGTCACCGCGGGCGTCACCAAGCAGCCGGCTGCATTCACCGACCCGGACCCGGCGGGGCTCACGCCGCCCGATCAGCTCGGCACGATCGAGGGATAGCTCCTCCGGCGGCCAGGGTGTCTCGAGTTAGGCGCCATATGCGACTCCAACCCGCATCACCCCCACTGGCCAGGCGTGATTCGCTTGGCTATCCTGAACGTTCCCCGTGCGGGATCGTCTAATGGCAAGACACCGGCCTCTGGAGCCGGGTATCAAGGTTCGAGTCCTTGTCCCGCAGTGTTCGATTCCCCGGTTCGCCCCGAGGGCACCGGGCCGGGCGGAACAGCGCTAGGAGATCGTCTCGAGGTCGCTCGAGAGGTCGCCGAGCATCTCGGCGCGGTCGCCGAGCTCGGTGCCGTCGGCGATCAGTCGACGAGCGGCCTGGAGGTCGTCGGAGCGTCCGACGGTGAGGGCACCTCGGACCCGGCCGGACGTCAGATAGAACACGGTGAAGGCGCCGTCGGCGAACGAACCACGGACGATCTCACGGTCCCAGTCGCGGGCCGGCCCGACGTACTCGATCGCCGCCCAGTCCGACAGGTCGGAAAAGAAGTACGGCACGACGTCGTGATCGACGCCCTTGCCGAGCATGTTCAGCGCGGCGGTCTTGCCGTGACCGAACGCGACGTCCCAGTGCTCGACGCGGATCTGGGCGCCGTCGTGGACCACGCTTGAGTACTCGGCGACGTCGCCGGCCGCGAACACGCCGGGTGCCGAGGTTCGCAGCTGCGAGTCGGTGCGAACGCCTCCGCTGTCGCCCAGGTCAAGGCCGGCACTGCGCGCGAGCATGATGTCCGGATGCACCCCGGTGCCGATCACGACCGCGTCGGCGTCGAGCTCGAGCCCGTGCTTGGTGACAACCTTGGTCACCCGCCCGTCGGCGCCCTCAAAGTGGTCGAGCTCGTCCGAGCCGTGGAACTCGATGCCGTGATCGGTGAGCAGATCGCCGAACCAGCGGCCCGCCTGATCGCCGAAAGTGCGGCTCAGCGGCAGCGACTCCATCATCACGAGCGTGCACCGGCTGCCCAGCTCGGTCAGCGACGCCGCGACCTCGGAGCCGATGTAGGAGCCGCCGATCAGCACGACCCGCTTACCGGCGGCGTCCTTGCGGATCGCGTCGGAGTTGGCGAACGTGCGCAGATAGTGGATCCCGTCGAACTGGTCGCCATCGACGTTCAGGCGTCGGACGTTGGATCCGGTCGCGAGCAGCAGCTGGCCGAAGCCGACCTCCTCACGGTTGGAGAGCTTGACCGTGCGGGCCTGCAGGTCGAGCTTCATCGCCGAGACCTTCGTCAGCGCCTCGATCTCCTGCTCCTCGTATGAGCCGGCGTCCTGCATGAGCGCGTCCTCCACCGACTCGGTGCCGCGCAGATAGCCCTTGGAGAGCGGCGGGCGGTCATACGGCAGATGGGGCTCACGCCCGACCAGCAGAATTGAGCCGTCGGCACCGGAGCGGCGCAGCCAGCGCGCGCAGTTGCCGCCGGCGATCCCGCCGCCGACCAACAGGAAGTCGACCTGACGCTCCGCCATCCCGGCTCAGTCTCGCGTCGAGGCGCCGCCGTTGGCAGAAAACCGCGGGGTGATCTCGCCCTCAAGGCCTGGATCGAGGATCAGCAGCACCTGGTCGCCGGCCTCGATCACCGATTCGGCCTTCGGGACAAAGCCGGTGCCGTCGCGCAGTACGGAGATGATCAGCGAGCCCTCGGGAAGCGTGACCTCGGCGACCTTGTGGCCGGCCGCGGGCGAGCCTGCGGCGACCTCCATCTCGATGATCTCCAGGTGCTCCTCCTCGAGCGCGAGCAGCTGGACGAGCCCGTACTCAGGCACCTCATGCTCGATCAGTCGCAGGATCAGGTCGGTCGCGGAGACCGCGGGCTGGATCCCGAGCAGCTTGAAGTGCAGGAGGTTGCGCGGGTTGTTGACGCGGGCGACGATCCGCTCGACACCGTACTTCTCCTTGGAGACCTGGCAGATCAGGATGTTGTCCTCGTCGTCGCCGGTGACCGCGATCACCAGGTCGGCGCGCTGGATGCCGGCCCGCTCCAGGATCCACAGCTCGGTGGCGTCGCCGTACTGGACCGAGTGCTCGAGCTCCTCCTCGACGATCCGGTAGCGGCGGTGGTCGGACTCGATCAGCGTGACTTCCTGATCCTTGGCGATCAGCTCTCGCGCAAGGTTCCATCCGACCTTTCCCGCCCCGGCGATGATCACGTACATCTCAGGCCTCGCTCCTTGCTCAGGCTTCCAGGACCACGCGCTCGGCCTGCTCGATCGCGTGCTGGGTGGGACAGATCGTGATCAGGCCCTGTTCGCCGTACCAGGCGGCGCGCGCGGGGTCGGCGACCCGGACGACGACCCGCGGCACGTCGAACCGCCGCTGCGCGAGCTGCGCGATCACGAGGTTCGTGTTGTCGCCCCGGGTGGCGGCGAGGAACACGTCGGTCTGCTCTATGCCCGCCTCGATCAGTCCCTCGATCTCCAGCGCGGCGCCGACCGTGAAGCGACCACCCGCATCCTCCCAGCTGGTCGTCTGATCCTTGTCCAGGCGTTCGTGCGAGAGGGGATCGAGATCAAGTACAGACACCTCGTGGCCGGCCTCCAGCGACCGCTTGGCGACGGCCGACCCCACGCGGCCGGCACCGACGATCAGGATGAACATGCTCGGCACTCTAAACAGTGGGACACCATGGCGTGTCCACCCGAGGTCATCAAGGTTCGCTACCCTGATGACCCCCGACGGCGGCCGGCGGGCCGGGCATCCGCTCCACGGGTGCGCCCGCGTCGGGCTGCTGCGGCGCCGACGGCGGCGGCGTCAGCGACGCGGCGACGATCACCAGCACGAAGGCGACGATCCTGACCGCCTGGCCGGCCGTCGACTGTGGCCACGGCTCGCCGAACACGAGCGGGCCCGCGGCGATCGTCGTCAGGTTCGCCGCGGCGCTCGTCAGCGCGATCATCGGCACCGCGTCGCCGAGCTGCAGCGAACGCGCCGAGATCAGCAGCCCTACCAACGACGCGACCAGGATCACAACCGCGAGCGGCTGGACCACCACCCCGATCCCGAGCTTTGACAGATGCGAGCTGAGCGCCTTGATCGATGTGTCGGAGGTCGCCCACAGCAGCCCGGCCGACACCGCCAGCCACGCCGGCCGCTTGACCCGCACGCAGCAGACGAGCCCCGCCACGCCGACGACGATCAGGAAGATCGCAAGCGACCCCGGGTGATAGCGCGAGTGCGCACTGCTGGTGTCACCGCTCATCGTCGCCGCTAGAAACGCCAGCCCGGTCGCGGTCAGCCCGACGCCGATCCACTCCCGGCGCGTGACCGGCAGCCCGAAGAGCTTGTCGGCGGCCACGGTCAGCAGCACGAGCCCGCCGGCGATCACCGATTGCACGAGCGAGATCGGCGCCAGCGCCAGTGCCCCGTCGTGAAATCCCCACGAGATCAGCGCGATCAGGATCCCGAGCGCGTAGACCGGCGAGCGGAACAGCTCGATCGTTGAGTGGATCGGCCGGCTCAGCTGGACCTCGGGCGCCTCGCGCGCGCCCTTGAACTTGTAGAGGAAGCCGGCGACCGAGCCGAACGCGGTCAGCAGCGCCAATACCAGGCCGAGCTCAACGGATGCGGACATGTCTGTCCGTTCAGGCTACGACGGGCACGCCCGATCGCCTAGGCCTCGCCCTTGTCGCTCCGGCCCCCGGTCAGCCGGCCCAGGTACGGACGCGCGACCGCCGCCGACAGCGCCTTGCGCGGTCGGTTGCCGTGGCCGGGCCAGCGGATGATCGTGACCGTGATCAGAACCCGTCCGTCGGTCGTCTGCGCCTGCTGCTCACGCGGGAACCACCACCCGTCGAGCCCGAGGTGCATGATCGGCTGCGGGTACTTGAAGTGCGCGAGGAACGCGAAGTTCTGCGACTCCTCGTTGGCTCGACGCTCGAGCACCTGATACGGCTGCGCGGAGTCGTCGAGCTCGACGCTGAGCGCCAGCGGGCCACGCCCCTGGCTGACCGTGAATCGGCAGACCGGCATCCCGTCGGTCGGCGATTTGATCGCCCGAATCGACACCGCGCCGGACGACACGCCCATGTGCACCGCGACCACCGGTCGCCCCGTCACGCAGATCGACTCCGCGCGCGTCATCACCGCCCCGGCCGCGGCGGACGACGACCTGGACGTGGACGAGGACGAGGAGGAGGAATGATGACCAGCCCCCGCCCCACACCCCGCCCCCAGAACAGCGAGCGCCAAGACCGCCGCGATCCAGGCGGCCAACAAAGGCGGGGAGGTTATTCGTCCACGAGACACTCGGGTGGCCCAGTACTGCGAGTTCGGACCCAGCCTAACTCCCGGTGTCTCGGGGGCGAACAGCCTCCCCGCCCCCTAACCATCACGTAATGAGCGGAATGATCAGCAGCGCGACGATGTTCGCCACTTTGATCATCGGGTTGATCGCCGGCCCGGTGGTGTCCTTGAACGGGTCGCCGACGGTGTCGCCGGTGACCGCCGCGGCGTGGGCCTCTGACCCCTTGCCACCGTACTCGCCGTCCTCGATCAGCTTCTTGGCGTTGTCCCACGCGCCGCCCCCGGCGGTCATCGACACCGCCATGAACAGACCGACGACGATCACGCCGATCAGCAGACCGCCGAGCGCCTGGATCGAGATGATCCCGACGACCACGGTGAACACGATCGGGATCAGCGCCGGCAGGATCATCTCCCGCTGCGCCGACTTGGTGACGATGTCGACGCACTGGCCATAGTCGGGCAGCTCGGTGCCGTCCATGATCCCCGGCTTCTCACGGAACTGACGGCGCACCTCCTCGACGACCGCCGCACCGGCGCGGCCGACGGACTCCATCGACAGCGCCGCGAACAGGTAGACCATCATGCCGCCGATCAGCAGCCCGATCAGCACCGGCGGGTCGCCGATCTCGAACGCCACATCCTTGCCCTTCTCGATCAATTGCTGCTGGAACGCGTTGAACAGCACCAGCGCGGCCAGCGCGGCGGAGCCGATCGCGTACCCCTTGGTGACAGCCTTGGTCGTGTTGCCGACCGCGTCGAGCGCATCGGTGATGGTGCGGACCTCCTCGGGCAGATCCGCCATCTCGGCGATGCCGCCGGCGTTGTCGGTGATCGGTCCGAACGCGTCCAGCGCGACGATCAGGCCGGTCAGCGACAGCTGCGCCATCACGGCGACGCCGATCCCGTAGATCCCGTGGCCGAGCTTCCAGGCGCCGAAGATCCCGAGCGCCAGCACGATCGCGGGCAGCGCGGTCGCCTGGTAGCCCTGCGCCAGGCCCTGGATGATGTTGGTCGCGTGGCCGGTGACCGACGCGCGTGAGGTCGAGCGGACCGGGGAGAAGCGGATCGAGGTGTAGTAGTCGGTGATCACGAACAGGCAGGCGGTGATCACGAGCCCGATCAGCGCGCACAGGTAGAAGTGCCACCACTTCGGGGCGGTGCCGCCATGGCTCAGCGTCAGCCCGTGCATCAGCCAGTAGGTGAGCGGGAGGAACGCCAGCGCGGCGAGGCCACCGGACACGATCAGCCCCTGGTACAGCGCGCGCTCGACGTTACCGGTGCGGGTCCGCACCGCGTAGGTGCCGATGATCGAGCAGATGATCGAGATGCCGCCGAGCACCAGCGGGTAGAGCGCGACGGCCGAATCGTTGGTGAACGTCAGCACCCCCAGCAGCATCACCGCGACGGCGGTGACCGCATAGGTCTCGAACAGGTCGGCCGCCATGCCCGCACAGTCGCCGACGTTGTCGCCGACGTTGTCGGCGATCACGGCCGGGTTGCGCGGGTCGTCCTCGGGGATGCCGGCCTCGATCTTGCCGACGATGTCGGCGCCGACGTCGGCGCCCTTGGTGAAGATGCCGCCGCCGAGCCGGGCGAATACCGAGATCAGCGAGCCGCCGAAGCTCAGCCCGATCAGCGCGTCGACCGCCTGCCGGGTCGTCTCACCGGCGACGAACGTCAGCACCCCGTAGTAGCCGCTGACGCCGACCAACGCCAAGCCGACGACGAGCATGCCGGTCACGGCGCCGCCGCGAAATGCGGCCGACAGCGCCTTGGGGATGCCGCTGCGGGCCGCCTCGGCCACCCGCGCGTTGGCGCGTACCGATACGTTCATGCCGACGTAGCCGGCGGACGCCGACAGCAGAGCCCCGACCAGGAAGCCGATCGCGACGCGGATGTTCTGCAGCGGGATCAGCACGATGAACACGACCACGCCAACCGCCGCGATCGTCGTGTACTGGCGGTTCAGATAGGCGGACGCGCCCTGCTGGACCGCAAGCGAGATCGAGCGCATCCGCTCGTTGCCGGGTGATAGGGCGAGCAGTTGTCGTGCCGTGACGAAGCCGTACGCGATCGCGCAGGCGGCGCAGACGAGCGCGACTACGTCGCCGTGATGCGTCAGAAAGCTGGACAAGTCTCCTCCGAAAGGGCTCTTAGAAACGAGCGCGCGGATGCGCGGTCAGACAGCAAAGGGCCGCCGCAGGAGTGCGGTGGCCCATGTTCAAACAGCGCGGCAGTCTATCGCGGACGGTGGCCAGATGTCCCAAACGCTGCGCCGATCGTCACAACGGCGAGAGCGACCCTACTGGCCGGGTACCCACAACCGGCCGCTGCGCTGTGCCGGGCCCGGCTCGCCCGGTTCCCCCGTAGCCGGCTCTTGCGCCGGTGACTGCCCGGGTCCCGATTCCGGTGTCGGAGGCGGCGTCGAGCCAGCGCCGGGGTCGGCCGTGCCCGGTCCGGCATCGGCCTGGCTCGGCGAGGCGGTCTCCTGGCCCCCGCCCAGCCGCACGTATGCGAGTTGCAGTTGCGACAGCGCGTCGCGGATCGGCTGGACCTGCTCGGGCGCAGCCTGCTCCAGCAGTGGCGTCAGCGCGCGGACGCCTTCGATCGCGATCCGCACCTGACCGGGGTCACGCTCGTCCTCGGTTCCCGGGGCCATGCCGGTCTTGCGCATCCCGAGGTTGACCAGCGTCACGACCTGCTCGAGCAGGATCTGCTCGACACGGATCTTCTTGAGCTCGGCCTCGTACGCGGCCCGGAGCTCCTGCTCGGACGGTTGATCGGTTGCGCTCATCGATGTACCTCTGAGTGTCAGCGCCCACGGCGGGCGGCGGTGGCCGGCTGCCCGAGAGAGTACGTCTCCCGCGTCTGTGCCTGCACCGCGGCGTAGACCTCGCGCAGCGTCATCCCGGAGTCGAGCATCCGCCGCTGGCGCTGCGCGCCGTTGAGCGACGGCAGCGCGACCTCGATCCCGAGCTCCGCGCGCACCGGCGCCGTCCACGCCAGCAACCGCTCCGCGGCGGCCGCCGCCGGATACGGCTCACGGCGCTGGAGGTCCAGCAGCTCGCCGTCCAGGCCGTAGCGCAGCGCCCGCCACACGTTCTCCTCGATCAGCCGGCCGGGCAGGTCGACGCGCGGCGCGCCCTCGTCGATCTCACGCGCCGCCTGCGCGACGCAGGCCACGATCAGCGCCGCCAGCTCGTCGGACTCGGCGGCGGTGCTCTGCGCATCGCAGATCCGCACCTCGACGGTCCCGAACGACAGGTGCGGCCGCACCGACCACCAGACCTGGGTGTATTCGACGATCGAACGGGTCTGCACCAGGAAGCGCACGTAGTCGGCGAACGCCGCCCAGGAGCCGAACGCGTCCGGCACGCCGCAGCGCGGGAAGCTCTTGGTGAACGTCTGCGTCCGGGCGCTGTGCAGGCCGGCATCGCGGCCATCGAGGAACGGCGAGTCGGCCGAGATCGCCAGCAGGATCGGCAGCACGGGACGGAGCCGGTCGCAGACCGCGACGGCGCGATCAGCGCCGCAGACGCCGACGTGGACGTGCATCGAGAACGTGTTGTTGCGCCACGCCACGTACTTGAGTCCATCCTCCACCCGGCGGTAGTGGTCGGTCTGGATGATCTGCTGATCGCGGTAATCCGAGTAGGGGTGGGTGCCGGTGGCGCCGAGCTCCACGTCGTTGCGGGCCGCGAGCGCGAACAGCCTGCGACGCAGCTCACGCTGGGCGTCCTGAGCGGCTTGCAGGTCCTCGCCGCGACCCGAGCGGATCTCGATCTCCGATGAGATCAGCTCGCCGGCGATCGCCTCACTGAGCGCCGCATCGTCGGCGGCCGCCGCGTTGCGCAGCCGCTCGAACTGCCCGGTCAGCTCCAGCGTCTCCGGGTCAAGGATCGCGAACTCCTCCTCGATGCCGACCGTCAGATCGGTCGATGCTCCGAGGGCCTCGTACGCGGCGTCGAGATCGATCTCCATGTACCTGCGGAATAGACGGGGAATCGAGTTGGGGTGGCGGGGTGGGTGGTGAGCCCGTCAATCAGGTCAGATAGAAGTACAGCGCGTAGAGCAGATCGACCGCCGGGCTGGAGGTGTGGACGGTGACCTCGGGCGGCACCTGCAACAGGGCGTCTGAGTAGTTGAAGATGATCTTGACGCCCGCCTCGACGAGCTCGTGGGCGAGCGCCTGCGCCGCCGCCGAGGGCACCGCCAGGACTGCGACGAGGATGTCCTGCTCCTCGACGACCGCGTTGAGGTCGGAGTTGTGGCGGACCTTCAAGGTCCCGATCTCGGTACCGACCCGCTCGCGGTCGACGTCGAAGATCGCGACCACCCGGAAGCCATGGTCGGCGAAGATGTCCGAGGTCGCGATCGCCGTGCCGAGGTGTCCCGCACCGAACAGCGCGATGTTGTGCTGCCCGGCCGTGCGCAGGATCTTGCGGATCTGGGAGACCAGCGACTCGACGTTGTAGCCGACGCCGCGCTTGCCGAACTTGCCGAACCCCGACAGGTCACGGCGGATCTGGGTCGAGTTGACGTGCGTGTAGTCGGCCAGTTCCTGCGAGGAGATCGTCTCCTTGCCGATCTTGCGGGCCTGGGTGAGGACCTGCAGGTACCGCGACAAGCGCGCGGCGACGCCGAGCGACAACTTCTCACCGGGCTTCTCCAGACCGGACGTGGGTGGCTCGGAACCCCGGCCGACCGTATAACTCATCGGCGTCGCACTCTAACTCAGCCGCCGTAGCAACTCGTGCTCGTCCACGAACAGCTCGAAGGCTTCCACACCATCGATCGTAACGACCGGAATCCGCTCCAGATATGTGCGCATCAGTGCGTCGTCGGATTCGATGTCCCGCTCCAGGAGCGCGAACGGATGGTCGTCCCGGACCTTCAGCAGCAGCCGGCGCGCGTCATCGCACAGGCAGCAACCGGTCCGCCCGTACAGCACGACCTCGTTCACGCCGCCACCGCGTCGGGCAGCTCGCCGGTCGCGTACACGTCGAGGCTCAGATACGCCGGGAACGCCAGCGGCTCGACGTAACGAGCCGCCGAGGCGATCATCGCCGCGTTGTCGGTGCACAGCAGCCGGTCTGGGATCTGGAGGCGCACCCCGATCTGCGATAGGCGCTCGCGCAGCGGCCCGTTGGCCGCCACGCCGCCGCCGACCGCCAGCCGGTCGAGCCCCGTCTGCTCGAGCGCCCGCTCGGCCCGGGCGCACAGCGCCTCGACGATCGCGTGCTGATAGGAGGCGGCGAGATCGGCGCGCTGCCGAGCCGCCTGCACCTCGCCCAACTCGCGCACCTTATAGAGCAACGCCGTCTTGAGCCCGGCGAACGAGAAGTCGAGCCCTCGCACGCCCGCGCCGGTCGGAAACCGGAACGCATCCGGGTCACCCTCACGGGCGAGCCGCTCGAGCGCCGGCCCGCCCGGATACCCGAGCCCAAGCAGCCGGGCGCCCTTGTCGAACGCCTCGCCGGCGGCGTCGTCAAGCGTCTGACCCAACACCTCGTAGCCCGGTCCGCGGTCACGCACCCGGGCCACGAACGTGTGCCCGCCAGACGCGATCAGTGACACGAACGGCGGCTCGATCTCCGAGCCGGCGATGAACGAAGCGGCGATGTGGCCGTGGAGATGATCGACGGCCGCCAGCGGCAGCTCGCGCGCGGCGGCGGTCGCCTTCGCGCATGCAAACCCCACCAGCAGCGCCGAGACCAGGCCCGGGCCGCGCGTGACCGCGACCAGCTCGACGTCCGACAGCTCCACCTCGGCGGTCGCGAGTGCGTCCGCGACGACGTCATCGATCTGCTCCAGATGATGGCGTGACGCGATCTCGGGGACGACGCCGCCGAACCGGGCGTGTACCCCCTGCGAGGAGATCACGTTGGAGCGGATCTCGCCGTCGCGGGTCATGATCGCCGCGCACGTGTCGTCGCAGCTGGTCTCGACCGCGAGGATCATCCGGGCGCCGTCGACCGAGAGGTCGTCTCCAGCGTGCGCCACATGATCAACGCGTCCTCACCGTTGTCACGGTAGTAGCGCGGGCGCCGGCCGGCGGCGCGGAACCCGAGCCGCTCGTACAGCGTGATCGCGGGCGCGTTGGAGGGACGGACCTCCAGCGTGTACTGCTGCTCGGGCCCGGCCCGCTCGATCATCCGCTCCAGCAGCGCCCAGGCGATCCCGCGACGGCGGTGCGACGGGTCGACGGCGATGTTCATCAGGTGCCAGACGGTGTCGAACCGCGAGCACATCAGGTACGCGAGCAGCGCGCCGCCGGGCTCGGCGGTGGCGGCCAGGCACAGGCTCGATGGCTTGGAGAGCTCCAGCACGAACATCGCCAGCGACCACGGGGTGGTGAACGTCCGCCGCTCGATCGCGATCACCTGCGGAAGGTCCGCGTAGGCGAGTGGGCGGATCGCGTAGCTGTCGTCGGTCATGTCTTCGCTTTGGAGACAGCGGCGCGGAGGGTCAGCTCTGCGTCCGGGAGCCGGAGATACTCCGGTCGCACATCGTTGGGGTTCTGCGGTTCCAGGCCCGTCGCCAGACGGCAATGCGCGAGTGCGCTGGCCCGGTGCAGCGCCGCGCCATCATCCGGAACCCAGGCGCCCGATCGCTCGAGGACCTGCCTGAATGCTACCGCTCCGTCCCCCACCGCCAGCCAGCGTTCGCCGGTCTCAGCGAGCTCCGCGGCCAGCCGCTCCGGGGCGACCGCGGCGGGAGCGATCAGCGGCGTGGATGGCGCTCCGGGATCGGCCCAGCCCGCCGCGAACACCTCGCCGCGGCGCGCGTCGAGCACCGCCAGCGCCAGCCGGTCCTGCGCCCGCGCCGGCGCGGCAGCGGATGACGCCAGCGACCGGAGCGTCGAGACCCCGACGATCGGCAGGTCGCGCGCGTGGGCGAGCGCCCGGGCGGTCGTGATCCCGATCCGCAGGCCGGTGAACGTACCCGGGCCGGTGCCGACCGCGAGCAGGTCGAGCTCGTCCCAGCCGACGCCGGCCTGATCGAGCGCCTCGATCGCCAGTGCCAGCAGCGCGCTGGTATGTCGCGGGCGCGTTCGAGCGGGCGGATCGTCGCGGCGCTCGATCGCGATCAGCTCACGCCCGTCGGCCGCCAGCTCGAGCAACCCGACCGCCGTTGCCGAGGTCGCGGTGTCGAGGCCGAGCACCCTCATCGGATCGTCACCAGACGCAGATCCTCGCCGCCGTGCTCGAGGCTGACGTGCGCCGCGACGCGCGCCAGCCCGGCAAGCGTCGCCGCCGCCTCGCCGGGCCACTCGACGAACGAGACCGTGTCGGACCTGACGTAGTCGGCCAGCAGCTCGGGCTCCTCGGAGGCCAGCGATCTGACCCGGTAGAGGTCGATGTGCGACACGACCAGATCGCGGCCGCGGTAGCGCTGGCCGATCGTGAACGTCGGGCTCGTGACCGGGGCGCTGACGCCCAGCCGCCGGGCCGCCCCGCGGACGAACGTCGTCTTGCCCGCGCCGAGCTCGCCTTCGACCAACACGACGTCGCCGAGCGCCAGCGACTCGGCCAACCGCGCGCCCAAAGCCTCGGTCTCGACGGCGCCCGATGAACGGAAGGATCCCCGCACGCTTCGCAACTCTAGTTCGGCACTTTGATCGGTCCATAAGGGCGTCCGGTACCGTGAGCGATGCCCATGACGACTCCCCCGACCGGCCCGTCGCCGGGGCGCCTGACGTCTCTGATCGCACGCGTGGCCCGCGTCCTCCCGCAGCGGGCCGGCGCTCCGGTGACGCTCTCGGAGCTGAAGGGGTCCGAAACCGCCAAGGCCGCCGGTCTCGCCGGCTCGATGATCGCCAACAACGTGATCGCGCTCGTCTCGACGATCGTGTTCGCGCGGTTGCTGAAGAACAATCAGGGGGGCGGCTATGGCTCGTTGGCGGCGCTCGTCAGTTACTTCCTGATCCTGTCTGTCGTCGGCCAGGCGCTGCAGGTGGCGACGGCCCGCGAGGGCGTGCTGGGCCGGCTGGGTTCGGGCCACGGGCTGATCGCGACGGTCCGGCGCTGGACGACCTCGCTGCTGGCTTTCACCGTCGTGCTGGCGGTGATCTCCGTGCTCCTGCGCCAACAGATCGCCGATCTGGTCGGCGTCAAGCACACGCCCTGGGCGGCGGCGCTGGGACTGCCGGCCGCGGGCCTGTGGCTGGAGCTGTCGGTGCTGCGCGGCATGCTGCAGGGCGTCGGCGACTACAAGGGCGTGGGCTTCAGCCTGATCGGCGAGCAGGCTGCGCGGTTGGTGGCGGGCGCGATCCTTGTCGCGGCCGGCCTTGGCGTGACCGGCGCCTATGCCGGCACGCCGGTGTCGTTCATCGCGATGTCCGTTTACTGCGCGTGGCGGTGCAAGAACCACGTCGAGGCCGCGACCGGGGAGTCGCTGCAGGCGCGGGCGGCGCTGGGGCCGGCGGCGCTCAGCATGTGGGCCCACGTCCGGCGCGCGTGGGCGCCGATCTCCGGCCTGATCATCATTGCCGTGCTGCAGAACATCGACATCATCGGCGCCAAGCACCGCTTCTCGACGTCGGTGGCGAGCTCCTACAGCGCGGTCGCGGTCGCCGCCAAAGTGCTGATCTGGGTGGCGATGGGCGCCGGTTTCTATCTCGTGCCCGAGGTCTCACGTCGCCGCGCCGCCGGGGATGATCCGCGCCCGATCCTCGGCCGCGCACTCGGGATCGTCGCCGTCTGCGCGGTTCCGGTGCTGCTGATCTACGCGTTCGCGTCGCACCCGCTGATCAAGGCCGCGTTCGGCGCCAACAAGACGCAGGCTTCCGGCTCATTGCTGGTGCTCGGGCTGGCGTTCTCGACGCTCGCGTGTACGTATCTGGCGATCCAGTACCTGCTGGCCCAGCACCGGATGTGGTTTCTGGCGCCGCTCGCCGTGGTGGCGGTCGCCGAGCCGATCCTGCTCCTCAACGCGCCCAGCAAGCCCACCGGATTCGCGACGGTCGTGCTCGGCGTGCAGGTGGTGGGCGCGATCGTGGCGTTCGCGTTCGCGCTGTCGCCGGATCGCCGGTCGCCGCCCACGAACCGACGCGGCGGAGTGGACGAGCCCACCGAGATCGAGCCGATCCCCGAGCCGGTCTCCTGAGCCAGCCGGGTTAGAACAGGCCGAGCTGCGCGTCGACGGGGTCGAGCACGGGTGTGGTGCCCGGCTCCGGGGCGCGGACCGGTTCGGGCGCGACCTCGACCTCGGTTTCGGTCTCCGGCGTGAACGCCGGCTCGGGTTGCGGCGGCGGGTCGAGTGCCAGCAGCTCGGGGATCCGGGTGAAATCGTCGCGCAGGGTCTGCAGGTTCGACGGCGTATAGAGCGCGGCCGCGGGGTGGTACAGCGGCAGTAGCCGGACCGCCCTGCACCCGATCGTGCGCACCTCGTCGCGTCCGTGCAACCGTGAGATCCCGGTCGAGTCCTCTCGCAGCAACTTGGTCGAGAAGTTTCCCAGCGTGCAGATCACTTTCGGCTGGATCAGCTCAACTTGTCGGCGCAGGTAGCCGCTGCAGGACTCGATCTCGTTCGGATAGGGATCGCGGTTGCTGGGCGGACGGCATTTGAGCGTGTTGGCGATGAACACGTCCGTGCGCTCGAGTCCGATCTCGCCCAGTAACCGGTCCAGCAGCTTGCCCGCCCGGCCGACGAACGGCAGTCCGAGCCGGTCCTCATCGGCTCCGGGCGCCTCGCCGATGAACATCAGGTCGGCATCGGCGTTCCCTGCGCCGAACACGACCTGCGTCCGCGTTTGGTGCAGCGGGCATGCGATGCAGCCCCGGGCCTGCTCGTAGACCTCCTTGAGCAGCTCGCGGCGCTCCGTGGCGGTTGTCACGGACCTGCTAGTGGTCGTGAGGGGCCACTCGTCACGGATCGTCATCCTACGACCGGTATCATCGGGTCCGAGGCCGTAACCGGATCCACCGGAGCGGATCTCGCAAATAGCAGCAACCTCTTCACCTCACCGACCGGTATCTCTCATGCGGGAACTGGATCAGCCCTCCCAAGGGCCCACGCACGGCGCGATCGAGCGCGTCGCGATCGTCGGCCATGGCCGGCTCGGTACCGCGATCGCCGCCGCGCTGACCCGAGCCGGGATCTCGGTCGACGGGCCCTACGGGCGGCATCACCCGGTCGCCGAGCGGCTGCGCGAGGCCACCCGCGGCCCGGCCGGTGCCGACACGGGCGTCCCCGACGCGATCCTGCTGTGCGTCCCGGACACCGAGATCGCCGCGGCGGCGGCGACGATCCCGGCCGCGGCCCCGGTCGGCCACTGCTCCGGTGCGACGGCGCTGGACGTGCTCGCTCCACACGAGGCGTTCTCGCTGCACCCGCTGATGACCGTGCCCGCCGGCGCCCCGGCCGACGTGCTGGCCGGTGCGGGTGCGGCCGTCGCCGGCTCGACGCCGCGGGCGCTGGCGCTCGCCCACGGCCTCGCGGAGCTGCTCGCGATGCGACCGATCGAGATCGCCGACAGCGACCGGGCCGCCTACCACGCGGCCGCCTGCATCGCGTCGAATTTCGTGGTCACGCTCGAAGCTGCGGCCGAACGGGTGGCCGCGACCGCGGGGCTCCCCCGGGAACTGCTGGTCCCGCTCGTCCGCGCGAGCGTCGAGAACTGGGCGGCGCTGGGTCCGGCGCGGGCGCTGACCGGTCCTGTCGCGCGCGGCGATGAGCCCACGATCGAACGTCAGCGGACCGCGCTGGCCCAGCGCGCGCCCGAGCTGCTCGAGCTGTTCGACGCCTGCGTCGACGCAACCCGCCGGCTCGCCGCGCGCACCCCTCCAACGGCGGTGGCGGCATGATCGTCGTCGAATCGATCGCCGGACTGCGCGCCGCGCTGGCCCCGGGGCGGCGGGTCGGCCGCCGGCTCGGCCTGGTCCCGACGATGGGCGCGTTCCACGACGGCCATCTGTCGCTGATCCGACACGCGGTCGATACCTGTGACGAGGTTGTCGTGTCGCTGTTCGTCAATCCGGCGCAGTTCAACGAGGCCGACGACCTGGCCGCCTATCCACGTGACGAACAGGCCGACGCGCAGGCGGCCGCCGCGCTCGGGGTCAACTGGCTGTTCGCGCCGCCGGTGCACGAGATGTACCCGGACGGCTTCGCGACGACGATCTCGGTCGCCGGCGTCAGCGAGCCGCTGGAGGGCGCCTACCGGGGTTTCGGCCATTTTCAGGGCGTCGCCACCGTCGTCTGCAAGCTGCTGAACATCGTCGGGCCAGACGTCGCCTTCTTCGGCGCCAAGGACGCTCAGCAACTCGCCGTGATCCGCCGGATGGTCTCGGACCTGGAGATCCCGACCGCGATCGAGGCGTTGCCGACCGTTCGCGACGACGACGGCCTGGCGCTGTCGAGCCGCAACCGGCTGCTGGAGCCCGCCGACCGCGAGCGCGCACCGGCCCTGCAGCGGGCGCTGATCGCGGTCGCGGCGGCCGTCCGCGCCGGCGAGCGTGACGCCGAGCGCGCGCTCGAGGCCGGGCGCGCGGAGCTGCGCGACTCGAGCGTCGAACTCGAATACCTGCAGCTGGTCGATCCCGCGACGATGCTGGGCCTCCACGAGCTCGACCGCGACGCGCTCGCGGTGATCGCGGCCCGACTCGGCTCGGTGCGCCTGATCGACAACATCCCCGTCCCCCTCGGCCCGGCCGAGACGACAACCAACCAACTGGTGGCGACCCCGATCGGGGCGCCAACCAACTAGGAGACGAGCGACACCATGTCCGCCACCCCCCACACCCCCGTTCCCCCGGGCCTCGACGGGCCGCTGCCGATGACGCTGCCACGGCTGGCCGACAAGAAACGGCTCGGGGAGCCGATCGTGATGATCACCGCCTATGACTATCCCTCCGCGCAGGTCGCGGAGGAGGCCGGCGTCGACGTCGTGCTGGTCGGCGACTCGGGCGCGATGACCGTGCTCGGCTACCCGTCGACAGTGCCCGTCTCGACCGACGAGATGTTGATGCTGACCGGCGCGGTCAGGCGCGGGCTCAAGTCCCCGCTGCTCGTCGCCGACCTGCCGTTCGGCTCGTACGAGGCCTCAGACCTTCAGGCGATCACGACCGCCCAGCGGTTCATCAAGGAAGGGGGCGCGGACGCCGTCAAGATCGAACGGGGCGGCACCAGCGTTCAGCGCGCACTGGCGATCGTCGAGGCCGGGATCCCGGTCATGGGCCACGTCGGGCTGACGCCGCAGACCGCAACCGCGCTCGGCGGTCATCGCGCCCAGGGCCGCAGCGCCGATCAGGCGCTCGCGGTCGCCCACGACGCGGTCGCACTGCAGCAGGCCGGCTGCTTCGCGGTCGTGCTCGAGGCGATCCCGGCCGCGGTGACCGCGGCGCTGATGAGCCAGATGGAGATCCCCGTGATCGGCATCGGCGCCGGTGACGCGACCGACGGCCAGGTGCTCGTGTTCCACGACCTGCTCGGGATCTATGACGGCCATGTGGCACGGTTCGTCAAGCGCTACGCAGACGTGCGCACACACATGATCGCGGGCGTTGCGGAGTATGCCGACGATGTCCGCAACCGCCGATTCCCCGCGCCTGAGCACTTCTACTCGATCGACGAGCAGGAGCTGGCGCGGTTCACCGCCGGCTTCTGAGTCGCAGCCGCGCCGCTGAGCGGGTGGGCCCGGCCGTCCGGCCGGGCCCAAGCGCACGCGTCGGGCTCGATCGCGGGAAGTACACACAACGGCCCAGTCGCGTTCGCGGCCGCCGGTTAACATCCCGCGATCATGACGCGCTTCACGCGAGCGTCCGCCCCCCGGCACGCGATCTACTTCGATCTGTTCACGGACGCCGCGCGGAACATGGAGCGCGCCGCCGCGTTGCTGCTCGAACTGCTGTCGGGCTATCCGGACACCAAGGAGCTCGCCGCTGAGATCCTCGACCTCGAGCACGAGGGCGACCGGATCACCCACGATGTGATCGACCGGCTGAACCACCGTGACGTCACCCCGATCGACCGTGAGGACATCCTGGCGCT
>Ga0302326_10005706_pt1 | contig 28276 bp, 33 predicted proteins | sample Palsa_T0_3_FD_202264 | JGI IMG/M metagenome (GOLD analysis project Ga0302326, IMG submission 202264) | Peat permafrost microbial communities from Stordalen Mire near Abisko, Sweden - Palsa_T0_3 | ecosystem: Environmental > Terrestrial > Soil > Palsa > Peat permafrost | place: Sweden: Abisko... | reverse complement strand
ATGCTCATGTGGGCCTGCCCAGGGAGTCTAGTTGGCGCAGGCCGGGAGTCCGCTCGATCAGCGCAGAAATCGAGCGCAACTCCCCATATACCGTGATTACGACGAGCACAGCGAGCGCCACGAGCTGCCCAGCGCCGGACAAGCTCAGCACGAGCCACAGGCCGGCGAGCGCTCCGAGCAGGTTCGCGCCGGTGTCGCCGAGCATGGCTCGCTCGCGTAGATCGTAGAGGCCGGCAACGAGCGCGGGCGCGGCGAATAGGCCGAGCGCCCACAGGGGACGCAGATCGGCGGAGCCAATCGCAAGGCCCACGCCAAGCAGCACGAATGCCTTCGTTGCACGCCCAGGACGCAAATCGAGGAGGTTGAATACGTTCGTCGCTAGCACGAGCACGCCCGCCGCAAGCAGCCAGCGCGCGTTTGAGAGCCCCAGGTAGCTCATCGTCAGCAGCGCCAGGCCAAGCGAGCCGCCTGCCTTGAGCACACCGGTGGACAGTTCGCCTCGCAATGCTGCCGCTCCGTGACCGCGCCAGCCGCGCTGTAGCGCACGCCTGTCCCCGTCAGATCGCTCGACGGCCAGCGTGTCGTCGATCAGCCCAAGGGCAAGCACGCCGACGGCATAGACAGCGATGGGGAGCAGCTCGGGATGAAAGACTGAAGCGGACGCGAGCTGCTGTAGCAGCGTCAACGGGATCAGCGCAAGCAGCGCGGCGGCGAGCGTCAGCACGCCGAAGGGAAACGGGAGCGCCCGATGGCGATAGTTGCTGCGCGTGTGGCCCGCATCGCGAAGGGCCCGCAGCAGCAACGGAGCGAGGACCGCGGCGCTTGCAAACGCGATCAGGAAAGGCAGGGCGTGCATGCGCGAAAATTAGCGGCGCGCGCGGACGCGCTCGGGCTGCTGGGTTCTAGTCCGGACAGCCCTCAGGGCTGGGTGGTGCTGGTGGCGACGCTCGGCAGCAGCGAGTCCGCGGTTGCCTTCACCCCGAACGTGCCGCGGCTGCCGGCAAGCGCATAATCAAGCGCTGCCTGACCGGCCAGATTGTCGAGATCATCGACGCTGGCTATGCCCTTGCCGCGATACCAGGGGATCTGCGAGGGCTCAGTGTTGCTCAACTCCACACCCACCACTGGGACCCCGACGGCGGCGACGCCAGCGAGCAGTCCGGCCTCGAACGCGGCGCTGGCTTCGCTCTGATCGGCGCTCATGCCGGCCGGTTCAGCACGCATCACAACCACGCCTTCCAGATGGGTTAGCTGCCCGTCGAAGGCGCTCAACAGGCTGGTACGCACGCGGCTGATCAGCTCGCGCTCGACGCGCGGCCCGCCGCTGACGAGCTGGCGACCGATCAGGTCACCGAAGCGTTCCACGAGCGCGGTGGAGCTGGCCAGCGGCGCGTAGTGCGTTCCCGCCACTTCGTGCGAGATTTCAGGCAGATCGAGCGGCTCACGTACGGCCACCACCGTAGGGACGTTGCCACCGGCCTGCGCAACCGCTGTGCGCACAAGCGTGTTGATCGTGTTGGAGGACCCACCAAGGAACACCAGCCCGACGCTGCGCCCGGCCAGCAGCTCGTGCACCGCGAGCGGATACAGGCCGTTGGCGAACGCTTCCTCGGCGCTGAGCTGAGCTTGGAGGCGACCCGCCTGCGAGCGTGCGTGGCCGATTTCAGAGTTGAGGTTGGCGACGATGCCGTTCTTGGCCGAGGAGACGAGGTTTGAGTCGCCGATGGCAACACCGAGCACAACGCCGAGCGCAAGCGCGAACAGGACGGCGGCCAGCGAGAGCGCGTGGTAGCGGAAGTCAAACATGCAGCAGCTGCAGCTTCAGCCACAGAAGTTCTGCCACATCTCGAAGTGCGGGGGTCATCCAGACGACAGCGATCAGCGCGATGAGCCCAGCTGCGATCACGACCAGCAGCGGCGTGAGGCCGGGCTGCGGGCGGTAGAGACGGCTGACGCCCTTGGCATCGACGAGGATCTCGCCGATGCGCAGGCGCGTGAGGAAGGTCGAGGACATGCCTTTGCGGTTGCGGTCGAGGAACTCGACGAGGTTGAACTGCGAACCGACGGAGACGATCAGGCTGGCACCCTTCTCGGCAGCCAGCAGCATTGCCACATCCTGGCTAGTGCCAGGCGCAGGCACGAGCTTGAACAGCAGCCCCATCTCTTCCAGGCGGTGGCGACCAGGAGCGCGCCCATCGGGATAGGAGTGCACGACAAGCTCGGCGCCGCAGCGCAGCGCGGCCTCGCTAGCGGAGTCCATGTCACCGACGATCATCGTCGGCGTCAGTCCTTCCTCCAGCAGCGCATCAGCGGCGCCGTCGACAGCGACGAGCACGGGGCGCATGTCGCGAATGAACGGCCGCAGCGCACGCAGGTCATGCTGATGACCGACACCGCGAACGACTACCAATGTCGAACGGTCGCGGAAGTCAGTGGCAAAGCGGGGCAGCGCAATCCTGCCAGCCAGCAGCTCGCGCTCCTCGCGCATGTGCTCGATCGTGTTGTGGGCGAAGCGCTCCAGCGCCTCCCCAATCTCGCGCCGGCGCAGCTCGGTTTCGGCGAGCACGCGCTCGCGATCGAGGACCTCGCCCTCGGCAAGCAGCTCACCCTTGCGCGATACCTCCGCACGGATCGCACGGGCCGGTTTCTCACCGGACACGGCCACGGCGGGCAGGACGCGGATCACGACGGGGTCGCCGTCGGAAAGCGCGTCGAACAGCGAGTCCTGGTGTAGGTCGACGAGCACGACGCCCGCCTCCACGAGCAATTGCGGGCCAAGGTTCGGGTAGGAACCGCTGGATGATGAGCTGCAGTTGAGCACGGCAACCACCCCAGCCGTGATCAGCTCCTCCGCGGATACGCGATCGATGTCGAGATGATCGATCAGCGCAACATCGCCGCGCACGAGGTGGCGCACGAGCAACTTCGTGCGCTTGCCTGGCCGCACCGGGCCGGCAACGCTCAGCGCAGCCGGCATGTCGGCCCCGGCGACCGGCGTGTCCGTTGATGACGGATCGCTGGTTGCGCTGGATCGCGTGGCGGCCACAGTTGCGAGAGTAACGCCCGTAGGCGTAAGCCGCAGCTGCTGCCAGCGTTTCAGGCAGCTCGGCGTAGGTCGCGCGCGTGACGGCGCGCCACCATGTCATCGGTATCAGCACCGAGCATGCGCACGAGCTCGCTGACAACATCGCCCTCACCTAGCTGCAGCACGCTGGTGCGAGTCGGCTCGACGCTGGTGTCCTTGACGATCGAGAAGTGGCGCGCGCCAAGCGAGGCGATCTGCGGCAAGTGAGTGATGCACAGCACCTGCCTACGCTCTCCCAGCTCACGCAACCGGGCGCCAACGACGCGAGCGGTGTGCCCGCCGATACCGGCGTCCACCTCATCGAAGACGAGGGTGGCGTCACCGGAGGAAGCGTTGGCGACGCTCATGATCGCCAGCATCACCCGCGAGAGCTCTCCACCCGAGGCGATCTCCCGCAGCGGCCCCGCAGGAACGCCAGGATTGGGCGCGATCATGAACTCCACGGAGTCCCCGCCGCCGGGGCCTGGCTCGCGCGCGTCGAGGACGACCTCGAAGCTCGCGTCGGCCATGGCCAGCGTGGCGAGCTGCTCACGCACAGCGGGCGCGAAGCTGCGCGCTGCTGCTTGGCGCGCACGGCGCACGGAGGAGACGTGCTTATGGAGCGCCTCGCGCGCGTCATTGAGCTGCTGGCTGGCTTGCTCCAGCAGCTCGTCGGCGCCAGCGAGTTCTTGGTGACGTGCACGCGCACGCGCCGCGTACTCGAGCACCGCCTCAACACTGCCGCCGTGCTTGCGAGCAAGACGCTCAATGGCGGCTAGCCGCTCTTCGAGCGCGTCGAGCGAGATCCCCCCGCCGGGCTCACCAAGGCCGTCGTCAGGGTCGTAAGCGACAGCACGCTCGCAGTAGTCGCGCAGCTCAGCCGCAAGATCCTGGGACTCGATGACCACGGTGTGCATTCGCTCGGCCAGGACATCGAGCTTGGGGTCAACGCCGGCGAGCTGATCGAGGCTCCCAACAGCCCCAGCCAACAGCTGTACCGCTCCGGGAACCTCGCCGGAGTCAGGTGCAAGCGCTTCGGCGCCAGCACCGGCGGCTGAGCACAGCGCATCGAGGCTGCGCAGCCGCTCGCGCGCACCGAGCAGTTGCTGATGCTCCCGCGCCTCGGGCGCGACCGCGTCGATCTCAGCCAGCTCGTGCTCCAGCAGGCCAAGCTCGCGCTCACGCTGGGAGGAGAGCTCGCGCAGCTCCTGCATATGCTCTTCCAGCAGCCGGGTTTGCGCGAAAGTGCGCGCGCATGCCTGCAGGCGAGCAGCGTGATCCCCGGAACACAGACCGTCGAGAATCTCGAGCTGGGCCGCGGAGAGCGTTAGCTTGCGATGCTCGTGCTGCCCATAGAAGGCGAGTAGCGCTCCAGCGATCTCGCGCAGCTCGCCGACGGTAACAGAGCGACCGCCTAGATAGGCACGGGTGCGACCGTCTGCACCAACGCGGCGGGCGAGCACGATCTCCTCAGCGTCAGCACTGAGGCGATCGCCGAGCTCCTCACGCAGGCGCTCCGGTAGATCGAAGATCCCCTCGACATATGCCTCGCTGGCTCCCGGCCGTACGATCCCCGGGCGAGCACGCCCACCGAGCAACAGGTCGAGAGCGTGGGCCAGTACCGTCTTGCCCGCGCCGGTCTCGCCTGTGAGCACGTTCAGTCCGGGCACAAGGCGCAGCTGAGCCTGCTCGATCAGCAGCAGATTCTCGACACGAAGCTCTTGGAGCATGTCAGGTGGTCTACCAGCGAACGGGGACAGATCGCCTGGAAGACGATCTGTATCCGTGCGCTGATCGCTGCTGGCAGAGCTCAGCGACTTGCCCATGCGTTCGGCGACGGGCATAATCTGTCCAGGCGACACAGGAACGGATGCCTCGTCCGACGTACACTCGTCCGCTACCGGCATGGCTGCCAGCGACCTTTATCCGGGCTCCAATCGGCTCTCGCCGGACGAGGGCGAGCCCGCCACGCCAACTGTGCTGCTCGAGCGACTGGAGGAGGAGATCGGCCGTGCGGAGCGCCATGGCACCGAGCTCAGCTGTCTGCTGGTGGTGATCGAGAACCTTGGGGAGATGACCCGCGAGCACGGCAGCGAGCTGCGTGAGCAGACACTCGAGTACGTGGCTGGTGCACTGCGGCGCGAGCTGCGTCGTTTCGATCGAATCGGCCCAGCTGGGTCGGACGAGCGTGACGCCGGAGGCGAGCTGATGATCATCCTGCCGGGTGCTGACGGCCCTCGTGCGGAGATCGTCGCCAGGCGGGCGCTCGAGCGGATGCGCACGATCAAGGTTGAAGCCCGTGGTAAGCGCTGGCCGCTGCGCGTCTCGGTTGGCCTAGCGGCGTGGCGGGCGCAGGAGAGCGCGGAGACGCTGATGGCGCAGACCCGCGCCAGCATGCACAGCGTCAACGCAAGCGCCGGACGTTCATAATCCCCATCCGGTGCTTTCCGGATCAGAGTTGTGGCTGCTGCGTCTCATGGCCGACCGTGGTCTGGCGTTGCTGGACGCCAGCACGCTGGCGGTGGTAATCGAGGAGCGGGGCGAGCTGCGAGTGGCTGCATGCGCCGGCGCGTCGGTGCGCGTGCGGATAGTGCCCGTTCAAGGCAGCGCGCTGGGAACCCTGTTTGCGACCGGCAAGGCGCTGTCACTCGATCGACCACGCGGCTCAGAGGCGGCTTGGCTTCACGAACTTGGCCTGGAGGCGCGCTCAGCGCTGGTGGAGCCGTTGAGCATGGAGGGCCAGGGCGGCGGCCTGATAATCGCGCTACGCCGTGACGGGAGCTTCCGTGGCCCTGACGCGCAGGCATTGAGCGCATTCGCGGCGAGCGTCTCCCAGCGGCTTGCTGCAGAGCGCTCGGTGGAGATCGAACGGCTGCGCTACGGCATGGAGGCGCGCGAGCACGAGCGCGCACGCTGGGCGCGCGAGATTCACGACGAGAGCATCCAGGGCATCGGCGCGCTGCGCCTGCAGCTGGCCAACGCGCGAGACATTGACGACAAGCAGGCGTTGAGCGAGGCGGTGGACACGGTCCTCGAGGGCCTGGGCAATGAGATCGACGGATTGCGCCATCTGATCACCGAGCTACGCCCCGCCGCGCTTGACGACCTGGGCCTGGCGGCCGCGCTGCAGGCGCTAGCCAGACGGGCGCAGGCGATCGACGGGCTGGATGTCGAGACCGAGATTGACCTCGGCCAGGACACCCACGCGATCGAGAATGGCGTCGGAGACGCCGACAGCTCTCGGCGACTGGACGCGGAGCTCGAGAGCACGATCTACAGGATCGTGCAAGAGGCGCTCACGAATGTCGGGCGCCATGCACAGGCGACGCGAGCGGTGGTCAGCGTCAGAGAGCATGGCGGTGTGATCCGCGCATCGATCACCGACGACGGGCAGGGACTTCCGGGCGCCGATCGGCTCGGCCCCCGTGGCGACGGGCTGGAGGGCGGCTTTGGGATGTCGGGGATGCGCGAGCGCGCGGAGCTCGTGGGTGGAGAGCTCGAGTTCACTCCTGCCCCCGGGCGCGGGACGATGGTGCGCCTGTCTGTTCCTCTGGCGGGCCGACCGGCTTCCCCGTAAGACGACCTACAGCCCCGTCTGCACCTCCGCGCCGGGATCGGCGTCCTCATCAGCGCTGTCTCTGCGCAGCCAACCCGCGAGCTGCGCTCCGACTGAGCTGACGGACTCGCCTGCGTCACGGAAGGCGTCGCGGATGCGCTCGGAGTAGAAGGAGACCGCGTCGCCGCCGTCGGCGCGGGCATCGATAGGCTCGTCGCGACGCGGATACTCACCGGCGCCAACGATGCGGTCGAACTCGCCGGAGCGAACCCAAGCCATCAACTCGTGCGTGCGCTTGACGGGCAGCGGATGGGTGACGCCAAGGTCAAGCATCAGCCGCGTGAGGCGCTCGAGCCCATGGCCATCCTCAACGTAATCCAGCCCCTGGCGCATGAACACGTCGAGGTCGAGCTCGTCGACCATTGCGCCACCGGCAAGCGACATGAGCGTGCGGCACACGACCAGCGGGTCCCTGGTAACGATCGCAGCGGCGCGGTCGGCGCTCAGCTCGGTAGCGCGCCCCCACTCCATCAGCACGGTGCGGACTGGGGTCAGCGGCAGCGGTAGCCGCGCGCTGCTGGTGAGCTGCACGAGGATCGCAAGCGCTGTGCGGTAGAGCTGGTGGTCAGCGAGGATATGGGCGGCCTCATGGGCGAACACGGCCCGCCGCTGCTGGGCGTCGAGCAGACGTATGAGCTCAGACTGGACGACGACGATCGGTCGCCGCGCGCCGATTGCCATAGCGTTGGGTGCGGGGAACTGCGTCAGGTAGAGGTCGGGGACCTCGGCCATGTCAAGTGTGGTGTAGGCGATCGCGTGCTCGCGCCAGACATCGCCGAGCTGATCTTCGGAGAGGCGCACGGAGGACCCGAGGTAGCTTTGGCGCAGGGCACGCTCATAGCCAAGCTCGATGAGCTTACGTACGACCGTGTCGAGGTAGGGAATCGAGCGAAGCGCGGCGGTGGCGGCACGGTCGGCCGGATGCTGGAAGGCGCGCGGCGAGATGTCGCTCAGCCGGTAACCCTCAGCGGGCACGCTCGATCCCGATACATCCATCGGCCCAGCGTACACGTGCGCACCGGTCTAGTGGGCGACCTGACGCCTAGCCGTTGCAGAGGAGAGACGTCGGTCGACATAGGTCATCCACACGGCGTAGCTATTCCTCGTGCCGATGCTGCCCGATCTGCTGCACGAGCCACAGCTGGTGTCGGCTGTGCTTGCTCGACGCCGTGACTGCGCCCCAGATCATCGACCCGAACCACGCGATGGGAAGGCCCAGTCCGAGAGTCGCAACGCCGATGACGACCGCAAAGCCAAGCATTGCAAAGCCTCCCAGAACCGAGGCATAGAACAGTCCGAACGGACCGAATAGGAAGGTGAGCAGCAACGCTGCGCCCACCGACTTGTCGGGTGGCATCCCGGCGTGCATCGCAACAACCTCGCGATCAGGCACAGGATGCCGGTCGCGGTATGGCGTGTAGCCGCTTTTCTCGTCAAAATCGGCGGTCATCGGCGGACGCGATCCTACACACTCGGTTCGAAGGTTGGAACCATCCTGACCGCCGCTCGACCGCGATCCCGCCCTGGCCCCCGCGGCGGGCGCGCCTCGTCGGGCAGTCGCGAGAGTGACAAGCAGTGCCCCTCACGTCACACTGCTCCCCCACCCGGCCGCAAGGCCGGCCATAAATCAACTAATCAGCAAGCCCAGTGCGACGCACGTACGCGGTGATCTCAGCGCGCGAGGAGAAGCCAAGCTTCTCGATCGCGCGGGCGCGATAGGTCTTGACCGTGCGCTCCGCCACGTTGAGCTGCTCGGCGATCTCCGGGTTGGTGTAGCCGTTGGCGATCAGCCTCACGACCTCGCGCTCGCGCTCGCTCAACACGACACCGTCAGCGAAGGCGTCATCGCCGGTGGCCATCAGCGCGCCGAGCCTGGGGTGAAGGTAGTTGCCGCCGGCCACTGCCAGGCGGAACGCCTGCAGCAACTCCGCCGGCTCAGCCTCCTTGAGCACGTAGCTGCGAGCGCCGGCCCTGAGCGCCTGACGCGCGTACTCAGGATCCTCGCGCATCGTCAAGATCGCGACAGCAAGCGTTGGATGAGAGATGAAGCAGGAGGGCAGCGCTCCCAGGCTGGAGCCGCCTGGCATGGTCAGGTCGAGCGTCAGCAGATCGGGCTGATGCTCGCGCACGGCGCGAATCATCGACGGGACGTCCGCGGCCTCAGCGACCACGCGGAACTCACCGCCCTCGCGCTGCAGGACCGCGCGAATGCCGTCACGGACGACCGTGTGGTCGTCGGCGATGATCACGTCGATCGGCTTGGTCATAGCTGGCGTACCGGTGTCCATACCTGGAACGTATCGGCATCACCCGACCGATCCCAAAGGGCTTGCGATTCTGAGCGTGCAACGCTCGACGGCGCCACGGTCAACCGCTAGCGTGGCGGCGTGCAATCGCCGCTCCGATCACCGCGGCTGCGCAGGATCCTCGCGGCCTACACGATCAACAGCCTCGGCACGTGGTTCGGACTGGTCGCTCTGCTGGTGGCCGTCTACCGTCACACGCACAGCGCGCTGGCGGTCGCTGCGCTTGTTTTCGCAGCAGAGGCACTCCCCGCGTTCGTCGTTCCCGCGGTGGTCGCCTGGGTGGAGGCGTCTAAGCGCCACCGCGAGCTGACCGCGCTCTACCTGTTCGAGGCGATCGCAACGGCGTCGCTCGCTGTCTTGATGTGGCACTTCTGGCTCCCAGCGGTGCTCGTGCTGGCAGCACTGGACGGGACGGCAGCGCTGGCAAGCAGCGCTCTTTTGCGCGCCGAGCTCGCGCGGACAGCGCGGGATCAGGTGGAAGCCGACATGGGTGGCGTCGCGAGACCCCGCGATCAGCTCGACAGCGGCCGCTCGGAGGCGGCACTGATCGAGGAGCGCGTACAGGAGGCCGAGCGCGAGGCCCATGCCGCGCGCAACGTCGCCTATTCGTCCACGTTCATCCTGGGACCGGTGCTCGGCGGGATCGTGGTGGCCGCGGCGGGTATCTCAACGGCGCTGTTCATCGACGTCGGCTCGTTCCTGATCTGCGGGGCGCTGCTGCTCGATCTGCACCCGCACGTCGAAGAGGCGGCAGGGGACTCTGTGAGCACTCGCTTGCGCTCAGCCTGGCGGCACATCAACGAGGCCCCTGCGTTGCGCGGCCTGCTGCTGGCAGAGACGGTGGCGCTGGTCTTCTTCGAAACGGCCGCGCCAATCGAGGTCACATATGTGGAGGGGACACTGCACGCCGGAGAACGCGGACTCGGACTGCTGCTCACCGCCTGGGGAGCGGGCGCGGTGCTCGGAAGCGTGGTGTTCGCACGCTTTGTCAAACGCCCTCTGGGCGGGATGTTGGGCGCAGGAACGGTCGCGATCGGGTTGGCATATGTGGGCCTCGCCGCAGCGCCGTCGCTAGCGCTGGCTTGCGTGGCGGCGGTCGTAGGCGGAATTGGCAATGGCCTGCAGATGCCCTCGCTGATCAGCATCGTGCAGCGGCTAACCCCGCCCAACCTCCAGGGGCGGATGATGGGCGCGGTGGAATCGCTTGGTGCGCTATGTCGTGGAATCGGCTTGCCCTTGGGCGGCGTGCTCGTCGCGCTCAGCTCACCTCGCGCCGCATTCGCAGTGGTGGGAGTGGGCGCACTCGCTACAACAGCCGCCCTGGTGCGCCTCGCACCGAGGTCGCGTGGTGGGTCCCCCTCACCGCCTGCGGACGCGGCACAGAGCCCCCCAGTGGTCGGACACCAGACGTCAAGTGTCCCGTAGCGCATAAGTACCTTAAGCACCGAGCCGTGTCGGCCGTTAAGTACTACAGACCGACGATGCCAGTGCCGAACCTCACGAGACGTCTTTTCTGGACGGCCGAGCTGCTGCTGCTGGTGGGCACGCTCACCGGCGCTGCCTGGGTTTCAAGCACCGCGGAATGGCAGCCATTCGTGCTCGTGGTCCTGCTGCTCGTACTGACGCTGCTCGGCGATTGGCTCAGCATCGAGACGCCCGCGGGCGAGCTGAGCTGCGCCCTGGTTGCGATTGTGCTGGCGATGGCCCTGCTGGGGCCGGTGCCTGCCATGGCCTTCAGCATCGCCGGGACGATCCTGACATCGGCGAGCAGGCGCCTGACGCCGACGCAATGGCTGAGTGGGCTCGCAACGTTTGCAAGCGTCCCATTCGCCGGCGGGCTGATGGTGCGCTCGCTGGCAATGGATGCCCACGTCCTGCACAACCAGCACGAGTCGCAAAGCGTCATCTTTGGCCTGATCGTCCTCGGCGTGTTCGTCTTGACGGTAGGACTCAACTTCATCCTCTTCGCGCTGCACAAGCGTGTCGATGAGGATCGTCCGCTCCTGCGTCAGATCCGCGAGCTGTTCTTCCCCCTGCTCCCCGGCCAGCTCGCCGCGGGGATGCTCGCGACGCTCCTCGCGGTCGCCTATGCGAGCGTCGGCCTGCCGATGCTCATCGGCTCTATCGCCGTACTGCTGATCCTGCGCCAGCTCACCGTGGCGCTACTGCGCTCCGAGGATCGAGCTGAGGAGCTACAGGCCCGCTCGAGGCAGCTCGTGGGGCTCCAGCTCGGCGTGCTCAGGACGCTCGTGCGAGCGCTCGGCATGCGCGACAAGACAAGCGGGCGCCACGCGGCATCCGTCGCCCGTTACGCCAAGGCACTGGCGAGTGAGCTCGGCTGCGATGAGGAGGAGTGCGACGTCGTGCACGCTGCCGGGCTGCTGCACGAGATCGGCAAGTTCACTTGGCCAGACCGCGTCCTACATGCCGAGACGATCGCAGAGGAGGACATGGCAATCGTCAAGAACCACCCGCAGGAGGGCTCGATCCTGGTAGGAGCGCTGGACGGCTACGGGGACGTGGCCGACGCGATCCTCTACCACCATGAGCGGGTCGACGGCCGCGGCTATCCCGCGGGTCTGATCGGGAGCGAGATCCCGCTCGCCTCACGCATCCTCGCGATCTGCTCGATCTACGACACTGTGATCGCTCGCGAGAGCTATCGCGCGCAGATGACACCTGAGGAAGCAATGGCCGAGTTGCGCCACGGAGCGGAGAATGGGCAACTCGATCCGGAGCTCGTGGAGAGCTTCGTAGCGCTGCTGGAGCGCGAAGGCCCGACGTTCGCCCAGGACGCCGACTTCGAGATCGAGCTCGAATTCGAGCGGCGTGTGCGCACGATGGCCGAGCCACGATCGAGCGACCCCGACGAACGCTCCTCACACGCCAAGCGCCCACAGCCACAACGCGGCGACTGGCGCTCCACCGTACGGGAGCTGGGGCAACGCACTCTGAATAGAGGCTGAGGACGCCCTACAGGCGCCCTCAATGCCTCTATACAGCTGATTCTTGGGTCTTACGGCCTGTGATATTCAGCCATAGTGGTCTCCTTCTCCAGTGAGGGGCCGCAATACGGCACGGCACCTTGTCTCCATCCTGGAAACCGTTGAGTAGGTTTGCATCGCTACATGAAGGATTCTAACGGCATGTGTCGAGTTGTCCATATTGCGAAGATTTATGCAGCATTCGTTGCAATGGCGAGCTTGACCGGATGAGCTCGCTCAGCCAGCCCCACCAAACGTCCACAAACCTGCCCTGTGCTCAAGTTCTGCGCGGCCGCGGACGAGACATGCAGCGACCCCAACCGATCGAGGCCAGCCCAAAATGCCCCTGTCCGTACCGCCTTCTCAACCCCGCAACGAACGACAGCTCGTGTTCACGAGCTCACAGGCGGCCCGCTATTTGGGTGTATCGCTGGCGACGGTCCGTCGCTGGACCGATGCGGGCCACATCGGCTGCTACCGGACGCCAGGCGGTCAGAGACGCTTCTCCAGGGCCCAGCTCGATGACTTCATCGCCTCGATGCAACGCACCGGCCCGGCTGGAACGACAGCCGTGGTCGAGCATCGCGACGCACAGGTCGCCTGAGCGAGCGGCGCCTCAGCTGGCCAGGCGCCCGAACTTCTCCCGCAGCCGCCGGTAGAACGACGAGCCTGGAAGCTGGGCGATCGTGCCGATGTCGTTGACGAAGCGGGCCTCGATCCGCCCGCCCGCCGGGATCTCTGCCGCGGGTCGTCCGTCGACCGCGACGTCGAGTGGCTCACGCGAACGGTTGTAGATCGTCATTCGGTCATCAGGCGCAACCACAAGCGCACGCGCGCTCATCGAGTGAGGCGCGATGAATGACACAACGAAGCCCTCCACACCCCAGGCCATCACAGGGCCGCCGTTGGCGAGGTTGTACCCGGTCGATCCCGCCGGCGTAGCGACAACCAGGCCATCGCAGCGAACGCTGCCAGCCTCCTCGCCGTCGAGCGCGTAGGCCAGCTCGGCAACTCGCTCACCCACCTTGCGATGGATGGCCACATCGTTGATCGCCGTCTGGCGGCCCATGACGGAGCCGCCATCGGGCGAGCTGAGCTCTATCGCTGGCAGGCGTAGCAGCTCGAAGTCGCCACTGAGCGCGCGGCGTATGCCATCCTCAATGTCCTGCGGCTCGACCGTCGCCAGGAAGCCGATCTCTCCGAAGTTGATCGCGAACACGGGCACCCCAGTGCCGGCATAGCACTGCAGCGCGCGCAGGATGGTTCCATCGCCGCCGAGCACGATGCACAGCTCGACATCGTCCTTGGCGGGCGCGTTGACCACCATGCTCGGGCCAGCACTCAGCCCGTGCTTGCTCGTCTCCTCCTCGTCCAAGCGCAGGATCACTCCCGCCTGCGCCGCTCGCGCAGCCAGCAGCTCTAGCGCCGTCACGGTGTCATCGGGGCGGCGATGAGTGAACACTGTGATCTCTCTCACGGCTCTACCTCGCGTGCCATCTGCTCGAGCTCTGCGGGATCGCGTGAGCCACGGTGCCCGGCAGAATCGGCCAACCACAGGAACGTCTCGCGATTGCCCTTCGGCCCAGGCAGCCCCGAGGAGTAGTAGCCAAGAACCGCCGCGCCCAGCTCGAGCGCCGCCTGGCCAGCGCCGGTCAGCGCCTCCCGACGCTCGAGCGGATCGCGCACCACGCCGCCTTTGCCGACTCGGCCACGTCCGAGCTCGAATTGGGGCTTGACCAGTGCCAGAACGTCATATGGCGCAGTCAAACAGCCGAGAACCGCCCCCAGCACCTTGCCCAGCGAGATGAACGACACGTCGATACACGCCAGGTCAGTAGCAACATCCGATCCGTGTGTGGACGCGGGCAACATCTCACGCGTCAGCGCACGGGCATTGGTGCGCTCCATCACCAATACCCGAGGGTCGGTGCGCAAGCGGTAATCGAGGATCCCATAGCCGACGTCCACAGCGATCACTTCGCGAGCCCCGCGCTGCAGTAGGCAGTCAGTGAAGCCACCCGTCGAGGCGCCCACGTCAAGCGCACGTCTGTCGCGAACATCCAGGCCGCAGGCTGTGAGCGCGTTGGTGAGCTTGATCCCGCCGCGTGAGACGAACGCCGGTCCCGCCATCACACGCACGCGCTCCTCTACGTCCACCAGCTCGCCCGGCTTGGCTGCGCGGCGCTCGCCGGCTCCGATGCGCACCTCTCCCGCCATCACCGAAGCGGCCGCGCGGCTGCGGGACGCAAACAATCCACGCTCCGCCAGCAGGGTGTCTAGACGGCGCTTGCCCATCGCTCAAGAACCCTTACACAAAGCACGCCCACACACGTTATGCGCCTTGCCCTCGACGGAGATTCATGGGCGCGCCCGATCTCTGTGATCGATGTCACATATGGGCAGCGACTGTATAAGCGGGTTTCGCGGTGGCATTCCGTCGTTTCGCGGGTCTACGTTCCCCGGCTCAATCAATCGAGTTGGCCGGGGCGGCAGCGTTAACTGCCCCCCGGCCGCGTCACCGGGAGGTTACCCCGATGCAAGATGAGCCTATCCCTGAGCGCGATTTCAGCGCTCTGGAACGCGAGATGGTCTACCTGATGACCAGCTCCGAACAGCCGCCGATCTGGGCGGTGGCCGACATCGGCCGCGAGCTGGACACGCACGACCCGGAGGCGATTGTCTTGCCTTTGGTCCGCGCTGGCCTTGTGCGCCGCACGAGCGAAGATCTTGTGTTTGCGACCCCTGCCGCGTTCAAGTGGGTCGAGATGGTTGGTCACGTCGTCTGACGCACTCATGGCGCCACGTCGCCCGGTTGGGGCGTGGCGCTTTCCGAAGAGTCGAAAACAGATATGGCAATCTCAGCCTCGCAGTGACGATGATGCATCGGTGACGATCATCGCTTGCGTGAAGGTCCGTGATGGCTTGGTGCTGGGGACCGACAGCATGTCCCACATATCGAGTGGAGGGCGTTTTCTGAGGTCGTACGAAAACGCGCATAAGCTCTTTCAGGTGGGCCAGCTCCCGATGGGAGTTATGACCTACGGCCTCGGCAACGTGGGACCGCGCTCTATTGAGAGCCTCATGCGAGAGTTCGGCGACACGCTCAATGCGCAACGGGCGGTCGGCACTGTCGCCGATGCTTTGTTCGCTTTTATGGAGGACCAATACGATGCTTGGGCGGCGACGTTGCCAGCCGAAGCCACTCCGCCTGAACTTGGCTTTTACATGGCTGGGTACTCACGAAATGCCGTGTTTGCGGACGAGCGCGAGTTCGTATTGCCGCGCGATAGCAAGCCGCTCGAACCTCGAAAGCGAGATGATGTGGGAGCGACCTGGCGGGGTGTCGAGTTCCCGTTCATCCGCCTGGGCAATGGCTACGCACTACGGGTGCGACAGCGGCTTGAAGAAAAGGGCATGCAGCCGGCCGAGATCGGCGCCGTGCTTGACGACCTGGGAATCGAAGTGCAGTTCGATGGAATGCCTGTACAAGATGCCATCGATTACGCAACGTTCATCCTAAAGACCACGATTGGGTACTCGACCTTCTCGATGGCGGTGTCGCCATGCGGTGGCCCGCTTCAAGTTGCGGCGATCCTGCCCGATAACGGGTTTGAATGGCTCGCCAAGCCCGAGCTTCGGGTAATCTGACGGATAGACGAAGGGGAGCAATCATGCATACCGAACAGCCGACAGATGCACGCCAATATGCGCAGTCGGTCCAGAGGCCGCCTACATTGCCTCCTGCCGCAGAGAGGCCGTCCCCAGCTTTTTCGCGCACAGAAGCCAACAGTCAGCAGCCTCCAACGGAGGACCACGGCAGTATCAGGCACGGCAACCAGGCGTCCGCAGAAACCCGAGGCTAGGCCACCCGCCCTCCGCGATAGCCTGAGCTTGTGTCCGACACCAAGCCAGACGAGCCGAAACAGACGACGCCTGCGGGCCACACGATCCCCGTGCCTTCGCGCGGGGCGTTCGACCAGATGGTCAAGAAGATTGCGCCGGCGCCAGCAGGTCGTAAACGCCCTGACGAGACAGACGAGCCTCCCGAGCGATCCGAGCGATAGGCACGCCTTCCGCTTGGGCTTCGCGCATTCGGTCGCGTAGCTCGTCGGTTGCCTGCTGGCGTAGCCGCTCGGAGTACTCGCGTCGTTTAGCGGCGCGGCGGATCGCCTTGATTGCCTCGGACTCGCTCATGCGACCGTCAGCTCCACCAGCGTCTCGAACATCGACATGTCGCAGTAGCGCGCGTTTCGGCGCCACACGAACTCGTTGAGATAGCCCTGCAGCCAGCGGTGCGACACGCGGCGGTAGGTGCCACGGATCGACGGCTTGAGATGCCCAAAGAACCCCTCCACCGTGTTTGTGTGCGTGTCGCCCTGCACGTACCAGCCAGCAGAGTGATTGATCCGACTATGCGAGATGAAGTGCTGGCCTAGACCGTTGTAGGCGGGCCACTCGTCAGTGATGATGATCGACTCAGGCTCAACCCACTCGATCACCTGCCGTTGTAGCTGCGGGCCCCTGCGCGACGGCAGCACAGTCGCCTTTATTCGTCCCCCTCGCTCAACAGCAGCAAAGACGGTCGCTCTACTACGTTCACGGAGTTTCGCCGCCTCAGAGCGTCGGCCTGGGCGGTTCGCTAGATACGCATGATCGCCCTGCTGCTTGCGGGGCTTGCCGTCCACGGATGCCTCATCAACCTCTACGTCACCACGTAGCGGCTCACCGTCATCGACCATCAGCTCGTTGCGAATCTTGTTGAGCATCCGCCACGCCGTCTTGTAGGACACGCCGATCTCGCGCTCAAGCATCTTGGCCGATACGCCACAGCGAGTGCTCGCCATCATGTAGATCGCGAAGAACCACAAATGCAGCGAAGTCGATGAGACTTGTGGAAGATCGTTCCCGCAGTCGGGTGTACGTGGTGCCCACAGCCCGTGCAGGTCCATGACTGCCTGCCCTGCGCCGTGGCGTACTTGCGAAACACACGCTCGCACTCGCACTTGGGGCACTCGGCGTGTTCGCCATCAGGCGAGAAGCGGGTCCGCCACAGGTGCTCCAGGCAGGCAGCATCGTCAGGGTAGCCCCGCATGAACTCCATGAGCGAGAACTGCGACTCCGAGCAGTCGGTGCGAGTCGGGTTGTGTCGGTTGCCTGCAGCCATACCTGTCAAGATACTGGACACATTGACTGGTGTCAAGCGTCTTGACACAAAGATTTAGGAGCTAGTAGCCTCCGACTCGTGGCCCAGCCTGCGGGGATAGGGGGCGTACCCGACGGAGACGCGATCACCGATCATCTTGGCGATGCGTGGCGGCGCTTTGAATGGGCGAATAGCGAGGGAGAAGCCTTCTCCAATCTCAGCAAACAGCTCGCCCGCCCGGAGGCGTATTCCATCTGGTCCGAGCGAGACGGTGATCACTGGGAGGCGAGCTTCCACCGCCTCATCGAGCCAGCCGCTGAGGCCCAGTTGCTCGCCGAACTCGCGCGGTCGCTCGGCTCGTTCCTCGATCACGCCCGCGCGGCACTCAACTACCTGACGTATCAGCTCGCGTTGCTCGCTATCCGCACGAACCCATCGCTGGAAGGGGACCTGAAGCCCGACACGGTCGAGTTCCCGATCTTCACGGACGAGGCCGACTTCAGAAAGAAGAACCGGATAAAGAAGCTCCCCGACGAGTACCGGGAGTTCATCGAGGAAATACAGCCGTACAAGGCTCCACGCGACGGCCTCGTTTTGCTCCACGAGCTTGGCCGGGAATACCGCCACCGCGTTCTCCACACCGCCGCCATCTCCCCCGCCGAAGACCTCTACCACGCTCTCATAGACGGAACCGCCTACGCAATCCCCGATGCCGAGATCATCCCTCGGGAGCGCCTCGAACACGGCGACGTACTCATGCGCTTCTCCCTTCCCAACATCGACCCGAACGCGGACGTGAAGCCCCAGATCGTTCTGACGGTAGGCATCGACCACGTTCTCTGTCGCGGCCTGATAGGCACGAGCGTTCTCCAGCAGATCGCCAGCGAGGTCCACAGCACACTGGGACTCGCGCAGGCCGCATTCTTCTCGGACTAGATGAGGGGTGCTTATACAGTCGCTGCCCATATGTGATCGATGTCACACAACACCGAGCCTCCGCCGGGCATCATGATTAACGATCGAGAGCGCAGCATCAACTCTCCTGAATCCCTCCTCCCGAAACGGCCCGCTTCCCCGGCGGGTCGTTTCATTTAAGCAACATCGCAAGCAGGTAGCTCAGGCGCCAACGATCGCAGAGCCGGCGCTGCCTGCTCGTGTCCCCTGAACCGTGCGTCGGCGCTCGCCGTCGGATATTGCCGCGGCTACGCGCTCGGCGATGCGCTCGCCGGTAAAGCCGACCTCCTCGTACAACAGCGCTGGCTTGCCGTGCGTCACAAAGCGGTCGGGTAGTCCCACGCGGAGGATCCGCGGCGTCGTTCCAGCATCGTTGAGGGTCTCCCACACCGCCGAGCCGAACCCGCCGGCCAGCACGCCCTCCTCGACTGTCACCAGCAGGTCGTGCTCGGCGGCAAGTTGAGCCATCAGGCCTGCATCTATCGGCTTTGCGAACCGAGCATCGGCAACGGTGACCGCGACGTCCTGGCCTCTGAGCAGCTCGGCAGCCTCCAGTGCCTTGGCAACGCCGCTGCCGTAGCCGATCAGGGCGACGCGCTTGCTGGCGCCAGCGGACGTGGGCTCAGCGTCGGCCTCGCACAGGATCTCGCCCGTGCCGATCTCGATCGCCGTAGCCTCACTCGGCAGCTCGACGCCCATTCCCTCGCCCCGCGGGTAGCGCAGCGCGATCGGCCCGTCGTCGTACTGGAGCGCTGTGCGCAACATGTTCACCAGCATCGCCTCATCACGCGGCGCCATCAGCACGATGTTCGGCAGGCACCGCAAGTAGGCGATATCGAAGGCGCCATGGTGTGTGGGACCGTCGTCGCCCACCAGTCCAGCGCGGTCCATCGCAAACACCACGTTCAGTTTCTGCAGGCAAACGTCATGCACGATCTGGTCGTAGGCACGCTGCAGGAAGGTGGAGTAGATCGCTGCCACCGGCTTGACGCCCTCGAGCGCAAGCCCAGAGGCGAATAGGATCGCCTGCTGCTCGGCGATCCCCACGTCGAAGTAGCGCTCCGGCATCGCCTTCTGCAGGATGCTCAGGCCGGTCCCTGAGTTCATTGCAGCAGTGATCCCAACTACGCGCTCGTCACGTTCACATTCGCGCAGCAATGCCTCGCCAAAGACCTGTGTGTACTGCGGTGGGGCCGCTTGCGCTGAGCCGGGGCCGGAGTCGCTCGCAGGCGCGGGACGCGTCGGAGAGCCGTTGAGGATCGACTTGGGCTTGGCAGCGTGCCACTTCTCCATGCCCTCCAGGCCGCCGTCCTCCGCGGGAGCGAAGCCCTTGCCCTTGACCGTCGCGATGTGCACCACAACCGGCCGCTGTGCGGCCAGCGCCTCACGCAGCGCCTCGCGCAGCGCGCGCACGTCGTGCCCGTCAACTACACCCATGTAGGCCCAGTCAAGCTCCTCCCACCACAATCCCGGTGCCCAGAAAGCCTTGATTGACTCCTTCAGGTGGGGCCCCAGCCGCTCGAACGCTGCGCCGATCCCAATCGGCAACCTCGTCAGACCGCCCTCAACTCCAGCGCGCGCGTGCCACAGCTTGGGGTTCAGCCGCACGCGGTTGAAATACCTCGATAGCGCACCCACGTTGGGAGCGATCGACATGCCGTTGTCATTGAGCACCACCACGATCGGCGTCCCCAGCCCACCGGCCTGACCGATTGCCTCAAAGGCGACGCCACCGGTCATCGCACCATCGCCGATCACAGCCACAACCTTGCCGTCAGCCTCACCGCCAAGGTGGCGCATGCCCTCCTTGATCCCCATTGCGTAACCGATCGATGTCGAGGCATGACCGGCGCCCATGATGTCGTGCGGAGACTCGGCGATCGAGCAGAACGGAGCCAGACCACCGTATTGGCGGATCGTGCTCAGCTGATCGCGCCTGCCGGTGAGAACCTTATGCGGATAGGCCTGATGGCCGACATCCCAGAGGATCTTGTCGCGTGGGGACTCCAGCACCGAGTGCAGCGCCACTGCCAGCTCGCACGTGCCCAGATTCGCGCCGAAGTGACCCCCAATCTCGCCAACGGTGTCGATGATGTGCTCGCGCACCTCTTGCGCTAGCTGTGAGAGCTCCTGCTCGGATAGCTCGCGCAGGTCCTCGGGGCCGTCGATCGTCTCCAACAGGCTCATGAGGTGCGGGTGTAGATGAAGTCGGCGATTCCCTCGAGCTCCGCGGTCGCATGCGCAAGTCCATCGTGGGAGGAGAAGCGGCTGGCGACCTCGGCTAGCGCCTCCCGCGCCATCCGATGCGAATCAGCCGCCAGCTCCCTTGCGCGCTCGATCCCGAACTCGCTCACGTATGTACGCTTTCCGTGACGCTCATCGCTACCTCGTGGCTTTCCCAGTGCATCGTCGGTGCCGGTCACATCAAGTATGTCGTCCACGATCTGGAACAGCACACCCAGCTCCGCAGCGAATCGGCGGAAGGGCGCGGTCTCAGCTGCGTCCTCGATCCCTCTCAACAGTAGTACGCACAGCACCGACGCGCCAATCAAACGGCCAGTCTTCAGCTCATGCAGCCGCCGCAGCGCCGTTGGGCCGGAGGGGGTCTGCGGGCTGACATCCGCGTACTGGCCGCCGACCATCCCGTTGACGCCGGTTGCCGCAGCCAACTCCGCCGCCGCCGCCAGCACCTTTCGGGGCTCGGAGCGATGGCTCCCCAGCAGGTGGCGAAACGCCTCCGCGTAGAGGCCATCACCGGCGAGGATCGCAACGTCCTCGCCGAACTTCACATGACAGGTCGGCGCGCCGCGACGGAGCTCATCATCATCCATCGCCGGCAGGTCGTCGTGGATCAGCGAGTAGGTGTGGATCAACTCGATCGCGCCCGCCAATGGCAGTACCTCTTCCTGCTCCAGGCCGATCGCGCGCGCGGTGGCCAGCGCGAGCACAGGACGAATGCGCTTGCCGCCCGCCATCAGCGAATAGCGCATCGCCTCGTCCAGCCCCTGCGTGACCGGCTCCGCAGCGAAGCTGATGGTTCCCAGGTAACGCTCCACCTCCTCGCGCAGGTGATCCGGATAGCTGGCGTTCAAAACCTCAGCGGACGGAGGAGCGGATGGGTGGAATGGCTGCGTGGGCACCTATAGAAGAGTGTCCTGCCCAGGCGCTGGAGCGGACACCTCGGCGCGCGTCAGCTGCTCCAGCTCCGTGGCCGCCTGAGTTGCAAGCGAAGCGCAGTCCTCAACCATCGTGGCCGCTGCATCCGGCGAGAGCTCGCCCGAGCGCAGCTGCTCGGCTGCCCGCTCCAGGCGTGTGATCAACTCATCAAGGCGCTCAACGCTGCTCATCGGATCCCCGCATTCTCTCCTACCTCGCGCAACACTGCCGCCAGCACCCCATTAACGAAACCGGGCGCGTCCGAGCCGCAGAAGGTCTTGGCGCTCTCGACCGCCTCCTCGATCGCGCCCGCCGGCGGTATCGGCTGCTCGCCCGGGGCAGCATCGGGGTGCAGGATCTCAATGAGCGCCACGCGCATGATGCTGCGCTCCAGCGGCTGGATCCGCTGCACAGACCACCCGTGCGCGTGGCGATCAATCACCTCGTCGAGCTCCTCCGCGCGATCGGCCGCGGCGTGCGCCAGCGCGCGCGAGAACAGCGACGCGTTCGGCCCCAGCGTCTCCACCAATGGCTGGCCGGTCAGGTCGTGCTGGTAGAGCGCCACCACTGCCGCCCGGCGCTGGTCGGAGCGGCGCATTCAGGCCCGCGCAACATATTCGCCCGAGCGCGTGTCCACGCGGATGCGCTGCCCCGGCTCGACGAACAGCGGCACCTGGATGACCGCGCCAGTCTCGAGCGTCGCCGGCTTGGTGCCACCACCCGACACCGAGTCGCCGCGCAGGCCAGGATCAGTCTCAGTGACCGCCAGATCGACCGCGCTGGGGAGTTGCAGATCGCCCGGCTGCTCGTCGATGAACAGCACGTCCACCTCGCTGCTCGGGGTGATCCAGCGCAGCGCATCCTGCACTGTGGGCTCGGGGACCGCGATCTGCTCGAAGGACTCCGTGTCCATGAAGTGCGCATCGGTGCCGTCCGCATACAGGAACTGCATCGTGCGGGACTCCGTGTGCACTGACCGGAACTTCTCACCAGCCCTGAAGGTCCGGTCGATCACGTTGCCGTCGGCGGCCCTGCGCAGCTTCGTCCGCACGAACGCGCCGCCCTTGCCGGGCTTGACGTGCTGGAACTCGAGGATCTTGAAGACGGTGCCCTCCACCTCGATGTGGTTACCGTTTTTGAATTGATTTGTGCCTAGCACGTATTCAGCTTACCCTTGTTTAGCGTGACCACTACAGCCAAGAAGCCTAGCCGCATGGATCAGTATGTGCGGGTCAGCCGCGTTGCGGGCCGCTCGGGCGAGAGTTTCATCTCACCCGACCTGCAACGCGAGCAGGGAGCTGCGTGGGCGTCGTCGCGTAGCGTCGAGGTCGCGGTCGTCCACGAAGACCTCGACCAGTCTGGCGGCAAGATCGAGCGGCCCGGCCTGGATGCGCTCATGGCACGCATCAGAGCAGGCGAAACGGATGGCGTGATCGTCTCGAAACTCGATCGCCTGAGCCGCCTGGGCGTGGCCGACGCGCTGCGCTTGGTCGAACAGATCACGGAGGCCGGTGGCTCGATCGCGGCGCTCGACCTCGGCCTCGATCCGACGACTCCATTCGGCGAGTTCGGCATGACAATCATGCTGGCCCTGGCGCGCATGGAACGGCGACGCATGAGCGAGGCGTGGGAGCACGCCAAGACTCGGGCGCTCGATCGTGGCGCTCGGATGGGAGCAACGCCGTTCGGCTACGCGCGCGACGACGACGGATTGCTCGTCCCGCATCCGAAGTGGGCACGCGTCGTGACACGAGCGTTCAAGCTCGCCGCCGACCAGGGCGTCGACGCGGCGCTCGCGTACCTGCGCAAGCAGGTACCGGCGTACCCCTCGGGTGGTCAGCCGGGTGTTCGTCGCAAGCGCAGCGCCGATCATCGAACCTGGAGCGCCTTCACCGTGCGGCGGCTGTTGCGCAACCGCAGCTACCTGGGCGAGACGCGCTATGGCGATCGTCTTGTGCGGGACTCACACGCGGCCCTCGTAGATCGCGTGACGTTCGAGCGGGCGCACCCCGGCGATGAGAAGCCGCAGCGCCGCCCCGCTGCCGTGTTCCCGTTGAGCGGGTTCGCCACCTGCGCCAACTGCGGCGAGTTCTTGATCGGCGCACGAGCAGGCGGAAACGGAGGGCGCGGTCTGCGCACGTATCGCTGCCGCGCGTCGCTGGCGAGCTGGAAGGGCGAGCGCTGCGACTCGCCTACGAACGTCATGGCCGACCGCCTGGAGAGCTACGTCGTGGAACAGCTAAAGCAGGCATACGAACAGACGGGCACGTCCGGGCTCGCAGCCAGCGTCGCGGACACGGGGAGCACCTTCGAGGACGTTCAGGGCGAGCTGGAGGCAGCGGAGCGCGAGCTGGAGCGGTTCGCCGCCGACCCGACTGCAGCGGAGCTGCTTGGACAGGCCGCATGGACAGCGGCTCTACGCACGCGAACCGAACGCGCCGAAGCTGCGCGGGTCGAGTACCGCGAGCACGTTGACACGATGCGCGCGTCCGAGATCGTCATACCGCCGATCGAGCTGCTTGACAGCCTCGCGCCTGACGAGCTGAGGACCGTGCTACGCAGCGTCTTTCAGACCGTCCGTGTTAGCCGCGGTCGTGCGCGCGGCCGTGGCCCGATGGCTGAGCGTGTCGAGCTGGTCTTTCATGGCGAACCGTCGTCCGGGGTAGCGCCGCTCGAGCACGCCACATAGCGCCCGCTCCAATCGTTCGCGGGCCTCTTGGGGCATGGGCCGGCCGTTGGCCGCGTCGGCAAGCGGCAGCGAGCGTCCAGCCGCGGGGTTGGGTGGGTGTGCGGGCGTGAGGGTCCTCACACCCGTTAATGACCCTGAGCGCGGCAAAGCGGCCAACGAGTTGCAGGAGCGCCCGGAGGGACGGCCGCGCGCGTGTACAAAGAGGCGAAGCCGACGCCTCCGGTGCACGTAGCGGCGGCCACCCGGCCGCAACCGCTCCCGACGCCGGCGTCGCCCCTATGCCCCTGCGCACCCTCCGCAGGCGATACGGGCGTGCCCCTCGGTGCCCGCTCGACCCTTGACGGGCGTTAGTGCCACTCGTCCGGGGCTGCGCCCGGTTGCCACTCCTTGGCGACACCGCCGCCCACTTCCTTGAGCCGTCGTCCGAACTCGATGAGGCTGAACTGGAAGTCCAGCTCTTGGCGCGGGTCGGTGGCGCCGTCGTCGAGCATTTGACGCCAGTGGGCGAAGGCGCACAGTAGCTCGACCGTCGAGTCGTCCTCCCACCAACCGAGTTTGAGCCCTTTCAGGTGCTCGGGATAGCGTCCGTACAGGGCAATGATCGCGCCCCACGTCAACTGCCGCCATTCCCGATCCCCGCCATAGGGCTCCAGCCAGGGTGCCCGCGCGACCGACAGCTCGTCAAGCGGAGTGGTCCCGTTCGCGCGGGCCACGGCGGTGATCTTCGTGAGCGCGTCGCGGACCATCTGGCCAGCGACACGCGCCACAGGCTCCCCGGATGCTGCCGCCATCTCGTCCAAGCGGGCGGCGATTTCCTCGGGAAGCGTGATCTTGATTCGACTGCTCATTGTGGAACCTCCGGTATCGATGTCGAGGGCCGTTCTGGCCCCCCTCTACCGGTTAATGACCCTCAGCCGGCGAAAGCGGCCAACGAATTGAGGTCCCACCTTGGGGTCCGCACGGAAGGTGCATCTAGTCTGTTCAGAAGCAAAGCGGGACCGCGTGGGTTCGAGGGTGCTGGGCGCTTGTGGGACTCGGCGGAGCGGTATCGTTGGTGGGGATGAGCACACAGCGCGAGTTCGATGTGGTGATAGTGGCCGAGCCGGAAGGCGGCTACAGCGTGTTCGTGCCAGAGCTGCCGAGTGTCGCCACGCAGGGAGAGACGATCGAGGAAGCCCGCGCGAACGCCCAAGAGGCGATCGAGGGATACCTCGAAGTCATGCACGACGACGGTCTCCCCATCCCCACGGTTCATCGCGACCGTGTAGCGGTTCAGGCCGCGTGAGCCAGACGCCTGCCGTCTCAGGCAAGCAACTCGTCAAGATCCTCGAAGGGCAAGGCTGGTATGTCAAGCGCGTCCGTGGCAGCCACCACGTCATGCGCCACCCCACCGTGCCGGATGCAATCCCGGTGCCGGTCCACGGCAATCAGCCGATCAAGAGGGGCACGCTTGGCAGCATCCTGCGCACGGCCGGGATCAGCCGCGAGGAGTTCAACCGGCTGGTTTGACGATGCCCGGACCCCGCTAGCTCGCCTGACCTTCCTCGTCGTCGGGGATCAACGCGGACAGTCCAACGCCCAGGCCATCGGACAATGCGACTAGGACATCGAATCTCGGGTCAGTCAGGCCGGCCTCTAGCTTGGCTACTCGCGTCGGGCTGATGTTGCTTCTGCCGGCCAGATCAACGACGGTAAGCCGCTGTTGCTCACGCACCCGTCGTAGCTGTTCGCCGAGCCGGATCAGCTCTGTTCGGTTTTCCATGCCTTCCTCCTGTTGGTAGTTGTGCTCGGGGCGCGAGGCAGTAGCCGACGCCCCATATCGAGGACACCCATCCGGCCGCGCCGGCCTCGGCGAGCTTGCGGCGCAACCGCGAGGCGTGGGACTCCACCGTCCGCGTCGCGTCCTGCGACGGGTAGCCCCACACCTGACGCAGCAGCTCGGCCTTGGCGACCACGCGCGCCGGTTCACGCGCCAGGTAGAGCAACAGCGCGTACTCGCGTCTACGCAGCTCCACGAGCGTCGATCCATAGATCACCGTCCGCGTCGCCGTGTGGATCGCCAGCGCCCCGCAACGGACCACCGGCGGCATCTCGCCAGTCGGCCGGCGCAGAAGCGCCCGCACTCGCGCAAGCAGCTCCGCATACACGAACGGCGCGCGGATCACGTCATCCGCGCCGGCCTCGAACGCTCTCAGCGTGTCCGTGGCGTCGCTGCTGGTGCTGACCCACAGGACACGAGCACCGGAACCCGCGAGTTCGCCCCCTCGCAGGGCACGTAGAGCGCCGAGCCCTGCGCCACGCCTCGACGCACGGCCAAAGACGATCAGATCGACCTCGCCGACCGATGCGGGATCGCTGACCAACCGTGTGTCGAAGCCGTCAAGCGCCAGCTCGTCTGCCAGCGCTTCGTTTTCGCTCTCCTGGCCGTAGATCACTACGACCGGGGGCGCAGCTCGCGGGATATCCTCCGGCTGCATTGGAGTTCACGCTCCTTTGCCACGCCCCCGGCTGTTGACGCAGCGCGGGGGCACTTTGGTTATTGCGCCCCAGATCATAACGCTTACGCGCATGGGCGTAAGCGCCTGGACTCAAGCGGTTATGCCTGCAAGGCTCGACCTATGCCTCCCCCACTCCCACCGGACCCCGCGCTCGGCCTGGCGATCAAGGAGCTGCGCGAGGCCCGCGACCTGACTCAGGAAGAACTTGCCAGCCGTGCCGGGATGACGTTCGGGACCGTCAGCCGCCTGGAGTCAGCCAAGAGTGCGCCAGCGTGGGCGACGGTCATGCAGCTCATCGACGCGCTGGACGTCTCGTTGCCAGAACTGGCGCAGGCCGTCGAGAGAAATCGTCGAAGGCGATGACGCAAGCACGTCAACCGCGCTTCGCCTTCGCCCGGGTGACCTCGGCGTCGAGTCGAGCGAATTCATTGCTGTAGAGCACTCGCGCCGTCTCGAACAGTCGCGCTGTGCGGGGATCTCGATTGATCCTCTTTCGCGAGATCAGACCTTCACGCTCGAGGGCATTGAAGCCATCCTCGAGCAGGCTCTTTGAAAATGGCAACAGGACGCGATCGGTCGGATTCCAGCTCGCGTTGTTGAACCAGGCGAGCTGGCGCCACCACTTCTTAGTTCCATCGCTGGAGACGGAACGCCCGGCGCCTCGTTCCTGGTGATATTCGGCGTAGAGCGCCGCCAAGTAGGCGGCGACTTGTGCCGCCTTCCACTCTGCAAGCTTCCCTGACGCGATCACGCTGCCGCGCACGGACAGATAGCGATCGTCTCCAAGACCACCGGCAGCACCGGGATCGTCGAATGGCTGTTCGCTCCCATCGTCCCGAAGGACGATGATGCTGGGTCGCTTTCCGTCTCGCTCCTCGACATGCACTAGCTTCTCAGCCGCCAACTTCTTTATCTGGTCACCGACCCACTTGCGCTTCAGGTGCCGCGTCTGGCGGTCTTGGCGCTCCAGCGCCACGCGAAGCTCCGGAGGTGTCTTGGCAAGGTCATGTAGATGCTCGTAGTTCCAGTCCCGAAGTACGAAACCCGGTTGACGGGCACCGGCATCTTGTGGGAGCAGTGCAATCGCACGGAGCACGAGATCGAGCTTCACCGCGCCATAGCTCTTGCGAGCGATCAGGGGCGCGTAGTGCTGAGCTACGTGAAGATGGCGGATACGGACGAGCCCCTTGCCTCGACCTGGACCGAACTCTATGGAGCCAACGGGTGGCGGCTGCTTCGCCCTGAGTCGCGTTCGAGGCCCTGGCTTGCCTTTCTGGACCCTTGATGACGTAGGATTACGGGGCATTTCGTGCTCTTGACCAATCTCCTGCGTACCAGCACACGGGCATAAGTAGCACTAGGTTGCGGGCGTGCCTGACACCGATCTGCGGGCAGGTAGTAAATGCACATGATAGGTGATACACGTGGAAGTGGAATAACTACTTGCCATGCCCGTGTCCTGGTACGCAGGTTCTTTCGGACGCACACAAGCGCGGTAGCTTGGATGAAGACCTGTTTGAAGACCCTGACCGGCAGAGCGAGCGAACTCCCGTTGTAGGTGGAGGTGCTAAGAACGCCGAGCCGACTCGACACCCCCGGGCTTGTAGCCGGGCGTGGAGGCAACGTAGGGGTCGGGCCGGAGGCAGCAGCCTCCGGCCCTCCGGGTCACAAAGGCTCTCTGACCCCACTGTGCATATCTGAGTTCCCGGAACGATCAAGCACTCGTGAGCCTGTGAGCTGCCTAGCTCACGCTACTAGGCGTCCGCTCATGTGCTTAGCCTTAGTTTGATGGAGACCGATGATCTTCTAAAGCGTGCTTGGATGGCCGTCGAGAAGGCGGGGATCCCCGATCATCTCCAGGCGATC
>Ga0302326_10005705_pt1 | contig 28279 bp, 25 predicted proteins | sample Palsa_T0_3_FD_202264 | JGI IMG/M metagenome (GOLD analysis project Ga0302326, IMG submission 202264) | Peat permafrost microbial communities from Stordalen Mire near Abisko, Sweden - Palsa_T0_3 | ecosystem: Environmental > Terrestrial > Soil > Palsa > Peat permafrost | place: Sweden: Abisko... | reverse complement strand
TGGAAATATCGAACTGCTGGCCGGAGACTTTTAGGGCATGGGTGGCATCATCCCCGACGTCCTTCCCTTGGTGGGGACCTCTACTCGCTCCCTTTTTGGCACTGGCCGTAATAACCCTGCCCGCCCTTTACGGGTTCGGCTTACTAGATTTACAAAATCTTTGGTTGGGCATGGGGGCTATAGTTGCCAGCGAAATATTATTCGCAGGGATCTTTCTCAGGCGAGTGCGATCGGTTTTAGAATCGACGGACCTTCTTTCGATCGAACTTCCCATCGTTTCTGAAATACTCCGGATCGTAGACCGCGAACATTTCTCCTCCGCAAAGCTCGTTGCCCTTGCCGGTCGCATGAGGGAGGGCGGATCTCACGTGGGCCATTTGCAACGCCTCATCAGCCTTCAAAAAGAGCGCGACAACCCATATTTCACTTTGCTTTCTTATTTCCTGCTATGGGGTACCCAGTTCGCAATGGCCATTGATCAGTGGCGTCGCCTCCATGGCGTGCAAATGCTTGAATGGCTTGCGGCCCTGGGAGAACTAGAAGCGCTGACTTCGCTTTCCGCATACGCCTATGAGCATCCTCTCGATACTTTTCCCGAGCTTTTAGATCAAGGTCCGGTGATGAATGCCGAAGGGCTTGGGCATCCCCTTCTTAAGGAAAGTACAAGCGTGCGCAACGATTTCCAGCTTGGGGAAGACGTAAAGTTTTTCATTGTCAGCGGGTCCAATATGTCCGGGAAGAGTACCTTCTTACGTGCAGTCGGGCTCAATGCCGTGCTCGCGTGGATGGGTGGGCCTGTGCGCTGCACGAAGTTCAGCGTTTCACCCCTAGGGGTTATGGCTGCAGTGCGTGTGCAAGATTCCGTGGTCGATGGCCGGTCGCATTTTCTGACGGAGATGCAGCGACTGCGACGCATGATTGATGTGGCAAATGAAGGTCCACTACTCTACCTGGCCGACGAAATCATGAGCTGTACGAATTCCAAGGACCGCAGAATCGCCACGGCATGGGTTGTGCGGGCATTGGTGCTGAGGGGCGCCGTGGGCGTCATTACAACGCACGACCTGGCCCTAACCGAGATCGCTTCCGGGTTGCCCGGGAGTAATGTGCATTTTGAAGATACAGGCGAGTCCGGAAATCTGACATTTGATTACAAGCTCCGACCTGGATTGCTGACTCATTCCAACGCCCTAAACATTGCCCATATGCTGGGGATTGACGCCGCGGCTCTCGACAGGTCCGCCCCACTAGACGGTCCGGCTGGTCGCCCTCAACGACGATCTGACGCATAGGCAGCGAATGGGTTCCGCATCGGCGACGGCATACACGTCTGCCGCGGCGGGATTAATGATGCACTATCGCTACGATGAGGACGACACCGATGGCTGTACCGATGAAGAGCAGGGGCAGCAGCAGCCAGGGCAGGAAGCGATTCTTCGGCTTCCAGCGGGACAGCATGTGCAGGGCAAAAAGCAGGGGCACCCCGCCGACAAGCGCCAACTGCCAGGAGACGGCGATGCCTTGGAGTCCGTCCCGGAAATCGCCAGAACTAAGCACGCGCCAGCCTAATATTTGCAGAAGCTGGATGAAGCCAGGGGAGCCGTGGATGTACCACACCGGGGGCAGCACCAGCAGCGCAATCAAGGCGGCTTTTATTGCCGGATGCCAGCGCGCCAGGGCCAGGAAATCCAGGACGTCCCGGTAGAAGCCGCGGGGAGCCGAGGGCAGCGCCAGACAGGCGCGCAGTACTATCACCAGAACGAATAGGATGATCAGGCAGGCAATTTCAGCGGCGAACAACAAGAGACCTAACTGGCCATTCAGAAACTGCGGGATTTGCACAAGCAAAAGAAGGGCAACGCAACCCGCTGCGGGAATCCCAAACAGGGCCAGCAACAGGACCCAGGGCGAGGCCCTATCGAGCAAAGACTCTTCCGCCTGCCCTCTTGTCGCTTCAAAGTCCATTGGAGTACTCCGACTTAATTCTTACGTTAACGCAATCCGTCTGGGGGACAAATTGCATGCGGGAGACGATGTTTCCAAAGCCATACTCCACGCGGGGTTTTGCATTCGTGGAAACCTGCGAACCGACAGACCCCGGCCACGCATTTAGACCCAAAAATGTAGCAGGATGGCAGGTAACCCTTGCTACTTCGTTGGCGCATTTGAGGGAAGGAAGCGCCTTGCGGCATGGAGGAGATCCTCAGGCAAGGCGAGGCCGGAGGGCTTATGACCGCCCAGATCGGACGGGACCTGAGCGGCGCCCTTGCCTAAAACTCCGATCCAAGGTTTGGCCTTATCGCCTGCCATGGCGGCCTCTAAACCGTACCAGGCACCGGGCAGGGTTTCACAGCCCAGGGTCGTAGGGTAGGGTTTCTCCCTGGGTTTGTAACAAAAACTCGGCTTGGCAAAGTCGTAGAACAGCCAGCCGGCTGCCTTTGGGAAAACCGGCTGGATGGCCAGGAGGCGAACGCTGCCGTCACGGGAAACCTCCAGGTTGCAGTTCTGCAGTTGCGGTGTCCTTCCGGCAGCCAGGAGGGCTCTCTTCAATACGATGCTGAAGCGGCCGTTCCGGAACGATATGCCGGGCAGGAGGCCCGGCGCATTGACTTTGGAGGCATTCCACCATTCCACATAGGCGTCCAGCATCCTCCAAACGTCACCGTAAGCCTTGAAGTAGTCGTCCTGCACGGCGCGCCGCAATCCGTCTTCATCGACCACAATTTCGCTGCGTTCGCCTACGGCGCAGCATTCCATAAATAGTTTGGCGAGGCTGAGGGCCTCTTGATCCGTCGAGATGGAGAGCGCCAGCCGAGAAGTCAAGCGATTGAACTCCTGCCCCGGTCCGCTCAACGGGAGCGAGGGATCGAAGCCACTGAGCCTGAAGACATCTCCGGTGGAACGAGCCACAGCGACAATCCAGACCGGGTCATAGTCGAAAGCGGGCCCCGGGGGAGACTGCATCTGATAGAAATCGATATCCCCGCCGGGTTGTTTCCCGGCCGCCGAGAGCAGCTCCTGCAGATCCTCTCTGCGCGATGTCTGCAATGGTTCGAGGAGGAATCCGAGAGCCGCGGTCTGCACGGTTGGTTCGACTGCGCCGGCCTTCCTGACGCTGCCATGGTAGGCCTGCGGAGTCTGGGCGCGCGACGAAGGAAGGGAAATCGACAGAAACACCAGCAGAAGGCCAAGCGGCCGAAAGTTCGGGAAAGTCTGCGCCATTTCGCACCATCGCTTGCGGGAATTCACGGGGCAGATGATTTGTATCCGCCTGTAGTTTCGGCCCGGTTAATGGCAGGTTAAGTTTGGATGGATTCGGGTTCCGCAGCACGAGGGTTTTACTCGCCTGCAAATATTCCCGCCGATGACAAATGGCGATAGCAAGGTCTCGGCGGCCAGCTTCCGATAAACGGGTATCGGAAAACGAGCACTGTGCGAAATTGGACTGTATTGCTTTGGCTCGCGTGCCATGGTGTCATCCAGTGAAGAAGAAAGCCAAGAAGGAGTCGGGGGCGGCGCTGCGCGCTAGCGTGAAGAAAGAGATGGCCAAGCCGCGCATGTCCAAGTCCGCGCGCGAGCAGGAAAACCATCTGGCCACCGCGCGGACCGCCGCGGGCAAGGGGTAAGAGAGCGAGCTTGCGGACGCATATTGCTCCGGCGACGGGGCCGCAGCGGAGGGCCCTGTTGGGAGCATTCGCGAGACAACCGGAAGAAACCTCTATTGGCCGCACGAGGCTTGGAAATGCAAGACGAAGAATGGATCAAGACACTTGCCGACGGTAGAAGCGTGAAGTTCATCTACCAGGAATTGCCCAAAGACGGGGCATTTATGACAGCTCAGCTTGCGGGGAACCAGGTGGTTTATTCGATCCTGCTGAGCAAAGCAGGAAACCCGCTCAGCCGTGAAGCCGTGGAAGGCCATTTCGCGGGCGAGCTTGCAAAAAAGTAAGCGCCCCCGCACTCGAACTTTATGGATACGGGGGCAGCCGGGCGGCTTTCGTGGAGATGGGGGAGTTTCCGTTTTACGCTCGAAACTCGATGCGGGCTTTAGTGCGCGTCCTGGTCCGGGAGCGGGACTGGACTTTGAGCTGAGAGCGGAGCCAGGGTCGCGGCCGGGTCGCCTGCCTGCGGCGTTGGAAGCGGGGCGTCCGGCGGTAAATTTCGGGCGCGCACGGTGCCGATCACCAGAACGAGGTTGCTCAGCAAGACCACGGCAAAGGCCAGGGAGGGCAGAAATTCAAAAGTTGGGCCGCGCGCATCGAGTACCTGGATGCCCAGGACGGCGGTGATCAGGCCGCGAGGAACAAACCAGAGCATCAACTCACGCTCCAGGGAGGAAAAAGAGCGCCAGGCGAGGCGCCCGGTTTCCACAACCACCGCGCGAGCCAGCAAAATAGCCGCGAAACATAGAGACGCGAGCAGGATGTTTTTGCGCAGGGCGGAGAACTCCACCAGAGTGCCCAGCAGCACGAAAAAAAACGTGCGCAACAGAAAAGCCAACTCTCCGTGAAAAGTCAGCATCTGGTCATGGGCATGATCGGCCAAGCCACCGTGCGGCGACTGAACGGGCGTTTCGTTGAACCAGTCCGACCCGGCGGTTTCGTCCATATGAAGACGTTTGCGAACCACGGGAAAATTGGCGAGCGTGAGGCCGAAGACCAAAACCGAGACGAGGTCATTGCCCTTGAGAAAATGCACCCCGGCATAGACCAGGAGCACGGCGGCGAAGGTCAGCACATGCCAGAAGCGCTCCTCGGATAGAACCGGGAGCAGGTAAGACCAGAGCATTCCGGCGAGGATGCCCGAGGCCACGGCCAGGATAATGCTGGAGGCCAAGGTCCAGGCGAGGGTTTTGGGAGCGGCGCTGCCGCCGGAGGCGATATCCAGCAGAGTGGTGACGGCCAGGACGGAAAGGGCGTCGCCGAAGGAGGCCTCGACGAGCAAGGTGACCTTGACCTCGCGGCGCAGATTTACCTGTTGCAGCACCGGGAGAAGAATGGAGCTGCTGATGCAGCCAAGGACGGCGCCGACCAACAGCGCGTTGACCCAGGGCCAATGCAGCGCGAGACGGCAAACTTCGGCGACGGCTCCCATGGAAAGGGTGAAGCTGAAAAGGGAGAGGAAAAAGCCCGACCCGAAATGCCTGAGGATTTCGCGAAGCTTCAGATCGAGACCGCCTTCAAACAGGATGAGGATCAGCGCGAGAGAGCCGAAGCCGCTGGTGGCGCCGCGAAAAATGTCGGGGTTGACCCAATGCAGGACCGGACCGATGAGAACGCCGGTGGCCATCAGGATGATCACGTCGGGCACGCGCGTAAAGCGCACCAGACGATTGGCGAGGAAAGCCAGGACCAGAAGGCCACCCAAAAGAGCAAAGAAAAGAGTGATGTCCATGAGGGTGTCCGGCGCAACCGGGGAGAAAAATTGATGATCGGGGAATTTCGCGGATGATGCAACGGAAATCGGAATCAGGGTCGCTCCCCTTCGGGAAGCCGGCTTGGGGGGACAATTCCACGTATACAGGAATTCCCACGTTGATAAGCATTGGCGGTAGGTTAAATTATAGATGATGAACCGGACTTGCACTCGCGCATTGGCCGGCGTGGTTCTGCTGGCGGCAATGGCTTATGGCCAGGCAGCTCGCGCGCAGGCATTGCCGCCCGGTCCGTCGGAGACGCCGCGCGTGGCCGTGCAGCTAGAGCCCACGGTGAACTCGACGATTAAGTGCGTGCAGCCGCCGCCGCTGTTCGAGTTGCGGGATTACAACGGACCGCTGAAGAAAACCGTGGGGGTGTTCGCCGGGCAATTGGACCTCAGAGCAGTGCGCGTGCCGAACTACCGGCCGGGCCAGGTGTTGTGCTCCCTTAAGTTGAAGGACAAGTTCTTCCTGTCTGTCCGCGACACGTTCTCCCCGGGAACGTTTGTGGCCGCCGGTTTCATCTCAGGATTCGGCCAGGCGATCAATCAGGATGCGAGCTTCGGGCAAGGATGGGCAGGCTACGGGAAGCGCTTTGGCACGGATTTCCTGGATCAGGCCTCGTTCAAGTTCTTCAACGACTTTGCGTACCCGTCGATCTTCAGGGAGGACCCGCGCTACTACCGCTTGATCGATGGCAGCCGCAAGCAGCGCCTTTTGCATGCCATCAACCATGCGTTCGTGGCTCGCAGCGACAATAACCGACCGATGTTCAATTTTTCGGAATGGGTGGGGACGGCGACCGTGCTCTCGCTGAGCAATCTCTACCACCCGGGGAATCAACGCGGATTCGGTCCGACAGCAGAGATGCTGAGCTACAACATCCTCGAGGACATGGGGTTCGATATCGTGCGCGAATTCTGGCCGGACATCGCGCACAAATTTCGACTGCCCCTCAGCCCGGAGCCCGCGGCAGCCGGCTCCGAGTCGAATCCCAACTAATAAAGCAGCGCCAAGCTTGCCAGATGGCTGAAAACCACCAGGCGCAGTGGAAAAGCACCATTAGAAGGCGATCCGCGCGGGTCACGATCCAGAGCTACTCCTGTTATACCATTGACAATAGGCAACTTGTACGATGATCGAAGGAGTGATTGGTTTGGCAAGGCCCTTGCACTAATCACGGTGTAGTTTGAAAAAATTGGATTCGGAAGGGGCCTAAAAAATGAGATATCTAAAACAATTTCTTACTTTGGCTGGGTTGGCAGCAATCTGCATGTTCGCGGTGCCTAGCGCACACGCGCAAAGACTCGCGGTCGGCGTGGGGATCGGCCCAGTCGGGGTGGGAGTCGGAGTCGGCCCCGGCTATGTGGGACCACCGGCATGCTCGTATGGGTACTATGATTATTACCCGTACACTTGCGCGCCGTACGGCTACTACGGTCCCGAATGGTTCTCCGGCGGCGTGTTTATCGGCGCCGGCCCATGGTTCCACGGAAACTATGGAGGCCGGGGCTTTTATGGGCGCCCTGGATTCTACGGGCGTGGCGGGGTCGGGTTCAGGGGCGGGTTCGCGGGTCGCGGAGCGGTTGGGCCTGGATTCCGCGGAGGCCCGGCAGTACGCGGGTCGGTTGGCGGCGGTAGCTTCCGTGGCGGGGCTCCAGCGGGACGAGGGGCAGTGGGCGGTGGGTTCCGCGGCGGAAGCAGCTTCCGTGGCGGCAGCAGCTTCCACGGCGGCGGCGGGTCTCGCGGAGGCGGCGGGCACGGCGGCGGGCGCAGGTAAGCTCTGCGCGTGAGCGCATAGCTTGGAGCGGCCGGCAGCGAAAGCTGCCGGCCGTTTGCTTTTTACGCTGGGGTTGTGGCGAAAACTTCCGTGAGAATTGATTACTCGGAACACAGAGCTTCGATGGGGCTGCGGCAGGCGCGCTTAGTTCACGACAGTGTATGGCTCGGTCAGGGTGAACGGGGCAATCTCGATATCGAACTGCTCTTTGCGTTGATTGATCATCTGATAGGTTCCGTGCATGGAACCGAAAGGCGTGGTCAGGGGACAGCCGGAGGTGTACTCAAAACTTTGACCAGGAGTGAGGACCGGTTGATTGCCAACGACGCCCGGCCCGCGGACCTCCTCGACTTGCCCCATGGCATCGGTGATCACCCAATGGCGGCTGATGAGCTGCACGGTGTCGGGACCCTCGTTGGTGATCTGAACGGTGTAGAGAAAAAACCACCGGCTTTGCGGCGGGCTGGAGCGGGTGGCGTCATACTGGACGTCGACACGAACGCGAATATTTCTGGTGGTGGCTTCGGAAGAGGACATGCGATTGACCGCCTTATGCAAGGTCATAGGAGCTGACATCATAACGCAGGATACCGGCGCGACGGCATGGCGATTGCTTAGAGTCGCTTTCGCGAAGGTTCTGCTTCCGATGCTTGTAGGGTGATCACCGTATGAAAAAAAATGCACAATCCGCAAGGCGCGGAAATTTTTCCCGGCCCCAGCATTTTTTGCCGAGCAAGAAATACCGACCCCACGCATTTTCATGCGGTTAACTTTGGCCAGCAGCGTGCGATAGATAACCGCGAAGGGGGAAGACGAACCGAGGATCCCTTTAGGGGATTGAGGGCTGGGCCGGTTCGATCTTCCCCCCGACTTTTTTAGAACGCCTCCGCAGCAAGCAATTCCTCTCATCGACTTCTCTCATCAGCGTTTAGGGTCTTCTAAAATCCACGGCAGGCAGAGGTTAAAAGCGCGGGGAGTCGTTCGCAGAAGCGCTTCCCGGCATGGCTTCTGAGCTTTTTTCGTGTAAGATATTTTGCCTTTCCACTGGGGCGTGGTCCAACAGGTAGGACACCTCACTGTTAATGAGGATGGTGCAGGTTCGAATCCTGCCGCCCCAGCCAACTTCTGTCCGCCGCAGGAATTTCCGGCGTCAGGGTTTCTCGACGGGTTCCTCCACGGGGAAACCCGCTTCCGTCCAGGCGCGCCATCCGCCATCCATGGAAATTACGTTGGAGTAGCCCATCTTCTGCAGGTTGTCGGCAGCCAGGGCCGAGCGGAAGCCGCCACCGCAATAGAGCACCAGAGGAGCGCTTTTGTCGGGAACCGCCTTCTCGATGTCGCGCTCGATAATTCCCTTCCCGAGATGAACGGCGCCGGGCAAATGGCCGCGGGCCCATTCGGACTCTTCACGAACATCGACGAGAGTGAACTTTTCATTGGCGTCCAGTTTCTGCTTGACGTCGCGGAAACCGGTTTCCTTGATGCGGGATTTGGCATCTTCCACGAGTTTCAAAAAAGCGGGGGCGTGCTGCATTCGTTCGACCTCCAACCAGCAAAGAGAATTTTCTTTCAAAGGCTATCATGGCGCGATTACGCGTGGGAATAGCGAGCGAGGGCGCACTAGGTCATATCGCGCCAGTTGGGGCCGGACTTCATATCCACAACGAGGGGAACGCGCAGCTTGTGCGTCTCCTCCATGGCGGCGCGAACCAGAGGGCGCAGGCGGTCGAGCTCATCGGGCGGGGCCTCGAAGAGCAGCTCATCGTGGACCTGCAGGATCATGCGCGAGCGGAAGCCGCCGGCAGATAGCTCGCGGTCGACGGCGATCATGGCCAGCTTAATGAGATCAGCGGCGGTGCCTTGCAGGGGCGTATTGAGAGCGGTGCGCTCGGCCAGGTTGCGCAGGTTCACCTGCGTCGAAGTGATTTCCGGGATGGGACGGCGCCGGCCAAAAAGGGTGCGGGTAAAGCCCGCGCGGCGCGTCTCGTCGAGGGAGCGGTCTAGGTATTTCTTGACGCCGCTGTAACGGCCGAAATAGGCGGAGATGAAACGGGCGGCTTCTCTTTGCTCGATGCCCAACTGCTGCGCCAGGCCGAAGGGAGACAGTCCGTAAATGATGCCGAAATTGATGACCTTGGCGGCGCGGCGGTGTTCGGCGGTTTGCGCCATGGGCCCGACGTTGAAAATTTCCTGCGCGGTGCGCGAATGAATGTCCTGGCCGGTGCGAAAGGCCTCGACGAGAACGGGATCCTCGGAGAAGTGCGCCAAGATGCGCAGCTCGATCTGCGAATAATCGGCGGAGAGCAAGGTCCAGCCCGGCTCGGCAACGAAGGCCGCGCGAATCTGGCGGCCGAGCTCGGTGCGGACCGGGATATTTTGGAGATTGGGATCGGAAGAGCTGAGCCTTCCGGTGGCCGTGCCGGTCTGGTTGAGGCGCGTGTGCAGGCGGCCGGTGGCAGGCTCGATCAATTTCGGCAAAGCATCCACGTAGGTGGATTTGAGCTTGGCGAGCTCGCGATATTCGAGGATTTTGCGCGGCAGTTCGTGCAGCAAGCCAAGCTCGGCCAGCACATCGGCGGCGGTGGAACGCGAGCGGGCGCGTCCGCGTTTGGCCGAAGGCGCGAGATTCATCTTGTCGAAGAGAATTTCGGCAAGCTGCTGCGGCGAATTGACGTTGAACTCGGCGCCGCCAAGGTCCCAAATCGCGCGCTCCAGGGCGCGGATCTCGCCTTCCATGGAGGCGGACATGGCGGCCAGGGCCGCGGGATCGGCGCGAATGCCGTGGCGCTCGATGGCGGCGAGAACCGGAGCGAGGGGCAGATCGATCTCCTGGTAGACGCCGCGGAGATCCTGCGATTCGACTTCGGGGCGAAGAAGCAAGACCAGACGCTGCAGCAGGTCGGCGGATTCGCCGGCGGCTCCCGAGGGAGTGACGTTCATGTGCCGCAAAACGACGCTGGGGAGATCGTGCTGGGCGGTGGTGGGGCGCAGCAGATAGGAATAGAGCATTGTGGCGTCGCGGATGCCGCGAACCGGGCCGGCAAGCAGCTCCACGAGTTTAGGGTCGTGAACGATCTTGGGGCGCCGCGCGTCGGCCAGAAATTCCTGAAGCACGGCGAGCATCTCGCCGCCGGGATCGCACCACGCCGAACGCGCCATTCCAGGAGCGGCGGAAAGCTCAAAGCCGGCGATGCGAGCGCCAACTCCCTCGGTTTCGCGCTCGCTGGGATCGAGGGTGAGCCAGACGGCCATGGGCTGATCGGGTGGCTGGGCCTGAAGAAAATCGCGCAGGGCGGCAGGGGAGTCTAGCGCGGCGTGATTGGTGACGGCGGTGGAAACGGTGGCGACGACGGGCAGATCGCGCAACAGGGACGTGAAGCCAAGTTCGGTGTAAAGATCGCGGAGCAGCGTCCAATCGGGCTCGCGGCGGGCGAGCTGGTCTAGATCGAGTTCGATGGGAGCGTCTCCGGCGATGGTGGCGAGCCGCTTGGAGAGCAGAACCTGATCGCGGCAGTTCAACAGCGCTTCGCGATACCGCTTGCCCTCGACCTCGGCGGCGCGATCAAGAGCCGCCTCCACGGTGCCGAAGCGGCGAATCAGCTCCACGGCGCCTTTTTCGCCGATGCCCTTGGCGCCGGGAATGTTGTCGATGGAGTCGCCCATAAGGGCCATCACGTCGACGACCTTTTCCGGCGGGACGCCCATCAACTCCTCGACTTTGGCGGCGTCCACGACGAGATCGGCCTTGGCGGAACCTTGCGCGGGACGCAACACGCGGATTTTGTCGCCGACGAGCTGCATCATGTCTTTGTCGCTGGTGACGATATACACGTCGAGATTGCGGCGGGCGGCTTGATGCGCCAGGGCGCCGATCACGTCGTCGGCTTCGAAGCCGGAAACCTCCAGGCTGGGCAGGCGCATGGCCGCGCACATCCGGCGCACAAAGGGAAGCTGGATTGCGAGGTCGTCAGGCATGGGCGGGCGCTGGGCCTTGTATTCGGTGAAGAGCTTGTCGCGAAAGGTGGGGCCGGGCGGGTCGAAGACCACGGCAAGGTAGTCCGGTTGGGACTCCTTGGTGACCCTGCGCAGCATGTTGGAGAAAAGATAAGGGACCTTGGTGGGAAGGCCCTGGGGATTGCTCAGGCGGCCCATGGGCGCGAAGAAGGCGCGAAAAACAAAGCCCATGGCATCAATCAGAAAAAGTTTTTTGGGGGCGGCCACCGCGCGAGTATACAACAGCGGCGCGACACCGCCGGCTTGGCGTGGCGGCAAATTTGTTGCGCGGGAGGACAGTAAAATCGTACGATGCGCGAGTTAGAGATCCCCAGCGGAACTTCCGGTTGAAAGCCAAGATCAAAGCAACAAGCAAAGACACGCGAGGGCGCGATTTCAAGCCGCTCCTGAAACATGCCGCCGTAGGGGCGGCGCTCAGCGTTCTGATTCTGCTGGCCTGGTCGAATTCCTTTGATGGCGGGTTCGTGCTCGATAATCGCGCCATGATTCTGCTGGATTCGCGCGTCCACGCGGCCACGAGCGAGAATCTGGGCCTGATTCTGAACCACTCCTACTGGGCCAGCACGTACGACGTTGGTTTGTATCGTCCGATTACGACGCTCTCCTACCTTTTGAATTACGCGATTCTAGGAAATGGAGAGCGGCCTGGCGGGTATCACTGGATTAACATTTTTCTGCACATGCTAAATGCGCTTCTTGTCTATGCCCTGGCGTTCCGCTTGCTTCGTAAATTATGGCCCGCGGCATTTATCGCGGCGGTGTGGTCCCTGCACCCGGTCCTGACGGAATCGGTGACCAACATCGTCGGGAGGTCCGACCTGCTGGCAACTTTTGCCGTGCTGAGCGGGCTGCTCCTGTATTTGAAGAGCACGGAGTCCACGGGCTGGCGAAGAGCGCCGTGGCTGGCCGGCCTGATGGCCGTTACAACGCTGGGGGTATTTTCAAAAGAGAGCGCGGTGGTCATCCTGGGCTTGATCGTTCTCTACGAATTGACGTGGTGGAAGGAAAGAAAACAACTTCGCGGACTTCTTTTGGGGTGCGCCGCGCTGGCGCTTCCGTTTTTGTTCCTGTGGTATCAGCGATCGGTGGTCCTGACGTCGGCACCTCCATTGCTGTCTCTTACAACCGATAATCCGATCATTGCCGCATCGTTCGTTCGCGGGCGACTGACGGCCTTCGTAGTGATGGCCAAATGTCTATGGTTGCTTGTGTGGCCTTTGAAATTGTCCGCGGACTATTCCTACAACCAGATTCCCATCGCGACCGGCAATGTGCAGGATTGGCTGGCGTGGAGCGCGCTGCTTGCCGTGCTTATCGCCGCGGCTGCCCTGTTCAAACGGAGCCGCGCGGCCTTTTTCTTTATTGGATTTGCATTGGTATCCTTCCTTCCCGTTTCCAATCTGTTTTTTCCCACCGGAACCATTATGGCCGAACGGCTTCTTTACATGCCGGCCATCGGATTTGCCGGCTGTCTGGTGCTGGTCATCTACTGGATTAGCCGGACCATCCAGTGGGATGCGCTCGCTCCGATCGCCTTGTGCGCCATCCTGGCCGCGCTGGGGGCGCGCACCTGGCAACGCAACTTGGATTGGCACGACGATCTGGCGCTGTGGGATTCCGCGGTCCGGGCCGCGCCAAACAGCTTTAAGGTTCACCTGAATCTGGCCGCCGCAATCGACAACGTCAATCCGGGCCATCTGGATCCAAGACGAGCCGATCAAGTGATCGACGAAACAGAAAAGGCTCTCGCCATTCTTGCCCCTCTTCCAGATGCCATGAATTCGGAGTCCGCGTACGTCTTTGGAGGCAAGGCATATTTATTAAAGGGCGATTCTCTGCAGCGCGTGGAACCGAATGGTCAGACGACCATCACCCCGGAAAGCCGCCGCGCCTATCAAAGGTCGCTGGAGATTCTTGCAAAGGGAGTCGCGATCGACAGGGCGTTTAACGAAGGCTACCGTCGAGACGAACTGGCGCGCGGAAAAGCGGAGTCCGATATCCACCCGGCCGGGATGGAATCGTTGTACTACACGATTGCCGCCACCGACATTCGGCTGAATAAAAACGACGAGGCATTTACCGCCGCGGCGTATGCGGCGCTGCTGTCTCCGCAATTCACGGATGCGTATGCCGCGATGGGCGACGCTCTGTTCGCGGAAAACCACAAGGAAGATGCAGCGATATCGTTTATGGAAGGCTTTTTGATCTCCGGGGATCACAAGTTTTTGCCGTTGCTGCGGACCGCATACAGCAGCGACGTCGATTCGAAGGGCTGCTCGTTCACCGACGGCAGTCCGTTCCCAAATCCTTCGTGCGAGATCGTTCACAACGACTACTGCAAAGCGTCCTCGCGCCTGATCAAGCTGCTTCTGGAGGCTCGCCAGCAGTCTCTTGCCTATGAAATCCAGGAAAACGCGCTACAGCAAACCGGATGCTCGCCTGAGGAGCTAAGGTAGGGTTTATTCCAACCTATCGGGAGTTGGCGGAGGATGGCTTCTCGCACATAACGCCAATGCCCCCTTCCAGGGATGGTCGGGCATTGGCGTTATGGCGCAGGAGACCGAGCTATGGTCCAGGCTTACTGTCCAGCAGGGGCCGGGGCAGCCGGCTTTTGTCCGGCGGGAGCCTGGCAGGGGCTCGCACCGCCTTTTGCATTTCGGCAGTCCTGAGGGACGGTTAGTTTATCAGCGTCCGCACCGGTTTCGCCGTAAACACTGTTCGCCACGCATATGTTGCACAGGTACTTGTCGTTGGTAACCCAGTGCGCGTGGTCGTTGGTGTTGCACATGGCCGGAATAATCGTGTTGCCGTAGGTATCCGGGTTGCCGGTATTGAGCATGACGTGTTTCGTGGGGAGCACCCAGGGCTTCGTGAACATGACCGGGTCCTCCACCGTGGTGTCCACCGTGACCACATCGCCCTTGCGCGTCCAGCGTTCGATCACGTGCTCCTTGTCGCTATGGAGCGAGTCGCCGGGCCCCGCCAGCCAGGTGGTATCGTCCAGAGCCACGGTATCCACCACCAGCGTGTCTCCATCCCAATGCCCGATGGAGTGTCCCATGTACGACGTATCCCAATCCTTGGGATGGTCGCGGCCGTCGGTGTAAATCAAACGGTAGTACGGTCCCGGCGTGGCCTCATACAGAACCGCCACGGCTTGCGGGGAAGACACAACGAAACCGCTGAAACTCGCGCGCGGAACCCCCGCCGGCGTGCAAAAGTCGTTGGGGTCGTTCACATTGGTCCGGCCATACTGCGCCGCGACGATCTGTTTTACCTTGGCGAGATATTCGGCCTTGTAGGGCGCCGTGGTCCGCGGATGCACCGCATATCCATCCGCCGCCACTTCGGTCCCACCGTTTGCTCCGGCATAGGAAAAGAAAACCGAGCCGTCCGCCGTCCTGGTGACCTCGTTATTCCCGCTGCGCGAAAACTGGTCCGAACCCGCGGTTGTCGGAGCAGGCGCATCAGGCGTGGCGCCATCTTCACCCTGCCCGCCCCCGGCCCAGAAACCGGTCAGGTTGGGGTGCCCATCGGACATGCGCGGCGTGGGCATGGCCTCGGCCTTGGCAACCACGGCCGGATCGGGCCCGCCAAAGTTCTGCGCCGCGGGAATGGATACCCATATGAAAGACACCACACACGCCACAACTACGGCCATAAGACCGAACCGCCAAATTCGACTATTCATAGGGATCCCTCTCCTCTGCGTACCGCGTTCAGGCGCCGAACCCAGGTAATGCCCTTCATTATATAATGGTTAGCGCGACTTTGGCGAGGTTCTCGAGAAACGGTTATCGGAAATCGCCCACTCCACGGCGGCGCGGGAAATGGCGAGCGCGACTGTGTTAAGGTAACTTTCCGGCCGCGACAGTTCGCTGGAATTTTTTCTTATGGCCCCACGCACGCAATCATCGCGCTCCTCCGTACCCGCTCCGGCGCCGGAACCTCATAAAAATGGCCGCACCAGCGGCGGCGAACCGACGATCGCGGACATTTTTGGTCCCGGCGGGCTCCTGGAGAAATGCATGCCCGCGGGCTACGAACACCGGCGGTCGCAACTGGAAATGGCCGAACTGGTGGAAGACGCCTTCCGGAGAAAACAGCATTTGATGGTGGAGGCGGGGACCGGAACGGGCAAAACGCTGGCGTACCTGATACCGGCGATTCGCAGCGGGCGGCGGGTGGTGATTTCCACGGCGACGAAATCGCTGCAGGAGCAGCTGTATAGCAAGGACGTGCCGTTCGTGCAGAGACATTTTGCGCCGGAACTGAAAGTGGCGGTGATGAAGGGGCGGGCGAATTTTTTGTGCCGCCTGAAAGTTCATCAGATGGAAGGGCAACCACTGCTCAAAGGCATGGAGGAACTGGACTGGTTCACGCAGATCCGCAAATGGGAGCCGCTGACGGAGACGGGAGACCGCGCGGAGCTGAACTTTTTGCCGGATGACGCGGAGCTTTGGGCGCGGCTGGACGCGCGGCGAGAGACGTGCACGGGGCAGAAATGCGCGGAGTTCAACCGCTGCTTCGTTACGGCGATGCACCAGCGGGCGGCGGAGGCCGACGTCATCATCGTAAACCACCATTTATTTTTCGCGGATCTGGCGCTGCGGCAGGACGATTTTGGCAGCATCCTGCCGGAGTATTCGGCGGTGGTGTTCGACGAAGCGCACGAGATCGAGGACGTGGCCAGCGACTACTTCGGGAGACAGGTTTCCAATTACCGATTCGAGGAACTGGCGCGGGACGCCGAGCAGGCGGTGCGCCTGACCGGCAGCGGCGGACCAGCGATGTTGCGGCGCGTGGCGCGGCTGCGGGAAAAGACGCGCGCCTTTTTCGAGGGATTTTCGCCGCGGGAGGGGCGCTTCCCCTTTGAGCCCGCGGCGCGCGCGGCTTTTCTGGAGCAGCACCGCGAGGCTTACGACGAACTGGGCGCGGCGGTGAAGGCGCTGGAGACGGAGATCGCCACGCTGCCGACCAAGGCGGAAGAGCACGTGACCATCGGACGGCGGGCGGCGGAACTGCGCGGGGAAATCGCCTTCCTGCTGGAGTCCGCGGAGAAAAATTACGTTTACTGGTACGAGCGGCGCGGGAAAGGCGTGTTCGTGGCGGCCACGCCGATCGACGTGAGCGGAATTCTGCGCGAGCGCCTGTTCGAGGCGTTCGATACGGTGGTGCTGACCTCGGCGACGCTGGCGGTGGGCGGGCGATTCGATTTTGTGAAGCAGCGGCTGGGAATCGCAGTGTCGCAGGAGCGCGTGCTGCCGCACGAGTTCGACTACAGCCGTCAGGCCATGCTGTACGTGCCGCAGCGGCTGCCGGACGTGCGCGATGCCACGTTCCCGCAACGCGCGGCGGAGGAGATCGTGGAGCTACTGGAATGCACCGCGGGACGGGCGTTTTGCCTTTTCACCAGCTACCACCAGATGAACCAGGTCTTCGAGGTGGTGCGAACGCGGTTGCGCTTTCCGCTGCTGCTGCAGGGCACCGCACCGCGAAATGCGCTGCTGGAAAAGTTTCGATCGACTCCGGGGGCGGTGCTGTTTGCCACGTCCAGCTTCTGGCAGGGTGTGGACGTTCCGGGGGAGCAGCTTTCCTGCGTGATCGTGGACCGGCTGCCGTTCGCGGTGCCCACCGACCCGGTGGTGGCGGCGCGGGTGCGAAGCCTCACCGAAGACGGGCGCAACGCGTTCGCGGAGTACCAGGTGCCCGAGGCGGTGCTGGCGCTGAAGCAGGGATTCGGGCGGCTGATCCGCACGCGCACTGACCGCGGGGTACTGGCGATCCTCGACAACCGCATCCAGAGAATGCAGTATGGTAGAATTTTTCTGCAGTCGCTGCCGGAATACACCTTTACACGGGAACTCGACGAAGTCCGGCGGTTCATGGAAACACCGGGCGCAGAGCGGGGGTGAGCCGGGTCGCGGCCGGCCGGGGCGCCACAAAACGACGATGTTTCACATCAGCGTGGAAGAAAAATTTTCGGCGGGGCACGCCCTGCGCGGATACAAAGGCAAGTGCGAGAATCCGCACGGGCACAACTATCGCGTGCGCGCGATCGTCGAGGGGGAACAACTCGATTCGATCGGGCTGCTTTTCGATTTCGTGCACCTGAAGCGCATTCTGCGGGACCTGATCGGCGGCGTGGACCACAAGTTTTTGAACGACCAGGCGCCCTTTGACGCGATCAATCCCTCGGCGGAAAACATGGCCAAGTTTTTCTACGAAGAGACGTCCAAGCAGATGCAGAAAATCGACCATGCGCCGAGGATTACAAGCATTACCGTCTGGGAGACGGACGAGACGTCGGCCACCTATACTCCCGAGCAATAGCAACGGGCGAAGACTCGGCAAGGGGAAATGCCCGGCAAGGGGAAATGCCCGGCAAGGGAATCATTCAGATGCGCCTCGCTTACCTTTTGATCGTGCTGCCCGCCATCATCGTGGGCATCTTTTACCTGCTGGTGTTTCATGAAGCGGGGATGCCCGTAAAAGCGGCGCCCTTTCTGGGAGCAATGGGAGCCTTTGTGGCGGCGCTGCTGATCGTGCGATATTTTCAGCGGCGCAAGGCCAAGCGGCCGGGCGCGTGACCATGGTCATCACGGAAATTTTTCGATCCATTCAGGGCGAAAGCACCTATGCCGGCCTGCCGTGCATCTTCGTCCGGCTGACCGGATGCAATCTGCGCTGCGCGTGGTGCGACACCGCCTATGCGTTCCACGGGGGAACGCCCATGACCATCGAAGACGTGCTGGCAAGGGTCGCGGAGCTTTCCGGCGGCGGTTTCCTTGTGGAATTGACCGGCGGCGAGCCCCTGCTGCAGCCGGAATGTATTCCTCTCGCCGAACGGCTCCTGGCCGCAGGCCATCAGGTGCTGGTGGAGACCAGCGGCGAACGGCTGATCGGCGCGCTGCCGCGCGAGACGGTAAAAATCGTGGACGTCAAATGCCCGGACTCGGGCGAGGGCGGAACGTTTCGCATGGAAAATATCGAAGCGTTGGACCAGAAAGATGAAGTTAAGTTCGTGATCGCCAGCCGGCAGGACTATGAGTTCGCACGGGACTTCCTGGCGCGGCACGATCTTGCGCGGCGCGTGCGCCAAGTGCTGTTTTCACCGGTTTTCGCCGATCCCGCGGGCACCTGGCCGGGCATGGATGCGCGCGCGCTGGCCGAATGGATCCTGGCCGACAGGCTGCCGGTGCGGATGGGATTGCAACTGCACAAATTCATCTGGGGCCCGGCGATGAAAGGCGTTTGAGAACGCCGGCGGCGGCGTGCAAAGGGCAATGATCGCGGAAAAACAAGAGGGGAACGAAAAGCCCAAGGGCGTGGTGCTGGCGAGCGGCGGCATGGATTCCTGCGTGACCGCGGCGATCGCAAACCAGTCCCACCGCCTGGCATTCGTGCACGCCAGCTATGGGCAGCGCACGGAGCGCCGCGAGCGGCAGGCCTTCGATGCCATGGCGGATTTCTACGGGGTGAGCGAGCGGATGGTGGTGCAACTGGATCATTTCGCGCAGATCGGCGGATCCGCGCTGACCGACCAGCGCATCGCCGTGCCGGAAGCAGGGGCTGGCGCGCCGATCGGTGAGGGCGAAATCCCGGCAACCTATGTGCCGTTTCGCAACGCGCATTTTCTCTCCGTCGCGGTGAGCTGGGCGGAGGTGATCGGCGCCACAGCGGTGTTCATCGGGGCGGTGGCGGAAGACAGCTCCGGCTATCCGGATTGCCGTCCGGAATACTACCGGATTTTCGAGGAGTTGGTGCGCGTGGGGACGCGGCCGGAAACGCACATCCGTATTGTGACGCCGGTGATCGCGATGCGCAAAAGCGAGATCGTGCGCCGAGGCGTGGAACTGGGGGCGCCGCTGGACCGGACATGGTCATGCTATCAATCCGAAGACGCCGCCTGCGGGGTCTGCGATAGCTGCCAACTGCGCCTGCGAGCCTTTGCGGAAGCCGGGATGGAAGACCCGATTCCCTACAAGACGCGTGTTGCTAGATAGTGTCATGTACGCCATAATGAGGCGAGTTTACGGGGTCCCCTTTGGAGGATTGGACGTGAAGACTACTAAATTTTTGCGTGGAATTTTGATTGCCGCCGTAATTTGCGCGCTGGCCATTATGACGGGGGTCGCCGCGAGCGCCGCGCAGCAGGGCGCGCCGGCAGGTGGAGCGGGAGGCGTGGCGGGCGTACAGGCCTCCGGAACGGGCCGCGTGGCGGGAGAGATCAGAGACGATATGGGCAATCAGGTGCCCATGGTTACCTTGACGTTCAAGAACTTGATGACCGGAATGAGCTACGACGTTGCGGGAGATCGTTACGGGCAGTTTGCCAAAGCGGGTCTGCCTTCCGGAAATTACACGGTTATCTTGAAGCAAAAAGAACAGGTCATGTACATGACCGACTTTGTGCTGATGTCCGGGGAAGATAAGAAGCTGGACTTCGACTTCAAAGATATCGCCGCCAAGGAAAAGGCCGAGGCGGCAGAGCAGGCACAGAAGGAAGCGGAATACCGGGCGGCGTTCGCAGCCATGAAGGTGCACTTCGATGCCGCCGTAGCGGCGCTGGATCAGGCCAAGGCCAAGCGCGCGGAGGTGGACAAGCTTCCCAAGGACCAACAGGCAGCAGCGGAGAGCCAAGTGGACCAGCCGGCCGCCACTGCGGTCACCGAATTTACGGCCGCACTGCAAGGAACCGCCGATACCGACCCGAACCGCGCCATCCTGCTGGCGAGACTGGGAGAGGCTTATCAGCTGGAGGGCAAGTATCCTGAATCGGCCGACGCCTATTCCAAGTCCGTGGCGATCAAGCCGGACCCGGGAAGCTACAACAACCTAGGAAACGCACTGGCCAGGACCGGCAAAGTGGACGAGGCCATGGCGGCATACCAGAAAGCAATCGACCTCGATCCGACGAATACGGCGATGTATTGGCGCAATCTGGCCGTGGGCCTTTACAACAGCGGCCGAATCAAGGAATCCGTGGAACCGCTGAAGAAGGCCACCGAGGCCGACCCCAAGAGCGCGCAGGCCTGGTATCTTCTGGGCGCCGCGCTGGTGAACACCATGGAGTTCAAGCAAGACGGGGAGAAATTGATCCCGGTGATTACGCCGGGGACGATGGAGGCTTACCAGCACGCCATTGACCTGGACCCCAACGGTCCCTTTGGCGCGCAGGCCAAGCAGGGGATCGCGGACTTGCAGGCCATGGGCGTGGGCATCGATACGAAGATCGGCAGCGCACCGCCGGCGAAAACGACCAAGAAGAAGACTTCCCAATAGCACGGATCGTTGCACTTGCCGTTGGCACGGAAGGCCCCGCGAAGAGAGTTTCGCGGGGCCTTTTCTTTTGGTTATGCCCGCGTTTAGAAATGGGTGAGAGTTCCGGTGATCTTGGTTCGGCGCAAGGCCCAGGAAAATGCCGCGAAGGAAACCGGCAGGAGCACAGCGGCAAATACAAGCAGAATGCGGAGGGAAGGCCAAAGCTCGGCGATGGAGGCGTGGCCCAGAACGGCGGCGCGCATGGCTTCCAGGGAGTAGGTGACCGGCACAAGCCTGGCGATCCACTGCAAAGGCGCCGGCAATACGTTCACCGGATACATCACTCCACTGACCAATCCGGCCACGCCAAGGAAGAGCCATTTGACGGGGTTGCCGCGCTTAAAAATCAGGAGATAGCTGGCCGAGAGCACCCCCAAGCCGGCAAATGCAAGAATCGAAACGGCCAGCACCAGCACGGCGCCGGGCCAATCGGCTTGCCCGGCCGGAAAACCAAAGAAAAGCATGCCCCATCCGAGATACACCACCGTACGCAAGGAAAGCAGCACAAAGGGATACAACGCCGAGCCGGCAAGAATGACGGGCAAGGAGGTCTGCGTCACGAGCAGATATTCCAGCGTGCCGTTGCTTCGGGCCTCTTCCAGACTGCGATCCAACGCGTTGATGGCGACATTCAGATAATCAAAAAAAGCGAAGCCCACCAGCACGAATGCGAAGTAACTTCCGCCCTGCGGCAGCAGGCGCTGGAGGTCCGGGGTGTCGATGAATCGCGACAAATAATAGAAAGCCGCGACGCCGAACAGCGTCTCCAGCAACTCCAGAGCGAACACGGCGCGGTAACTGCGCGCAATGGCCAGGTCCCGAAAGAAAAGAAGCATGATCTTGCGGACGTTTCGCGCGGGTTTCATGAGCGGGATTCGGCACGGCGAACCAGGATTTCAATGGCCTGTTCGAGGGTGGGGGAGGCGGTGTCCGCGCGGAGGCGCTCGGGCGACTCAAACGCGAGGAGGAGGCCCCTGTGAAGCAATGCGACGCGGCCCGCCAGTTGTTCGACTTCGGCAAGGGTGTGCGAGGCGAAGAGCAAGGTCGCGCCGTGGCGGCGGACAACCTCATCGCGCAAGAAACGGCGAAACTCGGCGGCCGCGAGCGGATCGAGACTGCGGGTGGGTTCGTCCAGGACCAGCACGGACGGTTGATGGAGAAGGGCGCGCGCCAAACCTAAACGATGCACCGTGCCCGTGGAGAGCGTGCGCACCTGGCGCTGCAGGATCTCGCCCAGGTTGAGCAGGTCGGCGACCTGGGCAATGCGCCGGTCGGCCTCGGACCGGCCGAGATTATTCAACTCGGAGAATAGCTGCAGATTCTCCCGCGCGGTTAGTCGCGCATAGAAACTGGCATCGGAACCGCCATGGAAACCGATCTGCCGCCGCACGCGCGCGGGTTCCCGGGCAACGTCGGCGCCGCCCACCGACGCCCGCCCGCGGGTAGGGAGCAGCAGCGTGGTCAAAATCCTCAGAAGGGTGGACTTCCCCGCGCCGTTGAGACCGACCAGGGCCACGATTTCGCCGGGAGCGATCTCGAAAGAAATGCCACGCAAGGCTGGAATCGTAGGCGGAACGAATGGATGCAGCATCGCGCGCCAGCCAACGAGCGAAGGGGGGAAGAATTTTTCGAGTTGCTCGACGCGCAGAGCTTCCGCGGCCACCAAGGCGGTTATACCGAAGTCGCCACAGCGCGGCAAGGGTTAGCTGGGACCTACCATACAGGACATTCCGTATTGTCACGGTTCGGGAAAGCCTCTAAAAGTATTGCGGGTGTGTTTCCTTATGGAACAAACTTCTCCCGAAACGGTAACTATCAGAGTGTCATTCAGAGTGTCATTCTGAAAACGTGTTCAACTTTGGTCTTGAAGTCGGTACTAGCCTTAGCTATGCTGGCCAACGATTTATTCCCTTGAACATGGGGGTCTTAGAATTTTGAAGAAGCGTCCCGCAAAAGGAGCCCCTTCCTACACTTGTATGCGGAATGGTCGAACCTGTCCTTATTTGGGATTTGTGTCCGCGGGTTTTGAAATGTTACTGAATTCCATTTGGCGAGGGACGAAATGAACTTGAAACGGAAGCGTACGTTGGTATTGAGGTTAACTGTAGTTTCACTATGTACCCTAGCGGGAATCCTCCTGGTGGCCTCGCGGAGCCCGAAAGCTCATGCCCAAAGCCATGTCCCGGTTTCCATGACGACGGATTGGAGCAATCGGCACATGGTTTTCACGGCCCCTTCCTCGGTTGCGCAGGCGCTGAGGTTGCAGGCTGAGCCGCGCTACCTCCAGCAGTTGACGCGGCGGAACGTGGCGGGGCAGAGCGCGCAGTAATCTCGGAAGCAAACATTCGGCGGTAGCGCGGTTTGGAAGGTTTACGGCCACAAGGAGACTTAGCGATGAAGATTAGGAAGGTAGCGCGGATTCTGGTGGGAACGGCAGCGCTGTGCTGGGTGCTGGCGAGCGCGGGGTGCGGCGGTACTACGTCGTCGAGTGAAAATAATGCCTCGGCAACGTCCGCGGACACATCGCTGCGCGCGGACTGGGGCACGACCCTGCAAGCCAGCGGCACAGTTGGCGTGGGAATGTTTCCCGCGAAATATACGTTTGAAGTGACCGCGACTCCCAGCTGCGCACTGGATTTTGCCGCTTACAATACCAGCTATGCGGGCGTCTCTGGATCCAAGCCGAACATCGTCGCTTTTAACCAGCTTTACTCGACCCAGAACGGCGCAACTCCGGCGGGCCTCTGTGGTACCGCAGGCCCTTCGACGTACTGGTCTTATTTTACGGGAACGGGACAGGCGCTGACCTCTCCGGTTCTTTCAGGTGACGGCAGCAAAGTGGCGTTCGTGGAGAACTTCTCGGGCAGCGCAGCCGTGCGCATTCTAAAGTGGGTTGCCGGGCAGGGTACAGTAAGTGCGCCGGTAGCTCCGGATACCACGTTGACAGGGACCCCGTGGTCAAGCTGCCCGGCCAATAAATCTTGTGTAGTTACGCTAACGATAGCGTTCCAAGATACCAATTCGCCTCCCTTCTACGATTACAACACCGATTCCATGTACGTGGGCGACAACCATGGCGGATTACATAAGGTCACAGGGGTTTTTAATGGAACGCCGACCCTAGACCCGACAGGATGGCCCATTGCCGTCAGCGGTGCGACAGCGATCATGACGGGGCCAGTTTACGATGGCGTGTCCGGGAATATCTATGTTGGAGACAACGGAGGCAGGCTGTTTTATGTCCGGGAGACGGGCAGTACCGTGGGTGCGTGTACTTCAGGCGCCCCTCCATGCAAGGGTGCAACCACGCTGACGGTAGGGACCGGAGGCGAGGTTATTGATGCGCCCATCGTGGACGGCACGAATCAGACGGTTTTCGCGGTGAATGCAACGGCGACCGACGGGGACGGAAACTTCGGGGTTCTACTACAGACACCTACATCATTTGCCAGTTCCGTGCAGACCGGCAGCGGAGGACTCGGCAGCATCGGAAGTGCAATGTCGGGTACGAACTTGTATGGCGGGGATTTCGATAACGCATACTACTCGAGCTCCAAGCCCTCGCTTGCGGGACACATGTACTTTTGCGGCAAAGACACTAGCTTCAACGACAGACCGGCTATTTACCAGCTCACCTTTAACACCACTACGGCCGTTATTAGCAGCATCAGCTCTCCTCTCAGCGGCATGACGGACACCAGCGGTGAAGCATGCTCTCCCGTAACTGAGTTCTACAACACCACCACATCCACAGATTGGATTTTCTTCAGCATTGGGAACAACGCCAACAATGGCGCCCCGATAAACGGCGGCAGTACCTGCCGGACGTCGATTAGTGGGGGTACGGTCGGGCATAAAGGCTGCATCATATCCATCAACGTGACCCCCCCGTTTACGTTCCCGCCCTCGGCGGTTACGCACTCGGCGGCGGCCCCCTCAAACACGGCGGGCGCAACGAGCGGGTTTGTCATCGACAACAACTCAGCCTCTACACAGGCTTCGAGTGTGTACTTCTCATTGGGCGCCAATTCGAGCGGGACCGGGCCGGGGCTGCCGAGTTGCAATACCACCGCCGGAGTTGGATGCGCGGTTAAATTGACGCAATCTGGGTTAAACTAGGCAGAGGAGCGTACAGCACATGACGAATATGGCGAACAGGGATGCGTCGGGCAAGCCGCGCGAGGCGGGCTCCAAGAAGTCCAAGAAACCGTACCAGGCGCCGGCGTTCCGCTTCGAACGCGTATTTGAGGTCTCGGCCTTGTCTTGCGGCAAGGTGAGCGGGACAGAGGATTCGTGCCGGCATAATCGGAAGGCTTCGTAGCCTCATTCCCCCAGGATCCCTTGTGATTGAGGACGCGACGAACACGCTCGGTTGCCATTTGGCTGCGGAAGTGGCCAGGACTTTTGGGAGTGTGCGGCTTCGCGTTTCCGGCACCAGCATGGTGCCTGCCATCCTTCCAGGTGATTTGCTGTCCGTGGAACGGGCCCGTGCGGCGAAGGTTTCGCCGGGCGAGGTCGTAGTTTTCGCGCAACAAGGGCGTTTGGTGGCCCATCGCGTCACGGCCAAGCGCGGAACCCAGGACGAATACCTGATCACCCGGGGAGATCGCATCCGGCAGGAGGATGCTCCGGTTTCCGACGCGGAGTTGATTGGCCGGGTTACGCAAGTCGAGCGCGGGCGCTCCCAAATATCCGCGCCGTCGCGGGGCAACATTCCGTGGCAGATGTTTTGCCGCTTGCTGCGATTCTCCGATCGCGCGACGTCCTTATATCTACGTTTACGCGGGCTACCATCCACGTTGCAGTGATCCGATGTCGGCAAAGAACGCGGAGCTTAGCGCGGCGTTTTCGACACGAAGGAGCACAATGCCAAACCTGGCGATGGCTAGCGAACGTTGCATCTTCCCTTTGCGGCCTTTAACGCAGTGTATTCCACATTTTGAGCGAGTTGCCGGACATGACAAAAAATAAGGGTTTGTATGCGGCATATCCGAAAAAGGTCCAGGGAATGGGACAGACCCTGGCGGTGGCGGGAGTTTTTTGCTGTCTGCTAGTCTGTACGGGCTGCAGCGGGTCGGCGCAAAACGCCGTTGCCAGCAAGTTGGCCGGACCGCGCATTGACTGGGGCATGTCCCTGCTTGCCAGCGGTTCGAACGGGGTGGGGATGTCCCCGGCCAAATTCACGTTTGATATCACTGCGGCTCCCGATTGCACCAACGATTTCATCGCCTACAACACTGGCGCGGCGGGCGCTGCCGGAACGGCCAAAATCGTGGCTTTCAACAGCCTGTACTCCACGCAAGGCTCAGCGGGCGGCCTATGCGACACGAACGGGCCGTCGGTTTATTGGGCTTATGACACGGCTGGCGGATCTGCCGCACAGGCGCTGACCTCCCCTGTTCTTTCCGGCGATGGATCGAAAATTGCCTTCGTAGACAACTCCGGCAGCGGCGCAACCCTTCGCGTCTTGAAGTGGAAAGCCGGCGAGGGCACCGGCGTGGGCACGCCCGCAACTCCGGACCAGGATATTTCCGGCATGAGCTGGTCGGCGTGCATGGTGGGCAATTCATGCGTCGCCAGCATCGCTTTCAACAATGTCGCGGGGGACACGAATTCACCGCCCTTCTACAACTATTCCACGGATGTTCTGTACGTGGGCGACAACACCGGCGTTCTCCACAAATTTACCGGCGTGTTCAAAGGGACGCCGACCGAAATCACCTCGGGCGGCTGGCCGCTGACAGTGGATTCGACTACCGTTCTGACGGGCCCGGTTTTCGACAGCGTGTCCGGGAACATCTACATCGGTGATAGCAGCGGCGTCCTGAGCATGATTCGAGAAGTTGGCAGTACGGTAGGCACCTGCACGGCGCCCTGCGTCAATTCGACACTCGCCGTGGGGGGGGCCGGGGGCGGCATTGTGGATACGCCAATCGTCGACGGCACGAACGAATTTGTGTTCGCCGTGAACGGCCGGGAAGGTACGAATGGGGGCACAATTCTGCAGGCGAGCACGGACTTCAGCACCTCGGTCGTCTCCTTCAACATCGGAAACGACACTGGAGATGGTGCGATCCTATACGGCGGAGCTTTTGACAACACTTACATCAACAGCTCCGCGCCCAGCGTTGCGGGCCACATGTACGTCTGCGGCAAGTACCACCTTCACTTTGACGAGCCTGCAATCTATCAGCTGAGCTTTACCGGAGCCGGAGTCCTGAGCGGCGTGGGCACACCCCTAATTAATATGACCCAAGTCGATGACGAAGCATGTTCGCCGATCACGGAGGTCTACAACGGCGGTACGTCCAAGGATTGGATCTTCTTCAGCATCGGGAACAATGTAAACACCGGAGGCGCTCCGATTCCTGCCGGGAGTTGCGCCACAAATGGGGGCGGATGCGTGATCGGAATTGACGTGACGGGCGGCCCCTCCTGGCCCCCCGCGAACGTGAATAACACAGCATCGGTGCCGGCGAATCCCACCGGGAGCACCAGCGGAATCGTGGTGGACAACGTGTCCACGTCTTCGCAGGCGTCCAACATCTACTTCTCGCTGGGCGGCAATTCGACAGGGACCGGCCCCGGCCTGCCAAGCTGCAATACCACGGCCGGTGTGGGATGCGCGGTGAAGCTGACGCAGTCCACATTGCAGTAGACGCAATTACGGCGCGGCGCATCCCATACGCGTTCGCGCAGCGCAGTCGCAAAAGGAGCGCGGTGCCGAACCTGGCGACAGCTGTCGAACGTTGCACGGTAATCGAGATCGGGGGCCTGCCGATCCGAATTTGCGTGGACGACCCCGCCTTCTCCCGCCTATTGCAGGACCGCTATACCGGTTTTGTGAGCTCCTCGCAGAAGGCAAGATTCGAATTTGAGATTGACCTGGCCCCTGCCGGACTGATCTCTCCCGACGATGACGTGCGGGTGCTGCTGCGGTCCGGCCGATGGTCGCTCGATCGTGGCGATTTTCACGCCGAGTGGGACGCCTCTTCGGCCCGAGGGCGCATCCGCCAAACCGCCAATCCTTACTCGATCGACGCCGTGTTGCGGATCGTGCATACGCTGCTGCTGGCCAAAGAAGGGGGATTCCTGGTTCACGCCGCGAGCGCGGTGCGCAACGGCCGCGCCTTTCTGTTCGCCGGGGTTTCCGGCGCGGGCAAAACCACCATTGCCAGACTCGCGCCCCCGGACGTCGTGCTGCTGACCGATGAAATCTCCTATGTGCGGAAACAGGGAGACGGCTATTCGGCCTTTGGCACGCCATTTACGGGCGAACTGGCGAAAGTGGGCGAAAACACACAAGCCCCCATTGCTGGGTTATACTTGCTGGCGCAGGGGCCGCAAAACCAGATCGAGGCTGTTGGCAAAGCCGAGGCCACACGATCCCTGCTGGGGAATATCCTGTTTTTTGCCGAGGACGCGGAATTGGTCAAGATGGTATTCGAATCGGCGTTTGCTTTCGTCGCCCGAGTTCCCGTTTACCGCCTTATGTTCGTTCCAGATGCGAGTGTCTGGAAGCTGATCGTATGAACGGCAAGCTCTATGTGGCGCGGAGTTCCGAAATCGCGGCGCGCCGTCTCGGCGAAGAGATGATGATCATGTCCGGACGCGATTCCACGCTGTTCACCCTGAATGAGGTCGCCACGGCAATCTGGGAAGCCGCGGACGGGGCCACGGCGCTTGACGAAATCGTGGAGCGAGACATTTGCCCGGTCTTTGAAGTTCCACTCGACGTGGCGCTC
>Ga0302326_10005704_pt1 | contig 28307 bp, 26 predicted proteins | sample Palsa_T0_3_FD_202264 | JGI IMG/M metagenome (GOLD analysis project Ga0302326, IMG submission 202264) | Peat permafrost microbial communities from Stordalen Mire near Abisko, Sweden - Palsa_T0_3 | ecosystem: Environmental > Terrestrial > Soil > Palsa > Peat permafrost | place: Sweden: Abisko... | reverse complement strand
GCGGTCGCGGTCCTATTGCAGCATTCCAGTGCCCTGTCGCCGCGCGAGCGGCCACCGCAGCCGCAACCGCTGGCCCGGTTCGGTTTTGAGAGCGTGCAGCACATCGCGCAGCAGCGCGCCAGCGAGGCCTATCGCGACCGCAGCGGCAAGCTGCCCGACAGTCTGAGCAAGATCAGCTACGAGGATTACCGCAACATCCAGTTCCGCGCCGAGCAGGCGCTGTGGCGCGGGCAGGCATTGTTCGAAGTGCAGTTTTTTCATCGCGGCTTTGCCTACGACCGCCGGGTCAATGTCACCGAAATCGGCGATGACGGCGTGCTGCACTCCATCAATTATGATCCGTCGCAGTTCGAATTCGGCAAAGGCGCGCCGCCGAAGGACCTGCCCGCCGATCTGGGATTCGCGGGTCTGCGGGTGCACTTCCCGTTGCAGCGTCCCGACTATAAGGATGAGTTGATCGCCTTTCTCGGGGCCTCCTACTTTCGGCTGCTCGGGCGCGATCAGAGCTACGGCGCCTCGGCCCGCGGCCTGGCCATCAACGTCGCCGGTACTGGCGGTGAGGAATTCACCTATTTCACCGATATCTGGCTGGTTCGCCCGGCACCCGAGCAGCGCACACTGACCATCTATGCCCTGCTGGACAGTCCCAGCATCGTGGGTGCCTATCGGTTCGAGGTGCGCCCGGGAATGACCAGTACGGTCGAGGTCACGGCAACGCTCTATGCGCGCCAGGGCGTGGACAAGCTGGGCCTGGCACCCATGACCTCGATGTACCTGTACGGCGAGGATCGGCCGCGCCCATTCGACGATTATCGGCCGGAGGTGCATGACAGTGATGGCCTGCTGATGCAGACCGCGGGCGGTGAATGGTTGTGGCGCCCGTTGTTCAGTCCCCACGCGCTGCGGGTGTCGAGCTTTTCGGACGAGCACCCGCGCGGCTTTGGCCTGACCCAGCGCGACCGCGACTTCTCCCACTACCAGGATGAGGATGCCCACTATCAGCGCCGTCCGAGCTATTGGGTGGCGCCGCTCGGGGATTGGGGCAAAGGCAGTGTGGAGCTGGTTGAAATACCCAACGATGAGGATATTCACGACAATATAACGTCGTACTGGATCCCGTCGATGCAGCTGCAGCCGCACAAGCCGTTCACGTTCTCCTATCTGCTATCGGCCTACTCGGAGGCACCGCAGTGGTCACCGGGCGGGCGTGTCATCGCCACCCGCACCGCGCAGCTGCGCGGCCGAGGCGGCGGCGAATCGCCGCGGCGTATCCTGGTAGACTTCGCCGGCGGCGATCTGTCGACGCTGGTCGGCTCGCAGCCGGTCAAAGCCGAGATCAGCTCCCACAATGGCGACATCGATAACGTCTCGATCCAGCGTCTGGTGGAGAACGGTGTCTGGCGGGTGAGTTTCCGGGTGCTGCCAAAGAACAACCAGTCGGTGGACCTGCGCTGTTACTTGACCCTGTACGGCGAGGCGCTGACCGAAACCTGGACCTATCTATGGACGCCATGAACGCCTTGGCCCCGCCGGACATGAATCGGCTCGATGAGCGGTCGCTGCGTCACCAGGCGCTGTGGCGTCGATGGCTGTTCTTCGGCCTCATATTCCTGACCGCGCTGGTGGCGGGATTCCTGATGTCCGACATTCTCAAGGTCAACGGCCAGACGCTGCTCAACTGTCTGGCGTTGCCGCTGTTCGTGGTGCTGTTCAGCTGGATTGCCGGAGCCTTCTGGGCCGGCATCATCGGCTTCGTGGTGCGCTTGAAAGGCCATGACCCGGCGGTGCTGCAACCGCAGCGCGTGCCGACGCAGCCATTGGCGACCCGCACCGCGATCGTCACCCCGATCTACAACGAGGATACGGCGCGCGTATTTGCCGGCGCGGACGCCATCTGGTCGTCACTGCAGCAGCAGGCGGCGCAGCAAAGCTTCGACCTTTTCATCCTGTCGGATACCCGCGATCCGGACATCGCCGCCGCCGAAGAGGCCGCCTGGCGCGCGCTGGTGGCACGACATCGCGCCGACGGGCGACTGTTCTATCGGCGCCGCAGCGACAACGTCGGCCGCAAATCCGGCAATCTGGCCGAGTTCGTGCGCAATTGGGGCGGCGCCTACGACTATATGATCGTGCTCGATGCCGACAGCATCATGTCCGGCCAGGCGCTGGTGTCGCTGGCGGAGATGATGGACGAGCACCCGGAGGTCGGCATCATCCAGACCCTGCCGCTGCTGGCCGGGCGCGACACGCTGTTCGCACGCATGCTGCAGTTTGCGGTGCGGCTCAACGGTGCGATGCTGGCCAGTGGCCTCGCCTTCTGGCAGCTCGGCGAGAGCAATTACTGGGGACACAACGCGATCATCAGGTTGCGCCCGTTCGCGCAGCACTGCGGCCTGCCGCGCCTGCCGGGCGCCCCGCCCTTCGGCGGCGAAATCCTCAGCCACGACATCGTCGAGGCGGCGTTCATGCGCCGCGCCGGCTACAAGGTATGGCTGGTGCCCGAAATCACCGGCAGCTGGGAGGAGATACCGTCCAACATCATTGACTACGCGGCGCGCGACCGCCGCTGGGCGCAGGGCAATCTGCAGCACGTGGGCGTCATGCCGATGCGCGGCCTGCACTGGCTCAGCCGCCTGCATCTGCTCACCGGCATTCTGTCCTACGTCAGCTCGCCGCTGTGGCTGCTGGTGCTGATCATCAGCTCGATCGTCACCTGCATCCAGGCCGTCAGCGGCCATCATTACTTCCAGCCGGGCGCGTTCTCGCTGTTTCCGACCTGGCCGCAGTATCGCGACAGCGAGATCGCCGCGCTGCTGACCATGACCGTCATCGTGCTGCTGCTGCCGAAGATGCTCGGCGCCGTGCTGGTGCTCAAGGATCGGGCGCTGCGCGCCGCTTTTGGCGGCGCGCCCAAGATCCTGGGCGGTTTTCTGCTCGAGCAGTTGATGAGCATTCTGCTGGCACCGACCATGATGCTGTTCCACTCGGAATTCGTGGTGCGTGCATTGCTGGGCCGCAGCGTCGGCTGGGATGCGCAGCCACGCGGCGATCGCGGCGTGCCGTGGCGCGAAGCGCTACGGCGGCACAAATGGCACCTGATCATCGGCCTGCTCTGGGGCGGGGCGATCCTGGCACTGGCGCCCAATTACATCTGGTGGATGTCGCCGGTCATCGCCGGCATGCTGCTGTCGGTACCGCTGACCGTACTGACCAGCCGCTCGGATCTGGGCCGCGCGCTGCGGCGGCGCGGCTGGCTGCTGACACCGGAGGAAACCCAGGAGCCGTACGAGCTGGCGACGGCTGACGCGGCGCGCGCCCGCGGCCTGGCGCCCGCGATCGATATCGCGCCCGAAGCCATGCCGCAGCGGGCACCGCTGCCGATGATGCCCGAGCCGCCGGCCTACTTAAGGCTGCGGATCGTGCCGCGCCGGCGGGTGGCTACCTCTTCCTGATCAGCTAGCGCGCTGCCCTGGCAGCCCCGCGCTGGTCCGGCCGCCGCGGCGCGTCCAGGCCGCCGTGGCGCGCCCTGCATGTATAATCCCTTGTTCGAGAATTAACTCTGAGCTGGAGGCTGGCTGTGAAAATCCTCGGTCCCGACGCCCTGGTGTTCGGCGTCGATGATCTCGATGCGTGCTACCGATACCTGACCGACTACGGGCTGAAGAAAGTGGACAGCGCGCCCAGCGGCGCGCGCTTCGAGGCCCTGGACGGGACCGCCGCGGTGGTTCGCCGGGCATCCGATGCCGGCCTGCCGCCGCCGATTTCCGCGGCGCCGAACATCCGCGACCAGATCTACGGGGTGGCCGATAAGCCGACACTCGATGCCATCGGCGCTGAACTGAGCAAGGACCGTGAGGTCAGGGCCGGCAGCGACGGCGTGCTGCGCTCGGTCGACGACACCGGCTATGCGATCGGTTTCCAGGTGACGCAGCGGCGCAAGATCGACTCGCCCAGGTTCATCAATGTGCCGGGCATGCAGGTTCACCGCCCGGTCAACGAGATCGCCGCGGTGGACGATGGCCCGATACCCATCTATTCGCTGTCGCACGTGGTGCTGTTCGCCCCCGATATCGAGCGTGCGGAAAAGTTCTACGCCCAGCGGCTGGGCTTTCGCACCGCCGACGTGTTCACCAATCTGGGTCCGTTCATGCGCCCGGCCGGCACGCTCGAGCACCACACGCTGTTCCTGATCAAGGCGCCCAAGCCCGGGCTGCAGCATTTCACCTTCCACGTTGCCGACCTGAACGACATGCTCAAGGCCGGCTGGAACTTCGTGAAGAAAGGCTACAAATCGTTCTGGGGGCCGGGACGGCATATCCTGGGCTCGAACAATTTCTGGTATTTCAACAGTCCGTTCGGCGGCCTGATGGAATTCGATTGCGACATGGATCTGCACGACGACAGCTGGAAACCGCGCTACATCCCGGCCAGTCCACAGACTTCGCAGACCTACCTGTTCCAGTTTGCCGAAAAGTGGGCGCCCGGCGACCAGAAGCATTGAGCGGGCAGCCGATGCACTCGAGCGGCGAGCGCGTGCTGTGCCGTCTGGAGGACATCCCGGACGGTCGCGCGCGCGGCTTCCTGCCGGTGAACCGTGACGATCGGGTATTCGTGGTACGCCGCGGCGATCGCATCCGGGCCTATGTCAACTCCTGTCCGCACAACTGGCGACCGCTGGACTATGCACAGGATCATTTCCTGTCGGCCGATGGTCGCGAGATCGTGTGTTACGCCCATGGCGCGCATTTTTCCATCGACAGCGGCGAGTGCATCGATGGCGTGTGCATCGGAGCATCCTTGATACCGGTGCCCGCGCGCGTCGACAATGGCATGATCCTGATCCCGCTGGAGTTGCCGCAGACGCCGGAGTAACCATGGGCCGCATTTTCGAGGTTCGCAAGCACGCCATGTTCGCGCGCTGGAACCGCATGGCCAAGGGCTTCGCGCGCATCGCCAAGGACATCAACATGGCGGTGAAGGCCGGCGGCGCGGACCCGGCCGCAAATCCCACGCTCCGCCGCATCATGCAGAACGCGCGCGCCATCAACATGCCCAAGGACAAAGTGGAAGCGGCGATCAAGCGCGCCAGCGGCCACGACGCCACCAACTACCACCAGGTGCTGTACGAGGGGTACGCGCCGCACGGCGTTGCGCTGCTGGTCGAGACCGCCACCGACAACCCGACCCGCACCGTAGCGCATGTGCGCAACATCATGACCAAGAACGGCGGCAATCTGGGCACCACCGGCAGTGTGAGTTTCCAGTTTCACAAGATGGGGGTGTTCCGCCTCGACCCATCAGGCATCGACCAGGATGAGCTGGAGCTGGAGATGATCGATCACGGCCTGGAGGAAATGGGCGAGAGCACGGGCGAGAAAGGCGAGGCGCAGCTGGTGCTGCGCTGCGCCTTCGAGAATTTCGGCAAGCTGCAGGAAGCGCTGGAAGCGCGGCGCATCGCGCCGCTATCGGCCGAGCACGACTACGTGTGCACCACGCCGATCGAGCTGCCGGAAGCGCAGGCCACCGAGGCGCTGGAGCTGATCGACAAGCTCGAGCAGGAAGACGACGTGCAGCGCGTGTTTCATTCGCTCGCCTGACGGCGCATGAACGCGCCGCTGCCGACACTGCTGCTGCCGGGCCTTGCGGTCACCGCGCGCCTGTATGAGGCACAGATCCCGGCGCTATGGCAGTTTGGTCCGGTGATGGTGGCGGATCATCGGCGCGACGACAGCATCGCCGCTATCGCGCGCCGGGTACTCGAGCACGCGCCGCCGCGTTTCTCGCTCGTGGGGCTGTCGATGGGCGGCTACATCGCCTTCGAGCTGCTGCGTCAGGCGCCCCGGCGCGTGGCGCGACTGGCGCTGCTCGATACCACGGCGCGGCCGGACGCTGCCGTGCAGAGCGCGCGTCGCCGGGAACTGATCGAGCTGGCGCGCAGTGGCCGCTTCGGCGAGATCGCCGATCTGTCCTACCCGCTGCTGGTGCATCCAGATCGCCTGGCCGATCAGCCACTGCGCGAACTGGTGCGAAGCATGGCGCAGGACACCGGCGCGGAAGGCTACATCCGCCAGCAAACCGCGATCATGACTCGATGCGACTCGCGACCGGATCTGACTGCCATCGGCTGCCCGACGCTGGTGCTGGTGGGCGAGTCCGATCAGCTCACGCCGCCGGCGCTGGCGCAGGAGATCGCCGCCGGCATTGCCAGCGCACGATTGATTGTGGTGCCGGCGAGCGGGCATCTGTCGCCGCTCGAGCAGCCGCAGCGCGTGACCGCAGAGCTGGTGGAGTGGCTGGGCGGAGCTTAAGGCGTGATCGACATGAAACACATCACAAGCGTTGCATGCTGCGGCTACCTGGCCATCACCGGCAGTGCGGTGCTGGCCGCGGCCGCAAGCCCGTTTCACGACCAGCCGGCGTCCGTACGCAGTCTTCCCGGCGACAATCTGCCTCCGTTCGAGATGCTCGATGACGCCGGCCGTCTGGTGCCCGCCCCGCCGATGCCGCGCGCCGCCGTGCGTCGCGGTCCGGGTTCAGCCGCCGAGTCGAGCGCGCGCGCACCGGCGCTGGATCTGGCCATCGAGGCCGCTCGCGCCGCGGTAACCAGTTGCGCCGCGGCCGGCTATCGCATCGGTGTCACGGTCATCGATTCCGCCGGTGAGGCACGGGTGATGTTGAGCGCCGACGGTGCCGACGGCAGTCATGTGTTCGTGGCGATGCGCAAGGCCCTGGCTGCACTGGCATTCAAAATGCCAAGTTCCACGCTCAGCGCGCACATTGCCGGCGACCAGGCGCTGCTCGCGCGCGTGACGCCGGCCATGTTCATCGCCGGCGGGGCGCTGCCGATCATGGCGGGCGATGAACTCATCGGTGCGATCGGCGCCAGCGGCGCCGGCGGTGCCGTGCTGGGGCGGCAGGACGAGATCTGTGCGCTCGCGGGCCTGAACCGGATCCGGCCCAGGCTCAAGTAGCCGCGCCGGCCGGCGCGCCATCGTTGGCGTCCAGCGCCAGCAGCCGCGTGTCACCGCCGACCGCGGCGGTGTTGATGCTGACCGACTGTTCCACCAGCAGTCGGTCGAGCGCGTAATCCTCGTTTGCCACGACGACCTGCACGATGGCGCCGTCCGCCGCCGCCAGCTGCTGGCACAATTGCCGCAGCCACTGTGGATGCAGCCGCGCCTCGGCGGCGTCCACCAGCACGGCCTCATGGCGCAGCGCCTGCTCCGGCAGCATCGCGCGTAGCGGTCCCGGCAGCGCCGCACGCAGCGCCGCGGCCAGCTCGGTTTGATCGGCAGACAGTGTGTTGCCGGTCGCCAGTGCCGCGGCCAGCTGCGCCAGCAACGCCGCCGCCGAGCGCGCCGTGGCGCGCAGCACGCCGCGCGGGCGCAGCCGCAGCTCGTTGCCCTCACCGACGTAGCCGATGAGCGTCATACGTGCCCCGAGCAGCGTGGTATCCGCGTAGCGCTCGGCCTGCGCCACCAGCTCGGAGCGCTGCTGGGGCGCCAGCGCCAGGGTGTGGTCCGGTACGTCGCGTAGCCAGGCGATGAAGTGCCGCAGCTGCCACGGTACCCGTACGCGCTGATCGGCGTGCCAGCGTGAGGCAGGCGCCTGGCGCAGCAGGCGGTGCAGGTACAACGGACCGCCGGCTTTGGGTCCGGTGCCCGACAGGCCCTGTCCGCCGAACGGCTGCACGCCCACCACAGCGCCGATCATGTTGCGATTGACGTAGACGTTGCCGACGCGCGCGTGCTCGATAACCTCGTCGATGGTGGCGTCGATACGCGAGGCGACGCCGAGCGTCAGGCCGTAGCCGGTGGCGTTGATCGCATCGAGCAGCGCACCCAGGCGACGCCGATCGAAACGCAGCACGTGCAGCACCGGGCCGAACACCTCTGCCGACAGCTCGCTCACCGCTGCAATCTCGATCAGGGTCGGGGGCACGAATACCCCGCGCCCGCACTCCGCAGTCAGCGGGCTCTGGCAGCGCAGCTGCGCGCGCATTGCGCGCAGATGGGCGTCGATGCCGGCGCGCGCCTGCTGATCGATCAGCGGACCGACGTCGGTGGCAATGTCGGCCGGGTTGCCCACGCGCAGCTCCTGCATCGCCCCTTTCAGCATGGCCAGTATCGGCTCGGCGATCTCGCGCTGCAGGCACAGCAAGCGCAGCGCCGAGCAGCGCTGCCCGGCCGAATCGAACGCCGAGCGCAGCACGTCGCCGACCACCTGTTCGGGCAGCGCGGTGGAATCCACGATCATTGCGTTCTGGCCGCCGGTCTCGGCGATCAGCGGCACCGGCCCGCGCAGCGCCAGCGCGCGTGCGATCGAGCGCGCCGCGGCGGTCGAACCGGTGAACACCACCCCGCTGGTGCGCGCGTCCGCGACCAGCCGTGCACCCACGCGCTCGCCGTCGCCGGGCAGCAGCTGCAGCACCGCGCGCGGCACGCCGGCCTGATGCAACAGCTGCACCGCGCGCGCCGCGGTGGCACTGCTCTGCTCTGCCGGTTTGGCGAGCACGGTGTTGCCCGCGGCGAGCGCCGCTGCCACCTGGCCGGTGAAGATCGCCAGCGGAAAGTTCCATGGGCTGATGCACACTACGGCGCCCAGCGGCAGATGAGTGACGTGGTTGAATTGCGCCCGGATCTGCGCTGCGTAGTAGCGCAGGAAATCCACCGCTTCCCGCACCTCGCCGACCGCATTGGCGAGCGTCTTGCCCGCCTCGCGCACCATCAGTGCCACCAGTGCCGGCAGCTGCTGCTGGTACAGCTGCGCGGCGCGCTCGAGGATCTGCGCGCGCTGCTCGATTTCGGTCTCGGCCCAACCGGGCGCACTGTCGGTCGCGGCAGCAATGGCCGCATCGACCACGTCGTCACCGGCATCGAGCACGCTGCCGAGCAGCTGGCTCAGATCGGCCGGATTGCGGATCTCACGCCGCAAGGCACCGCTCGCCGTGGCAGTCACGGCCGCGCCCGCGCCAGCGGCCGCGCCCGCGCCAGCGGCCGTGCCGGCCACCAGCGGTTGTACCTCGATCATCGGCTGGCTGCCGTGCTCGATCGCCGCCCTCAGGGACGCGCGCACGGCGGCGTCGGCCAGGTCGAGCCCTGAGGAGTTGCGCCGCTCGGGAGCGAACAGTTCCGCCGGCAGCGGTATGCGCGGATGAGGCGTTCCGGCGTAGCGTGCCGCTTGCACCGCAGGGTCGGCGCACAGGCTCTCAAGCGGCGTGGCCGCCGCGGCCACGCGCTGTACGAACGAGCCAGCCGCTCCGTTCTCGATCAGCCGCCGCATCAGATAGGCCAGCAGCGTCGCGCGCGTGCCGACCGGCGCATAAATGCGCACCGGGCGGGCGATCGCCGGTGTCTGCAGCAATTGCCGGTACAGCCCGGTTCCCATGCCAAACAGGCACTGGAACTCGTACTCGCTCGCGCCTTCCGCCGCCGCAATCTCACCGATGGCCGCGACACTCTGAGCGTTGTGGGTCGCAAACTGCGGCACCACCTGCGCATGTGCCGCCAGCAGACGGCGCGCACAGGCCAGGTAGGCGACGTCGGTATAGGCCTTGCGGGTATACACCGGATAGCCGGCCAGCCCGTCCATCTGGGCCCACTTGATTTCCGAGTCCCAATACGCACCCTTCACCAGGCGCACCAGCAGCCGCGCCCGCCGGCGCGCCGACAGCTGCAACAGGTAGTCGATCTCGGCCGGCGCGCGTTTCTGATACGCCTGCACCGCAACCCCCAACCCGGCCCAGTCGGTGAGGTCCGGCGCGCACATCAGCGCCTGGATCAGATCGAGCGACGGCGCCAGGCGATCGGCTTCCTCGGCATCGATCACCAGCGCGATATCGTAGTGCTGCGCCAGTCGCGCCAGCTCGAACAGGCGCGGCAACAGTTCACGCATGACGCGCTCGTGCTGCGTGTAGGCGTAGCGTGGATGCAGCGCCGATAGTTTCACCGACACGCTGCCGCCGGCGAGCGGCCCCTGACCGCGATACGCCGCGCCGACCGCGTGTATGGCCTGCCGGTACGCCAGAAAATAGCGCTGCGCGTCGTGCGCGGTCAGCGCCGCCTCACCGAGCATGTCGAACGAATAGCGATATGCGCGGCCCGCGCCGCGGCCGGCGCGCCTCAGTGCGGCCTGGATGCTGTGACCGAAAATGAACTGATCGCTCAGCGCGCGGATCGCGAATTGCATCGCGGTGCGCACCAGCGGTGTCGTGAGCGAGCGCCAGCCGGGCGCGAGCGGCCGCGCCGCCTCGTTATCCGGGCCGGACACGCAGGCGCTGGCCAGTCGCAGTGCGGCGCCCAGGGCGCCGCCGCTGCCGCGTTGGCCCCAGTCGACGCGCGACAGCCGGTCGCGCACCAGTCGGTCGGCGTTGGCCGCATCAGGCACGCGCAGCAACGCCTCGGCCAATGACAGCAGGGCCAACCCGGCCGCGCTGTCGAGCGGAAATGCGCCAGTGATCGCCTCGACGCCACGCCGGCTTTGGTAGCGTCGCATGCCTTCAATCAGCTCGCGCGCCACGAGCGCGCTGCGCTCGCGTGCTACGTCGTCGAGCTGCGCTGCCCGGATCAGCGGCGGTACGCACTCGCTCTCATCGGCTCGCCACAGCCGCGCGATCGAATGTGCATCGGCCGGTGGATCGAGCGACGGCATCGCTACCGTGCTGCTCACCGCCAGCGTGCTTAGCTCAACCATCCGAATGCGCCGATGAGCGTGCCGGCGACGGCGCCGACGCCGCCGAGGAATACGAACAAGCGCTTGCGTGACAGGAAGTACAGCGAACACATCACCAACCCGAGCTCAAGAAAGCCCTCGCCGACATCCAGCCGCAACGCGCGCCGCTCGGAATGCTTCGACTCCTCGTCCAGCCGCTGCGCGAGGCTGCCGATGTCCCCGGCCTCCCTGGCATAGCGTTCGCCGTCATCGGTCAGCTTGGCGCTGACGGTGGCCACCCTGGCCGGATCGGCAGCCAGCGCATTCAACAGCGTTGCCCCGGTCTGCGCATTGTGTTCACGAATTTTCTTGGCCTGATAATAGGCCCACTGGTCGTTGGCCTCGGTCTTGCGCACCACCGCGGCGTTGTGTTCACGGTGGCCGAGGATGGTGACGATCGACAGCAGAACGCCGATGACGCCCACCGCAATACCCACCCGCTGGCCAAATGCATCGCTACCTTCCCCGTGGCCGGTATGTATCTCGACCTCCGCCATGCCTGTTCACTCCAAAATGACCTGCTCAGACTGTAGCAGAGCCCGCCCTTTGCTCGAGTCGGCTGGCCACCGCCTCCAGACGCCGCAGCGCCACTTCGGCCGGCGCCGCAGGCAAGGCGTGGGCCAGACCGCGATAGACCAGCTCGGTCATCGCATCCGCGGCCGCGTCGGGCGAGAAGTCGCCTTCGCCGCGCAGATACACCCAGGTGTGATGCTCGACGCCGCCGTAGATCATGTCGCGCACCACGCGCAGCGGCAGATCGGCGCGAAACTCCCCGGACTCAATCGCCTGCTGCAGGATCTCGAGCGTGCGGCGGGTATATTCGCGCGTCAGGTCGAACACCGTGGTGCGGCGATATTCGGGCCACGCTCGCAGCTGATTGAATATCAGCCGGCACATGCCGGGGTCATTGTGGATCACAGTGAGGTGGCGCCAGATCATGAATCGCAGGCGTGCGCGTGTGCCCTGCAGCCGTTTGAGCTGCTGGTCGTAGTCGGCCAGGATGCGTTCGTACCACTGCTCGACCACGCGGATCAGCAGCTCGCGCTTGCCGGGGAAGTAACGATAGATCGTGCCTTCGACCACACCGGCCCGGGCCGCGATCTGCGCCGTCAGCGCCTCGCTGTAGCCCTTGTCGCGAAACACCTGCGCCGCTACCTGCATGATTTCCTGCATGCGCTGCGCGCGCGGCAGCCTCGAATGCTGCTTTTTTTTCATTAGTGAGTACTGCTCATCATTGTTTCGGCGCTGTCCGGGGGCGCTGAACCGGCGCCATGTGACATTTTTACAGCCTTTTGCTGCATAGCGGAACCCATTTGCAGCGCTATGGCGAGCAGCGCTCGCGGCTGGCCTGCTATAATAACTGAGTTGAGTTCATTAGTCCCCTTGGAACCGTTCGGAGATCGCCCGTCATGCTCGAAACCGCCACCGCGATGCCATCCACGCCCGCATCAGCCGCCGCCTTTGATCTGAGTGCCGAGCAGCGCGAAATCCTCGACGCCGCCGACCGCTACGCGCAGCAGGAACTGCATCCTCTGGCCAGGCGCATGGACGATGAGGAATGGTGGCCGGCGGAAGCGTTCGCGCGCCTGGGAGCGGAGGGCTATCTGGGCATCAGCATCCCTGCGGCCTATGGCGGTGCCGGTCTGGACCTGGTGAATACCGGGCTGGTGGCGCAAGCCTTCTCGCGCTGGAATCACGCCCTGAGCTTGTCGTGGATCGCGCACGATAATCTGTGTGCCAACAATCTGTATCGCCACGGCACCGAAGCGCAACGCCGGCGTTACCTGCCCGGCCTGTGCAGTGGCAAGCTGGTCGGCGCGCTGGCACTCACCGAACCCGGCGCCGGCTCCGACGCTCTGGGTTCGATGCGCATGAGCGCGCGCCGCGATGGCGATCACTACGTACTCAACGGCACCAAGATCTTCATCACCAACGGGCCGGTCGCCGATGTACTGATCACCTATGCCAAGACCGCGCCGGAACTGGGCACGCACGGCATCTCGGCGTTCATCGTGCAGAAGGATTTCCCGGGCTTCAGCGTGGCGCAGAAGCTGACCAAGATGGGCTTTCGCGGCAGCCAGACCGGTGAGCTGGTATTCGACAACTGCCGGGTGCCGCTCGAGAATCGGTTGGGCGCGGAGAACGGCGGTCTGGGCGTGGTGATGACCGGCCTGGACCTTGAGCGCGCCACGATCGCGCCCATCTGCCTCGGGATTGCGGAGCGCGCGCTGCAGCTATCGATCGACTACGCCAAAACGCGCAAGCAGTTCGGCCGACCGATCGCCGAGTTCGAAATGATCCAGGCCAAGATCGCAGACATGTACGTCTGGGTCGAGACCATGCGCTGCTTCATTTATCGGGTGCTCGCCGCCACCGACCGCATCGGCGCCGATCGCGGTGGGCGCGGCGAGATTCACGCGCTGAGCGCCGCGGCGGTGATGTACGCCTCCGAAACGATGGCCAAGGTCGTGTCCGACGCGCTGCAGATCCACGGCGGCAGCGGCTATATCTGGGAGTCCGAGGTCAACCGCCTGTACCGTGCAATCAAGATGCTCGAGATCGGCGCCGGCACGACCGAGGTACGCAAGCTGATCATCAGCGGCGAGCTGCTGGCCGCCTCTTAAGGTCGTTAGTGACGCTGATCGGTGTCGGCCGTTGGCTGCAGCCGGTTCTTGCCGTGCGCCTCGCCGCCTTTGCGCCCGGCTATGCGCGCGCGTTCGCGATCGTGCCAGAAGTTACCGCGGTTGTTCTCCTTGCCCTGGCTGTGTCCGCCCTTGCTGGCGATCTCGCGCTGGGTCTGCTGGTCCATGGCCGCGAAACCGCGCCTCGAGGGGGCTTTGGCCGGCCGCTCGCCCGCTTTTGCCGTTGACGCGCTGTGCTCTGCGGTGTCCTCATTATTGAATTCGTTGGCGTCGTAGTCCTGCATGCTGCTCTCCTGTCACATTGGATCAGTCATTGAAGCGTCCTGCCGCCAGTGCCTCCTGAGCAAGGTTAAATGGTGCAATCGCTATGCCACGCTATCAGGCGCTTCAATCAAGCTTGTATCAAGCCTATAGCGCCGCCGCGTTGTAATCTTCGGTCAATTTTTTCCGGCATCGTGCACAAATTGCGCTGAAATTATTTCAAGCGCAGGCTTACCCGGTGAGTAGGACAGGCGGCGAGATGCGTAGGACGGGCCGTCCGGATCAGTGCGGCGCGGTCGGCGCGGGCGGCGGGCAGACGTCAGGGCTGCTGGATGAGCGGCAGCACGTGCGTGTCGCCGGTCGCTTCGTACAACGCCTGTAAAGTCTCGAAGTCGCTCTGCTGCGGTTTGCCCGAGACCATGTGCTCGCGGATGATTTTCAGCTGATAGCGCAGGTAGGGCAGCAGCGACTGCTCCGGCGCGCTCTCGCCGCTGTGCCCGGCCAGCAGCGAGTCGCCGTAGGCGCGGTAATATTCGCTATAGGCGCGCTCGTAATGCGCCAGCGCTTCGCAGAACGCCGCATCACCCAGCACTTCCCCGCACAGCGAGCCGGCGCAGATGAAACTGCAGGCGGAGCTCAGAAAAGCCTGGTGTTCGCGCACCAGGCACTGCGCGTAGTCCTGGCTTCCAAACAGCGACCTGATGAGCTTGCGGCGCGTGCTACCGGTGACGTGACGATCGCGCATGTACTCGAACGGCGCCTTGCGGTGCAGCGTCAGAAACGTCACCTTTCTGAGCTCCATCGCCTTGGCTGCCGGACGCGACGGCGCTGCCACGCCGTGCATCAACTGGCTGTGAGTGTGCTCCCAGCGACGATGCAGCGGTCGGTCCTGCAGCAGGCGCGTGGCGATCTGTGATGCCTGGGGCAGCTCCGACTGCGCGGCGCGGGCCAGAAAGCGCTCCGAATACTCCATCAGGCGCGCGGTGGTGAAGCCAGCTTCAACCGCATATCGCGCCGATGTTGCCAGACCGCCGGCCATGATTTCCTCGCTTTCGATTGCGGCCCGCAGGCCGCAATAATCCTCGACTTATATCACCGATGCGTCGAAACGCCAAAGTGCGCTAGCGCCGCAGTCGGCTGCGTCAGGCCGCAACCGGTATCGCGCGACCCAGCAGCTTCTCGATCGCGCGCAGGCGTTCACGTTCGTCGCGGCTGACGAGCGACACCGCCTGGCCGCGCAGGCCGGCGCGTCCGGTGCGACCGATGCGATGCACATAGTCCTCCGGCACGTGCGGCAACTCGAAATTCACCACATGCGGCAGCTCGGTGATGTCCAGGCCGCGCGCCGCGATGTCGGTGGCGACCAGCACCCGAATGCGGCCCTGCTTGAAATCATCCAGTGCGCGCGTGCGCGCGCCCTGCGATTTGTTGCCGTGAATCGCGGCACAGGCCAGCCCGTCGCGCACCAGGCGCTCGGCCAGCCGGTTGGCGCCATGCTTGGTACGAGTGAATACCAGGATCTGGCGCATACCGCCGTCGACGATCAGGCGCGTCAGCAGCGGATGCTTGGCGGAGGAATCGACGTGGTAGACGCTGTGATCGACCAGTTCCGGCGGCGCATTGCGCGGCGAGACGTCGATGATCACCGGGTTACGCAGCAGCGACTTTGCCAGCACGCGGATGTCGTCGGAAAATGTGGCCGAAAACATCAGGCTCTGCCGCTTGGCTGGCAGCGCGGCGATGATGCGGCGAATCGGGCGGATGAATCCCATGTCGAGCATGCGATCGGCCTCATCCAGCACCAGTATCTCGATCTTCGACAGGTCCACCGCCCGCGACTCGAGGTGATCGAGCAGCCGGCCCGGGGTCGCGATCACCAGGTCAACGCCGCCTGACAACGCGTCGAGCTGCGGTTTCGCGCTCACGCCACCGTAGATCAATGCGCCGCGTATCGGCAGGTTGCGCGCCATGTCGCGACAGGCGTCGCTGACCTGCGCGGCAAGTTCGCGCGTTGGCACCAGTATCAGGGCCCGTGGAGCGCGCTGGCGTACCGGGTTCTGCAGCAGCCGCTCCAGCAGCGGCAGGCCGAAGGCGGCTGTCTTGCCAGTGCCGGTCTGCGCCGCTGCCATCAGGTCGCGGCCTTCCAGCACCACCGGTATGGCGCGCTGCTGAATCGGGGTCGGTTCGGTGTAACCGAGTGCTTCCACCGCCTTTAACAGCGGCGGGCTCAATAAAAAATCCGTGAACAAATCTATACTCCGCAACGGCCCTGACCGCCCAAAGGCAGCCTGTCGGTATGGCGCGTTCAACATGAATTGGATCGGTCTCGCCTTTATGACGAGCACTGCGATGGGCTTGCAGGAGGGGCGATAGGTCCCGGAAGATGGCCGCGATGGGCCTTGAAGGGACGCTGAAGAACCTCGGCGCGCGGACCGAACCGCGCATTCGACAAACTCCAGCGAAGTAGTCTATCTCATTGCAGGCCAAAGCGCACATTGCGCCGTTCAGGGCCGAATGATGCCAGTAGCACCAGCAGTACTGCCACGGTGCCGACCACTACGACAAAAGCGAAAGAGAAGTCGGGCTGCGCGCTGCTGCCGTGGTTCTCGGCGATCGTGGTCTGCAGTGTCGCGTTGTACGAGGCCAGCAGATTGCCCAGTTGATAGACAAAGCCGGGAAACGTGGCTCGTATCCCCTCGGGCGAGAGCTCGTTGAGATGCACCGGCACCACGCCCCAGGCGCCCTGCACCATGAACTGCATCACGAACGCCGCCAGCGCCAGGGCCAGCGGTGTGAGCGCGTAGGCCCAGAACGGCAGTACCAGCAACGACAGTCCGGCGGCGATAGCGATCGCCCGGCGCCGGCCGATGCGACTCGACAGCGTACCGAACACGATGCCGCCGCAGATGGCGCCGATGTTATAGACGATGGCGATGATCGATCGGGTGCCAGTGGAAAAGCCACGCTGTACCTCGAGGAAGTGCGGATACAGGTCCTGCGTGCCGTGGCTGAAGAAGTTGAAGCACGTCATCAGCGCAATCGCATACAGGGCCAGCCACCAGTGACCCGACAGCGAGCTCCACAGGCTCCTGGCCACCGGTGCGCTGCGGCCGGCGGTCCAGACCGCGGACTCGGGCACCTTGCTGCGGATATACAGCACCAGCAGCGCCGGTGCGGCGCCGACCATGAACATGCCGCGCCAACCGATATGCTCGAACAGCAGTCCGAACACGATCGAGGCCAGCAGGTAGCCGCACGGATACCCGGCCTGCAGCATTCCCGATACCAGGCCGCGCGATCTGACCGGTATGCTTTCAAACGCCAATGAGGCGCCGACGCCCCATTCCCCGCCCATGGCGATGCCGTAGAGCGCGCGCAGCACCAGGAACACCGTCAGTGACGGCGCGAATGCGGACGCAAACTCCATGCCCGAGTACAGCAACACGCTGGCCATCAGCGCCGGCCGGCGCCCGAAGTGATCGGCCAGCCGGCCGAACAGGAATGCGCCGATCGGCCGCATCGCCAGCGTCAGAAAGATCGCATAGGTGATGCTCTTGACGTCAGTGCCAAAATCCGCGGCGATGCGCCGGAGCACGAACACCACCAGGAAAAAGTCGAACGCATCGAGCATCCAGCCGAGGAAGCTCGCGGTCACGATATGCCGCTGCGTCGGAGTCCAGACTTCGTTCGATTCCATGGTATACGTTCCCCCCTCGCCGTCGAGTCGTCCCGCGGCCGGTACAATGCCAGCCACTCGCTGTCGCGCGTTCCCCCCATTATTGGTGCATCGGTGCTGCTTCGTCTAGATAAGGTCTCGCTCGCCTACGGCTCGCGGCCGCTGCTCGATCAGGTGTCGCTGCAGCTCGATGAAGGCGAGCGCGTCGGCCTGGTCGGGCGCAACGGGGAAGGCAAGTCGTCGCTGTTGCGGCTGGTGCGCCGCGAGGCCGAGCCCGATGCCGGCAGCCTGTGGGTCAGGCCGGGCGCACGGGTAGCCCACCTGGCGCAGGACATCGCCGCACTCACCGGCGAGACGGTGGCGCAGATCGTCACCGGCGGGCTGCCCCAACAGGGTGCGGCGCTGGCGGAATACCAGATTCTGGCAGCGCAGGGCCTGCACACCGCGGCACAACGCCGGCGGCTCGACGAACTGCATCATGCGCTCGATGCGGCCGACGGCTGGCAACTCGAGCGTCGGGTCGAGAGCGTGTCCTCGCGTCTGCAGCTGGATCCGGCGGCCCGGTTCGATGAGCTCTCCGGCGGCTGGCGGCGGCGGGTGCTGCTCGCCCGGGCACTGGTGTCGCAGCCGGACATTTTGTTGCTCGACGAGCCGACCAATCATCTTGATATCGAGGCGATCGAGTGGCTGGAGCAGTTTCTGCTGGAATTTGCCGGCGCGCTGCTGTTCGTCAGTCACGACCGCGCGTTCATCAACCGCCTGGCCACGCGCATCGTGGAACTGGATCGCGGCACGCTCAGTTCCACCGTCGGAAATTACGACGACTACGCGCGCATCAAGACGCAGCAGCTTGCGGCAGAGGCGCAGCAGCAGGCACTGTTCGACAAGAAGCTGGCACAGGAAGAAGTCTGGATCCGCAAGGGAGTGGAGGCGCGGCGCACCCGCAACGAGGGCCGGGTACGCGCCCTCTACCAGCTGCGCGCGCAGCGCCGCGCGCGGCGCGAGCGTACCGGCAGCATCGAGCTGCAACAGCATACGGCCGGCGAGTCCGGCGCGCTGGTGTTCGAGGCCGAGCACCTGGGGGTCGAGTTCGACCGCCGCATCGTGATTCGCGATTTCTCCGCACGCATCATGCGCGGCGATCGCATCGGACTGGTCGGGCCCAATGGCGCCGGCAAGAGCACGCTGATCAAGGCGCTGCTGGGAGAAATCGCGACCCAGCACGGGCGGGTGCAGCGCGGCAGCCGGCTCGAGGTGGCCTACTACGACCAGGAGCGCGCCCAGCTCAATCTCGATGAATCGGTAATGCAGAACATCAGCGGGCGCAACGACCAGGTGGTGGTCAACGGCAAGAGCCGCCACGTATCGGGCTACCTGCAGGACTTCCTGTTCCGCCCCGAGCAGCTGCATACGCCGGCGCGGGCGCTGTCTGGCGGTGAGCGCAATCGGCTGCTGCTGGCGCGCTTGTTCGCCCAGCCGGCCAACGTGCTGGTGATGGACGAGCCGACCAACGATCTGGATATTGATACGCTCGAACTGGTGGAAGAGTACGTTGCTGAGTTCCCCGGCACGCTATTGCTGGTGAGCCACGATCGCACCTTTCTCGATCATGTGGTGACCAGCCTGCTGGTATTCGAAGGTAGCGGCGTGGTGCGCGAATTCGTCGGCGGCTACAACGACTGGGTGCGCTACCGCCGGCAGCGCGAATCGCAACAACGTGAACAACGTGACGCGGTGGCGCCCACCAGCCCCGCGAGCGCAGCGAGAGCCGCAGCGAAGGCGCGCAAGCTGTCGTACAAGGATCAGCGTGAATTGAGCGCGTTGCCGGAGCGCCTGCAGCGCCTGGAGGCGGAAAAGGCGCGCATCGAAGCCGAACTCGCCGATGGCACGCTCTATCGTGGCAGTCAGGACGCGCTGCAGGAGCGGCTGCAGCGCCTGGCCGCGATCAGCGACGAGCTGGAAGGCGGCTATGCGCGCTGGACGCAGCTCGAAAGCCAGGCCGGGGGCAACTAGCGCGCAGCGGGAAGCAGGGGCTGACGGACCCTTGTAGCTGCAAGCAGGCGTCCGGTTGTCCCGCCCAGTTGCCCCGCCGCCAGCTACATAACGCCGCAAGCGCGGGATCAGTGCGGCGATAAAAGCCTGCCGGGATAGCGCAAGTTCACCGACCGGCGCGTCGCTGCGTGCTCCACAAAGCCACGCCCAGGGGGGTCCGGATGTGCTAAAGTGGCGGTCTGATTTCCCAATGCAGCAGGCCGCGCTGCGGCCCCGCAGTCGCGACCCACCGCGCTCGGGAGCACCCTAGAACGACGGCCGGAGATGAGCTTGGCCAAGCCGAATTATCGCCACCAGAAGAAACAAAAGGAGCTGGCGCGTAAAACGCGTCACGCGGAAAAACTCAAGCGACGCCTGGAGCGCGATGATGCGCCCGCTGCTGATGGCACGGAGCTGCAGAGCAATGCGCCCGAGGGCACCGCAATCGAGTCCAAGACATGAAAATCGCGGCCCGGAAAAATTCCTCGCTCGACGAGCAGCGTCGCTATCGGCGCCAGTATGACCGCGACCGCTCGCCGCCACTGCGCAGCGCATTTCCGCAGCTGCTGCAGCTGAACATCGAGTTATCGTTCGGCGACCGCACCGGCGCCGCCCCCAAGGAAGTAGTGCCGTCCTCGCAGTCGCACGCTTTTTATCCACCGGCACAGGCGTTCTTTCGCTTCCGCTGTCCTTGTGCCGACTGCGACGGAGAATTTGATTTGAGTACCAACGTCGCACAGCTGGCAGCCACCACCGGGCGCGGCAGCCGTTCCATTACTGCGCAGGTGCATTGCGCCGGCACGCGCGCGCGCGATCGCGCCAGCGGTAGCGGTTGCCCGATCGAGCTCAACTATCGCATCGTTGCGCTGGGCACACCATGAACTCGTGGCGCACCGCACTGCCCCTGGCCGGCGAACCGACCGCGGACTTTCGTGAACGTCTGGCCAGACAGCAGGCTGAAGCGGCCGAGCGGCGCCAGCAGGCGCTGACCGAGCAGGCATCGCCGCTCAATTCTGCGCAGGCGCGCATCAACATCTGGGAGCAGCTGCACGCCATCGAGCTGCCGCGCGACGCCGCGCACCGTCTGGTGGCACTGATTGCGGCCAATACCGGCCTGAGCATCGCGCAGGTTCGCGCCGAGCAGCTGCGGCGGGCCACACCGCTTGCGCCAGCCGGAGCGCCGGCAAACGACCTTCCGGAATTACCCGCCACCTAAAGACCTCAAGCGCTCGCTCATTCGAAGCGATACATGACCACCCGGATCTACCTGTTAAACGGGCCGAATCTGAATCTGTTGGGGGAGCGCGAACCGGCACTGTACGGGCATCACACGCTCGCTGACGTCGAGGCGCGCTGCCGTGCGGTGACCGATCGCCACCGGCTGGAGCTGATCGCGCGCCAGACCAATGCCGAGCACGAGATGATCGGCTGGCTGCATGAAGCGCGCCACGCCGCCGGCATCGTCATCAACCCGGCCGCATTCTGCTATCACTCGATTGCGATTCTGGACGCCCTGAAGATGTGCGAATGTCCGATCGTGGAAGTGCACATCAGCAATCTGTATCGCCGTGAGGAGTGGCGCAGCAAGTCGATACTGGCTGCGGCTGCCGCCGGTGTGATCACCGGCCTCGGGATCGACGGCTATCGGCTGGCGATGGAGCATCTGGTGCAGTTGATCGCCAAGCCCTGAAAGGCTCGACGCCCCCCTCAGGCGTCCAGCAGCCGGCGCGTATGGCGGGCAACCATCAGATTCTCGTCGGTCGGCACCACCCAGGCCGACGGCGCCGACCCGGTGCGCGAGATCAGCGGCCCACCCCGCGTGTTGGCGGCCTCATCGAGTGTAATACCGATCCAGCGCGCCTCCTGGCAGACGCGCGAACGTATCTGCCAGGCGTGCTCGCCGATGCCGCCGGTGAACACCAGGGCATCCAGGCCGCCCAGCGCGGCCACCAGCGATCCGAGTTCGCGCCCGATGCGATAAACGAACAGATCGATGGCCTCCCTCGCCGCCGGCGACTCGCTCGCCAACAGCGTGCGCATGTCACTCGAAAGTCCCGAGACGCCCAGCAGGCCGGAGCGCTGGTAGATGAGCTGCTCAATCTGATCGGCAGCCATGCGCTCGTGCTGCAGTAGATAGAGTACGACGCCGGGGTCCAGGGCACCGCTGCGCGTGCCCATCGGCAGGCCGTCCACCGGAGTCAGGCCCATGGTGCTGCAGACGCTGCGACCCCGATCGATGGCACACATGCTCGCGCCATTGCCCAGGTGCGCCACGACGAGCCTGCCGCCAGCGCACGCGGGCGCGATCTGCGGCAGCACCGAGACGATGTACTCGTACGACAGGCCATGGAAACCGTAGCGACGGATGCCCCTGGCGGTGAGCTCGCGCGGCAACGCGAATTCCTGGGCCAATGACGGCTGACTGCGATGAAAGGCGGTGTCGAAACACACCACCTGGCGCACCTTGGGCGCGGCGGCGATCACTGCCCGAATGGCTGCAATCTGGTGCGGCTCGTGCAGCGGAGCCAGCGGCACCAGCTGTTCCAGGTCCGCCAGCAGCGTGGCGTCAACCAGCGCCGGTTGCGAGTACTTGAGCCCGCCATGCACCACGCGGTGCCCGACGCCATCGAATCCGGACTCGCTGCCGACGTGACCTGCAAACCATTGGTGTATCGCCGCCATGGCGCCCTCGTGCGAGGCTCCGGTCAGAGGCTCGTCGGCGAGCTTGCCGCCGTGGGCATCGAGGACCGTAAGCCGCGCCGAACCGCCGATCCCCTCGACCTGGCCGTGCACGTCCTGGGACAGCGCGCGGTCGGCCGCGGTCTGGAACACCGAGAACTTGATGCTCGAGGAACCGGCATTGATCACCAGAATCGGCGCTTGGCCCACGTCAGCGGTCTTCAGGATCCTAGGGGCCGCCAGCATAACCCCGATGCGGCCCGGGTCACGCTGCTATGCCCCGGCAGGCGCGGCTGCAGTATTCTCGGCACGCTGGCGGCCAATGACGCGCCGCCAAGGAGGCACAACTCATGCGCTCGATACGCCGGATCCTGGTAGCGGTCAAAGACCCGGCGGCGCGCGCGACGCCGGCAGTGGTCAACAAAGGAGTGCAGCTGGCGCGCGCCCTGGGAGCGCGGCTGGAGCTGTTTCACGCGCTCACCGCTGCGATCTACGCCGACACCTTTATCTATGGCGATCGCAGTTTCACCGACATCACGCGCGCCGCGCAGCAACAGGCCGAAAAGCGCCTCCAGGCCCTGGCCGAGCGATTCCAGGGTCGCGGCCGGCAGCGGCGGCCGAAAATCAGCGTCGCGGCTGAATGGGACGCGCCGGCCTATGAGGCCATCATCCGACGGGCGCAGGCGAGCAAGGCTGACCTTATCGTGGCCGAACGCCATGCGGGTCGGCACGTCGCGCCAGGCCTGCTGCACCTCAATGATTGGGAGCTGCTGCGCCTGAGCCCGGTGCCGGTGCTGCTGGTGAAGAAACCCCGGCTCTACGACCGCCCGGCGATACTGGCCGCCGTAGATCCCAGCCGCCGCCATGGCAAGCCGGCAAGCCTGGATGCAAAGATCCTGGCGGTAGGAAACGCAGTCAGCACGGCCTTGCGTGGACGCCTGTTTGCGGTGCACGCCTATGTGCCAGTACCCGGCGGCACACGCCCTACCGATGCCCTCGATGCCGGCACCGCCGCGAGCATCAATGCCAGGATGGAAGCCGGCGCGCGACATCGCTTCGAGCGCGCTCTGGCAGGCGTCAGGATCCCAGCGTCGCGCCGCCTGCTGATCGGCAGATCGCCGATCGAGGCCATCGGCCGCGCAGCCCGCAGCATCGGCAGCGACATCGTCGTCATGGGAGCGGTATCGCGCTCGGGGTTGCGGCGTTGGATTCTGGATGATACGGCCGAGGGGCTGCTCGATCAGCTCTCCTGCGACCTGCTGATCGTCAAACCGCCGCGTTTCAAGTCCGACATCGCGCGCCGCTCCAGGGGAGCGCGCCTGATCCCGGCGATGCCACTGATTCCGTAACCCCGATTATGGTCATTCGCGGCCGCGGTACTGCGGCGGCGGCGCGATGAGCGTTATGGCAAAGACGCAGCCGCGTCGATGTCGCCCAAATCGCACACCGATGCAACGTCATGCGCCCGCTTGCAGCCGCTGCCGACCGCAGTGATTTCGAATCTGTGAGCTGAGCCGCAGAAATTTCCGGTTCCAAACTTCATCGTTACGCATTGGCATGCGTCATCGACGCCTGTCGCAGATAAAAGATCGTTGCTCTTTCTACTCAATTGGAGAGAAGATCAAAGCCGGTCGAATTGTGACTCTATTTGAGAGGTATCTATGGCAGCCCAGACATCCCCCGCCACACGCAGCACTCGCCGCCCGACCCCCAAGACAATGCGCCCGCTACGTGCGGACGTGGTCGCCGCGGTGATCGATCCGGATCGTCGTCGTGCGCTGATCGCCGAGGTGGCCTACTACCGGTCCGAGCGCCGCGGCTTCGAGCCAGGGCACGAATCGGAAGACTGGCTGAGTGCCGAAGCGGAAGTGGATACGGCTCTGACGCTGGGAGTGATGAAATCAGGCAACTGACCCCGACTCCCTAAAGCGCCGACCGGCGCTATCGCACATCAGCGCCTCTGCGACGGACTGCCCAGGTGCCAGACGACTGTCGCACTGTAATAAACCCCGATCGATTACATCTTCCGCGTAACGCGGCCACTGCCGCCGCTACGCCACCGCACTAGCTGCGCTGCGGCGCCATGCGGTCGGCGGCCCGAAAGTATTGGCGCGCATGCGCCACCAGTTCGCCATCGGTGGGATGATCCAGTGCCTCCACAGCCGAAATTCGCGGCAGCAGCTGCGGCTCATGGCGCTGGATATGCTGGAACAGCTGGTGCTTGGCGTTCGCTGGCCCGCCGATCAGCACCGCCCCGGCAGTGCCGATGGCCTGTACTACCGCGTGGAAGAAATGCTGATCCTCGGGGCTGTGGCCGCTGCCGATCGAATGCGCCTTGTGATGGATGTGGCGGCTCGGCTGCTCCGCGTGTACTACCGCGCGCTCGACGTCATCGGCACTGAAATGGAACACGCGGGCCTCGTGGTGATCGATCCAGACTACGGCATGAAAGTGCTGACTCAAGTGGTACTCCTTTATTTGCCGGGCACCGCCTCACCGGCGTTGGCGGCGTGATGTAGCGCTGGCGAATCGGTCGCGCTAGCGAATCGGTCCGGGGAGCCTGGCGCGCAGCTCCCGCAGTTGCAGCTCGAGTCCATCGATGCGCTCGAGCAGCCCGAGCACCAGCGGCAGCGCCTGTGAGTCGAGGTCGAAGTCCTCGCTCAGGCGATGTGCATGGCGCGCGGCGCTCAATGCGGCTGCGCCGAAACGCGGCTGCGGGTCGTCGGCATCAATCGGCGCGATCGCCCCGCAGCTGACCAGCTCCTCGAGCGTCGCGGCTGACAGACTGGTGAGTTCTGCCAGCTCGGCCAGCGAGACCGCATGCTGTTCAAACCACATCATTTCCGTCAGTTCAATGCGCATGGCTGCCCTCCTCGGAGAAATGGGCGCGCGGGTCGAACGCCGAAGCTGATTGCAGTTGCCGGTACAGTGCCGCCTCCGGCTCGCTGACCACGCTCGGCACCACGATCAGCACCACCGCAAACAGATCCCCCTGCCCGCCCTTGGGAGTTGGCAGGCCGCGGCGCGGCAAACGCAGGTGCCGCCCGGCCTGGGTAGCGGCGGGCACCTTGAGGCGCACCGGACCACCGGGGGTCGGCACCTCCACCGAAGTACCCAGTACCGCTTCCCACGGCGCGAGCGGCAGATCCAGGTACAGGTCATGACCACTGGCACGATACAGCGGGTGCGCTCGCAGACTGATGTTCAGATAGAGATCGCCGTTGCGCCCGCCATTGAACCCCTTGCCCCCCTTGCCCGGCACCCGCAGTCGCTGTCCGTCGCTGGCGCCCTTCGGAATGCGCGCCTTGAAGGCGTGCGGCACGCGACGCAGCTGTCCCTGCGCGTCGTACTCGGGCATGTTCAGATCAAGATCGATTTCGGTGCCCTGATAGGCATCGGCAATCGTGATCGGCACCGCGATCTCGTAATCCTGTCCCGGCATCGATGCGTGAACGCCGCCGCCACGGCCACGGCCACCACGCAAGCGCTCGAACAGTTCCGACAAATCCAATCCTTCCGCGGAAAAGGCGTCGTCACCGGAGGGCTGCCAGTGCTGCTGCCAGTCGGGCGGCGGGCGAATTTCCTCTCCGGGGCGCTGCGCGCCAAGCTGATCGTAGGCGGCGCGCTTATCGGTATCCTTGAGAGTCTGATACGCCTCGGCCACTTCCTTGAATTTTTCTTCCGCGCCGGCTTCCTTGGAAACGTCCGGATGATACTTGCGCGCCAGCCGCCGGTAGGCCTTCTTGATCTGCTCCTCGCTGGCGCCGCGCTCGAGTCCGAGGATGGCGTAGTAGTCTTTGTATTTCATACCAACCGCCGCATCGCGGCGCTCTCCCTGAACTGAGCAGCGAGAATAACGCAGCGCGACGCCCGGCGTCCCGATGTCCTCACAATGCCGAAAGGCGTAGACTGCGGCTTCGAGCGGCTGCGCGCCCGCCGCAAAACAACATGACCGGAGCGCGGGGGTCTAGTCCGAATTTCGTTTGCCCATGGCGTGGAGGCAGGCATGTTCCGATTTTGCGCTGTTACAAGTGTGGCCTGTGCCGCCGCGCTGCTGGCGGCTTGCGGCTCCGATAGCCCGACGGCAGCGCCGGCCGCATCCAGCGCGCACGGGACGCTGGCGGTCAGCCCGCCGCTGCGAATCGCGTCGGTGGATGCCGCCACCTTTCAGGCGCAGCTCGGCAGTACCGCCTCGGGCGCGCAACTGCTGCAGATCGCCGGGGCGCCGGCCTGCGGCGTCGATTTTTATTACATCACCTTCTGGACTGTCGGCGCACTGGGTGAGACCACGAAATCGTCGGGCGCGCTCATGGTGCCTACCGGCGCAGCGCCGGGGTGCTCCGGCCCGCGGCCGATCGTGCTGTACGGGCATGGCACGCAGTTCGAGAAGTCATTCAACATCGCCGACGCTACCGCGTTCACCACCACCAATGCTGAAGGCGCCGTGCTGGCGGCGACGTTTGCGGCTCAAGGCTATATCGTCGTGGCCCCGAACTACGCCGGCTACGACATCTCGACGCTGGGCTACCACCCGTTCCTCAATGCCACGCAACAGTCGGGTGAAATGATCGATGCGCTGACGGCCGGGCGCGCGGCGTTGCCGACCACGTTCGCCGCCTCCACCAGCGACAATGGCCAGCTGTTCATCACCGGCTACTCGGCTGGCGGTTTTGTCGCGATGGCAACGCAACGGGCGATGGAAGCTACCGGCCAACCAGTGACCGCCGCGGCACCGATGTCTGGGCCCTACGCGCTCGAGGCGCTGTTCGACGCGGTCGTTACCGGCCACGTCGATCTTGGCTCCACGTTATTTTCACCGCTGGTGACGACCAGCTATCAGCAGGCCTACGGCAACGTCTACACCACGCCGAGCGACTTTTACTCGGCAACCTACGCCACCGGTATCGCTACCTTGATGCCGACCACCGTGACGCCATACACGGCACTGTTCACGCAGGGCCTGCTGCCGGACCTGGCGCTGTTCGACAGCACCACGCCGGTGGTCACGGTGCCGAACGACCCCACTCTGTCGACCGAGCTCACCGATCTGCTGGCGGTCCCGACGATCAACCCGGCCGATCCCGTTACGGCGCTGTTTGCGCAGGGCTTCGGCAATCCCTATCTGATCAACAACAGCGTGCGCGTCGACTACACGCTCGACGCCGCCGGCAACCCCGACGGCACCGCAGTCGGGTCAGCAGCGCTCGCGGCCGTGCCCCCAACCTACGGGCTGCGACTGGATCTGTATAAGAATGACATGCGTAACGGCAGCTGGGCGCCCAACTCGCCGACCTTGCTGTGCGGCGGAGAAAACGATCCGACCATATTCTTCAGCGCCGATACTCTGACCATGGCCGCGTTCTGGAGCGGCCTGCCCGCAGGCCTGGTGAGCGTGCTCGACGTGGATCCTGCCGCGGGGCCGTCTGGTCCGTTTGCTGCGATCCAGGCCGGTTTTCAGCAATCACAACTGCAATTGCTGGCCTATCTTCAGACCCCCGCTGGCGGTGGTATGTCGCTCGCGGGCGCCCAGGAGGTGGTGCTGGAGGAATACCACGGGACCTCGGTGCCGCCATTCTGTTCGCTAGCTGCGCGCACGTTCTTCAGCCAGTTTTAATCAGCCAATTCTAGAAGGAATCGGCCATGACCAGATTTGCCCTTCGCGCACTGCCGATCGCGTTACTCGTTCTGAGCGCCTCGATCGTGCGGGCCGACGACATCCCCAACAACACGGTCCGCATCGGCGAGTATTGGGTGTTTTATCACGTCTACGCGGATAACCTGTCGGGCCGGTTCGTGCCGTCGGATCTGAATCTGAGTGTCAAGAACGTACAGACGCCCTATTTCGCGTACCTGCGGCGCCTGTCGAGCAACTTCACCGTCGAGCTCGCGTTTGGCCTTCCGCCGCTCACCAAGACCTATGGCAAAGGCCCCGCAACGCTGGGCTCGGTGCCGTATAACGGCGTGGAAATATCCAGCGCGCGCTGGCTGGCACCGAGTTTGTTGATGGATTATGTTTTCCTGGATGACAGCTACAAGCTGCGACCTTACTTCGGTGTCGGGCTGAATTACGTTGTTTTGTACGATCGCAATTCGACACCGGCCGGCAACGCGGCTGCCGGCGGCCCGACCACTATATCGCTGTCGAACTCGATCGGGCCGGCGGTCAACGTGGGCCTCAACTACCAGATCACGCGCAACTGGAGCGTCATTGCCTCCTATTCCGCCGCGCGGGTGCAAAGCCAGCTGGACGCTCATACCGGAGGCGTGGATCGCACGTCGAATATCAGCTTCGGGCCGCAGACTTTTGT
>Ga0302326_10005703_pt1 | contig 28309 bp, 24 predicted proteins | sample Palsa_T0_3_FD_202264 | JGI IMG/M metagenome (GOLD analysis project Ga0302326, IMG submission 202264) | Peat permafrost microbial communities from Stordalen Mire near Abisko, Sweden - Palsa_T0_3 | ecosystem: Environmental > Terrestrial > Soil > Palsa > Peat permafrost | place: Sweden: Abisko... | reverse complement strand
CGGACGCAGCCCGTCCGGCGTGCGTCCATAGCTGCGCTCAGTTCCTCCGCCGTGCATGCTCACCATCATTCCAGAGCGCTACGGTCGGGGGAACTTGCGCGCGCTAGTGATCTCAAACATGCTCCCCGACGCCGCCCATCCCGAGCGCGGACGCTTCGTCCGCGACCAGGTCGCCGCGCTGCGCATGCTCGACGGGCTGGAGGTCGAGTTGCATGAGTTCGCACCGGGCGGGGGGGCACTCGCGGGCGCCGCACTCGATCTGCCGCAGCGCTATGGCGGGCGCATATCGCGAACTGGACGGCGCGCCTCGCCGCGCTTTGACGTTGTGCACTCGCACTTCGGCCTGACCGCCTGGCCTGCGCTCGCGATCCCCGCACGGGTGCGGGCTCTCACGGTGCACGGCACGGACGTCCGCCATCCCCGCACGCGACTGGCCACCGCGGCGGTACTGCCGCTGATCGACGTGCTCGGCGCCGCGTCGGCGCCACTGGCACACGAACTTCCGGGTCGAGCTGCGCGGCGACGTGCGCTGGTGTTGCCGTGCGGCGTGGACATCGAGCGCTTTCAACCGCTGCCGCGGGCATTGGCACGCGCTGAGCTCGGCCTGGACCCAGCGCGGCCCTACCTGCTGTTCGCCGCCGATCCGGCTCGTCTGGAGAAGCGTCACGATCGTGCGATCGCGCTCGCCGATGCTGTGGGGGTCGAGCTGCTCACGCTCGGCGGGGTCGATCCGCAGCGAGTGCCGCTGTGGGTCAACGCGGCCAACGCCGTGCTCGTCCCATCCGAGCGCGAGGGCTTCGGACTGGCTGTGCTGGAGGCGCTCGCCTGCGACGTGCCTGTCCTCGCAACGCCCGTGGGCATCCATCGAGAGGCGCTTGGCCAACTCGAGGGTGCCCTCTGCGCACCGTTTGATCTCGAGCGCTGGCGGACAGCGCTGCAGCCGCATGTGCAGGCGCCCGATCCCCGGATCGAAGGTCGCACGAGCGCCGCGCGCTTCTCGGCAGCGGCGATGGCTGATCGCGTTGCCACCGCATGGCGAGAGGCGCTGGCGCCGTCGGGCTAGCGTCTGGGAAACACGGACCGGCGGTCTGGGTACGGATGAATGTCAAATCACGGGGCGCGTTGCATGGGATCGTGCAACAGTTTGTGTTGGGCGTCGGTGACGACGAGCTAAAGCGCAGGCGTTTGGGCTTGTGCCTGCCGCGTTGCTTGCCGTTTTGACGGCTTTTGAGATGCGTGCCCATGTGTCGCGCCGGCGCCTGTGTTCTTGCCTGGTCCGGTTGCCTTCCAGTCGGCGATCAGCCGTCGGTAGGCAGACTCTGCGCGTTCAGTGAGTTCACGCTCGGCGTCTCGCTCGGCTGGGCTCGCGGAGATCCGCTGGCCGCCGTGGCGTGTCTGGAGTGGTGGCGCTCCGGCGTCGAGTTCTACCTGGCGCAGCTTGCGGCGGACGCGGGAGGGTTGCGCGAAGGCGTAGTCCTCTTCCTTGGTTAGTAGCTGCCAGGCAAGGCACGCGAGCTTGCGAGCGACCGCGACGGCCGCGACCTGTGAGCCCTTGCGCGCACGGATGCGCTCGCCGAACGCGTGCAGCGGGCCGGGCTGGCGCACGGCGACCCAGGCGGCCTCGACCAGCACCGAGCGTGCCTGGGCGTTACCGCGCTTTGAGATCCGCCCGTGACGGGCTGGCTCATCACCGGACTGGCGGACCTTCGGGTCCAGGCCGAGGTAGGCAACGAGCTGGCGTGGTGAGGAGAAGCGGGAGATATCGCCGATCGCGGCCATCAGCGCGACGGCCACCCCGGCGCCGACGCCGGGGACACTCATCAGCCTGCGCGCATCCTCAGAAGAAGACGCCCACTGTGCGAGCTTCTGGTCGATCTGGGCGACCTCGCCGTCCAGGAAGTCGATCTGGCGCAGACAGCCCGCAACCGTCTCGGACTCCTCCTCGCCGAGCTCTTGTTCGTCGAGCCAGGCGCGTCCTTGCTTGCCGAACAGGTCCGTAAAGGGCGAGCGTCCGAGCAGGCAACGCGCGAGCGTGGCATGGACCTCGTTCTTCGCGCGGGTCCGCTGACGCACGAGCGCGGCACGCCGCGCGACCCGGCGGCGCAACCCCGAGGTCACCGTGTCGGGAACCCACACCGGCTCGAGCATCCCCGCCGAAAGCAGCTCCGCCAGCGTGCGCGCGTCGAAACGATCGGACTTCACCCGCGCGTGAGAGATCGCCCGCACGTCCTGAGCGTTAGCGACCACCACCCGCGCGACATGCGGCATGATGATCCTCGCGATCTCCATCGCCGGACCCGTCGCCTCCATCACCACCTCATCGCTAGGGCAGAGACTCTGCGCGAACAGCTCCAGCGTCTCGCGGCCGGTCGCGACACGCCCCGCCGAGCGCGTCACCCCGTCCTCGCGGATCGCTACCTCGCAGAAGCCCTGGTGAACATCGAGTGCTATCTGGCGCATCCGTACTCCCTTCTGTGAGCCTGGGTTGACAGTGATGGAGCAGCCGCAGAGCAAACGACAACTACGGATTCGCGCTCGCAGCGCAACCGGGCAAGTCGCAGGGGCGGCCACATAGCATTACGGGCACTCAACCCATACCCAAAGCACGGCCTGCCCGCACATCTGCTCCAGAAAGCCCCTGTCCCGATCAACCGAAGCTACGACCAGAACCAGACGCCTCCACGCGCAGTTTCATGCCAGTAGCATGGATTGGCTGTGAATCAGATATCTGGCATGACCAGCACCGAGGCTGCCGCGCAGGCGCCGCCGCAGAGCCAGCCCGCAGGCGAAGCCCTCTCGCCCGAGCCATTGGGCTTCCGATCGCGTGGCGGCGCACGACGGCGCGCGCGTTTCCTGCGCAAGGCACGTGAGCTTGGCTATCGCGACCTTGGCGGCCTGGTCTTCAACCTGCACCGCTTCGGCCAGCGCAACGACTCTTTGGTTCTCGCCAAGCTGACGACGCTCAGCCACATCGACGCGGAGCTGCACGCATTGGAGAGCGCACTGCAAGAGCGCCGAGCAGTCACGGTCCTGCGGGAGGCCGGCATCACCGCGTGCCCGCGCTGCGCCGCCATCCACGGCAGCGACGACCGCTTCTGCCCCAACTGTGGACTGGCGATCGGCCGCCACGTCGATCTGCCCGCCGAGCTGCGATCCGGTGCCAGCGCGCCCGCCCCGTGGAGCGCAACCACGCCGAGCGTTCAGGCACCGGCACCGGCAGCCGCCGGTGCGCCCGCGGCGACCCAGCCCGCCGTGGCACCGCCTCCCGCCGCGCCGGCCGCGCCTCCCACCCCCCGCGCGGAGAGCGCGCCCGCCGCGGCCTCCGCGGCCGAGGAGCAGACTGCGGGCGGCGAGAACGAACCCACCGAGATCCTGCGTCCTCCCGGCGGCGGCACGTGAGCGTCACCACCTCCCCGCCACCGGCTGGCACGGGCACCTCGTCCGCCGAGGCTGGCGCCACCCCAGCGCCGACGCCCGTGAGCGAGCCCTGCCCCCTGTGCGGCGCGCCCCTGCAGGGCGCGCAGGACTGGTGTCTGAACTGCGGCGCCGCCGCACGCACACGACTGGCGAGCCCACCGCGCTGGCGGCCTGTGATCGTCGCTCTCGCGACCGTGATCTGCCTGTCGCTGGGGGTGCTGGCGGCGGCGCTGGTCGCGCTCGCCGGCAACGGAGGATCGACAGCGGGTACGACGAGGACCGTCACCGCCGCGGCCGCGCCGGCGACGACGCAATCGACGCAAACGAGCGCAGGCGTCGGCACCGCCACGGCCGGCGCGGGGTCCGGCGGCACCGCAACGAAGAGCACGACGTCGCCGAAGTCGGGGGGCAGCTCCACACCAGGCGGCACCCAGCCATCCGCCAAAGCACTGCTGGAAAGGGTGCTGGGCAAAGGCGGCAAGGGCGCCAAAGGCACGGCGACCCCCACGGCCAAATCGCCCACGATCAAACTCCCGAAAATCAAAATCAAAATCAAACCCCCAAAAATCAAAGTCCCCGAAGTCAAGCTCCCGAAGCTGAACCTCCCCGACACCGAAAGGTGAGCGAGGAGGTAGATGTCGCGGTGGTGGGCGCCGGCGCGGCCGGGTTGTATGCCGCTCTTTGCGCCGCGAGGGAAAGCGCCAGCGTCGTGCTCGTCTCGGCGACCCCGCTCGCCCAAACCGCGAGCTACTGGGCACAGGGTGGCCTTGCGGCGGCGCTCGCCGCGGACGACAGCTTCGAGCTGCACCTGCGCGACACCGAGCGCGCGGGGCGGGATCTGGTGCGCCGCTCGGCCGCTGAAACACTCGTGCGCGAAGCGCCCGAGCGCGTTCGCGACCTGCAGAGCCTGGGCGTCCGCTTCGACGCCGATCGCTTCGGGCATCTCGCGCTCGGTCTGGAGGGCGGCCACTCGGTTCGGCGCGTCGTCCACGCGGGTGGCAGCGCCACCGGCCGGCGCGTGGTGCGCCAACTGTCCGCGCTGGTCGCCGAGGACACCCGCATCAAGGTGCTCGAGCGCGCCCACGCGCACGGGTTGTGGTGCTGCGAGCAACGCTGCGAAGGCCTGGTGTGCGACGACGGACGCGTGATCGGCGCACGCGCGGTCGTGATCGCGACGGGCGGGGCAGCGGCGCTGTGGGCGCGAACGACCAACCCGCCCGGCTCGCAGGGAACGGGGGTGCTGCTCGCGCACAGCGCGGGCGCCGCGCTCGCGGACCTGGAGCTGCTGCAGTTCCATCCCACGGCCGTGATCGGCGTGCCCGGACGCGAAGGCTTTCTGATCACCGAGGCGATCCGCGGCGAGGGAGCGACCCTGCACGACAGCGCCGGCGAGCGGTTCGTCGACGAGCTCGCGCCCCGCGACGAGGTCTCACGCGCGATCTGTGCGAAGCTCGAGGAGTCCGGCGAGCGCTCGGTCGGACTCGACATGCGGGCGATCGACCCCGCTCACTTTCCCAACGTCGCCGCCGCGCTGCGCGACGCCGGCCTCGACCCCGCGCGCGAGCTCGTGCCGGTCGCCCCCGCCGCCCACTACATGATGGGAGGCATCGTCACCGACCTGGACGCCCGCTCGACGCTCGCCGGGCTGTACGCGGTCGGGGAGTCGGCGTGCACCGGGCTGCACGGCGCCAACCGGCTCGCATCCAACTCGCTCAGCGAGTGCTTCGTGTTCGCCCGTCGTGCCGTCGCCCACGCCCTGTCCACACCCGCGCCCACGCGTGCACCGGTCGAGGAGCGCCAGCTGCGCAGCCTGCGCGATCTGCCCGCGCCGGCGCTCGCCGGCGAGACGACCCGCGAGGCACTGTGGCGCGATGCTGGGATCGTGCGCACGGAGCAGGGCCTGCGCCGGCTGCTCGACGATCCGCACCCGCTCGCGCGGCTGATCGCGCGCTGCGCGCTCGCGCGCGCAGAGAGCCGCGGAGCGCACGTCCGCGCCGACCACCCCGAGCGTGATCCGGCGTGCGACTTCCGCCACGTCCTCGTCACCAGCGAGGACGCCACCTCCTGGCAGAGCTGGACCTGACGCGAAGACACAGCTGAACCTGACGCGAAGAGTTTCATAAAGAAATCACTCGCGAAGCTTTATCTCGATCCTTTCCGGGGATAGACGTGTTCTGTGCTATGGGATGGAAGGTTCTCAAGGACAACGGAGTCTTATGAGGATGGCGGGTGTGCTCCTGACACCGAGCAAGGGAGGGTGAGGAGCAGGCCATGTATCAGTTCAGTCGCGCGATCTACCGGGAGCTCGCTCCGCAAATCGTCGCTCCGGCGCCCGGCGCCGACCCCACGAGCAATCAGACTGCCGTCCTGCACGCGTGCGAGAGCGTAATCACGCGCCTGGCGACCGACCGCCACTACTTCGCACGCCCCGCACGCACGCTGTTCTTCGACATCCGCAACTACTTCCCGATGTCCGCCCAGGCACACGTGCTGCGGGTGGTCAACCGCTACATGAGCTACGCGCAGATGTTCGTCGCCGAGCATCCCCACGAGGGCTACACGGCGGTCAGCGGCGCCCCACCGCAGTGCCGCGCGACCACGCGCAAGGGCGCCGCCTGCCAGCGCACGCCGCTGCCGCACAACGGCTACTGCCCCTCCCACCAGCACCTGGCGGACACCGAGAATCGCGAGCTGGCCGCCGCTTGAGGCTGGCGTAGTCTCCCGGGATGCTCCTGGGAGTGGATGTCGGCGGCAGCTTCACCGACGCCGTCCTGATCGACGAGCGCGCGGCCGTCCACACCGCGAAGGTGCCGTCGACCCCCTCACAGGAGTCGATCGCGGTGCTCGACGCGGTGCGTGCCGTGCTGGAGCGGGCCGGCGCGCGAGCGCGCGACGTCGAGCGCTTCGCCCACGGGATGACCGTCGCCACCAACGCCCTGCTCGAGGGTCGCACAGCCAGGACGGCGCTGCTCGCCACCGACGGCTTCACCGACGTGATCGAGCTCGGCCGCCAGAGCCGCGCGCACCTGTACGACCTGTGCCGCTCCGCGCCCGCGCCGCTCGTGCCCGCCGATCTGCGCTACGGGGTAGCCGAGCGCATGGGCCCGGACGGCCCGCTGCGCGCGCTCGACCCCGGTTTCGCCCGCGAGCTGGTGGCGCGGCTCGCGGCCGCGCGCCCGCAGGCGGTGGCCGTGTCGCTGCTTCACTCCTACGCCGACCCCTCGCACGAGCGCATGCTGGGCGAGCTCGTCGCAGAGATGCTGCCCGACGCTCAGATGTCGCTGTCGAGCGATCTGGTGGGCACCTTCCGCGAGTACGAGCGCACCGCCACCACCGCGCTCGACGCCGCGCTGTCGCCGCCGCTGTCCGCCTATCTCGGCGTCCTTTGCGCCGACGCGCGTGCCATGGGTCTGCGCGAGCCGCTGATCATGCAGTCCTCCGGCGGGCTCACCGACCCCGCTCACGCGGGCGCGCACGCCGCCTTGACGGTCCTGTCCGGTCCGGCCGGAGGGGTCGGCGGCGCGCTCGCGCTGAGCGAGCTGGCCGGGGAGCCGCACGCGCTGTGCTTCGACATGGGCGGCACCTCCTGCGACGTGACCCTGATCGACGGCGGCCACGTGGCGGAAACCGCCGAGCGCACGATCGCCGGGCGCCCGCTGTCGCTGCCGGCGCTCGACATCCACACGGTCGGCGCGGGCGGCGGGTCGATCGCGTGGCGCGATCCCGGCGGCGCGCTGCGCGTCGGGCCATCCTCCGCGGGCGCTGACCCCGGGCCCGCGTGCTACGGGCGCGGCGGACGGGAGGCGACGGTCACCGACGCCAACCTACTGCTCGGGCGGCTGCTCGAGGACTCGCCGCTGGCGGGCGGACTGGCGCTGGACCGCGACGCGGCCGAGCGCGCGATCACACGGCTGGCCGGCGAGCTCGACCTGCGGCCGCTGGCGTGCGCCGAGGGGATCGTGCGCGTCGCCGAGGCCGAGATGCTGGGCGCGCTGCGCGTGATGAGCGTCGAGCGCGGCATCGACCCGCGCGGCTTCGCGCTGGTGGCGTTCGGCGGCGCCGGGCCTCTGCACGCGGCCACGCTGGCGCGTGAGCTCGGCATCATGCGTGTGCTCTGCCCGCGCGCGTCCGGCGTGCTGTGCGCGCTCGGCCTGGCGGCCGCCGCGCCCCGTCGCGACGTCGCCCGCACGGTCATGCTCGGCGTCCCCGGTGGCGCTGCGCTGTCCGCCGCGCGCCTGTCGGCTGAGCGCGACGCTCTCATCGCCGAGGCTCGCCATGCGCTGGCGGGAGCCATCTCGCGGGTGCGTGTCCGCCACGAGCTGCGCTACCGCGGTCAGTCCTTCGAGCTGTCGGTGGACGAGGAGATCGGACCGAGCGTCGACCGGCTCACACCCGCCGCCCTGCGAGCGGCCTTCGGGCAGGCGCACGAGCTTCGCTACGGCTATCGAGACGAGGACGCCGAGGTCGAGCTCGTCAACCTGCGCGTGTCAGCTTGGGGCCCGTCTCCGTCGCTGCGCATACAGCCCGCGAGCGCTCCGGCGCCTGTCGGCGAGGCGCGCGAGATCGTTTTCGACGGCGAGCCGCTTGCCACGAGCGTCCTACGCGGCGAGCTGGCGCCCGGCACGCTCGTGTCCGGGCCGGCCCTGTGCGCTTTGCCGGAGGCCACGCTGCTGGTGCCGCCGGGCTGGTCGGGAGAGGTTGACGCTCACGGAACGATCCGCCTGGACGCGCGGTGAGCGCACTGGACCCGATCGAGCTTCAGGTGATCGCGGGCGCGCTACGCGCCGCCTGCGAAGAGATGGGGGTCGTGCTGATCCACTCGGCGCACTCATCCAACATCAAGGAGCGCCGCGACGCCTCGACGGCGCTGTTCGACGCGGATGGCCAAATGGTGATGCAGGCCGAGCACATACCCGTGCACCTCGGCGCGATGCCGGCGGCCGTCGCAGCGGTACTCGAGCAGGAGCACGTGCCCGGCCGCTCGTGGATCCTCAACGATCCCTTCGCCGGCGGCACGCACCTGCCTGATATCACGGTCATCACGCCGGTGTTCGCGACGACGGACCGCGGCCGGCCGGGCGCGTCCACTCTGATTGGCTTCGCCGCCAATCGCGCCCACCACGCCGACGTGGGTGCCCGTCTGCCCGGCTCGATGCCGGCCGACAGCCGCCGGCTGGAGGAAGAGGGCGTCGTGATCACGCCGCGCCCGCTCGACGAGCAAACGCTCGAGCGACTCGTCGCGCGGATGCGCCAGCCGCAGGAGCGCAGGGCTGATCTGCGCGCTCAGCTGGCCGCCAACCGCACGGGCGCAGCGCGCCTGGCGCAGCTGGCGGACCGCGTCGGAGCGGAGCGTCTGCGCGAAGCCACCAACGCGGTGCTCGACTACTCCGAGCGGCGCACTCGCGCCTGCCTGGCCGCGCTGCCCGACGGGGTGGTGCAAGCGCAGGATGTGCTCGAGGCCGCCGAGGGCGATCTGGTGCTGTGCCTGCGCGCGATACTCGACGGCGAGCGTCTGCTGCTGGACTTCTCCGGCAGCGCGCCCCAGCACGAGGGAAACCTCAACTGCCCGCTCGCGGTCACGCGCTCCGCCTGCCTGTTCGCGCTGCGCGTCCTCACCGACCCCGACATCCCCCCCACTGCCGGGGCGTATCGTCCACTGGAGCTTTGCGTTCCGCTCGGCTCGCTGCTCAACGCGCGGCCGACCACCGGCTCCGCCGGCGGTGCCCCGGCGGTGGCGGCGGGCAACGTCGAGACCTCCTCGCGCGTCGCGGATCTCGTGCTCGCCGCGTTCGGCCGCGCCCAGGGCCAGGGCACGATGAACAACCTGACGCTCGGCAGCAGCGGAGCGTCCACCGGCGGGGACGGCTTCTCCTACTACGAGACGCTCGGCGGCGGACAGGGCGCCTGCCGAGACGCCGACGGGCCCAGCGGCGTTCACGTCGCGATGAGCAACACGCTGAACACGCCGATCGAGGCGCTCGAGCGCGAATTCCCGCTGCGGGTGCTCGAGTACTCGCTGCGCAGGGGCTCAGGCGGGGCGGGCGCGCATCGCGGCGGCGACGGCGTGATCCGCGAGCTGCAGGCGCTGAGCGAGATGACCTTCTCGCTGATCGCCGAGCGCCGGCGCCACGCTCCGCGCGGTGCGCACGGCGGCGAGTCGGGTGCGTGCGCACGCGATCTGCTGGACGGGCGTCCGCTGGCGGCCAAGAGCACCGGCACGCTGCTGCCAGGCCAGCGGCTGCGCATCGAAACACCAGGTGGGGGAGGATATGGGCATGCCTGAGAACGCAAGCGCGCAGCCCGCCGATCGCGGCCCGGTCGGGTTCCTCGGCCTGGGGATCATGGGCTCGCGCATGGCCGCCAACCTGGCGCGCGCCGGCCACCCGCTGTGCGTTTGGACGCACACGCCCGGCAAGGCCGACGATTGGGCTACCGAGCACGGCGCGCAGGCGTTCGCGACTCCCGCCGAGGTGGCCGAGCGCTGCGACGTGGTCATCAGCATGGTCGTCGACGGAGCCCAGGTCACCTCGGTGATGCTCCGCGACGCCGGTGTGATCGAGGCTGCCCGCCCGGGGCTGCTGTGCGTCGACATGTCGACGATCGGCCCCACGGACGCACGCCGGATCGGCGCGGCCCTCGCCGAGCGTGGCGTGGCGATGCTCGACGCCCCTGTTACCGGCTCCTCTCCACGAGCCGAGGAGGGCTCGCTGACGATCATGGTCGGCGGCGAGGCGGACAGTTTCGCCCGCGTGCGGCCGCTGCTGGAGACGATGGGCAAGCTGATCGCGCACGTCGGTGCACTCGGGCAGGGCCAGATGCTGAAGCTGATCAACAACTCCGTCGGCGCCGCCAACGCCGCCGCCGTGGCCGAGGCGCTGCTGCTGGCGCACGCGATGGACATAGATCTCGACGCGTTCGTCGAGATCACCTCCGCCGGCTCGGGCGCCTCGGCCCAGCTGCAGCTCAAGTCCGGCCCGATGCGCGCCCACGACTACACGACGCTGTTCAAGACCGCCCACATGCTAAAGGACGTGCGTCTGTGCCTGCAGGAGGCCGAGAACGCGGGCGTGCCGTTCCCCTCGGCCGCGCACGCACGGGACATACTGGCCGCCACAATGGCACGCGGCCACGCCGACCGCGACTACGCGGCGATCATCGAGGCCGCCGAGGGCTTCGCGGGACGCCGATTGTAGGGCGCCCTTGGCGCTCAAAGCTGGCCACACAGCCAAAAAAGGCCGCCATTTGCAGGGCATTTGGGATTTTCGCCGAGGTTTCGTATCTTTAACGCATCGTGCGACGTTCCATCGGGGCCGTTGCGCGCAGTTCAGTTCCGCTGTTTCCCTCTCATCGTCGGTCCGCACGTCCTATGCCAATTGCTTTCAAAGAATGGGCTGTCACCGTCCGCGCGCTAGCGGAAGGCGAGCAGCTAGTCACCCTGCGCAAGGGTGTTCTGCCGCGGGAGGGCAAGCCGTTCAAGCTCGCGCACGAGCGCTTCTTCCTGTATCCCACGTTCGACCACCAGCCCGGCGACCTAGTTCGCGAGTCCCACCAGCCCGAGCTGCGCCGCGCGCTCGAGGAGGGCGTGTGGAGCGATGGCGAGCCGCCGCTGCACACGTTCGTCTCCGGCGCCCCGCTGCAGCAGCCCGACCGGGTCCGCATCCGCGCGTGGGCGGAAGTGACCGACCACTTCACGGTCGTAGACCCGCGCTGCGTCGACGCGCTGTCGCCGTTCTACGTGTGGACGCCCGACTACGCCGCCAAGCGCCTGGGCTGGCGCGGTCGCCAGCCGCTGCACGTCCTGCTGCTGCGCACCTACCGCATCCCACGTCCTGTGACGGTCAAGGTCAAGGACGACTACATCGGTCCCAACGCGTGGATCGAACTGCAGCGCGAACTGCCGTTCGAGGGCACGCCGGTGCTCTCCGACGCGGAGTTCGAGCGCGCGTCCGAAGAGATCCGCGCGATCACCTCGGAAGCTGCCGGCCAGCCGGTCCTCGTCTGAGGCCCTTCGCCCCGTAGAGAGCCGGCCCTCCTCTACCCGGGCGGGCGCTCGTACGCGAGCGCTTCGCGTGCGGCCTCTGCGCCCGACTCGGGCACGAGCACGTCGCGAGGGCCGACCTCGGAGGCGTAGCCGCCGATCGCCGCGCCGAAGGACGAGCGCAGCATGCTCGGGATGCCCTCCTCCAGCAGCAGCCCCGCGATGAACTCGGCCTCCGCGCGATTGGCGGCGCGCGCGACCTTCACGAGCTCGCCCTCGCTGTACTGCGGCTTGATCTTGCGCGCCGTCTGCTGGCGTTCGCTGACGGGCGGCTCTGCGCGCGCGGGGTGCACCAGCGGCACACCGCAGGCCTCGCAGAAGCGCTCGCTGGGAGGGTGAGTGCGCGCGCACGCGGGACACACCAGCCGATCTGCCGCCGCCATCACCCGACCTCCAGCGGGACCTCCCGGACCTCGCCGTCCTCGATCAGGTAGGAGCGCACCTCGGGCTCGCTGCCTGCGGCGAGCCCCACGATGACCCACTCGACCCCCGGCCAGTTGGTCGCGAAGTTGATGTCCGTCTGCGAGGGGTAGGGCTTGCTGCGCACGTGCGAGTGGTAGATCGCGCCCAACCTGCCCAGCTCCTCGCAGGCGTTGGACAGCGCGAGCAGTTCCTTCGGCGCGATCTCGAACTTCAGGGGACTGGCGTGAGCGTTTCGCGCGCGCAGCACGCGCACCGCACGCGGCGCCTGCTCGTCCTCGACGGCGAGGACCCCGCAGACCTCGTTGTGAGGGTCCTCGAGTGCGTGCGCGACGATCTCCGAGAGAAGCCGAGGGGCGATCTTCACGCGAGCCCTCGCAGGCCGGCGACGGTCGGCGCGCCGCCTACCACCACACGGTCGACTCGAGGTTCTCGATCTCGTCGACCGGCAGCGTGTAGATGCCGCTCGACAGGTACTTCCAACCGTCGTCGGCGACGACAAACACGACGTTGCCCTCGTCCAGCTCGCCGGCGATGCGCACGGCGATGCTCGCGATCGCGCCGCTCGAGACGCCCGCGAACACGCCCTCCTCGTCGAGCAGCTTGCGCGTCCAGGAGATCGCGTCGCGGTTGGTCACGAAGATCTTGCGGTCAAGCAGCGAGAGGTCGATGATCGGCGGGATGAAGCCGTCGTCGAGCGAGCGCAGGCCCTGCACCGGCTCGCCTTGCATCGGCTCGGCGGCGACGATCTTGACGGCGTCCCCGAACGTCTCCTTCAGGCGCCGGCCGTTGCCCATCAGCGTACCCCCGGTGCCGAGCCCGGCGACGAACGCGCTGACCTCGTCGAGGTCTTCCAGGATCTCCAGCGCGGTGCCGTTGTAGTGCGCGCCCGGGTTCGCTTGGTTGCCGTACTGGTAGGGCATGTAGTAGGAGGAGTCTTCGGTGGCCATCTCCAGCGCCATCGCGACCGCGCCGTTGGAGCCCTGGTCTCCGGGCGAGTAGACGATCTCCGCGCCGTACATCCGCAGCAGCTGCGTGCGCTCGGGCGTGACGTTCTCCGGCATCACGACCTTCAGGCGATAGCCCTTGCGCGAGCAGATCAGCGCCAGCGAGATGCCGGTGTTGCCGGAGGTCGGTTCGAGGATCGTCTGACCGGGGCCGATCGCGCCCTTCTCCTCGGCGTCCTCGATCAGCGCGCGGGCGACCCTGTCCTTGACCGAGCCCGTCGGGTTGCGCGACTCGAGCTTCGCCCACACGTGTACGCCGGGCTTGGGCGACAGACGCGGCAGCTCGATCAGCGGCGTGTGCCCGATCGACTGCACAATGTCGCCGTAGCGGCCTGCGCACGGCCTGTTCGCGAGCCTCTCAACCGCCATTACTTCACCGAATATAGCGAGGACGCGCACCGCCGACTTGGCTGTACGGCCAGCCGGCGTTAAGATGCGGCGGCCCCACTACCGATGGAGCGCACGGACATGGACACGTCTCAAGGGGAATACGACTACGACTGGCTGATCGTCGGCTCCGGCTTCGGCGGCAGCGTCAGCGCCCTGCGCCTGGCGGAGAAGGGCTACTCGGTAGGCGTGCTCGAGTGCGGACGGCGCTTCGCAGACCACGAGTTCCCTCGCTCGACCGCCGATCTGAGGCGCTACTTCTGGAACCCGCATGTGGGGATGAAGGGGATCTTCCGGCTGAGCACGTTCAAGGATGTCTCGGTTGTCTCCGGCTGCGGCGTCGGCGGCGGCAGCCTCGGCTACGCGAACACGCTGTACGTCCCGCCGAAAGCGTTCTTCGAAGACAGCCAGTGGGCGGACATGACCGACTGGGAGAGCGCGCTCTCGCCCCATTACGCCGAAGCCCAGCGAATGCTCGGCGTTGTCGAAAACCCATACGAGGACCCCGCCGACCAGCTGCTGCGCGAGCTCGGCGAGGAGCTCGGCGTGGGCGACACCTACAAACGCACGCCCGTCGGCATCTTCTTCGGCGGCGAGGACGGCGCCGGCAAGACGGTGCCCGACCCGTTCTTCAACGGCGAGGGACCCGAGCGGACGGGCTGCACGCTGTGCGGGCGCTGCATGGTCGGCTGCCCGCGCGGCGCCAAGAACACGCTGGTCAAGAACTACCTGTACCTCGCCGAGAAGCTCGGCGCGCGGGTGACGCCCGAACGCACGGTCATCGACATCCGCCCGCTGGGCCCGTCCGACGGAAGCGAGGGCTATGAGGTCGAAAGCGTGCGCTCGGGGGCGTGGCTGCGCAAGCAGCGTCGCGTCCAGCGCGCACGCGGCGTGATCGTGTCTGCCGGACCGCTGGGCACGAACAAGCTGCTGCAGCGCTGCCGCGTGAAAGGCTCGCTGCCGCGTGTCTCCGCGCGCCTGGGCGAGCTGGTGCGCACCAACTCCGAGTCGATCCTCGCCGTGACCGTACCCGAGGACTACCCCGACGACCTGATCAAACGCGTGGCGATCACCTCCTCGATCTACCCCGACGCGCACACGCACATCGAGACCGTCACCTACGGCGAGGACGGGGACTCGATGCACCGCCTGAACACCCTGCTGGTAGGGCGTGGCACGCGCGTTACACGCCCGTTGAAGCTGCTCGGACAGACGCTGCGCCACCCCAAGCGTGTGGCCAAGGTGATGTTCCCGAAACACTGGTCGCGGCGCACGATCATCGTGCTGGTGATGCAGACGCTCGACAACGCGATCGCGTTGCGCCCGCGCAAAGGACCGTTCGACTCCTTCTGGCTGCAGACCGAGCAGGACCCCGAGCGCCCGATCCCCACGTTCATCCCAGTCGCCAACCAGGCCGCCGAATGGTTCGCCAAACGCACCGGCGGGATCGCTCAGAGCTCGCTCACCGAGGCGTTGTTCAACATCCCCACCACCGCGCACATCCTCGGCGGCGCCGTGATCGCGCCCGATCCACAGCGCGGTGTCGTGGACGCCCAACAGCGCGTGTTCGGCTACGAGAACCTGCTCGTGTGCGACGGCTCGGCGATCCCGGCGAACGTCGGCGTGAACCCGTCGCTGACGATCACCGCGCTCGCCGAGCACGCGATGAGCCACCTGCCGGCGAAGGGCGCCAACGTGGCGGAGGTCACCGAGCCGGCGCAGAGCACGACCGTGGCGTCCTAGCCGCCCAGGACTCGAAGCGGCTGGTGTCGAAGCGCGTCCGTGCGCTACAAGCGACTCCGCCCAGTCGGCACCGACGCGACCGCCGAGACGAGTGTGCCGCTGCGCAGGCGCAGGCGTGCGGCGCCGCGCAGCGAGACGAGCACGTTGAGCACCCCATCGCGGCCGGCGTGCAGCCGCGCGATCGTCCGCCACGTGGCACCCGTGCGCGCCCGGCGTTCCAGCACGACCGGCTGGCGCGGGCGCATCGCCAGCGCCCACACGCGCACCCGCCCGGAGTCGACGCGCAGCGGATCGAACGGGAAGGTGAAGCCGCTCAGGAAGGGCTTGGGCGTGGCGCTCTGCGGATCGCCGCCGGCGCCCGCGCTGTACAGCCCGGCCGGGCGCGGATAGGCGACGACGCCGCCCGTCGGGGTGGCGGCGGAGACGCTCGGGTAGGGATCGACCAGGAACTGCCACGCGACGAGGCTCACGCCGGCTACCCACAGGCGGTGCAGCGCGCGCGAGATCCATACCGCCTGCAGATCAGCGGGCACGCCATGCGGCGACTGGGGCGCGCTTTCCCAGTTCAGCTCGGTCACCCACACCGGCTTCTCGCCGTGGGGGAGCACCGTGCGCAGGCGCTCGGCCCGCCTCAGCAGGCCGGTGATCTTGGCGGCATCGGCGATCGCCACGTCGAGCGACGCGGCCGCCGGCAGATCGGGGTCTCCCGCGGACAGCGGATGGAACGCCAGCACGTCGAAGCGCGGTGGTTCCGGGCAGCTCGGACGCGCTCGTCCTGTGCCCACTCGGCGTCCTACAGGCAGGCACAGCAGTTCCTGAAGGAAGCGCACCGGCTGCATGCGCCCGACGCCTTGCGGGTCGCCGTTGGGCGCCACACCGGCGGCGATCACCATGTCGCTGGGCTCGACGGCCTTCACGCCCCCGTAGAAGGCGTTCAATAGCTGCCGGTAGAGCAGCGGCGAGAAGGCGCTCCAGCGTCCATCCTCGACGACCCACTGCGGCTCCAAATAGCGCGCGAGGTTCGGCTCGTTCCACGCTTGGAACAGCCTCACCCGCGGCAGCACGCCGCCCGGCGCCTGCAGATCGGGAAACGAGCCGTCGAAGCGGCGCGCGAGGGCGGTCGCGAACGCCTCGAGCGCATCCGGGCTGGGCGCCCAGCTGCCGGGATAGGCGTACGCCCAGCGCGGTGCCGCTTCGGCGAAGGCGGGGGCGTGGGAGACGACCAGCAGCGGGGTCAGGCCGGCGGAGAACGCGCTCACGACGGCCGCGTCGAGCGCGGCGAAGCGGTAGACCGGGCTGGCGGGGTCGTCTGCCACGAAGCCCGGTCCTGGATTCGCACTGACCACGCTGCGCCAGTCGACCGGGATGCGCACCATGCTGGCGCCCGTCGCGCGGATGCGCGCCATTGTCAGCGCGCGCACACGCGGCTCTTCGTCGAGCGTCAGCGCGCCTTCGGAGACGCCGCGCGTGAGACTCTCGTGCGGGAACGGGCCGACGAGCAGGGCGCGGTTTTGCGCTCGTACCAGTCGCCCGTTCGTCGGCGGCGCCGCGGTGCCGGTGGGCGGTTCGCCGCCGATCGGCCGTGGCGGTCCTTCGGGGCCGCCGTGGGACGGCACCGGCAGCACCGACGGAGGCTGCAGCCAGACGAGCGCAGACAGCGCGAAGCCGAGCGGACGGCCGAGCTTGAGGATCGAGCGAAAGCTAGCGATGAAGCGAGATTGAGCGACGTGGCAGGTTCAGCTTGGTGCCGGAATCACTGCGCAGCGTGGTGATCAGCGCCACCTTGACGCTCTTGGCCGACCTGAGCTTGGCGCGACCCTTGGCCGTGAGCTTGAGCACCAGACTGACCGTGCCGGCGCTGTTGGCCGTCACCACACCGTGTGCCAGCAGCAGCGCCGGCGGGGTCTTCTTCTTGTGGTGTGAGCCGCTGCTAGCCGCGAACGCCGGCAATTTGCCGTCCTCGAGATACAGGTCCTGGGTGACGACGCCGGGCTGGTTGATCGTCACCTGATCGTGCCAGCCGTGCTTGAGCAGGCTGAGGATCGTGGAGTGCGCGAGCTTCAGCACCGTGCCCATCAGTGCCGGAGGGGGCGGCGGCAATGGGGGCGGCGGGGGCGGCGGCGGGCACGCGCCGACCGGGCGCTCGTTTTCGCTTACGTACTTGAACACCGCTCCGCCGGCGAGCGCCGTTTCGAGCGACTCGGTCGCGGAGACCGTCTGGCCCAGCTGGAGCGGCGCGAGGAAGCTGCCGCCGAACGTGGTGCCCGATAGGATCGTCACCTGCGCACGGCCAAAGTTCGTTTGTTCCTGTTCGGATCCGTAGGGGTTGGTCAGGAGAACGTCATTGAAGTAGCCACCTTTGACTGTCTGGCCGGATGAGTTTTCACCGGAGAAGTTGGTCGAGCCTGCGCACACGGTCGCGGCCATCGACGGGAGGCCGTCGTAGACGAACGACCCCACCGTCGTCCCAATCGGCGATTCCAGGGTGACCACGTCGCCGACCAGCGGCACCTGCGACATCCATGCGCCGCCTTCGTTGCCGTTGGTTTTCGCGATGACCGTGCCGCCACGGCTGATCGACACGGCGACGGAGGCGTTCGGTCGGACGCTGCCGCTGGTCTGCACGATCGGGTATTCGGGGAGCGTTGTCTCGCCCTCGATGACCGTAAGGGTGTAGACAGGGGCTTCGGACCGCGCCCACACCGGCGCGGCGCCCGCGCACAGGGCAAGCAGCGCCAGGCACGACGCGAACGCGGATAGGCCGATTCGCCTGTGGACGGCTCGAAGGACGCACGCGAAGACCCTGCTAGCTCTCATCGGCAACACCCAATCGTCCGCTTGCCCGAACAGCCTTAGACGCGACACCTGTACTTCAACGCGAAGCGTAGATGGCGCCCCGGCGGAAATACCCGCGCAGCGTGTGCCGCGCCGCCCTGGCGGGCCGCCTGCCGACAGCTGCACTCAGGAGCGCGCCGCGAGCGCACAATCCTCAGCGATCACATGCCGGGCCTCCTCGATCGGCAGCGGCCGGCCGAGCAGGTAGCCCTGCGCGAGATCGCAGCCCATGCGCCGCACGGCGTCGAGCTGCTCTGGCTCCTCGACGCCCTCGGCGACCGTCAGCAGCGACAGGCTGCGCCCGATGCTGACGATCGCTTCCAGCAGGTCGCGACCGCGCCCGTCGTCGTCGCTGGCCCGCACGAACGCCTGGTCGACCTTGAGGATGTCGACGGGCATGCTTTGCAGGTATGACAACGACGCATAGCCGGTCCCGAAGTCGTCGATCGCGATGCGCACGCCGAGCTGCTTGAGCTTGGTCAGGGTGTCGATGACCATTCGCGGCTCCGCGACCAGCGAGCTCTCCGTTATCTCGAGCACGACGCGGGCGGGGCTGATCCCGGAGCGCTCCAGCGCTTCGCGCACGTCGGTGAGCAGGCTGGGGGCTTGCAGCTGAACAGCAGACACGTTGACGGAGATGTTGACCGGCGTGCCATCGCCGCGCGGATCCCATTTCACGGCCTGGCCGAGAGCCTCGAGCAGCACCAACCGGCCGAGTGGCACGATCAGCCCGCACTGCTCGGCAAGCGGGATGAACTGGTCGGGCGGCACAAGGCCGCGCCGGGGATGGTTCCAGCGCACGAGCGCCTCGAAGCCCTCCAGGCGCTGGTCGGCGAGGTCGAACACGGGCTGATAGAGCAGCCACATCTCGCCGCGCTCGAGCGCGTCTGCCAGGTCAGCCTGCAGGCCCAGGCGCTCGTGTGCCCGCTGCTGCATGCTCGCCTCGAACAACCGCACCGCGTTCTTGCCGCCAGCCTTGACGGAGTACATCGCTGTATCGGCGTCGCGCAGCAGCTCCTCGAAGCTCATCTCCGCCGCTGAACCGACAGCCACGCCCACGCTGGCCGTGACGGCGAATATTTCGCCGCTTAGCTCGAAACGCTCTGCGATGGCGCCGCGCAGGCGCTCAGCGAGCAGTGTCGCCTCCTGGGCATCGCCGACGGCGTCGACCAGCACGACGAACTCGTCGCCGCCGATGCGCGCGAGCGTGTCCTCGGGGCGAACGACGCAGGACAGCCGCCTGGCGACCTGGTGGAGGAGCATGTCGCCGCCCTGATGCCCGACGCTGTCATTGACTAGCTTGAAGCCGTCGAGGTCGACGATGATGGCCGCGACGCTAGCTCCCGTGCGCAGCGAGCGGGCGAAGGCATGCGTGGCCCTGTCGCTGAGCAGCGCCCGGTTGGACAGCCCGGTGAGCGGGTCGTGAAACGCCTGGTCACGCAGCTGCTCTTCGAGCGCGACGCGGTCGGTCTCGTCGCGCGTGTTCAACACGAAAGCCTCCACGTCGCGGTCGCCGAGCAGGTTGGTGATCGTGGACTCGGCAACGCACGCGCGCCCGCTCGCGTCGACGAGCGTCCAGCGCACACGCGAGATCTGCCCGGTGGCAGGTGCGGTGCGCTCGAGCGCATCGGCGAGCGTCGTGCGGGCGGCGGCGCCGAAGACCTCGAGGTCGTGCCCGACGAGCTCGGCCGGCTGGTAGCCGAAGATGTCGAGCACCGAGTCGTTGACGTAGCGAACGCGTAGCGCGCCGTCGACGATCATCACCACGTCGGAGGAGTGCTCCACGAGCGCGCGGTAGTAGCGCTCGGTCGTGTGCAGGGCCGCCGTGCGCTCCTGCACGCGGTGCTCGAGGTCGGCCGTGAGCGCACGGTTCTCGTAAGTGACGATCACCTGCAGGACGATCGCCAGGACGGCGACGGCCGCCACGATGCCAAGCAGCGCGACGACGGATCCGAGGTCGGCGCCTGTCAGCCACCGCGTGAGCGCCGTCAGCATTCCCGCGGCGGCCGGCAGCGCGGGTGCGATGAGGACGACTCTACCTGCCGAAAGCTTCTGCCACCGGTGCCGAGCGGCATCCGGCTTGACGGCCGCCAGCGCGATCAGCAGGAAGCCCGCAACCCATCCCGTTCCAGAGGGCGACGCTCCGGGAAACGACGGGTTCAGCGCGGTGATGTACCAGAACGCGGAGTCCGCGAGCGCCACGCAGACTATGCCGAGCCCGAGTAGGGCGAGTCCGCTGTGCGAGCGTCCGTCTCGCCGCAGCGCCACGAACAGCACGGCCGCGAGTGCGACCGCGTCGAGCACCGGGAAGGCGAGGTTGACCGCCTCGCCGAGCGCGGCGGCGTGCGTCTTGTCAAGCACCGAGCCGATGATCAGGCTCCAGCTGAGCAGGAAGAAGCCGGCCGCGATCAACAGGCCCTCGGCCACTCCGCGCAGCTGCGAGAGCCGCCCGGCCGGTGTCTGCACCATCGTCAGCAGACCGGTGACCACGAGCACGGGAAAGGCGAGGAAGAAGATGTCCAGGAAGGAAGCTCCGGTAGGCGCGGGCGTGACGAGCACGACTTCGTAGACGCTCCAGCCAATCTGTCCGAGCGCCCAGGCGCCGACGCCGCCCGCGACGAACGCCCACGCGATCCACGTCGGTCGCCCCTGGCTGCTCGCCGGCGGCCGCGACGTACGCTCCCTGCGCACCCGCACGATGCAGGCGGCGGTGGCGAGGATCGCTGCGAGCACTTCGGAGAGGTCGCCAAACGCGGTCCACCCCTGCGAGTTGCCGACGTGCAGCGCGGTAAGCAGAGCGAAAGCGAGAACCGCTGCGACAGCCAGCAAGCACTGGACCGACCAGCGTGTCACGGCGCTTGCCTGAGCTTTGGATTGGGTGAGAACACGCATACGGACCGCGAGCGCGACATAGACGGGTGCTCCCGCTCAGGCGCGTATCGGCGGCGGCGCGCGGCGGCGCGACCGTAGTTGTCCGTAGAGCGCGACTGCGGCTATCTGATCAGTTCGCGCAGGCGGGCGCCCGCGGGTGCGTCAACCGCCTGCCATCGCCGGCAGGATCACGAGCGTGTCGCCCTCACCGACCGCCGTGTCGAGCCCGTCGAGCACACGCACGTCCTCGTCGTTGAGGTACACGTTGACGTAGCGGTTGAGCTCGCCACCGGCCGAGAACAGCTGGCTCTCGGTGGCTGGGTGACTGGAGGCGAGGTCGCGCAGCACCTCGCCGACGTTGGCGCCGGAGGCGCCGACCTCCTTCTCGCCGCCGACGGAGGCGCGCAGCACGGGGGGAATCTTGATCGTCGCCATGACTCGCGGCAGATTAGCCGCTAGCCGGCTGCGGCGCAGAAGGCCTCATAGTCGGGGAACACGCCCATCTCCTCGTCGGCGATCTCGTCCGGGTCGCGCGAGCAGATCGGGCACTCGGGGTCGCGGTGGACCTTGACCTCGGTGAGCGTGGCGCCGAGCGCGTCGTAGAGCAGCAACCGCCCGATCGCGGGGTCGCCGATGTCGAGGATCAGCTTGACGACCTCGGTCGCCTGCAGCAGGCCCATCGTGCCGGGGAGCACGCCGAGCACGCCGTTGGCGCCGCAGGAGGGCGCGAGCTCGGCCGGAGGCGGCTCGCGGAACAGGCAGCGGTAGCAGGGACCGTCGTAGGGCTTGAACACCGACAGCTGCCCGTCGAAGCCGAGGATCGACGCGGACACGACGGGGATCCTCAGCCGCACGCTGGCGTCGTTGAGCAGGTAGCGGGTTGGGAAGTTGTCGACGCCGTCGACGATCACGTCGTAGCCGTCGATGATCTCCATGATGTTGGAGGCGTCGATGCGCGTCTGGTACTTGACGACATTGACGTCGGGATTGAGCGCGTGGATCGACTCCTCGGCGGAGTCGACCTTGGGGATGCCGATCCGCTGGGTCGAGTGGATCACCTGGCGCTGCAGGTTGGACAGGTCGACGACGTCGTCGTCGACGATCCCAAGCGTGCCCACGCCGGCCGCCGCCAGGTACAGCGCGGTCGGCGAGCCCAGCCCGCCGGCGCCCAGCAACAGCACCTTCGCGTCGAGCAGCCGCTGCTGGCCCTCGGCGCCGATCTCGGGGATCAGCAGGTGGCGCGAGTAGCGATCGCGCTGCTCGGCGCTGAGCGCGCGTGGGATCTCGACCTGGTAGCCGCGGTCCTTCCACAGCGTGATCCCACCGGTCATCGAGCGCACGCGCTCGTAGCCGAGATCCTGCTGCAGGGTGCGCGCGGCGTAGGCGGAGCGGTTGCCGGAGGCGCAGTACAGGATCAGCTCGGCGGAGCGGTCGGGCGCGACTCCTTCGATCCGCTGCTCGAGGTGCCCCCTGGGAATGCTCTTGGCACCGGGCAGGTGGCCGGTGGCGAACTCTTCGCTGCCGCGCACGTCGACGATCGTCACGCCCTCGTCGATCAGCTCGTTGACCTCGGAGGGGTCGACCTCTTCGATCTGGCTCTTGACTTGGCGGAGAAGCTCCGCCCCGGAGGTGCTCATTTGGAAACTCCTAAACCAGGGTCGAGATTCAGGGACTTCATAAAGTGTAGCGATACTGGGCGGTGGTTTGAAGGCTGCCCTCTCCGACCGATCCTGTACTACTATGGTTATACAGAGTTCGCGAATGGAGAGTCTCCACACGCCACGCCCCTCCGGCAAACCCCCGGCCGGCCCGGACCGGCCCGGCCGCCGGCGTCAGGAGACGTGCAGGTATGTGTGGCCGACGGCGCTCGGGCTGGCGGTGCGCGTGCCCTGGTATGTGGCCTTCGCGCGCCACAGCCCGACGGCGGGTGGCGTGAAGGGGATGCTCGCGAGCCCGCCGCTGGCGAAGGCGTGCACGTCGCTGTAGAACTGCCAGCCGAAGACCGGGTCGAAGCGTTCGATGACGACTTCGACGGGGCCGGACTCTTCGGGTGAGACCTTGACGTCGATTCCCACGCTCTGACCTGGCGCGGCCTGACCGCTGGCGAAGGAGATGCTGGTGGAGGTGATCGTGCGCGACTCGCGCACGAGCGTGAAGCTCCCGGAGGTATCGCCGCGCGCGGACACGACGGCGTAGTAGGTGCCCGGGAGCAGCTGACGTGTGAGCGTCTGCGAGCCGCTGCCTTCGCAGTCACATTCGATGACGTTGCCGTTCTGGTTGCGCAGCTGCAACTTGAAGTTGGCGGATTCGGGCGCGGTGAGCTTGAGCGTGAGGTTGGAATGGCTCGTGACTTCCATGCGGTACAGGCGCAGCACCTGCACGCTGCGCCCGCTGAGATAGGCGTGCGCGTGCGCATAGTTGGGCAGCGCCAGCCCGGGGGCCGTCTCGGCGGGACTGGCGACGGCGATCTGCAGGTGGAAGCGCTGCACGCCCCTGTGCGAGAACCGGGGCGTTATCTCGAAGCTGTAGCGCCCGCCCTCACCGGCACCGGGAGTGAACAGGCGGTAGCCGCCGCAGTGGATGTCCAGCAGCCCCGCACCGCCGCCTTCTTCTTCGCCGCCTTCTTCGTTGCCGAAGGAGCTGGTGCCCGGTGCGAACAGCGCGCCGCTGACGCACGCGCCTCTCTTGGTCTCGTTGGCGAGGCTGATCAGGTAGCTGACGCCGGCGTGCATGGTGACGGAGTAGGCGGCGTTGACGTTCTGGATCGGATCCACCTGCCCGCTTACGCCGGATGCTGGAAGCGACGACCCGGGCGGATTGACCGCGGGGGTGGGCATGAACACTTCGAGCCTGAAGCCGGCCAGCTGGGAGCTCTGCACGGCGGCCACGCGAATGTCGTACAGACCGTTCTTGGCGGCTTTGAACGACAGCGACGCCTTGCCTTCGCCTTCGGTCTGCTGACAGCCAACGGATATGAGCTGCGAGCGCACGGCATGGTAGACGTCGACGGTGGCGTCGAGCGCCCCCGCGGCGGCGAGGTCGAGCGCGATGCGGTGGGCACTGGTTAGGCGAATGCTGTACCAGACCGAGTTGGTCGTGGAGACGCCGCAGGCCGATTCGCGTTCGCCGGCTTCGGTGGTGGCGCCGACGGTCGTGCCGTTGATCGTGGAGGGCAGGGTGCCCACCGGCTGCGCGCCCGCGAGCGTGTCGTTGGCCGGTGCGGGCGACGCGGTGGAGGCGGGGGTGGTGCCTTCGCCGAACGCGCCGGCGGCGAGCACCAGCGCGACGGCGACGGCGATCAGCAGCGAGGCGCAGAGCGCACGGACAACACCGGGCCGAGACCTTCTACGGGCGGGCATCGCTTTAGGTTACGCCACGCACCGTACGTCTCCTGTGCCGGTGCGTCGCCAGCCCGCCTCCCCCCTTCCCCCCTGCGTCATCACAGGCGCCGCCTCTCCCCTACGCTCTCGCTCGATGCTCGGGCATCTCCGTCCAACCCGGCTCGCACTGGCCGCCGGCGCGGCGATCGCGCTGGCGCTGGCGGTGGCGCTCGTGGTCGTGCTGACGGGCTCCGGCAAAGCCGGCTCGCCCTCCTCGCAGGCGCCATCCTCGACGAGCCCCGAATCGGGGTTCGACGGCGCGGCGTTCCCGGGGAGCATCCCGGCGCCGGGCTTCACGCTGAGCGACCAGTCCGGACGCGCGGTGTCGCTGAGCGACTACCGCGGCAGGGTGGTGGTGCTGACGTTCCTGTACTCGACGTGCGGCGCGACATGCGTGGTCATCGCCCAGCAGATACGCGGCGCGCTGAACGAACTGGAGGACGAACACGCCCGCGCGCCGGCGGTGCTGATCGTGAGCGCGGACCCGGCCGCGGACACACCCGCCCGCGTCAGCCGCTTCCTCGCACAGCAGTCGTTGACGGGGCGCGCGCAGTACCTGACGGGCCCGCTGTCGCGACTGCGGACGATTTGGCGCGCTTACCACGTGCGCCCGGCGAGCGACGGGCGGGCGGCGTTCGACAACTACGCGTCGGTGCTGCTGGTCGACGCTCGGGGCGATCAGCGCGTGCTGTTCCAGTCCGAAGAGCTGACGCCGGAAGGCCTCAGCCACGACATCGGAAAGCTCGACGGAGATCCCACCCTCCCCTGATACCCTAGCTGCGAAGTAGGAAATGCGATGATGTTCTCTACTAAGGCCGAGTACGGCGTCCGGGTGATGGTGGAGCTGGCGCGGCGCGCCGGCGAGGATCCGGTTCCGCTGGCGGAGATAGCCGCCCACGACGGCCTGCCGCTGGCCTATCTCGAGCACCTGGTGGCGCGCCTACGCAAGGCCGGGCTGGTGGACTCGCGGCGCGGATCGCGCGGCGGCTACCTGTTGGCGCGCCCGCCCGAGCAGATCACGATGGCGGAGGTGGTGGCGGCGCTGGAGGGCTCGATTGCGCCGATCGAGTGCATCTCGGAGGCGGCGGACGGCTCGATCGTGTGCACACGGGAGTCGAGTCCCGACCATGTGTGCCCGACGAAGCTTCTGTGGACGCGCGTGCGCATGTCGATCGTGAGCACGCTGCGCGAGACGACGCTCGCGGACCTGCTGCGCGCGCCGGTGATCCCGGCGGGCGCGATGCTGCCGTCGCTCGACGTGCATCCCCTGCCCTCGCAAGCAATCCCCCGACCCTGACGACTGGAGCCTGAGCGAAAAACATGGCCGACCTGGAGATACGAGACCTGCATGTGCGCACGGACGAGCGCGAGATCCTGCGCGGCGTCGATTTGGACATAAACCGAGGCGAGATACACGCGCTGATGGGCCCGAACGGCTCGGGCAAGTCGACGCTGGCGAACACGCTGCTCGGCCACCCCTCCTACGAGGTGACGGAGGGCTCGATCGCGTTCAAGGGCGAGGACATCACGGGGGCGGAGCCGCACGAGCGCGCGAAGGCGGGCCTGTTCCTGGCATTCCAGTACCCGGTGTCGATCCCGGGCGTGTCGGTGGCGAACTTCCTGCGCATGGCGATCAACGCCAAGCGCGAGGAGCCGATCCAGGTGAAGGAGTTCCGCACGCAGCTGCAGCACGCGATCGAGCTGCTGGACGTCGATCGCGCGTTCACCTCCCGCCACCTCAACGACGGCTTCTCCGGCGGCGAGAAGAAGCGCGCGGAGATCCTGCAGATGGCGATGCTCCAGCCGGACGTGGCGATCCTCGACGAGACCGACTCGGGACTCGACATCGATGCGCTGCGCACGGTCGCGGAGGGCGTGCAGCGCCTGCACGACGAGCAGGGCCTGGGCGCGCTGATCATCACGCACTACCAGCGCATCCTGCACTACGTCAAACCCCAGTTCGTGCACATCCTGATGGACGGCCGGATCGTGCTGGAGGGCGGCGTGGAGCTGGTCGAGCGCCTGGAGCGCGAGGGCTACGACCAGATCCGCCAGGAATTCGGCGGAGAGGGAGAGCTGGCGGCATGAGCGCCGCCACGAACGGCGCTACAGACGACGGAGCAGGCAACGGCGCGATACCCGTCAGCCCTGACGCGCCCGTCCAGGTCAAGGCGGGCCGCCACCGCGAGGCGACGCTGTATCACGCGCTGGCCGGGGCCGGCGCGGGGGATGGCCGCACGCTGGCGCAGTTGCGCGAGGCGGCGTTGAAGGTGTACGAGGTCTCGGAGCTGCCGGTGTGGCGGCGCTCGGGCTTCTGGAGCACGAGCGTGCAGGACCTCGACCTGGACGCCCTGGAGACGAGCGTGCAAGTGGATGGCGTTCCTGCGGTTGTGACCCGCACGCTCCCCGACCGGCCGCAGGCCGGGCGGATCGTGCAGAGCGCGGGCGCGGTGGTGCAGGTGGAGCTGGACGAGACGCTGGCGCGGCGCGGCGTGATCCTGTGCTCGCTCGAGCAGGCGTTCGAGGAGCACGCCGAGCTGGTTTGCGAATGGTTCTCCAAGCGCCTGCCGATCGACCGCCACAAGCTGGAGGCGGCGAACGCTGCGTTTTGGACGGGCGGCGCGTTCCTGCACGTCCCGCGGGGCGTGGTGGTGGAGGAGCCGTTTGAGATCGTGTACGCGATCGATCGCGCGGGCGTGGCGCAGTACGGGCGCACGCTCGTACTGGGCGGTCCGGCGAGCGAGTTTTGCGTACACGAGTACGACCTGGCGGAGAGCTTTCCGGACGGTGGCCAGGCGCTGCACGCGGGCGCGTTCGAGATGTACCTGCAGGACGGCGCGCGCTGCCGCCTGGCGCAGTTCCAAGATTGGAGCCCCGCCCGCCCAGGCGAGGTGTTTGACGTATCGACGCGCTTCGTGGGCGTCGGGCGCGACGCTTACTGCCACTGGCTGCCGGCGCTACTGGGCGGCCATCTGGTGCGCCAGCACCTGGAGCTGGCGGTGATGGACAAGGGCGGCGACATGGCGTTTCGCGGCGTGTTCTTCGCGGAGGAGCACGAGCACCTGGACGTGTTCGCGGTGGACCTGCACGAGACGGGCCCGTCGGGCGGTGACGTGCACTGGCGCGGTGCGGCGACGGGCGAGAGCCGCGCGAGCTTCGAGGGCCTGATCCAGATCGACCCGGGCGCCCAGCAGACGCACACGTATCTGCAGATCCACTCGATGATGCTCTCGCCGAAGGCTCGCATCGACGCGATCCCGTCGGTGCTGGTGTCGGCGGACGACGTGTCGGCGTCGCACGGCGGCACGGTCGGCGAGCTGGACGAGACGGCGATCTTCTACATGCAAACACGCGGCCTGGATCGCGCGGCGGCGGTGCGGGTGATCGTGGAGGGCTTCTTCGAGCCGCTGGTGGCGGAGCTGCAGGACGAGGGGCTGGAGGAGCTGGTGCGCGCGAGCGTGGCGAGGAAGCTGGCGGCGGCGCGCGAGGACATCGAGGCGTATGCCACCAGTCGCTGAGAACGACCTTTTTATGAGGACTCCCTCCGGGAGTCGGGAGGGCGTGCGCAGTGACTTCCCGATCTTCTCTCCTAGATCGAGTGCCCGCCCATCCCGGCCTCTCGTCTACCTGGACTCGGCGGCGACGTCGCAGAAGCCGGCGGTGGTGATCGAGGCGCTGTCCGAGCACCTGCGCAGCCACAACGCGAACGTGCACCGCGGCGTGTACGCGCTGGCGCAGGAGGCGGACGCGGCGTACGACGGGGCGCGCTCGCGCGTGGCACGGTTCGTGGGGGCGGACGCGCGCACGACGATCTTCACGAAGAACGCGACGGAGGCGATCAACCTGGTCGCGTACTCGTGGGGCCGCGCAAACGTGAGGCCGGGCGACGCGGTGCTGATAACGCAGATGGAGCACCACGCGAACATCGTGCCGTGGCAGGTGCTGTGCCGCGAGCGCGGCGCGAGCCTGCGCTACCTGGAGGTGGACGAGTATGGCGAGCTGTCGCTGGAGCAGCTGGACGCGGAGCTCGAGCGCGGCGACGTGCGGCTGGTGGCGTTCGCGCACGTGTCGAACGTGCTGGGCACGATCAACCCGGTGGCCGAGATGGCTACGCGGGCGCGCGCGGCGGGCGCGGTGTCGCTGATCGACGGCGCGCAGGCGGTTCCGCACATGCCGGTGGACGTGGCGCGGATCGGCGCCGACTTCTACGC
>Ga0302326_10005702_pt1 | contig 28309 bp, 27 predicted proteins | sample Palsa_T0_3_FD_202264 | JGI IMG/M metagenome (GOLD analysis project Ga0302326, IMG submission 202264) | Peat permafrost microbial communities from Stordalen Mire near Abisko, Sweden - Palsa_T0_3 | ecosystem: Environmental > Terrestrial > Soil > Palsa > Peat permafrost | place: Sweden: Abisko... | reverse complement strand
TCCGTGATCGGTCTTGGTGACGAACAAGTTCGCCGGCTTGATGTCGCGATGGACGATCTGCTCGGCGTGCGCGGCATCGAGAGCCTCGGCAATCTCGATGCCGAGCGAGAGCACGGTTTCAATCTCGAGCGGTCTCGCCCCGATGCGATGCTTCAATGTCGTCCCGTCGAGAAACTCCATGGCGATGAAGGCATGGCCCTCCTCCTCGCCAATGTCGTAAATCGTGCAGATGTTCGGATGGTTCAGCGCGGATGCGGCCTGGGCTTCGCGCTGAAAACGGGCGAGCGACTGCGGGTCGCGGGCCACCTCGTCGGGCAGGAACTTGAGCGCCACAAAACGATGCAGCCGTGTGTCCTCGGCCTTGTAGACGACCCCCATGCCGCCGCCGCCCAATTTCTCGAGGATGCGGTAGTGCGATATGGTTTGGCCGATCATGTTGGGCCAGTCAGGATTATTGAGCAGCCATCTTAGGGGGGCAGCTAGGGCAAGTCAAATGGGACACGCGTTTCGGCACGTTTCGGGGCGTATATAATGGCGCTCACGCATGCCTCTGACGCCTGGCACAAAACTGGGTCCCTACGAGGTCGTCGCTCCGATCGGTGCGGGTGGCATGGGGGAAGTTTATCGCGCGAGGGATACGCGACTCGGGCGCGATGTCGCGCTCAAGATTCTCCCCGAATTCGTTGCCCACGAACCCGATCGCCTGCACCGCTTTGAGCAGGAGGCGCGAGCGGTGGCGGCTCTCAATCATCCCAATATCCTGGCTGTGTTTGATATCGGTCAGCATGAGGGCTCACCTTTTTTGGTTTCCGAACTTCTGGAAGGTGAAACCCTGCGGATCACGCTCGACGGCGGCGCCCTGCCCCAGCGTAAGACGATCGAATATGGAGTTCAGATCGCCCATGGACTGGCGGCGGCGCACGACAAGGGAATCGTCCATCGTGACCTGAAGCCCGAAAACATTTTCGTCACCAAAGAAGGCCGCATCAAGATTTTGGATTTTGGCTTGGCGAAGCTCGCGCAAAGGCCGGGCGCAGAGCCGGACGGAGTGACCCTTACCAGCCAGCACACGGCGGTGGGCGTGGTCATGGGAACGGCGGGCTACATGGCGCCGGAGCAGGTACGCGGTGAGGGCGCCGATCCTCGCACGGACATCTTTGCCTTCGGCGCGGTCCTCTACGAAATGCTTTCCGGCGTGCGTGCCTTCCGGCGCGACACCGCGGCTGAAACCATGACCGCGGTTCTAAAGGACGAACCCCCGGAGTTGTCCGATCCGGCTCGCTTCGTCTCTCCCGCGCTTGAGCGCATTGTTCGCCGCTGCCTGGAGAAGCAACCGGAACAACGCTTCCAGTCGGCGCGAGACTTATCGTTCGCGCTGAGCGCTTTTTCCGGAACCGAGGCGAGCGCGGTCGGACGGGCGCTGTCGGTGCCACGCCCAAAGGCCTGGCTTCTCTGGGCCTCGATCGCGGCCGCGCTGGTCGCGGTCGCCGGGGTGACCTGGTGGGTTGCGCGGCGCCCGGTGCCAACCACGCGCATGCAGTTTGCCATGGCGGTTCCGGATGAAATGAGCATCAGCCATATGGCGCTCTCACGCGACGGCTCCATGCTGGTCTTTGTGTCGCCGGAAGAAAACTCAGCCTTGCCCATGCTCTTCGTACAGCGCGTGGGCTCATCCAAGGTGACACCTCTGCCAGGCACCGAGGGCGCGAGTTTTCCCTTCTGGTCGCCGGATGGCGCTTACGTTGGATTTTTCGCCAACGGCAAGCTGCAGAAAATGGCGATCGCCGGAGGCACGCCCCAGGTGCTCGCCACAGCTTTGGCGGGACGCGGCGGGAGTTGGGGGAGCAAGGGTGTAATCCTCTATGCCGCGGATGCCCAAAGTCCGCTCCAGCGAGTGAATGCCGATGGGTCGGGGATGGCGTCAGTCACCGAAGGCATCAAGACCGCGGGTGATCAATCCCACCGCTGGCCGGTGTTTCTTCCCGACGGCGCCCATTTCTTGTTCTGGGCCGGTGACTTCGGAAACCTCAAGGACGACCACTTGAGCGGTATCTACCTCAGTTCTCTCGCAGGTAAGGAAAGAAAACTGGTGGTCCTCTGCCACTCGAGTTTTGGCTTTGACGCCCACAATTTGTATTATGCGGATGAGCAAAGGCAGGTGGTCAGCGTGGCTTTCGACGCATCCGCCGGCGCGATTTCGGGGAGCACGACCGTGATCGCCAATGGTGTCGGATTCCAGCCCTCCACTTATTGGTCGGCGTTCGCGGTCGCGCAGAATGGCACGTTAATCTATAACACCAGCGTCGGGGCGGCGGAATCCGCGCTCACCTGGATGGACCGATCGGGCAAGGAACTGGGCCGCATCGGCGATCCCGGCATCATGGCGAACCCCACGCTCTCGCCCGACGGCAGCCGGGTTGCGCTCGATATCAGCGACCAGAAGGCGAATAACGTGGATATCTGGATCGAAAGTACAACCGGAGCCGGCAACTCCAGGTTTACTTTCGACCCGGCGGAAGAAGTGGTGGCTGTATGGTCGCGAGATGGAGGCACGGTAGCCTACCGCGGGGCCGTTCCGACGGGCTTGGATCTGTTCTTAAAGCGAGCGACCGGCCTCGAACGAGAGAAGGGAATATTCGCCACCAGTCCCACCACGATGGACGACTTTATTCCCAATTCATGGACTTTGGATGACCGGCAGATTCTGTGCACACGTATGACCTCGTCCGGCAACCATCTGGAATTATTGCCGGTCGCTGGCGGACAGCCCACCCCGTTTCTGGCCAGCAAGAGCAGCGACATGAACGGACAGATTTCTCCCGACGGAAAATGGGTGTCCTATGCCTCGGATGAGTCGGGGAATTGGGAGATTTACGTAACGTCGTTCCCGGGCGCGGCTGGAAAGTGGCAAGTGTCGCGCGGCGGCGGCACCGAACCGCGCTGGCGCGGAGACGGCAAGGAAATTTTCTACATCGCACCGAGCGGCATGCTGATGGCGGTGCCGGTCAACGGCGAAAGCATTTTCGCGACCGGAACACCCTCGCCTCTGTTCCAGATTCGCGGCCGCGCCCCGATTTCGAGCACCGACGTTTTTACCTACGACGTGGCCAAAGACGGCAAGCGCTTCCTGGTGAACCGTTACGTGAAACCCGAACACGTCGAACCGCTGAGCATCTTGCTCCAGGCAGCTTCCGGCAGTGCCTCCGACTGAGTTAGAGTACGCACCCAGCATTGCGTTGTCATTCGGAGCGAGGCGAAAGGACCGAAGTGATCTCAGGGACTTGCTCGCACCGGCTGAAACCGATCGGCATTCGCTCAGGTGTCTGAAGATCTCAGTCTAGAGATCTTCGTTTGGAGATCTTTGTCTGGAGATCTTAGTTTAGTCTAGCGATCTTCGTCTAGAAGATCTTAGTTTAGCGATCTTGGTCTACCGATCGTAAAGCATGACCAGGTTTCGCAGGCGCGCGCTCAACTCCCCGCTCAACGCCCCCGCTCGATAACGCCATTTCCAGTTTCCGCTGACCTTGCCGGGAAAATTCATGCGCGCCGCGCTGCCCAGGCCGAGCACGTCCTGCAGCGGCACAATCGCAAGGTTCGCAACCGACTCGAGAACAGCCCGGATCATAATCCAGTTGATCTCGGAATCGTCGTGGAAGTTAAGATAGGCGCGAGCGAATTCGTGCTCTTTACGGACGTCCTCCGGCGTACGCGTGCTGTCGCCAGCGCCCGAACTGGTCCACCAGCCGACCGTCGTGTCATTGTCGTGGCCGCCGGTGTAGGCAGCCAGATCGCGACTGTAATTATGCGGGCGAAACGACGGACCCTGCGGATCGGTGCCGAACGCAAATTGCAAAAGACTCATGCCCGGTAACCCGAACTTTTGGCGCAGGTTCTCAACCGCCGGTGTGATGACGCCCAGGTTCTCCGCCACGATCGGCAGCGCGCCAAAGGCGTTCTCGAGCGCCGACAGCAAACCTTCGCCCGGCCCTTTGACCCAGCGCCCATTCTGGGCGGTCGTTTCATTGCCGGGAACTTCCCAGTAAGACTCAAAGCCGCGGAAATGATCGAGCCGCATCATATCGAAAAGCGCGAGCGAGCCCCGAAAGCGCTCGATCCACCACCGGTATCCGCTCGACGCGAGCAAGTCCCAGCGATAAATCGGATTCCCCCACAGCTGTCCAGTGGCGCTGAAATAATCCGGGGGCACGCCGGAGACGACGGTGGGGCGGCCCTGATCGTCGAGATAGAACAGCTCGGGATGAGCCCAAACGTCGGCGCTGTCATGCGCGACGTAGATCGGGACGTCCCCCATAAAACGGATGCCGCGCTGCTGGCAATAGCTTTTGAGACTCTCCCACTGCTGGAAGAATTCGAATTGCCAGTATTGGAAGGCCTTCCGTTCCGTCGCCAATTTTTGCGACCACTCCTTCAGCGCCCGCGGGTCTCGTTTGCGTAGCTGCGGTTCCCAGGTGGTCCACATCGCGCCCTGGTGCGCAGCTTTGCACGCCATGAACAGCGCGTAGTCGTCGAGCCACGGACGGGCGCTCTCGCAAAAGCGGTCGAAGGCCGAACGATCGGTGCGGGAACCGTCGGCAAAGAAAGCCTGCGCCGCCCGGCGCAAAGCCGTCATCTTGAATTCGATCACCGGCCCATAGTCGACGAAATCCTCGGGAAACGGCGTCGCCCGAGCTAGATCCGACTCCTGCAGCAAGCCTTGATCGCGCAAGCGTTCAAGACTGAGCAGCATCGGGTTGCCGGCAAAAGCGGAGAAGCACTGGTAGGGGGAATCGGCGTATCCGGTCGGATTCAGCGGCAGCACCTGCCACAACTTCTGTCCCGCGGCGGACAGGAAATCGGCGAATTCGTAGGCGGAGGGGCCAAGGTCACCGATGCCGAAGCGCGCGGGCAGCGAGGTGAAGTGCAGCAAAATGCCACTACATCGCGGAAATTTCACTCCGCTACAATACGCAGGTTAGCCGCATAGGGCAAGGAGCCCGGCAACCAACCAGAGCGACGAGAAACACATTGGAACTCCTCGACAGTTTCAAACCGACATTCTGGCAAGGACAATTGCCGTCGCGGTATGATCCTCTAAGGGTTACCAATAGGTTCCGGACCTCGGGAAACGGAGACCGATCGATGAAGAAAGGGTTCCTCTTTGCCGCGGCACTCATTCTAGGGGCGATCTTGTCGCAGCCACTGGTTGCCGGTTCGAACGACAACAGCTCCGACGATCAAACTTCATGGCAACGCGATCTGCTTGCTTGGCGTGCTCAGCGCGCAAGCAAACTTCAGGCTCCTGAAGGCTGGCTTTCTCTGATCGCACTCGGATGGCTGAAAGAAGGGGACAACAGCTTCGGTTCCGCTGACGACTGCCGCGTTCAGATCGCGGGCAAAGGGCCGGCCCATATCGCAGTCGTACATCTTGAGAAAGGTGGTTTGCGCCTGCTGCCTCCAGCCGAAGGGTTTCCCAAAGATCTCCTGGTCGATGGTCAACCCGCCAAGCAGCAGGATCTGCTCGCTGACGATGCCGACAAACCCTCGAAGCTCACGATCGGCACGCTCACCGTCATCGTGATCCATCGCGACGACCAATTCGCCCTGCGCGTCAAGGATCCCGAAGCTCCCACCCGCGTCGCTTTCCACGGATTGCGCTGGTACGAGCCGAATGCCGCCTACCGCGTGCACGCGCGCTGGATCCCCTACAACCCGCCCAAAGTGCTCGACATTCCAACCGTCCTCGGCACGACGACCCACTTGCCCGCGCCGGGCGTAGCCGAATTCAATCTCGACGGCCAGGTTTTCCGGCTCGAGCCCGTTCTCGAAAGTCCGAACTCCACCGACCTTTTCTTCATCCTTCGTGACTCTACCAGCAAAACTACGACTTACGGTGCGGGTCGGTTTCTCTATTCCAAACTGCCCGACCATGGCTTAACTCAGTCCGGCGAAGTCTGGCTCGATTTCAATCAACTGGTAAACCCGCCATGCGCATTCACCGCCTATGCGACCTGTCCGTTGCCTCCGCCGCAGAATCGCCTCAGCGTCCCGATCCCGGCCGGCGAACAGCGTTACCACGATTGAGCGCCCGCCTTGTGTGGAAAGAGCTGCGCCTCGCTCGGAAGGGGCGTAGGCTCGTCCCCCACACGAACCTTTGTGGAATGGTGGTCCGCGAGTGCGGGACCCCGCCTGACCGGGCAATGGTTGGCGCAAATTGAAATCATGGATAATGTGATCTCAGGAATTCAACTTTCGTTAGAATATGTGGAGAGTCCTGCATGAGATGGGTGTTGATTGTGCTTGCCGTCGTCGGTATCGTTGCCTCTTCACTCGCCCTGCGCGAACATTACCGCACCGACCCCTCGCCCTGCAGCATCAATGAGCGCTGGGACTGCGGCATCGTCAATCACAGTCCGTACGCGATGCTGTTCGGAGTTCCCGTGGCCGTGATAGGCATCGCCGGATATCTGCTGCTCGGCGTGCTCGCCTTCAAGAAGGCTTATCGCGTCATGCTGATCGTCGCCCTCGGCGGTCTGGGTTTTGCGCTTCATCTCGCCCATATTGAGTCGGCGGTCCTCGGCGCGTGGTGCATTTATTGCGCGATCTCGCTGGCAGTGATTTCCTTGCTCAGTCTACTGGTTCTGGCGACCGTGATCGTCGGCGCCGCGGGTAGAGGGCAAGAGACCGCGTGATCTTGGCAGCGCCAGCCCCTAAAGAGTGGTCGTGAGAACTTAGCCCGGCGCCTCGGCGCCGGGAAACGTGGAACAATGATTTCATTGAGTCGAACAATCTGAGTGTTGTACTTGCTTTTGGGTGGGGCAGCGGCTTTACCGCTGCGATCACGGCCCCGCGCGCAGAGGCGGCTTTAGCCGACGAGATCAAACGGCGGCTGGGAAGATACTTGCTCAGCGTCGAAAACGATGTTGTTTTCTCATTCGTAGCGCAGACTTTCAATCGGATCCAGTCGCGCCGCCCGAATTGCCGGCACCATTCCACTGAGCACCCCGACCAAGCCGAGAATGCCCGTCGCCACCACCAGACTGCTGAGATTAATGTGCAGATGGATATCGCCCGCCTGCAGGTTGTCGCCAAAGGCGCTCATCAAGGGCAGCGCCCCCACGCCCCACGAGATCAGGTAAGCGATCCCAATCCCGGCCACTCCCCCGGCCAAGGTAATCGCCAGCGCTTCCGCGAGAAACTGAAACAGGATGTGGCTCTTCTGCGCGCCTAGAGCCTTTTCCACGCCAATCTCCCGCGTTCGCTGCTGCACCGAAACCAGCATGATGTTCATCAGCCCGATGCCGCCGATTCCCAGGGTGAGCGCGCCGATGAATGCCAGCAGTATCTTGAGAGCAGTCGTTACGATCGTGAACTCGTCAAAGTCCTGCTTAAAGTCGGCGATGAATACGGCCCGGCGATCATCCGGCCGGTAGTTGTGGTGTCCGGCTAGCACGCTGCGCAGCACGCGCGCGAGTTGCTGATGATCCTGCCCCTCGTAGTCCATAAAAATGCCGGTGATGTACTGCGTGTCGTAGAGATCGCCCATTGCGCTGAAAGGGATCACTACCATGGTGTTGTCGTTATTGTCGCCGCCCTGCACCTTGTGCTGATAAATGCCGATCACCTGAAAGCTCACCCCGTTGATGCGGATGCTCTGTCCGAGAGCCTGTTCGCCCGAGAACAGTCTCTGCTTCGCCTCGTCTCCGATCACCGCGACTCGGGCGTGTTCCAGTTGATCCTGCTCGCTCAGGCCGCGGCCGGCAGCAACGGCGAAGCCGCGAATGCGTTCGTACACGGGGTACACACCGGTGAGGAAAAGATTGGTGAAGGTACGCGCGTCGTGCTGAATGGTTACGCCATTCTGCTTGTCGAAAACCGGGGTGACCCCTTTCACCATGGGCACTTCGTTGCGGATATAATCCACATCCGCAAGCTTCAACCGTACTTCGGTCCCCGCCTTTGCGCCGCCCGCCTGCAGCGACGTTCGTCCCGGAAACGCCCCGATCACGTCGGTGCCCCACGAGCTGAAAATCAGGGTAATGGCGCGCTCGAATCCGGAACCGAAGGCCAACAGGATGACCACGGTCGCAATCCCCCAAGCCATCCCCAGCATCGTCAAGGTAGTGCGGCGGCGATTGTGTTGCATCGCGCCGTACGCTTCTTTCAGCAGATCGCTGGTCATTTTCAGTCTTCTTTCAGTCCTCTAGTTGGTGCGGCGACGGGGCTTTATCCTGTGCGAGCGGGGCAAAGCCTCGCTCCCACCCAGGCATTCTTGGCCGCATTTCTGTCGATCACTCCTGGCGCAGGGCTTCCACCGGTTCGAGCATCGCCGCTTTCCGCGCCGGATACAACCCGGCGGTGATGCCCGCGAGCGCCAGTGATAAAACCGCGCCGATCGCCGAGACGGGCACGATTCGCGGCGCGTCAAACCCCTGCGGCAGTTGCACTCCCGAGAGCAAGTGTATGACCAGCATCGCGCCGCTAACTCCAATTGCGCCGCTCAGAAGCGTCAGGAATGCGCCTTCCAGGAAAAACTGGAACAGGATGTTGCGGTGGGTTGCACCCAAGGCCTTGCGCAAGCCGATCTCACGCGTGCGTTCGGTCACCGCCACCAGCATGATGTTCACAATGCCGATTGCGCCGAGCATAAGCGTCACCAGCCCTACCCCGCCCAGGAACCAATCCATGGCGGTAAAAATCTTGCCCATGGTCTTCTGGTTCTTGACCGTGTCCCACTCTTCCCAGATGTCGGTCCCCTTCGGATCGAATGCGCCGTGATTGCGGGCTACGATCCGGTGCAACTCAGCCTTCGCAGCTTCGTTCTCCTCAAAGCTGCGCGGCTGATAGTTGATGAACGAAATCGCGTTGCCTTCTTTCGAGTTGTCGCCCGTGAGCGGAAACAACTCGCGCATGGTGTTGAAGGGAACAAAAATACGAATGTTGGTCGCGTTCTGCTCTTCGTGTCCGATCATCGAAAGCACGCCGATCACCTGGAAGCGAACGCCATTGAGCAGGATGGTGTTACCCACCGCCGGACGTCCCGGAAACAAATTGCGCGTCATTTCCCGTCCCAGCAGGCACACCCGCCGCCGCTGCTCATTGTCGTCGTCATTGATCCAGCGTCCCATCTCCAGCGGAATCGTCCGCACCTGGCTGTAAGTCGGCGGCACACCCGAGACCTGGCCGTTGGTGCTGGTGTAGTCGCTGACCGCCCGAAGATCGTCGCGTGCAATCACAGGCGAGACATGGACGGCGAGCTTCGCTTCCTTTTGGATCGCGAGGGAGTCGTCATAGGTGAGGTTGAACCACTTGGCCGAGTTGAAACTGCCCTCGACCGCGGGGGCGCGCCCGCCGTAAAAAAAAATGATGTTCTTGCCGAAGGTCTCCAGGTTCTTGCGATTGCCGTTGCGGAAGCCTTCGCCCACCCCGGCCAGCAACAGCAGCGAGCCTACGCCCCAGGCGATCCCGAACATGGTTAGGAAACACCTCAGCTTATGCGCCCAGAGAGTCTGGAAGGTTTGCGCGAAGGTGTCCAGCAGCATATGCATGTCGCTACCTCGAGGTCGGCAAGCGGAGGGCCCAGGACGCAACCACCCCGCAGTCGTTACTTTGACTTACGAAAGAGGGAGGCGTTAGCGTTCCAATTTTCTTGGGAGTTTCTTTAGGATTTCTCGGAGAGCTTCCCGAATGAGCTACCGGATTTGCGCCCTCAACACTTAACAACCCGCGTCTGCTCAGGCTATGTTTCACTCTCTCCGGTCGTGCCCAGCTTCCACGCGATCTGCCGCAGCATTCCTAACAGCACCTCTGCGTCATCGGCGTTCAAAGTCAAGCGCCGGACCAGGCGCCGCAGCTTCTGTTCGGCCGTCGATACTCGCGGATTGACAAATCCGCTGGTTCGGAGAACCTCAAGCAGCATCCGCGTCAGTCGCTCCACCTCCCCCGACTCGGCGGGAGTCTTCTCCTTCTGGCCGGGCGCAATTCTTGTCGGCGCTGTCTTCTGTCCTCGCACCAACTCATACAAACAGACCGCGACCGCCTGCCCCAGATTCATCGAACCGTGCTCCTCGCGCGTCGGAATCCGCATCATCCAATGGCAGTGGCTCATCTCTTCATTGGAGAGTCCGAATCTTTCCGAGCCGAATATCAAAGCCACCGATCCCGTCTTCAGTTGTCGTTTGATGGCGAGAGAGCCCTTGTCCAGTCGAAGCAAGCCATGCTGCAACTCTCGCCGCGCCGCCGCCGTCGTTCCGACCACCAGCCTGCAGTCCGCAACTGCCTCGGCCACGTTCCCGTACTGCTCCGCCTTGGCCAGCAACCCGGCTGCGCCCACCGCCGACCGCGCCTCTTGAAAGGCCACCTCGTAAGGATTCACCACCCGTAATCGCCGCACCCCAAAATTACTCATGGCGCGCGCCGCCGCCCCAATATTCAGCGGATTGCGCGCTGCCACCAGCACAACGCGGAGATTGTCGAGATCGCTAGCCATGATTCGAGGCCGAAATTCGAAAAACCCGGATTCGCGACCGGGATTCCAAAACGGTGATTCCCCAGACACTCATTCTACGGCGCTCCGCGCCTCCAGCCTCACTCCCGCTGACCCCTGCGACTTCCACCGTTTGCGGAGCATCCAATCGATAGTGTTACGATAGTAGTGCCGCCTTGCAGGACGAATCGGTCCACGCTAGGGGAACTGAAATTCTGGAGGATGAATGGCAAGCAACGGCATCGTCGAAGTCACCGACGCCAGTTTTGATTCCGATGTACTGAAGTCCGATAAGCCCGTGTTGGTCGATTTCTGGGCCGCCTGGTGTGGCCCGTGCCGCGCGATCGCGCCCATTGTCGAGGAACTCGCCGGTGAGTATCAGGGTAAAGTAACGGTCGGCAAGATGGATGTTGACCGCAACGGCGCTACCCCCATGCGCTACAAGGTCACCGGCATTCCTACTCTGCTCGTTTTCAAAAACGGCCAGGTCGTGGAACAGCTCGTAGGCTATCGCTGTAAAGACGACATCCAGAAAGCCTTGGATCGACACCTAGGATAGCTCTCATTCTTGCATCGACCGACGAACTGACGACTGACAGTTGCGTTTTCAGTACTTCCGCAGCACGCCAATCACGCGCCCCTGAATCTCGACCGAAGCCGCGGGCACAATGATCGGCTTCATGGCCGCGTTCGAAGGCTGCAGTCGGATGTTCTCTCCCTCGCGAAACAGGCGCTTCAGCGTAGCGTCGCTCGAATCGATCAGCGCGACCACGATGTCGCCGTTGTGTGCGCTTTTGGTCTTCTCGATCAGCACGAAGTCGCCGTCAAGGATGGCTTCGTCCTGCATGGATTCGCCGCGCACTTCGAGCACGAAAACATCCTTCGAGCGGACAAAATCCGCCAGCGAAATCGTCTCGTTGTGCTCCACCGCCTCGATCGGACGCCCGGCCGCAATCCGTCCCACCAGCGGCAGCACCACCGCCGTATTCACCGCCATCGACTGTTTCAGCTTTCCCCGCGGCGGCAGCAGATCGATCGACCGGCTGCGGTTGTAATCCCGCGTCAGCAGCCCTTTTTTCTCCAGATTGGTGACGTGCTTATGCACCGTGGCTAAAGAGTTCAACCCCATGCCCACTTTGATCTCCTCAAACGATGGGGAATAGCCATTCTCCGCCACAAAGCGCGAAATGAAGTCATAGAGCTCGCGTTGACGCCGCGTGATCGCCATGCGCGCAGCATAGGCGAATGTATGGCGAATGTCAAGATCCGCATGCGTGCCTTTTGTGTGTCATGCGTGTCAGTCGTGCGCGATGCGAACAGGCCATTTTCAGCTTCAGATTCCGGGGCTCTGGCGTCCGGTTTCTCCCGGAATCCCGCGCCGGGACGGAGACCCTGTGAAGTCCAAACCGACCACCGTGGCAGGGCACGAGGTCGAAATCTCTACCTTCCATATGCAATGGGGTGCAGATTGACGGGCACTCGGTGACGAACGTAACTGACTCTAAGTGTCTGATTGGAAATTGCTTAGGTAGAACGCCTCGTGGCCGTTTTTCGGCCGCGAGATTGCTCGCTATGAATCTGTATAATGTCAATTAGTTAAGTGGACTATCGGTGGGTGGTCGGGCGGGAAGGTAGGCAATTGAGCGACCTCAGGTTCAACGCTGTCGTGGTCGGAGGCGGGTTCAGCGGAGCGATGCTTGCGGTCCAGTTATTGCGGCGCGCTCCGAACTTTTCAGTTGCTGTTGTCGGCCGAGGTTCGGTTCCTGGCCGCGGTCTGGCGTACGGTACCAAATACGATTGCCATTTACTGAATGTTCCCGCCGGCAATATGAGCGCTTTGCCGGAAGAACCGGATCATTTCCTGCGTTGGGCGCGAGCCAACTACGCGCTTTCGGTGCGGGCCACCAGCTTTCTACCGCGTCGCGTTTACGGTCACTACGTGGGTTGTCTGCTGGACGAAGCGATCGGGAACAGCAGCGCCAGCAAATTTCAATGGATCCAAGATGAGGTTTGTTCGCTCGCGCATGAGGGATCTCAGACGAAGGTCCAGCTCAAAGATGGCGGCAGCCTGATCGCCGGAGTCGTGGTGCTCGCTCCAGGCAACTTCCCTCCGGCCAATCTGAACATTCCAGGGCTCTCCGACCTCAGCAAGCGTTACGTCCGGTCGGCCTGCTCGGCGGAGGCGCTGCGCGATATTCCGAGCAACGGCGAAGTGCTGCTGATCGGTTCTGGCCTGACAAGCATTGATGTGGCCGTCGCGCTGAAGTCGGAAGGGTTTGCCGGGCACATTCACATTCTGTCGCGGCGCGGTCTGATCCCACAGCCTCACCGGCAAACCGATCCGTGGCCGCAATTCTGGAATGAGCAAAGTCCGCGCAACACTCGGGGACTGTTGCGAATGGTGCGCGAGCAGGTCCGGGCGGCATCGGTAGCAGGGGTCGATTGGCGCGCGGTGATCGATGCGCTTCGGCCAGTGACGCAGAAGATCTGGCAATCCCTGCCCTTCGAGGAACGGAGAAGATTTCTGCGACACCTGCGGTCGTATTGGGAAGTTCACCGCCACCGGATCGCTCCCGAGATCGGCGATGCGCTCGCAAGTCTCATTCATGATCGACAGGCTAGTCTCTATGCCGGCCGGATCGAAAGTTATCGCGAATTTCAGGACTACGCGGAGGTCGGCTTGCTCGAGCGCAAGAGTCGCTCCCAGCGCCGATTGCGCGTCGATCGGGTGATCAACTGCACCGGCCCCGAAACCGATGGCCGACGCATTCACGACCCTTTGATCAGGAGCCTTCTCGCACAGGGGAGCGCGCGGCCGGACAGTTTGTTTCTCGGACTGGATGTGGATTTGAATGGCGCTTTGCTCGACGCAAGCGGAACTCCATCGGAGGTTTTGTATGTCATCGGCCCAGCCAGAAAGGGCTGCCTGTGGGAGTCGATCGCCGTGCCCGAACTCCGCGTGCAGGCGTCGCAGTTGGCCGAGCATCTGGCCGGCAGGTTCGGTTCGAGCCATCAGGAAGCGAGTGGCGAGCGTCTGACACTGCCGCTCGAGAGCTTGGAGCCGAGGCGGGAACCGGGAATGTCGGTCGAGCAGTGCCGGCCGCAACTGGAGATTCAAAATTGCCGGGGTTCCTCGCCCGGACGAAGGGAGAAGGTTCAATGACGGCGGACAAATGGACGAGCACCGAAACCAGCAAGGACGCATTGCTTTCGCTCGATACTTGGGCAGTCGCGATCGCTTTGATCCTGGCGCTGGCGGTGAAGTTCGGCATTCTTAAAAACGTTCCTTGGTAGCGCGCTTGATCGCTCAAATCTCGTGTTCGACGGAGAAAGGTCATGGCATCCACCACCGCTTTATCGCCCGTGAAATCCGATAACGCCTTGCTGAATGTGGCGGGCCTTGTGCCGGGCGTTGTTCTGCTGGCGGCAATCGGATATGCCGGCAAGTTTTTGGAACACTTTCTGAATACGTACGCCAAAGCGCACCATTGGACGTTTCCGAACATCGAGTATGTGCTTTGGGCGATTATCATCGGCCTGGTCATCGGCAATACCGTTGGCGTACCCAAACTGTTTGAAGCTGGCGTCGCCACCTATGAGTTCTGGCTGAAACTCGGGATTGTGCTGCTTGGCGCGCGCTTTGTTCTCGCCGATATTCGGAAGCTCGGCGGCATCAGCCTGGCGCTGGTGGTGATCGAAATCACCCTCTCGCTGGCGTTGATGACTTTCCTCGGCCGGCTGTTCAAGCTAAAGCCGAAGCTCACATCGCTGCTCGCCATTGGATCGTCCATCTGCGGGGTCTCTGCCATCATCGCCGCCAAGGGGGCAATCGACGCAGACGACGAGGACGCCTCATTCGCGATGGCTGCGATCCTGGCTCTCGGAGCACTGGCGCTGTTCACATTTCCGGCCATTGCTCACGGTTTGCACATGAATGACGTCTCCTACGGCTTGTGGGCTGGCTTGGGAGTCGACAATACCGCCGAAGCCACCGCCGCCGGGGCATTGTATTCGGATGCCGCCGGCAAAGTAGCCGTGCTCGCCAAAACGGCACGGAATGCAATGATTGGATTCGTTGTGCTGGCATACGCGATCTACTGGGCCGGGCGAGGCCAGGCCGAAGCGGTCACCAACAAAGCTTGGTTCTTGTGGAAGAAGTTTCCGAAGTTTGTGCTTGGTTTTCTATTGATGTCATTGCTGGTTGGCTTTCACGTGTTCACCAAAGCCGAGATCGGGTCGCTCGGGAACCTTTCAAAATGGGCGTTCCTGCTAACTTTCGCAGGGGTCGGCCTGCGCACGAACGTTCGCGACATGTCCAGACAGGGATTGCGTCCCTTCATCGTCGGAGCTCTCGGGGAGATTCTGATCGCGTGCCTGACGCTCGGATTAGTGATGGGCGCAAATCGGATCTGGGGCTTATAGAGGACCGGACATCATGTTTACATGCGGCCTCGGGCGCCGCCGTCACCGCTCCAACCGAAGCAGCAACTTTCGACTGCGGGCCTTCATCGCAGGCGTGCCCTTGCGAGCCGCCTCACGCAGAATCTCGAGGACTCTCGGCTGAAGCGTTCGGTCATCCTGCGCCAAGTCAGCGAGCGCTTCGAGAGCGAAGGTCTTGACAATCGAACTGCGGTCCCCGAGATAACCGTACAAAGAAGAGATCGCGATTTGCCGTTCCTTGGCGTTCAGCCGGAGCCGTGGCGCCATGGCCGCGAGATGCCAGCGCAACTCTTGCTGTTCGGTCTCGATCATCAAGCCGAGCAGCTCAGTTTTGTAGGGCAGCAGTAACTCGCGCTGGTTGCGCGTGACTTTCTCGGCCGCGTCCGCCGCCCGCATTCGAACCAGAGGATTGTCCGACCACAGGCCCGCAACCAGCTCGGGGAAAAGCTCAGGCGAGTTCGACACCATGGCCGCCACCTGGTCAGAACGGCCGATCCTCCGCCGATCTCCGCCCTCGAAAAGATCCAGGATGTGCCTTCGAGGCATTGCGCCTTGCTCAGCCTCCGAACCAAACATTGACACCGATCGAGCCACTCGGCGTCGCCTACTCCGCCGTGACTCCCTTCAGAAACACATAATAAAAATCCACGCCTCGGGCAAACGACACAACCCCGGTCCGCTCATCTTTTCCATGCGCCCGAATATCATCCCGCTCATACTGCTCGCCCGACACGCAATAGGTCGGCATCCCGGCGGCATTGGTGTACACGCCATCGGAGGCGCCCGTGCTCATATTCGGCAGCACCGGAATCCCCGGCCACATTTCTGCCACCACCTTCTCGAGCGGGTCGAACACCTCTTTCCGCGGAGCCGGCGGCACATAACTGTGCCGGTCCGATCCGTGATCCATCAGCACGTTGGTGTTCTCGCGAAACTGCACTTTCATCTTCGGATCGGCCACAATCTTTTCGAGCGTCAGCCGGATTTCCTCGAGCGAGTGCCCGGGCTCGATGCGGCAGTTCACGTTCGCCTGCGCCATCTGCGGCAGCGCATTGTTGGCATGGCCTCCGCTTAGGCGGGTAGCCACGCAGGTTGTGTGCAGGGTCGAGTTGTCGAGCGGATCCTTCGATAGCCGCGCCACCGCGTCCAGGTCTGGAGGAGTCTTCAGCATCGCCTTCAGGTCCGCCGCGCGCTGGCCGGTCGATATCGAAACCTGCCGTTCGTAATAGGCTCGCGTGATCGGATTCAGCTCGAACCGAAACTGGTAGTGCGCGATCCGGGTGAGCGCATCGGTTAGGTCGTAAATCGCGTTGTCCGGCCTGGGCAGGGAACTGTGGCCGCCCGGATTGGTAGAGGTCAGCACGAAATCGCCATAGAGTTTTTCGGTGGCGTTCACTTCCATCATCACCGGCTTGCCGTGATCCGCCAGCACGCCGCCCCCGTCGTGATTGAGCACAAACTCGGCATCGATCCAATCGCGGTGATTCTTGATCAGCCAGTCCACTCCATTCGAGGTCCCGCCTTCTTCGTCGGCGGTGAGGGCGAGAATAATGTCACGGCTCGGCACGTATCCTTCTTTTTTCATGCGGATCAGCGTGGCCGACATGATGGCATCGCCATCTTTCATATCGCTTGTGCCGCGCCCGTAGTAGTATCCGTCCTTCTCTATAAACTGAAACGGATCGGTCGTCCAATCCTCGCGGCGCGCTTCTACCACGTCGAGATGGCCGATCAGCAGCACCGGCTTGTGCTTGCCCGATCCAGGCAGCCGTACCACGACGTTTTTCTTCCGGTCATTCGGGCCGAGCACCTGAATGTCGCTCTCTGGAAATCCGGCATCGCGAAAGCGCTGCGCCATCGCTTCCGCGGCCGCGGTTACGCTGCCGACCGAGTCGGTCGTGTTGATCTCGATCAATTGTTTGAAAATATCGAGCGCCAGCCGCCGCGTGGCTTCATCCGCTGACGAACTTTGTTGCGCCGGTACGGGAACAGCCGATACCAAACAAAACAACAGACTCAGCCACCGTTTGTATCCCACATCCATCCTCCGCGAAGAATTCTTTGACGCTAGCGAACCGCTTCGACTACCAGCACCACGAACGAATCCGGCTCCACTTTTCTCGCCTGCCCGGCGCCCGTCACGTTCGCCGTCACGGTGAAAAGCCGATGGGTCTTGCTCTCGACCTCCATGGTGCGCGCCCCCTTCCGGGTGGTCACCGTTTGTGCCACGCGGAACCGGTCGCCGCCATCTTCCCGAATCACCGTGATCGTGCCGTCTCCCGCCGACGCAAAGGCGAGGCCGAGGTCGGCATCGAACTTGGTCGCGTCGCATCGCTCTCCGATGGCCAGACTCGCGACCGGGTTCCCGCTGTCCGCATCCACCACCGCCATCTTCTTGTTTCCGCTGCAACCGGCAAACAGACGCCGGTTCTTCCGGTCGATCGCCAGCCCGGTTGGCGCTTCGCAGTCGGTCAGTTTCCAGCGTGCCTTCACCGTCAGCTTCTGCGGATCGAATGCCACCAGTTCCGAGCTGTCTTCGATGTTCACAAACACCGTGCCCTTTTCGTCCGAAGCGGCAAATTCCGGTTTCCCGCCCAGTTCGATCTTGCCCACCACTTCGCCCTTCGACGCATCCACGGCCGTCGCATCATGGCCTTTGCCGTTCAGTGTAAACACGCGCTTCGAGAACGGATCATACAGAATTGCGTCGGGCCCGCTGCCCACCTTGATCTTTTTTTCCACGGCCAGCGACTTCAGATCGAACACGCTCACCGTGTCTTCGCCTCCGTTGGAGGTAAATCCGCGCCCAATCTGCGGATCAAGCGCGATCCCGTGCACACCGGGGGTGTCCGGAATCTCGCCCACTTGTTTGCCCGACTCGGTGTCAATCACCATTACCCGCGTAGCTCGCGCGATGAACAAACGGTGGCGAGCGCTGTCGGTCGTCAGGTAATCCCAGCCCCCGTCGCCGCCCAGCTTCCATGTCTTGACGACCTGGTAATCCGCCCCGGTGGACACTGCAGCGAGCGCCGTCGTGGCTGCCAGCAAGAGTAGGGAGAGTCGTACATCCGTTCGCATCTTCATAATGTTCAATATGCCGCCTTTCCCAATCCCCTGCCGGGAACCCGTTTGCAGGCGCCCGGCGCGCTATTCCAGCCGCTCTCCACAAATGTGCAAACAATTGCCTCCACCGCCTGCAAAGCCTTGTAAGCTGCCATTCTACCCCGTCAAAGTTTGGTACCGGGCTTGCTCCTACCATGGCTGGAGGAGCCCACATCCGAGCATTTGGCGGATGGTCCCTCGCTCGATCCGAGATTGGAGACCCTGCGATGAAAAAAGTCCTGTTTGTGCTCTGCCTACTCTCTGCGACTGCAGCATTTGCGCAGTACGCCGCGTCCAGTCTGAACAGCGAGGTGACGATCCCCGCTTTCCAGAGTCATGACGCACATGCAAGTTACGCGGCCATGTCCCCGGAACAGAGCGTGCTTGCCTCCTCGAGTTACGCCTCCGCCCAAGGCGAAAGGCGGGCTTCGGATTTCCCGCAGCCGGAGGCCGTATCTCTCGGTGCTTACGCCCGCGACATCAAGAAGCAACACGCGCAAGTGAAAAAATCCCGCGTGGTTTGGGTCAACCAATAACCTGTAGTGTGGAGGTCTCGCGCGGGCGTTGTTTACGCGCGACGTAGAAGCGCAAGAGTGACCAAGCTGAATCGCCCGCCGTCCGAGCGGCGGGCTTTTCTCCTCGCTTGTTCCTGAGTTCCCGCGCCGCCCCGCCCGAACTCTCTAGAATCCGTCGGTCGAAGTAAAACCCCATCCCGTTGTTGCCATCCGCAGCTTCGATAAAAAGAAATGTTACCCTAATAAGAATTTCAAATGAACGTCATGGAATTCACCGCCGTGGTTGCGGCCGTCTCCTTCGTCGCGGGACTTCTCGGATCGCTTACCGGCTTGGGTGGTGGGGTCGTCCTGGTGCCATTGCTAACTCTCATCTTCCGCGTGGATATTCGCTATGCCATCGGAGCATCGCTCGTCTCGGTGATCGCAACTTCCTCGGGCGCCGCAGCCGCCTACGTGAAAGAAGGATTCTCCAACATCCGCATCGGCATGTTCCTCGAAATCGCCACCACCTTCGGCGCATTGTGCGGAGCGTTCCTGGCCACCCGGATTCCGACCAGCTCGCTCGCGATGATCTTTGGCGCCATGCTGCTCTACTCGGCGTTTCTTTCCCGCAAGCCGCGACCGCAAGCCCAACGCAACCTCCCGCCGGACCCGCTCGCCACCCGTCTGCGGATGAATGGCAGTTTCCCCGACCTCGGGGGTCCACGCAGTTACAACGTGCAGCGCGTTCCGACCGGCTTCAGCCTGATGTTCGGTGCGGGCGCGCTCTCCGGATTACTCGGCATCGGTTCGGGAGCCGTCAAAGTACTCGCCATGGATCAAGCCATGCGGATCCCCTTCAAAGTTTCGACCACCACCAGCAACTTCATGATCGGCGTCACCGCCGCAGCGAGCGCCGGTGTCTACCTCAGCCGCGGATACGTCGATCCCGGTCTCGCCATGCCGGTCATGTTAGGAGTGCTGGCCGGCTCGCTGCTCGGCACCCGCATCCTGTTCAAAGCCGAAACCAATTCGCTCCGCCTGGTTTTCAGCGTAGTGATTCTCGTCCTAGGGCTGCAAATGCTCTACAAGGGATTCTGGGGGAAAATTTGATGCCTGTCGCCCGAGTGCCCGTTCCGCAACCGGAGCCGCTCGAACCGTGCCCCCTGCAGCCGCAGCCATGGGATGATCGCCGCATGGAGCTCATCCTCGGCAACCTGCTTCGCTCCGGAGTCCTGCTCTCGGCCGCGGTCGTGCTCTGGGGAGGGTGTATCTACCTCTCACGTCATGGCCACGAGAAAGCCAGCTACCGCGTATTTGTCGGCGAGCCCTCCGAATTTTGCACCATCCCCGGAGTCATCCACAGCGTACTCAACGGCCGAGGCCGGGGCTTGATCCAGCTCGGATTGCTCCTCCTCATCGCCACCCCTATCGCCCGAGTGGCCTTTTCCATGGTGGGCTTTGCCCTCGAACGCGATCGCATGTACGTAGTCTTCACACTGATCGTCCTCGCCGTTCTGCTCTACAGTCTGCTGGGGTCGGGCATTGGCCTATAGTCGACGGGCCCGCAGCTGCTGTTGGGCGTCAAATCGGTTCGGCCCACGGTCAAGATGACAGTCTGAGCTCGGGTCGATCTGTGGCATGGATTTGCGGGACACTTCTCAGGGATTGCTCAGGTTCGCGACGATCTTTGCCGTCGTGATGGCCTGCCCCGCATGTCGCTGGGTATGGTCGGCCACATGGACAAGCAACCCTCCGACAGTGGTTGGCAGCCGTTTCTTACCAACGGTTCGCGCCTCTTCCGGATTTTTCTTTGCCAGTGCGCGCACCCGAGCCATTCCATCCGCCAGTGCCGCGGAGAGCTCCGCAAACAGTTCATCGCGCGTTGCCCCAGGATCGAGTTCGGTCCGCAGACCAGAGATCTGCTTCTCGCTCAGGCTTTGCCCCTCGGCGTAAGTCAGGAGACGATCGAGACTGCGCGCCAGATGCCGAATGTGAAACGCCACCGGCTCCGCTCCGGCAGGGCGCACATTCACCTCGGCATCCGAAAGCTTCCCGCACCAGTTCCGCAAGTCTTCCTCCGTCAGAGCTAACGAGTGCAGAACCGCGCGCCCGACCGCCGGGACATCCGCCTCCGTGCCGCGCAACCACGGCTCGACTGGTTCGATTGCTGGCATGGCATCTCCGCCCATGGATGCTGGAGTTGCTACCGCGGCCAAAGCCAGCCGAAAGTGCCGGCGGTCAGTAGTCCAAAGATGAGTCCGTCGATGACTTCCTTGATGGTTACCGACCAGGGCTGACCTTTCCAAATGCCGTTGCTCAGGTTTCCCAAACCGTAGCCAAGGAACGCGGCGGCGCCGGCGACGCGAAACACGGCCATAGACTGCGTGCCCGCCGGAACCGTGAGTCCGGTGAGATAAGCGACGGAAGATCCGATCACCAGGCAAAACAGGAACCACTGGATCAGAAACTTTGGCATCGCGGTCGCCCCGCTGGGGATGACGGTCATGAACCCGACCGGTCCGAGCTTTCGCTTTTCGATCACGGCGGGCGAATTCATGTCCTTGTGGGTGCAATAGGGGAAGACATAGAGGCCGCGCTTGACCGCGGCGGCGCGCAGCGCGGCGAGGACCTTGTCTTCGTCGGGAAGTTGGCCGTAGTCGCTGCGATGATAAGGCAGCAGCATGTGCATGACGGAGCTGGCGACAAAAACGAGAACCGCTGAAAGCAGGATCGGGAGCCAAAGAGCGGTGACGGGAACCATGTACAGCCTCCTTAAGGTCGCAAACAACCAATGCCAAGACTTAGCAGGCGAGGCTACGACGGCGGGGAGGTCGCGGTCAAGCGGGGCAATTCGTTACTCACTTCTCAGGGCGCAGTGAGCACATACAGCTTCACGTGAGAATCGAGTCATCGATGCGTTTGCGGTGGAAGTCGGCGACATGCTGCACAAACGCCGAGATCAGCGGATGCGGATTGTCCTCGAGCGATGAAAGTTGTGGTTGGAATAACGTCGCGATGAAAAACGAATGCGCGGGAGATTCGACGGCCCGGCATTCCTCATTGGAACCGCGGGCTACGACCGGAAGGCCCGCTTCCATCGCCATCCATTCGAACTCAGGATTCAATTCGTAGTTGCAGAAAAACTCTTCCTCGATCGTTTCCTTTCCATAAAAAGCCGCAAGATAGGAGCCCGGACGGAGGCGAATTTGACCGACCTTCCCGGAGAGTTTGGGTGAGTTCGGGTCTCGATTCGGAACCGCGCAGGCAACGGGATAGATCACGATGTTCTTGGCGTGCGGATCTTCTTCGGCGGTGGTGGCGTCCGGTATGCCGAGCACGTTGCGGGCGCATTCGATCAGCGCGTACTGGAAGCCTGCGCAGGTGCCGAGAAATGGCCGATCACGAACGCGCGCGAACTCGATGCCTTTGAGCATGCCGTCGAAACTTTTAAAAGGGCTGCCCGCCGAGGCCCACAAACCATCGAAAGAATCGAGCGTAGCCGCGGCGCGAGGTTCGAGCAGCGACGGCGTTGGAAGCCAGGTCGATTCCACTTTGAGTCCCAGTTTCCGCGCGGCGTGCTGGAGCGAATCGTTGGTCGCAGGATGGGAGCGGAATTCGGGATTGAAGTCGCCCAGAATCCCGATTCGGAGGGGTTCGATCACAAGCGTCATTCTAAATTAACGCTTCGCCGTTGACAGTGAGCACTGAGCTTCCGGCTTTGCCGACGTTCTGCGATTTCTCGTTCGGCTCGGGGATCGCAAACCCTGGCGGAAGGCCGACGCGCGAAGTCACTTTCCCCACGAGCACCGAAAGCGACGCGCGCGCCTCTACAGCAATGCAATCTTCGCCCACAGCACGTAGAGGCCGAACAGCGTGATGGCGGAACCCCCGCAAACCATGGCCGCCGATTTCCAGGCGAGCCGAGTGACGATCTTTTTCTGGCTGCAGAACGAGATCACGAATGTGGGATCGCTCGCTTTCATCAATACGACGGGAGGAATCAGATCGAGGTCGGAGAATGCGGACTGAGGTCGATCGCGCCGTGTTCCCTCCGGACGCGCGTCGCGCGGACCTACCTGCCGCATTCGCACCGCGGAGCGAGAGGAAATAACCCCGAGCGGCTCGGTTTCTTCGATCGCTACCGACCGGTGCGACGGTGGCTCGGTCGGCCAGGCTTGTGGTGTGGAGGTGCCGGAGCGAGTGAGCGCGGCGGCAATTTTCGACTGCTGGCTCATTTCTCGCGTGGGGGACGAAGTCCCGCCACTGCTGAGTCGGACGATCTGCGGACCGGTGAGCGGCTCCACAGCATCGTCTGGCCTGGAATTGCGGCCGTAATCGCTGCGAAGGTCGTTGTGAAAGTTGTCACGGACCGGCGGCCGAGAGGAGCGCACCCGCACCCCCGGATTTTCCGCGACCGTTCCCGCGACAAAAAGCTTGTCTCCGGCCTTGATCAAACATTCTTCGATGCACAAGTCGCGGTCGAGAGCCAGGCCGTGACGCGAAAGAAAAACGCCGACGCGGGGCGGAAATTCCTCCAAAAGCGTCACCACATATTCTTTGCGAAACTGAGGAAGCAAATCGAGATCGGCTCCGGTCGCTTCGATCAGCAGTTGACCGGTCGTGTCCTTGATGAAGAAGGGCAGGTGCAGAGTTTCATCCGCAACTTTCTCCCATTCGTTCCTCGTACCCTCGCAATGGCGCCAGGCTGTTGTGCGGTAGAGAAAGCAGGACTCGCCGCTGATGGGCGCGAGCGTAGTCGAGGGGCCGGTCGCCACGCCGCTCACCTCAACCAATCCCCGTGTGGCGCGGCGAATCCTGGAGCTGCGTATCGTCAGCAATGCGCGCTTGCCAGCGAGCAGGCGGAATCCGAGAAAGAACAGGTACAGGCCCACCGCAATCGCGACCGACGAAACGATCGCGAGGTATCGGATCGGGATCAAAAGGATAAGGCAGACGGTCACAGTGTTTTCCCGGATGGCCACGCTGCTCTGATCGCGAGCGATCCGATATCAAACGATCCGAGATCGAGAGATCGAGTGATCTGATATGAGGATAAGGAGAGACGTCCCAAGCGCCGCCGACAAAGGGACGGGATCGGCTTACGGAAGTAAGTAACTGTTACCGGTGGTCGTGGCGGAAACCCAGGCACGCTCGCGTCTGCTGGCCTTCGCTATGCGGTTACTGCGCGAGCTTTCAGAATGTCGGCCACAGCCGCCATGGCCGCGTCGATTTCAGCGTCGGTGTTGTAGAAGTGGGGCGCGAAGCGGACTCCGGCCCGAGGACGCCAGTCCACCAGAATGTCACGGGCCAGCAACTCGCGGCTCACAAGTTCGGAATCCGGCATGTCGATCGAGACGGTGCCGCCGCGCTGTTCTGGATCGCGCGGCGTGTTGATGCGCCAGCCCTGCCGTTCGGCGAACTCGAGGATGCGGGCGGTCTGGCGCTTCGACTTCTCGCGGATTTTCTCGATGCCGGCCTCTCGAATGATTCTTAGACCCGGCCGCGCCGCCTCGATCGCAGGAATGTGCGTGGTTCCGTTCATGAACCGGAAAGGAGGAGCCGCGTAGCGGATCGCGCCGGTCGAGAAGGCAAAAGAATTTTCGTGCGCGAACCATCCGGTGAGCTTCGGCTCCAATTTCTTGCCAAGATCGGGCCGGACATAGAGATACGCAACCCCCGGACCGCCGCAAAGCCACTTCAGAACGCCTCCGCAGGCGAAGTCGGCGTTCAGCAACCGCAAGTCGACCGGGACGGTGCCGAGTGACTGGAAGGTGTCGAGAACGACGTGGGCTCCAACCTTGTGCGCTTTGTCGATGATCGCTTTCGCGTCGTTGATGTAAGAGCTGCGAAAAATAACGTGAGAAACGGGGACGATCAAAGTGTCATCGTCGATTGCATCCAGCAGGCGATCGGTAGGAACCGAGATGCCATCGTCGGTTGGAACCATGTGAACCCGCGCGCCGTAGGGCCGCTGCGCCTCCCAGAAATACATCACGGAGGGAAAGTTCAAATCGCTGTAAACGACTTTATTGCGCTTGCCGCGGAAGTCAAAACACGACGCCACCACGGCCTGGCAAGTGGTGACGTTCTGGTGAAGAGATACGGAATCTTTGGGCGCGTTCATCAAGGCGCCGAGTTCGTTGCCCACTTCCGGGGCCAGCATCCACCAGCGTTCTTCCCAGGCGCGAACACCGCGGCGGGCCCAAACATCGGCGTAGGCATGAAGCGCGTCATAGACGGCGCGCGGCATGGCTCCAAGGGAGTTCGAAATCATGTAATTGGTTCGCTCGAGGATGGGAAACTCGGAGCGGTAGCGCAAAAGGTCGTCAGATCGAAGGTTGTCAGATCGAAGATCGTCGGGAGATAGATGGGCGGGCATGAACGTCAATTGTAAACGGCGCGCTCGGTCTTTTCTCGGATCCGATCGCTGACCAGCGAGAGCCAACAGCTGCCCTACGGCGCCACATCTTTCCCCACACTATCGAGCACACCGTTGATAAACTGCACCGACTCGGGCGTCGAAAACTTGCGCGCGATTTCGAGCGCCTCGTTGATCACCACCGCGCGTGGCGTTGCCGGATAGCCTAAAAGCTCAGCCACCGCTCCGCGCAGCACATTCCGGTCGACCGTCGCCATCCGGTCCATCCGCCAGTGCTGCGTGTGCTTGCCGATCAGTTCGTCGATCTCGGTCAGCCGGTCGCTCGCCAGGCGGAACAGATCGTCGGCGAACCCGCGCACTTCCTCATCCACGTTGGTCCGCTCCGCCCAGAACGTCTTGCGGACCAACTCCGGCGCCTGCTTCCCCATGTCCGCCTGAAACAGCATCTGCAAAACCAGTTCGCGGGATTTGCGTCGAGTACCCATCATCCGGTCTCAGGTCTCAGGTGGCGGGTCTCAGGAAAACCACGAAAACCGATGAGCCCTCCAGCAGTTTACAGGACAGCTGCGCCGCCGAAGCCTAGGATTTTAGGAGCGAGGTTTAGGTTTCCGAGAAGTTGGTTTTGTTTTACGTTTCCTGCCACCTGCGACCTTAGCGCTCAGATCTGCCCTTAGATTCGCCATCTCCACCGCGGCCAGCGCCGCTTCAAATCCCTTGTTGCCCATCTTCAATCCGGCGCGATCAATCGCCTGTTCCAGCGTTTCGCAGGTCAACACACCGAATGCATGAGGAACGCCAGTCTCCTGCGCCGACTGTCCAATCCCGCGCGTAACCTCGTTCACGATCACATCGTAATGCGCCGTGTCGCCGCGCAATAGACACCCAATACAAAGGATTGCGTCATACTTGTTGCTCTCGGCCAGAATGCGCGCGGCCGAGGGAATTTCAAAGGCGCCGGGGACACGGACCAGAGCGAGGTCTTTCTTTCTCGCGCCAGAGCGGACCAGTCCGTCGTAAGCGCTCTGCAAAAGTCGCTCGGTGATGAAGGCATTGAAGCGAGATACAACAATCGCAAACCGCTTTCCCGCGGCGCTAAGGCCGCCTTCCATGGCAGCAATTGCCGGCTCGGGAGGTCGCTCGGGTTTTATTTTTTCTTTCGTAGGTTCCTCTTGCCCCGTTTTCCCGGTGCTCGGGTTTTCGGAGCGCAACCATTCTCGTAGGGATGCGGCTTGCCGCCTGGCTGCGTGCGAACGAGACGGGGCAGTCCCGTCTCGAACCTCACTTGCCCTTGAACCGAGCCGGACGTTTTTCCAAAAATGCCGAAGTCCCTTCCTTCTTATCCTCGGTCGAGCAGCAGACGCCAAACAAAGTAGCCTCCAGATACAACCCCTCGGCCAAAGTCATCTCCATCCCTTTGTTGACGGCCTCGATCGCGTACTGCACCGCTAGCGGAGCGTTCGCGATCACCTTAGCCGCAATCGCCTCGGCGCGCGGGACGAGCTCGGCCGCCGTCGTCACCTCATTCACCAGCCCAATCCGATGCGCTTCCTCGGCCGTGATCATGTCCCCGGCCAGCACCATCTGCATCGCCAGCCCTTTGCCTACCAGCCGCGCCAGCCGTTGCGTCCCGCCATATCCCGGAATCAGTCCCAGCTTCACCTCCGGCTGCCCCAGCTTCGCGTTGTCGCTCGCCAGACGCAGCGTGCAAGCAAGCGCCAGTTCGCATCCGCCGCCGAGCGCGAATCCATTCACGCACGCAATCACCGGCTTGCCAAGATTTTCGATCAGGTCAAGCACGGCCTGCCCGCGATGCGCATACTCCTTGCCGGAGACCGCGTCCTGCTTCGCCAGTTCGCCGATGTCGGCGCCCGCAACAAAAGCCTTCTCGCCCGCGCCGGTCAAAATCGCCACTCGAATCGAAGCATCGCTTCGAATCTCAAGAAACGCCGTCCCCAGCTCTTCCATCGTGGCCAGGTTGAGCGCGTTCAGCACCTTCGGCCGATTGACGGTGACGTAGGCGATGGAGTTTTTCTTTTCGAGGAGAATGTTTTCGAAGGTCATAGGTAGTGCCCCATAATCCCTGTCATTCTGAGCGAAGCGAAGAACTTATGCATTTGCTTGCCGCCCCGGAATCGAGAGGACCTTCGTTCGCTCAGGATGACACATCCAATCAACCAGCGACCAATCAACGAGCGACATGGAAAGGACGAACCTACAGTTTGTTCGCCACGGGCTTATCCGCATTCGAGTAGTCATAAAACCCGCGCCCCGACTTTTTCCCATACCATCCCGCCATCACCAGCCGCTTCAGCAGTGGAGGCGAAGCAAACCGCCGCTCCTTGAACTCGTCATACATCACCTGCGTTATGTAGTAAGTCGTATCGAGCCCGACAAAATCGAGCAACGCAAATGGACCCATCGGATACCCGCACCCGAGCTTCATCGCGTTATCGATATCCTCGATCGACCCCACGCCCTCCTCATAAGCCCGGATCGCATCCAGCAAATAAGGCACCAGCAGCCGGTTGACCATGAACCCGGTCCGGTCGGACGTGCGCACCGGGACCTTGCCGAGCTTCTTCGCAAACTCGTAAGCCGCGTCGTAAACCTCAGGAGAAGTAGCGATGGTCTTCACCACCTCGACCAGCTTCATCAAAGGAACAGGATTAAAAAAATGCAGCCCGATACATCGTTCCGGACGCTTCACCGCCGTCAGCAGCTCCGTCACCGAAATCGAAGAAGTATTCGAAGCAAAGATCGCGTCTTTGTTCACGACGCCATCAATCGACGCATACATCTTCTTTTTTTCCTCAACGTTTTCGACGATGGCCTCGATCACGATGTCGCAAGCGGCGAGATCGGCTTTGTTCGTCGTCCCCTTGAGCCGTGTCCGAATTTCGTCCTTCTGCTGCGCACTGATCCCGCCCTTGTCGAGCCCCCGCTCGGCAAACTTCGCGAGCGACTTGTCAATCCCGGCAAAACCCTTGTCGAGGTACTTCTGCTCAACCTCGAGCACCGTGACTTCAAACCCGGCCGCGGCGCAGACCTGCGCGATGCCGGAACCCATCAGGCCACAACCTAGAACGCCGACTTTTTTGATCTCCATAGAAGATTACCCGCCAAGACCGAAAGTATCTTTGGAACCCAATGCACCGGACGCCTCTCGACGCAGACACTCCCTAACGAGGGCCGGTCGCCATCTCTACTGGAAGCCCTCGACCACCATGGCAATCCCCTGCCCGCCGCCGATGCACGCCGTCGCCAGCCCGTACTTCTTCTTCCGCCGGCGCAACTCATAGAGCAGAGTAATCACCAGCCGCGTTCCGGTTGCTCCAAGCGGATGCCCGAGCGCAATCGCTCCGCCGTTCACGTTCACTTTTTCGCGATCGAGTCCCAGCTCTTTTTCGA
>Ga0302326_10005701_pt1 | contig 28314 bp, 29 predicted proteins | sample Palsa_T0_3_FD_202264 | JGI IMG/M metagenome (GOLD analysis project Ga0302326, IMG submission 202264) | Peat permafrost microbial communities from Stordalen Mire near Abisko, Sweden - Palsa_T0_3 | ecosystem: Environmental > Terrestrial > Soil > Palsa > Peat permafrost | place: Sweden: Abisko... | reverse complement strand
GCCGGCGACCAGCTGATCGCGGCGGCGCTGCTACATGACTACGGCCACCTGTTCGAGGGCCGCGGCGAGGCGGCGGAGCGCGACGGCCGCGACGCGCGTCACGAGATCCACGGCGCCCGGGTGCTGGGGCGTTGGTTCGGCCCCGAGGTGGCGGGTCCGGTCGCGCTACACGTCATGGCCAAGCGCTACCTCTGCGCGGTAGAGCCGGGTTACGAAGCCGCCTTGAGCCCGGGCTCGGTGCTGAGCCTGCGCCTGCAAGGCGGCCCGCTCGGCCCGGCGCCATGCCGCCGCTTCGAACGCAGCCGCTTCGCCGCTGACGCGATCCGCCTTCGACGCTGGGACGACGCCGGTAAGATCGAGGGGCTCGTCACGGCGGGCCTGGAGCTGTACTGGCCGATGTTGAACCGGATCGCCGCGGGTTAGCCGCCGGCGCGCGTCAGGCTGCGTCCACCAGCACCAGTTCGGCGTCCTCCAGGGCGGTGACGCGCAGCATGCTCTCGTCGCGGATCGCCGCACCGTCGCGCGTCTCCAGCTTGACGCCGTTGACCTCGACCGAACCGCGGGAGGGGACCAGGTAGCCGTGGCGGTGCGCGCCCAGCGGATACTCCGCCGTCTCGCCGGCCTTCAGCGTCGCGCCCAACACGCGGGCGTCGGCGCGGATCGGCAGCGCCTCGTCGTCGCTGGTGAGGCCGCTCGCCAGCGCGACGAACTTCCCAGAACGGTCGCCCTTGGGGAAAGGCTTGGCGCCCCAGGCCGGCGGATCGCCGCCGTGGTTCGGCAGGATCCAGATCTGGAAGATGCGCGTGGTCTCGTCCTCGAGATTGTACTCGGCGTGGCGCACGCCAGTTCCGGCGCTCATCACCTGGACGTCGCCAGCCTCGGTGCGGCCCTTGTTGCCCAGGCTGTCCTCGTGGGTGATCGCGCCTTCGCGGACATAGGTGATGATCTCCATATCGGCGTGGCCGTGCGGTGGGAACCCGCTCTTCGGGGCGATGGTGTCGTCGTTCCAGACCCGCAGCGCGCCCCACTGGTTGCGCGCCGGATCGCTGTAGTCGGCGAACGAAAAATGGTGCTTGGCGTCCAGCCAGCCATGGTTGGCGCCGCCGAGGCTGGCAAAGCTTCTGCGCTCGATCATGTGGGTGTCCTTCCTAGGCCGAGAGCTCGTATTGGCCGTCAGATGGGTATTCGAAGCGGAATTGCTTGCCGCGCGCAGGCCGAGGCGCGGCGCCTTCGCGTTGGTGCATCTCAAGGCCGGTCCGGCGGAGTGGGTGAGCGGCTGCTACAACGGCAGCAACGTCCTCGACGTCGATGACGCGGGGTGCGCGCGCACCTTGCGAGGCGCCGTCGACGACAGCGGTGCGCCCGTGCGGCCGGCGGCGCGGGCGCGGGTTCCTGTCGCTGATCTCCCGAAACGTCTGGCCGGGTTCCACGTAGTCTCTTTCGCCCGTTGGTCGGCCTACGCGTGGCCGGATTCGGCTCTGCAAACGATAGTGATCTTGCTGGATTTTGGTGGGAATCTGGCGGAAGCGAAGGTGCTTCTCGCGCGGCTTGAGCGCGAGGATCGTTACCGCGCCGCGATCGTCGACAAGAACAAAGGAGCTACCGCAGAACGGGCGTTGAACGTTTTCAACCCCGGCCTGGTGATCGGGTTGGGCGGCCCAGCACGGTCTCTGGTAAGCGCGGCTTCGTTGTCGGACGCTGCAGCCGCCTTCGAGGTCTGGCCGTCAGCCTAACACCGACTGGCCGCGCTTGTCCTGGAACGCGCCAGGATCGACGTGCCAGAGCGCCCTCTGGCGCCCACGACGGTGGAACTCCGGTCGATCCGACCGATCCACCGTAGGTCACATTGACCGCTCGGCGCCAGCGGCGATGCCGCCGACTTACGCCGCCGCAGTGATCCGAGCGCCACGAAGCGCGTGTTGGACGATGTTGGCAACGCCGTGGACAGCTATTTCGCGACAGAGCCTGGCGTCTCGCAGTCGCTGGTTACGAAAGACCATTGGCTTCACAGCCTCGTCACCTCGACGATGAACGCAAACGCCACGGCAGCCGAAAAGCCGGCAACGATACGCTCGCCGCCGAGTGGTGGGCGCTATCCGCCGCGAAGGGCGACGCGGCCGGCCACGCCGGGCTCGGGGTCGCCTATGCGCTGGGTCACGGCGTCAAGGAGGACGACCAGATCGCGTTCGCCGTTCCAGAAGTCCGCCGACCAGGGGAACATGGACGGCGAGGAATGGGAGGGGTCGTACTACCAGCACGGCTACGGCATGGCGGTCGACCTCACCCGCGCCCGTTACTGGTACGAAAAGTCGGCGGCGCAGGGCTACACCTACGCCCAGGACTGGCTCACAAAGAACCCCAAGTAAGCCGGAGCCCGCCGGCGGCGACGGATTAGGCCGCCCACTGCACCACGCGTGGTCACCGATCAGGACCCAAACCGCGCGGATATGTTGGCGCTCCGTCGCTGTCCGTCGCCCGATCTCCACATGGCAGTTCGTGACACTCAGCGGCCTTCGGGAAGGTACGTTGCGCGGCCGTCCCACGCATGGCGGAACTAGTCTTCCGCAACGGCACGTGATGCTGTTGCGGGCAAATTCCGCCACACAGGAGCGACGGTGAAGAAGGTTCTGATCGCCAACCGGGGTGAGGTGGCGATCCGCATCGCTCGCGCGGTTGCGGAATGCGGGCTGGCCTCGGTCGCGGTGTTCGCCGAAGACGACGAACCGGCGCTGCACCGTCAGAGCGCAGACGAGGCTCGTCCGCTGAACGGCCGTGGTCCGGGCGCCTATCTGGACATGGATCAGCTGCTCGAGATCGCTGCTACGGCGAATTGCGACGCAGTTCACCCGGGCTATGGCTTCCTCAGCGAAAGCGCCCCATTCGCCGCGCGCTGCATCGAGGCGGGGTTGACCTTCGTCGGGCCCTCGCCGGCGACGCTTGCGCGCTTCGGGGACAAGGGCGAGGCGAGGCTGCTCGCCCAAGAGCTCGGGATCCCGGTCATCGAGGGTCTGGCAGGCGGCGTCGGCCTCGAGGCGATCGCCAGCTTCCGCGCCAGTCTCGGTATCGACGCCGCGATCATGATCAAAGCAGTGAGCGGTGGCGGCGGCTTCGGCATGCGCCGCGTCGGACCCGGCGACGACCTCGCCGCCTCCTTCGAGGCGTGCGCACGCGAAGCGCAGCGCGCCTTCGGCGACGCGCGCCTCTACGCCGAGCGGCTCGTCCAGCACGCGCGCCATGTCGAGGTCCAGGTCGTCGGCGATGGGCGCGACGTCGCGGTGCTGGGAGATCGGGACTGCTCGATACAGCGTCGCCGTCAGAAGATCATCGAGATCGCGCCCTGTCCCAATCTCGCGGCGGACCTCCGCGCGAAGCTCGGCGAGGCGGCGCTGAGCCTTGCGCGGGCCGTGCGGCTGAGCAGCTTGGCCACCATAGAGTTCCTGGTCGACGCCGACGACCAGACACGCGCCTGGTTCATCGAGGCCAATCCGCGACTGCAAGTCGAACACACCGTGACCGAGGAGGTGACGGGCCTGGATCTGGTGCAATTGCAGCTGCGGCTCGCCGCCGGCGAGCGCCTGAACGACCTCAATTTGAGCCGCGAGCTGCTGTCTCGGCCGGGATTCGCCATTGAGCTTCGCATCAATCTCGAGGGCGTCGATGCGGACGGCGCCGACCGTTCCAGCGGTGACGTCCTCACCACCTATGAACCCCCCTCCGGCCCGGGCGTCCGGGTGGATGGGTGCGGCTACGCTGGCTATCGACCGAGCCCCGCTTACGACAGCCTGATAGCCAAGGTAATCGTCTCCAGCCGTGGCCCGGAGCTCTCTGCGGCGATGGCGAAGGCCGGTCGGGCACTCGCCGAGTTCCGCATCGCGGGCTGCGAAAACAACGTGCCCGTGCTCCGCGCCTTGCTCGAACGCGAGGAGGTGGCGAGCGGTCGCGCCACCACCATGTTCGTCGAAGCGAATCTGCGCGAGCTCGCTGCGCGGGCGACCGAACTGGCCGAGGCGGCGCCAGGCCGCGAGGTCGAGCGGCGCGTCTCCGAGCACGCTTCGCCCTCCTTTACGCCGCCCCCGAGCGCTATCGCCGCCGTCGCGCCGCTTCGAGGAACGGTCTCGAGTCTGGAGGTGGGCGTCGGCGAATCGGTGCGGCTTGGCGAGACGGTCGCCGTCCTCGAGGCGATGAAGATGCAGCATCTGATCGCCGCGCCGGTCGCGGGCGAGATTCGCCGGATCGACGTTGCGGTCGGGCAGACGGTGGACCTCGCGACTGCGCTTCTGTTCATCGAGCCGGGCGAGCATGCCGACGCCGCCATAGATATCGCGGCGATCGACCTCGAGCAGATTCGGCCGGACCTGCAGGAAGTTGTCGCCGCCCACGCGCTGACCCTGGACGAGAACCGCCCGGCGGCCGTGGCCCGGCGGCGGCGAACTGAGCAGCGGACCGCGCGCGAGAACCTCGACGACTTGTTCGACGAAGACAGCTTCAAGGAGTTCGGCGCGCTCGCGCTGGCGGCCCAGCGGCGGCGGCGCGACCTCGAGGATCTCAAGGTCAACACGCCGGCCGACGGCCTGGTGGTCGGTGTCGGGGCGGTGAATGGCGGCATGTTCGACGAGGAACGCGCTCGCTGCGTTGGTCTCGCCTACGACTTCAGTGTGCTCGCTGGGACGCAAGGGCACTTCAATCATAAGAAGACCGACCGCATCCTCGAGTTTGCCGAGCACTGGAAAGCGCCGATCGTCTGGTTCACCGAAGGCGGCGGCGGCCGGCCGGGCGACGTGGATGTCGCTCAGTTGTCCGCGTCGTCGCTCGACACCTCCAGCTTCACCACGTTTGCGCGGCTGTCTGGGATCGCGCCGCGGATCGCGATCAACTCGGGCCGATGCTTCGCCGGCAACGCGGTCTTCTTCGGCTGCGCCGATATCACCATCGCGACCCGCTACTCCAACATCGGTCTCGGCGGTCCGGCCATGATTGAGGGCGGTGGCCTGGGCGTGTTCACGCCGGACGAGATTGGCCCGTCGAATGTGCTCTACGCCAATGGCGCGCTCGATCTCTTGGTCGAGGACGAAGCGGCGGCGACCGAAGCGGCCAAGCGCCTGCTCGGAGTGTTCCAGGGCGCGCTGCCGGAATGGACCTGCCCCGACCAGCGCATTCTGCGGCACGTGATCCCCGAAAACCGGGTGCGCGCCTACGACATGCACAGGGTCATCGAAGGTCTCGCGGACACTGACACCTGGCTCGAGCTCCGCGGCGGCTATGGCCCGGGCATAATCACCGGCTTCCTGCGCATCGAAGGCCGGCCGATGGGCGTGATAGCCAACAATCCGCTCCATCTCGGCGGCGCGATCGACTCCGAAGGGGCGGAGAAGGGCGCGCGGTTCCTGCAGCTGTGCGACGCGTTCGGCGTGCCGGTGCTCTCACTGTGCGACACGCCGGGCTTCATGGTCGGACCGCAGAGCGAGGCGACCGCGGCCGTGCGACGGGGCTCGCGGCTCTTCGTCACCGCCACCAGCCTCAGCGTGCCGTTCTTCACCGTGGTCACCCGCAAGGGCTACGGACTCGGCGCGCAGGCGATGGCAGCGGGCGACTTTTCCGCGCCGGCGATGACACTGGCCTGGCCCACCGCCGAGTTCGGCCCGATGGGGCTGGAGGGCGCGGTGCGCCTTGGCTATCGCAAGGAGCTCGAAGCCGAGGGCGACCCCGCCAGCCGCCAGGCCCTGTTCGAGAAGTTGGTCGGACGCATGTACGAAGCGGGCAAGGCCCTGTCGGTCGCCTCGGTGGTGGAGATCGACGCCGTGATCGATCCGGCCGAGACCCGCTCGTGGATCCTGCGGGGTCTGAAATCCTGCCCGGTTCCAGCCGCGACCGGCCACAAGCGGCGGCCGTTCGTCGACGTTTGGTAGGGCGAAACGCGCCGCACCGGCTCGACCCCCTAGATGCCCAGGTCGAGCAGGTTGTAATCCTTGATCGCCGCGCGGGCCGCGTCGTCCCAGGGCACGCTCTCGCCGGCGTGCGGGGCGTAGGCGAACGGCGTTTCGTCAGGGAACCGCTGCCGGCGGGCGTCGATGGCCCAGCCGATCGCGCGGGCGCGTTTCGCAATGCGCTCGCCGTCATAGACGGCGGGCGCGTTGTGGACGCCCCCGCCGGCCACACCCAGGACGGAGCGCCGGCGGTGGAATCCGAAGTTCACGGTCACGCGCCAGTCGGCGCTGGTGTTGGCGAACGAGCCGTGGACTGCCTGGCGGTTGGTGATGGCGACGTCGCCGGGATCGCAGACCAGGGGGACGGCGGCCGGCAGCCGCTCCGACCCCGCGGTGGCCACCATGGCGGCGATGTCGGCCTTGCCGCGATGAGACCCTGGCACGACCCACAGGCCGTTGGCGGGTGTGCAGCCATAGAGCTGGGCCATGAAGTTGAAGCCGTGCGAGCCTTCGTCGAGCTCGGGGCTTTGCCAGTGCGTCCAGCCGTCCTGGTGCCAGGCGACCGAGGCGCCGAGACCCGGCGCTTTCATCCACAGCGCCTCGTTGAAGGGAACAAAATCGGGGCCGTTGATGGCGGCCGCAACCGCCAGAAGCCTGGGATGGCCGTAGACCCGAAGGCACGCCTCTGAGAACTGCAGCGAGCCCAGCACGAGATAGACCATCTCGTCAGGTGCGTCCGCCGGCGCCGGCGGCTCGAACATCTTCACCGGGTAGCGGCCGTGGGCGGCCATGGTGCCGCCGACCGGATCGCAGAGGGGCTTGGCCCAGATGAGGTTCAGCCCCTCATGGCCGGCTCCGAGCGCCGGCCGGCCTTGCGCGTCGACCGCATCGCCGCGCCGGACCGGAAGCCGCGCCTGAATGTCGAGGAAATCCGTCTCGATGTCAGCGAGTTCGTCTGCCTCCAGGACGCCGGTGAAGACGTAGAAGCCGCATCTGCCATACGCCTCGCGAATGGCGGGATGCAGGTCGCCCGCGTCGGTGAACCGGATCGGGCCGCGGTTGCCCAGCGCCAGCGCACGCGCCTCACCGTCCGCGCAGTATCGCCGCATGGCCGCTTCCTGGGCGCCATAGTCGGTGACGAGCGTTCCAACGGGCTTGTTCATCTTCGCCGCCTCCGCGGACAGGGACGGAGGAATTGTGGTCCTACCGGCGCGCGCAGACAACCGGACTTTGCGGCGGGACGCTTAGCTGATTGACTGCCCCCAACGAGGGAGGACGCGTCATGAAGGCTGCGGTGCTGCGCGAGGTGGGCCAACCGCTTTCGATCGAGGAGCTCCAAATCGGCAAGCCCGGGCCGCACGAAGTGCTGATCCGCACCGCGGCGGCGGGGGTCTGCCACTCGGACCTCCATTTCGTCGAGGGCAAATACCCGGCGCAGATGCCGATGGTGCTCGGCCACGAGAGCGCGGGCGTCGTCGAGCAGGTGGGCTCGGAGGTGCGCGCGGTAAGGCCGGGCGACCACGTCATCACCTGCCTGTCAGTCTTCTGCGGCCATTGCGAGTATTGCCTAACAGGCCACATGTCGCTCTGCCGCAGTCCCGAGGTGCGCACGCCATCGTCGCCGCGGCTGACCCAGGACGGCGCGCCGATAGGCCAGTTCGCGCAGCTGTCGTCGTTCGCCGAGCAGATGCTTGTGCACGAGCACGCCTGCGTCGCGATCCGGCCCGACATGCCGCTCGATCGCGCCGCGCTGATCGGCTGCGGCGTCACCACCGGCGTCGGCGCGGTGATCCATACCTCCAAGGTGCGTCCCGGCGAGACGGTCGCGGTGATCGGGTGCGGCGGCGTCGGGCTGGCGGCCATCAACGGCGCGGCGATCGCCGGCGCCGGGCGGATCATCGCCATCGACACCAGCGCCGCGAAGGACAACCTGGTGCGCCAGTTCGGCGCCACCGACTTCATCGACGCCAGCCAGGACGATCCGGTGGCCAAGGTGATGGAGCTGACCGGCGGCGGCGTGCATCACAGCTTCGAGGCGATCGGCCTGGCCAAGACCGCCGAGCAGGCGTTCAACATGCTGGCGCGTGGCGGCACGGCCAATATCATCGGCATGATCCCGGTCGGTCAGACGATCTCGCTGATGGGCGCGGCGTTCCTGGGAGAGAAGCGCATCCAGGGCTCGGCGATGGGCTCCAACCGTTTCCCGGTCGACATGCCGCGCTTCATCGACTTCTACCTCGCCGGCAAGCTGAAGCTCGACGAGATGATCTCGCGGCGGATCAGGCTCGAAGACATCAACGAGGCGTTCGCCGAGATGAAGACGGGCGCCATCGCGCGTAGCGTGATCGTGTTCGACGCCTGAGGCGGGGAAGGCCCTTACCTGGAAGCGGACTGCGCGGTGAGGCCAAGGCCCGGCGCTAGTCGCGCTCGCGCAGATCCAGTCCCGCGCAAAACACCGGCCCTTCGGCCCCGATCACCGTGACGCGCTCGCTCGCAGGCCCCGCAACGAAGGTCTCCGTGAGCTGGTCGAGCAACTCGGAATCGAGCGCATTCCGTTTTTCGCCCCGCGCCAGGGTGACGAGACGGACGGGGCCATCGTTCGAAACCTTGATCTTTTCCATGGATCCTGCGGCAGCGGGGCCAGCCCAGTTGGGCATCACCCCAAATTGGTCCCGCCGGACATACTTGTCACCCCACCGCCGCGGTAGAGGAGCCGCGCTGGCGTTCTCTGGGCGACCTCAACGCGTGTTCATGACGTAGCGCGGGTTCGGGCGAGCCAGCTCAGCGCCGCTGTTCTCCAGACGGACCCTGCCGGATGTTGGCCGCAAGCTGGTGACCGAGTGATGACCTGCCCACCTGGAAATCTACCTGCGAGGTAGAACACCTCGCGCAGACAAAGGCTTACAAAGGCAAGGGGTTAAGAACACCGGTGTCGCGCGGTGACGCTCTAAGCTTCCAGTTCGATGTCCCAGTAGAGGTAGTCGAGCCAGCTTTCGTGGAGGTGGTTGGGGGGGAATCGGCGGCCGTGTTCCTGCAGCTCGTACATGGTCGGGCGGCGGGGGTGGCGACGCGGATGCATCTCGGCTTCGCGCGGGGTGCGGCCGCCCTTGCCCAGATTGCAACGCGCGCAGGCGGTGACGATATTCTCCCAAGTGGTGCGGCCACCGCGCGAGCGGGGCGTCACGTGGTCAAAGGTCAGCTCGTCGGACGAGCTGCAGTACTGGCAGGTGAAGCTGTCACGCAGGAAGACGTTGAACCGGGTGAACGCCGGCGGCCGGTCCTGCGCCACGTACTGCTTCAGCGAGACCACGCTCGGCAGCGACATCTCGAACGAGGGCGAGTGGATCTTCTTGTCGTAGGTCGAGACCACGTCGACGCGGCCCAGGAACACCGCCTTGATCGTTTCCTGCCAAGGCCAGAGCGAGAGCGGATAGTAGCTCAGCGGCCGATAGTCGGCGTTGAGCACCAGCGCAGGCCAGCCGGACGGCACGCGGCTAAGCACCTGCATGGCCGGGCTCCCTGGGCCGGAACGGGCGCCGCCGAGGACGGCGAAATGAACCTTGGGTGCGACTGAAGACACGCCTCCTTGCGGCCCTTGGCGATGGAATCACGCCCATGGCCGCTGCCTTAAGGCAGATTCCACGACACCACGATGACGGCAAGGGGCCGATTAGCCTGGCCGTAACAGGTTTGCCGATAGGGTTGCGCCGGAGAGACGGCCTCACCTACCGATCCGGGGCCTGTGGGAGCCGAAAGCCGCATGAACGCCACCCTCGCCGACCTGGTCGGCAGCCTGCAAGCCAAGGGCCGCATCGCCGCCGACGACGTGCTGTTGCTGCGCCGCGCCTTCTACACCCCGTCGATGATCGCCACGGAAGACATCGAGGCCCTCGCCGGGCTCGACAAGGCCGTCAGTGATCGCGGGCCGGAGTGGGGCGACTTCTACGCCGGCGCCGTGGTCGACTTCGTCGTCCACCAGCAGGAGCCCGCCGACTATGTCGACGCCGCCAAGGCCACCTGGGTGATGGGCGTGTTCGCCGGCGACCTGACCTGCGACGGCTCGTTGGAAGCGCTGCTGCGGATCGTCGAGACGGCGGTCGACGTGCCGGCCGAGCTGGCGAGCTTCATTCTCGGCAAGGTCAAGGCCGCGATCGCAGCCGCAGGCCACGTGGACGCCGCCAACGTGGCGATGCTCAGGCGCCTGGTGTTCGCCGGCGGCGGACCGGGCAATGTTGGCGTCACCCGCGACGAGGCCGACGCGCTGTTCGACATCAACGACGCTTGCAAGGGCGCCTCCAACGACGAGACCTGGCCCGATTTCTTCGCCAAGGCGGTGGCTGACTCGCTGACCGCGGTCAGCCCGTTCAAGGTTGAGAGCCGCGAAGACTCGGCGAAAGACGACGCCTGGCTGAGCGAACGCGAGAGCACCGGCGGGTTCCTGGCAAAGATGGCCCACGTTCCCGACGTGCGCGGCGCCATGCACGACATCTTCCATCCGTTCGACGAACAGGCCGATGAGTGGAAGCAGGCCGTGGCCGAAATGGACGTCGCCGAGAGCGATGGGGCGATGATCACCGAAGAGGAAGCCAAGTGGCTGCTCGGCCGGTTCGGCGCCAGCGGCCTGGGCGAACCGGAGCAGCGCCTGATCGATCTGCTGAAGACGATCTCGCCGCCTTCGCTCGATCGGCTGTCCGAGGTGATGAGCCGCGCGGCCTAGGGTCCGGTCGCGCCGGGCGGCGCGCGGCCGATCACGGGGAGCCGTCCGTCGCTTTGTGAGTTTCAGTGTCTGAAGAAGGTCCGCGGGTTGCGGAGGGCGGCGGCTGTCCGCCGCCGGACCGGCCCGTTCGAGGAGCGATGCCTTAGCGGGCTCCTCGAAACTCTGGGCCGGCCATTCGGCGACAAGCCTTAGGCGCCGATGAAGGCGGTGCCGGCGGCCGCGGCCATGCCGAGGAACATCGTGATGGCGACCGTGGCGCGGTCGAAAAGACGTTCAAGGGCTGTCAGGGTTGCGAGAGACATGACAAGGTTCCGTTCATTCCGTGGTTGGTCCCCGAGGGAGCGGGGGCGTCCGATGTGGACAGTGCTTAGATAGCACCTATCTGAACGGTGTCAACATGATCTTTACAGCGTTCGGATAAAGTTTTACGGTGGCCCCAATGAGAGAAACTGGAAACGTTCAGGTCCGCCCGTACCATCACGGCGACCTCTCCCGCGCCCTGGTTGACGCCGCGAGGCGCATCCTGGAGGCAGAAGGCGCGGCGGCGCTGTCGCTTCGGGCGGTGGCCCGGGAAGCCGGCGTCAGCCCGGCGGCGCCCTACCACCACTTCAAGGACAAGACCGAGCTGCTGGAGGCCGTAGCGCACGGCGGCTGGGAGGAGATGTCGGAGATTATCGCGCAGGCGCGGCGTTCGGCCGGCGACCCGACCGAAGGCATCGGCGATATCGGCATCGCCTACGTCAAGTTCGCTCGCGAGAACCCGGCGCTCTATCGGCTGATGTACGACACGATCCGCGATCGCTCTTCGATGCCCGAGCACGCCAAGCAGGAAGACAGCGGCTACGCCCAGGTGCAGGAGGCGCTGGTCGAGGCGGGCTGCGATCCGACTGACTCCGGCGAGCTGGAGCTGGCGACGATCGCCTCCTGGTGCGCGGTGCACGGCTTGGCCGAGATGGCGAACTTCAAGGAATTCCAGCCGCTGAAGGAGGCGATGGGTGGCGACGAGGCCTTCCTGCGCGCCATCCTGCGCCATTTCGGCACCTTCGGTCCCCGCGCGAAGCCGCATAAGCCGCACTAGCCCGAGGCTTGGCTCATGCGATGAGCGCCACGCGGTTCGCACCATCCCCGACTGGATATCTGCACAGAGGTCACGCCTTCTCGGCCCTGACCGCGTTCGACGCGGCGCGGCGGCTGGGCGGCCGGTTCGTGCTGCGGATCGAAGACATCGATCACACCCGCTGCCGGCGTGAGTTCGAGGCCGCGATCTTTGACGATCTCGCCTGGCTCGGCCTCGACTGGGAGACGCCGGTGCTGCGCCAGTCGGAGCACATGGTCGACTACCTCGCGGCGCTGGAGCAGCTTCGCGCCGCGGGCCTGGTCTACCGATGTTTCGCCACCCGCAAGGAGATCGCCGAGGCGATGCTCAGCGCCCCGCACGCCGTGCTGGAGGGTTATCGCGGCGCGCCGCTGCCCGCGGCCGAGGAGGCGGCGCGGCTGGCCGCGGGCGAGCCGTTCGCCTGGCGGCTCAATCTCACCGCGGCCGAGGCGGCGGCGGGATCGTTGAGCTTTTTCGAAGCGGGCGAAGGGCCCGCTGGCGAACAGGGCGGGATTAGCGCCTCGCCTGGCTCGGCGGGCGACGTTGTGCTGGCGCGCAAGGACGTCGGCGTCGCCTACCACCTGGCCGTCGTGGTCGACGACGCGCGGCAACAGATCACCGACGTGGTCCGCGGCCAGGACCTGTTTGAGGCCACTCACGTGCAGCGGTTGCTGCAGGCGCTGCTGGGCTTGCCGGCGCCGCGCTACCACCATCACCGGCTGATCGCCGGCGCGAACGGCGACCGGCTGTCCAAGCGAGAGGGCGCACACGCGCTGCGGGCGCTGAGGGCGAGCGGCGTGACGCCGGCCGACGTGCGGAAGGACCTGGGCTTTCCGCCGCGCTCTACCCGCGAGGCGACCTGACCCAATAGCGATAGAGATATCCGGCTTCGAACCCCTCGGCTTCGTAGAGCGCGATCGCCGAGACGTTGTCCTGGTCCACCTGCAGATAGCCGCGGCTGGCGCCCGCCGAGGCCGCGAACGCGGTCAGGGTCCGGAACAGGCGGCGCGCCAGGCCCTGGCGGCGGAAAGCGGGCGCGGTGCGCATGCCCATGACGCCGGCCCATTCGCCCTCGACCGCGCAGGCGCCAACCGCGGCGGGCTGGCCGTCGCGCCGGATCAGCGCGAAGCCGCGGGGCGCCGGGATGCGGCTCAGAGCGGCGAGGCGCTCGGCGGCGTCGGCCTCATGGCCGAAAGACGGGTCGGCGAAAACCCGAGCGAATCCGTGGCAGGTCTGCACCGAGACCGTGGCCTCCGGATCAAGCTCGCCAACCAGCGGGCCGGCCATAGTCAGCGTAGGGGTATTGGAGCTGTAGCCGCGCCGTCGCAGCCGCGCGATCAGGTCGAGCGCGCCTGCATCGGCCTCGACGATCTTGAACTTTGGCGCCAGACCGCGCGCCGTATACCAGGCCTCCGCGGCGTCGATCGCCGCCTCGGTGTCACAATCCGGCGGCTCGAGCGCCCAGCAGGTATTGATCCGGCCGCTCTGGCCTGCCGAAGCATACAGGCGCCAGCCGCCGAGCTCGGCGCTTTCCGCGGCGGGCCAGCCGCGGGCGGCGATGGGTTCGATCAGGCGCGGATCGATCAAACAACCTCCGAAACGCCGACGGCGCCGCCGCCGCGAAGGACCGGCGCCCGCCAAACCTAATCAGATTCGCGCGCCTAGATCGCTTGCAGGTTCACAGCGGCCGTCCGGCCGCGCTCGGCCTCAAGTTCGTAGGCGACTTTCTGGCCTTCGTTCAGGCCGAGCAGGCCTGCTCGCTCGACCGCACTGACGTGGACGAAGACATCCTTGCCGCCGTCGTCCGGCTGGATGAACCCGTACCCCTTGGCGGAATTGAACCATTTGACGGTGCCGTTGGCCATTCGCCTTTGTTCTCCTTGACGTAAGCCCTTCTTACCGACGTGGCCTCAGTTCCTTTCGAGCGAGGCCCCGTACAATCGCACGCTGGGAAGCGGTTGCTGCGGACACAGCAACGCCCGCCCGCCGGGCGGACGACCGTCTGCAAGTCCGAAGCAACGGATTGCGTTCCAGAAATGCGCATGCCGAATTGCCACGGTCAACCCAGTTTGCCCCAGACGCGGGTGGGGGTGGGGTAGGGGGCCGTCAGCCGTTTCACGGGGCCTTTTCAAGGGCTTCGATCACCCGCCTGGCGTCGGGGCCCGACCAGTCGGCGCCCCCCGACACGCGCCCCCGGACGTTGCCGGCAGGGTCGATTAAGAGGGTGGTCGGCAGGCTCGCGACCGATGGCTTGAACGCGAACGGCAGCGAATACTTGGTGTCGGAGTAGAACGGCAACGGCGCCCGTTTGGCGATAAAGCCCTGCGCGTTGGCGGCGTCGTCGGCGTTGTCGAGGTTGATCGGCACGACCGCCAGCGGCTGGCCGGCGCTGGTCTGGGCGAGTTTGGCCAGAGTCGGCATCTCCTGGACGCACGGCGCGCACCAGGTGGCCCAGAGGTTGACGATCACCGCCTTGCCCTTGAACTCGGCCAGGGTGTGCGGCTTTCCGGCGGCGTCGAGGAACGGCGTGTTCGGCGCCGGTGAGGGTGCGTCGTCCACCACCAGGCTCTTCATCTGGCCCTGGGCCAGACCCTTCAGATCGCCAGCGGGTTTCGCCGTGCAGCCGGGGATGACATATAGAGCCGCGGCCACGCCGGTCACGGCGAGACCCCTTCGCGCCCATTCTTCACCTAATCGAGCCATCACGCGTCCCATGTCGTCGCCCCAAACATCGCCTGGCAAGACCGCCGAGACCGAGGGGCACTCTCTATGGGGCGGGCGCTTCTCCGCCAAGCCCGGCGCTCTGATGCAGGCGATCAACGTGTCGATCGGCTTCGACAGACGCCTGGCGGCCGAAGACCTCGCCGGCTCGAAGGCGCACGTCGCCATGCTGGGCGCGCAGGGCATCATCTCGCCCGAGGACCAGGCGGCCATCCTGCAGGGGCTGGACGCGATCGAGGCCGAGATTGCGGCCGGGACCTTCCCGTTCCGCGAAGAGTTCGAGGACATCCACTTCAACGTCGAGAAACGGCTGGAGGAGCTGATTGGCTCGGCGGCCGGTCGGCTGCACACCGCCAGGTCGCGTAACGATCAGGTGGCGCTCGATTTCCGCCTCTGGGTGCGCGAGGCGTGCGATCGGACCGTCGAGCAGGTGATCGGGCTCCAGCGCGCCCTTGTGGCGCAGGCCGAGGCGCACGCGGCGACGCTGATGCCGGGCTTCACCCACCTGCAGAGCGCCCAGCCGGTGACCTTCGGCCACCATTTGATGGCTTATGTCGAGATGCTGGGCCGCGACGCCGGGCGCTTTTCCGACGCTCGGGCCCGGATGAATGAGAGTCCCCTGGGGGCGGCGGCGCTGGCCGGCACCTCGTTCCCGATCGACCGCCAGATGACCGCCCGCGCGCTCGGCTTCGACAAGCCGATGGCCAACAGCCTCGATGCGGTCTCGGCGCGCGACTTCGCGCTCGAGGCGCTCGCGGCGGCGGGGATCCTGTCGCTGAACCTGTCGCGCCTGGCCGAGGAGATCGTGCTGTGGATGACGCCGCAGTTCGGCTTCATCCGGCTTTCGGACGCCTTCACCACCGGCTCGTCGATCATGCCGCAGAAGCGCAATCCCGATGCCGCCGAGCTGACCAGGGCCAAGACCGGCCGCGTGCTCGGCGCCTTCACCGCGCTCTCGCTGGTGATGAAGGGCCTGCCGCTGGCCTATTCGAAGGACATGCAGGAGGACAAGGTCCCAGCGTTCGAGGCGTTCGACGCGCTGGAAGTGGCGCTGGCGGCGATGACCGGCATGGTCGCCGACTTCAAGCCCAACGAAGCCGCCATGGCCGCGGCCGCAGGCGCCGGCTACGCCACCGCCACCGATCTCGCCGACTGGCTGGTGCGCACGCTGAACCTGCCGTTCCGCCAGGCGCACCACGTGGCGGGCCAGGCGGTGAAGCAGGCCGAGGCGAAGGGCCTCGACCTGGCCGATCTGCCGTTGGCCGATTTGCAGCGGCTCGAACCTCGCGTCACCGCGAGCGTTTACGACGTGCTGACTGCGGCCGCTTCGGCCGGCAGCCGAACCAGCTTCGGCGGAACAGCGCCGGAGCGCGTGCGCGCTGAGATCGCACGTTGGAAGGAGATCCTCAGGTGAAGCGCACCGTTATCGTCGCCCTCGCGGGCCTGGCCTTCGTCGCCGCTCTGGCGTCGTGCGGCAAACAGGCAGATCTGGATCGCCCAGGCTTGGGCCCTAAAGCCAGGTCCGAATACTCCGCCCAGAAGCGCGCGCAGGCGGCCCAGGTCGACAACGAGACCGAAGCCAATTCGGTCGCCGAACGGCAGAACCCGGCGATCGAGCCTTACACTAACCCTGCGCCCGCCAGTCAGGTGCCGATCCCGGGCGAGCGCGTCTATCCCTCCGGCTCGCCGGCGACCGGCGGCCCATGACGACGCTGGGCTCGTGAACCACTTCGAGCTTTCGGGGGGCGAGCTCGCCTGCGAGGGGGTTCCGCTCGGCCGCATCGCCGAGGCGGTCGGCACGCCGGTCTATGTCTATTCGAGCGCGACGCTGGAGCGGCATTTCACGGTCTTCCGCGACGCCTTCGCGGCCCATCCGGAACTCGGCGCGCCGCTGATCGCCTACGCCCTGAAAGCCAACGCCAACATCGCCGTAGTCCGCACCCTGGCCAGGCTCGGCGCCGGCGCCGACACCGTCTCGGAGGGCGAGATCCGTCGGGCGCTGGCCGCCGGCGTGCCGGCCGAGCGGATCGTCTTCTCCGGCGTCGGCAAGACGGCGGCCGAACTGGCCTTCGCCCTCGAGGTCGGCGTCGCCGAGATCAACATCGAGTCCGAACCGGAGCTCGATCTGCTGGCTGGAGTCGCCGCGGAAAAAGGCTTGCGCGCCGCCATCGCGATCCGGGTCAATCCCGAGGTCGGCGCCGGCGGGCACGACAAGATCAGCACCGGCCACGCGCAGAGCAAGTTCGGCGTTTCGTTCGGCGAGGCCGAGCGGCTCTACGCCAAGGCCAGCAATGTCGCCTCGCTGAAGCCCGTCGGTGTCGCCTGCCACATCGGCAGCCAGATCACCGAGCTGGCGCCGTTGCGGGACGCCTTCGGCAAGATGCGGGGGCTGGTCGAGCGGCTGCGCGGCGAGGGGCTAAGCGTGGAGCGGCTCGACCTCGGCGGCGGGCTCGGCGTGCCCTACTTCGATCAGCCCACGCCGCCGACGCCGGCCGACTATGCGGCGATGGTCGCGGTCGTTGTCCGCGGCATGAACGTCCAGCTCGCCTTCGAGCCCGGTCGGGTGATCGCCGCCAACGCCGGCGTGCTGCTGGCGCGTGTGCTGCACGTCCACGAACGTCCGGAGGGCCGCCGGTTCCTAGTGTTGGACGCGGCGATGAACGACCTGATCCGCCCGGCGATGTACGAAGCCTACCACGACCTGCGGCCGGTGCGCCCAAGGCCGGGCGCGCGGACTGCCTACGACGTGGTTGGCCCGATCTGCGAGAGCGGCGACACCTTCGCCCGTGAGCGCCTGCTGCCGCCGCTCGAGGCCGGCGACTTCGTCGCCTTCATGACCGCAGGCGCCTACGGGGCGGCGATGTCGAGCGAGTACAACAGCCGACTGCTGGTCCCGGAGGTGCTGGTGAAGGGCTCGGAATTCGCCGTCATCCGCCAGCGCCCGACTTACGAAGAGATGCTCCGGCGCGAGCGCCTGGCGGAGTGGCTGGAGAACTGAGCGCTCAGTCCACCGCCGCGATGTAGGGCAGACCCCGCAGCTTGCCCTGGGCGTCCATGCCGTAGCCGACCAGGAACCGCGGCGGGGCGTCCCAGGCGGCGTAGTCGGGCTCGAGGGCGCGCGGCGTGGGCCATGGCTTGCGGGCGAAGACGCAGGTGATCACTTCGCGGGCTCCGGCGTCGCGGACCAGGCGCGCGGCCTCGCTGAGCGAGAGGCCGGTGTCGACCACGTCGTCCAGCACCAGCGCCTGGCGTCCGGCCATCGGGCGCTGCAGGTCGGCCCGGACCTGGCAGCGGCCGCGGCTGGTGCGGTCGTCGCCGTAGGAGGCCAGCCACAGCGCATCGAACGCCACGTGCCGGCCCAGCCTCGCCAGCGCCCGGGTGATATCGGAGGCGAACCAGAGGCCACCAGTCAGCAGGCAGACGGCGACGGCGTCGTCGGTGATGCGCGGCGCGATGGCGTCGGCGAGTGCGGCGACCCGGCGGTTCACCTCGGCTTCGCTGAGCAGGACCTCGAGGTTCGGCGGCGCCGCGCTCATCGCGTCGCGGGCGCGCTGTTGGTCGCCGGGGCGGGCGCCGGCGGCGTCGCAACCGGCGGGGCGACGGTCGCGGCTGTGGGGGCCGGGCTAGGCGCCGCATCAGGGGCGAACCGCGGCCCTGACGTCGGCAGCGGCGTGGCGTTGATGGTGGGCGGCGGCGCCGCGCTCGCCGGGCCGCGCAGAGGAACGCTGGACGCCTGCGGCGTGGGCGCTGGCGTCATCTGCACCTGTCCCGACGCCGACTGGGCGCCCACTGCAAAGTCGACTTGCAGATTGGCGGCGGAGAACGGCGGATCGGGGATCGAGGTCCTGAAGCTGCGCGTCGCGCCTGATGGCACGTGCGGGTCGGCGAAGCTGGTGATCTGGCCCGCCACACGCTTGCCTTGGGCGTTGAGCAGGGTGATGCGGAGCGGCGGGGCGATCACCGTGCGGCCCACAACGTTGCGGATCACGCCGGTGACATCGAGGGCGGCGTGGCCGTCTTCCAGCGCAGGCTCGGCATGCACCTGTTCGATCACCAGACCCGTCGGGTTCACCGCCAAGCCGACCACGGCGTAGGCCGAGGCGGTCTGCGGCCAGGCCCGGACCACGCCCTCGCGGAACACGATGGCGACGGCCAGCACCACGGCGATCACGATCGCCACGCCCGCCCACACCGCGCCGGTGATCGCCGCCTGGCGATTGCGCTTTTCTTCCTCGGCGCGGGTGCGGAAAGCGCGGGGCAGGTCGTCGCCAGTAAGGGCGCCGGGTTCGGAGGACGCCTCGTCGAGCGGCAGCTTCGCGAGCGCGCCGTCATCCGCGCCGGGGACAAGGTCCAGCGGCCGCTCCGGAACCGCGGTCCAGCCCGCCCCGCAGGCGGCGCAGCGCACGGCCCGGCCCGCGGCGCGGATCTGCTCATCCTCGACGAAATAGCCGGTGGCGCACTCAGGACAGGTCAGTATCATGACAAGCGAATCGGCCGCCCGAGCAAAACCCTCGGCGAGGTTGCCGATTTCAGCTCTCATGTCCAGGAAGCCCATCGCCCGGCCACTTGAACCACTGGACCCGAGCTCTCAGCAGTCGGTGGTCCGTTTCGAGGGCGTTTCGATGCGCTACGGCCGCGAAGCCGAGGTGCTGAAGGACATTTCGTTCGAACTGCCGCGCGGCTCGTTCCATTTTCTCACCGGGCCGTCGGGCTCGGGCAAATCGACGCTGCTGAAACTGATCTACCTCTCCGAGCAGGCCTCTCGCGGTCGGATCGAGATCTTCGGCCAGGATCTGGCGCTGCTGAAGCGGGCCGGTCGGCCGCTAATGCGGCGGCGGATCGGCGTGGTGTTCCAGGAATTCCGGCTGCTCGAGCATCTGACCGTGTTCGACAACGCCGCACTCGCGCCCCGCATCGCCGGCCGCAAGCCGGCCGCCTATCGCTCCGACGTCGCCGACCTGCTGGCCTGGGTGGGGCTGGGCGACCGGATGCACGCCATGCCGACGGCGCTTTCGGGCGGTGAAAAGCAGCGCCTGGCCATCGCCCGGGCAGTGATCAACCGGCCTGACATTCTGCTGGCAGACGAGCCAACCGGCAACGTCGACGAGGCGATGGCGCTGCGCATCCTGCGGCTGTTCACCGAGCTGAACCGGGTCGGCGCCACCGTGCTGATCGCCAGCCACGACACCGATCTGGTGCTCCGCTCCGGCATGCCGGTGCTCAACCTCGACGCCGGGCGGCTTGCGCAGATCCCCGTGTTCAATCCAGAACTGTCGCCATGAGACTCGCCCCATGAGCCTGGCGTTTGACGCCAACCGGTGGTGGCCGTCGCCGCTGTTGCCGAAGGGGGACGGGCGCGATTGGGCGCTGCTGTTCGTGGTGGCGGCGCTGTCGTTCCTGGCTGGGCTGGCGGCGGTGGGGGCCTTGGCCGGCGAGCGTGCGGCGGCGGGCTGGCGCTCGGAGCTGGTCGGCTCGGCGACGATCGTCGTCAGGGCGAAGGGTACCGACTCCGCGGACGAGGAGGCGGCGCGAGCGGCCGAGGTGGTCGCCGGCGTCAAGGGCGTCGCCGAAGCGCGGGCGCTCGACGCCGCCAAGGCCGACGCCCTGATCGCGCCCTGGATCGGCGCGGGGGCCTTGCCGCCCGACCTGCCAACGCCGCGGCTGGTGGCCGTCGATCTGGACCGCAAGGCGCCGGCGAGCGGGGCCGATTTGACGCGGGCGCTGAGTGCAGCCGGCATCGACGCCGACGTCGACGATCACAGCCGCTGGAGCAAGCAGATCATGCGGGCCGGGGCGTCGATCGAGGCCGCCGGCGCCGGATTGTTTGTATTGATCCTGGCCGTGTTGGGGGCAGTCGTCGCCTTCGCCACCCGCCAGGGCCTGGTGGCGCGGCGCGACGTGGTCGAGGCGCTGCATCTGGCCGGCGCGACCGACGGCTTCATTGCGCGGCTGTTCCAGGCGAGGTTCGCCCGCTCCGCCGCCCAGGCCGGGCTCGCAGGCGCCTTGCTGGCCGTGCTGGCGGCCGTGCTGCTCAAAGCGATGAGCGCCGGCGACGAGCAACTGACTGCCCTGCTGCCGATCGCCTGGCGCGATTTGGCCGCGCCGGCGCCGTTCCCGATCCTGGCGGCGCTGGTGGCGGCCGTGACGGCGCGGATCACAGCGATTGCGGCGCTGGCCGAGCGCCCGTGAGGACCCGGCCTTGAGGACGCACCTTTGAGGACGCTGGCGGCCATTTTCGTCATCCTGCTGGTGTGGAGTTCCGGCCTGCTGGCCTTCGCCGCGCGGATCGACCGCTCGACCCCTGCCGCCGATCCGCCGGCCGCCGACGGCATCGTCGCCCTGACCGGCGGCTCGGGCGAGCGGATCGCCGCCGGGCTCGGCCTGCTCGAGGCGGGCAAGGCCAAGCGCATGCTGATCAGCGGCGTCAGCCGTCACGTCACCCGCGGCGAGTTGCAGACCATCACCGGCGCGTCGAAGACCGTCTACGACTGCTGTGTCGATCTCGGCTTCGAGGCTAACAACACGCTTGGCAACGCGCTGGAGACGGCCGACTGGGCCAGGTCCAAGGGTTACGCCACCCTGATCCTGGTCACCGCCGACTATCACATGCCGAGGGCCCGGCTGGAGTTGAAGTCGGCGATGCCGGAGGCGCAGATCATTCCCTATCCGGTCGCCACGCCGGAGGTCAGCGCCGCCGGCTGGTGGAAGACGGAACTCGGCGCGCAACGCATGATCCTGGAGTACTCGAAATACCTGGCGGTGCTGGCCCGCGAGACGCTGCTGGGCCTTAGCCCCAAACCCGCGCCGGCGGCGAAACACGCTTGAGCGCCCGATGATCCTCGCCCGCTCGCTCGTGTTCGCCGGCCTGTTTTACCTCTGGTCGCTGTTCCTCTGCGTCCTCTTCCTGCCGGCGCTGTTGCTGCCGCGCGGCATCGTCGCGTGGGCGTTCAAGCTCTGGGCCGGGGGCGTGATGTTCCTGCTGCGCGTGTGCTGCGCCGTGCGGATGGAGGTCCGCGGTCGCGAGCACGTGCCGACCGGACGCGCGCTGGTCGCCGCCAAGCACCAGTGCATGTTCGACGTCTTCGCCCAATTCATCATCCTGCCTGACTCGTGTTTCGTCATGCGCAAGGAGCTGATGCTGATCCCCTTCTTCGGCTGGTACGCCTGGAAGCAGCAGATGGTTGTGATCGACCGCGACGGCGGCTCGGCGGCGCTGCGCCAGATGGTGCGCGACGGCCAGGATCGGTTGGCCGAGGAGCGTCAGCTGCTGATCTTTCCCGAGGGCCACCGCGGCGAGCCGGGCGTCGCCGGCGACTATCAGCCCGGCGTCGCCGGCCTCTACCGCGACCTCGGCCTGGCCGCGCACCTGGTGGCGACCAACTCGGGCGTGCACTGGCCGGCGCACGGCATCCTGCGGCGGCCGGGGACGATCGTGTTCGAGTTCCTCGAGCCGTTGCCCGCGGGCATGAAGCGCGCGGACTTCATGCGCCAGATGCAGGAGCGCATCGAAGCGGCCTCGAACAAGCTGCTGGAGCTTTGATTCCCCTCCTCCTACGGGTGAGGAGATTCTCTCTCCTGCACCATCGCCAGCAGCTTCTCCATCGCCCGGTCGCGGATCCCCGCTTCGCGCAGATGCTCGACCAGGTCCGACAGATAGTCGACGTTCCGGCCGGAGACGCCGGTCGCGCCGGCGATCAGCTCGGCCTGGCGTTCGAGGGGGAGGACGCCGGCCCATTGCGGGTGGGTGCGGTCGGAGAGGAAGGTCAGGGCGTCGATACGGCGGCCGTCCGCCAGTCGCACCGCGGCGCGGGCCTCGACATAGGTCTCTGTCGGCTGCTCGCGTTCGCGCAGATAGGCGTAGGTCTCGGGCCAGTGTTCATCGGCGATGCGATAGACCATGCCGCGCGTCGCCCCGCCGGCGGCCAGACCCAGCACCAGCCCGCGACGCTTGGGCGTGCCGCGGTGGTGGACCGAATAGATGCAGAAGGCCCTGCGGCGGCCATGGAGCGTGGCGGCCGCTCGCTCTAGATAGGGGAACCCCGGCCGCCACATCAGCGAGCCGTAACCGAACACCCAATGCTCGCCCGCGTCAGTCACTTGGCCACAGACCCCCGATCACAAGAGACCCATAGCGCCGCCAACCCTCGCCGCAAGCCGCGCCGGCTTGGGCTCTACCTGCCATGGGCCGCGCTGGTCCTCGCCGCGGCGGGCTGGAGCCTGGCGTGGTTGTGGATGATGGGCCAGACGCAGAGTCGGCTCGACGCGGCGGCCGCCTCGCTGCGCAAGGCGGGTTGGGCGGTGGCCTGGCATAGTCGCCACCTCGGCGGCTACCCGTTCCGACTGGATCTGGATTTCACCGACCTGCGCCTGGCCGATCCATCCGGTTGGGCGGTGGCGCTGCCGGCGCTGAAGAGCGAGGCGTTCGCCTTCGCCCCGACCAACTGGGTGCTCTATGCGCCAAGCGGCCTAACGTTTTCCCGACCCGACGGCGGCCCGGTCAACGTCACCGCCGGCGCGCTGCGGGCCAGCGTCAACGGCTGGCACGAGGCGCCGCCGCGCATCTCACTGGAAGGCGATGACCTCACCTTCGCCGCCGCGCCTGGCGCAAAGCCGTTCTCGCTGATCGCTGCGAAGACACTGCAGTTCTACACTCGCGCCGGGCCGCGCCACCAGGCGGCGCTGTTCCTTAGTGTCGACGGCGGCGTCGCGTCGCCGGGGAGCTGGGTCGGGCTGATTGCCGCCGGCAAGCCGGTCGCGATCAAGCTGGATGGGATCATCTCCAATACGGAGGGGTTGCAGGGCGATAGCTGGCGCGGTCTGATCGCCCATTGGTCGGCCCGGGGCGGCACGTTCGACGTCCACCAGCTGACCCTGACCGCGGGCGATGCCGCGCTGGAGGTCCGCAAGGGCGGCATCGCCGTGGCGGACGACGGCCGCCTCGAAGGCGTGCTCGAAGCGCATCTGCGCGACGAGGCGCGGGTGCTTGCGGTCGCCCAGACCGGCAAGCCGCCCCCGGCCGATCCCAGCGCCACAGCCGCCGCCCTCGACCTGCGCCTCACCTTCCGTGATGGCGGGACCTGGCTCGGACCGCTGAAGCTGGCGCCGGCGCCCAGAGCCTTCTGAAAGCAGAGCCTTCTGAAAGCAGAGCCTTCTGAAAGCAGAGCCTTCTGAAAGCCGGGCCTTCTGAGGGCTGTGTTGCTGAGGGGTGCGCAACGACGCCGCCCTCGTGTATGAGCGGCGCGCCATGACCGCCCAGCCGCCCCCAGACCTCGGACGCTTCTCCGCCAGCCGGCCGCAGGCCAAGGCCGGCATCCTCGAGATCACGCCCTACAAGCCCGGCAAGGCGACCGCCGAGGGCGTCGCCGATCCGGTCAAGCTGTCTGGCAATGAGAACATCCTCGGCTGCAGCCCGATCGCCCGCGAGGCCTACGTCGCCGCCGCCGGCGAGCTCAACGTCTACCCCGACGGCCGCGGCACGGCCCTGCGCACCGCCATCGCCGCACGCTGGGACCTCGAGCCTGAGCGGCTCGTGCTGGGCTGTGGCACCGACGAGCTGCTGCACCTGATCAACCAGACCTTCCTCGAACCCGGCGACAACATCGTGCAGGGCCAGTACGCGTTCGGCGCCTATGGCATCGGCGCACGCGCCTGCCAGGCCGAGGTGAAGAGCGCTGCCGAGCCGAACTATCGCATCGACGTGGACTTGCTCTTGGAGCAGGTGGACGAACGGACGCGGCTGGTCTTCGTCACCAATCCGGCCAATCCGACGGGCGCCTTCACCACCAAGGACGAGCTGCGCCGCCTGCACGAGGCGCTGCCGCCCAGCGTGGTGCTGGTCGTCGATGCCGCCTACGCCGAGTTCTGCACCGACCCTACCTTCACCGACGGGCTGGAGCTGGCGCGGAACGCCGAGAACATCATCGTCACCCACACCTTCTCCAAACTGCACGGCCTGGCGGCGCTGCGGGTCGGCTGGGCCTATGCGCCGGCGCCGATCGCCGACGCCGTCGACCGTATCCGACCGCCGTTCAACGTCTCGATCCCGGCGCTGACCGCCGCCGTCGCCGCGCTGGCCGACACGGACTTCCAGGCGCTGTCGTTGGCCCATGTCGAGCGCTGGCGGCCGTGGCTGACGCAGCAGCTTGGCGGCCTTGGCCTGAGCGTGGTCCCGTCGTCCGCGAACTTCATCCTAGTCGAGTTCCCGAAGACGCCCGGCAAGACCGCGCCGGAAGCCGAGGCGTTCCTGGCCTCGCGCGGCCTGATCGTCCGCGGCGTCGCCAACTACGGCCTGCCGGGGCACCTCCGGATCACGATCGGGCTCGAGGAGCACAACCGCGCCCTGGTCGAGGCGCTGGCTGAGTTCCTGGGCCGTGCAAGATAGCGCGCCGCCATGGCCGATGCTCTCGCCCTCACCGACCTGCCGCCGTGGTCGTTCGAGAAGGACGATCCGGACGACGACGCGGCGTTCTACGCCGAGGCGCGGCTAGTCACTCATATCGATGACGGCGCCATCGCTGCGCTGACGGCGTTCTACCGCCGCACCCTGCCGGCCGGCGGCGTGGTGCTCGACCTGATGAGCAGCTGCGTCAGCCACCTGCCGGACAACGTAGCCTTCAGCGAGGTGATCGGCCACGGCATGAACGCCGAGGAGCTGGCCGCCAACCCACAGCTGACCCGCTGGTTCACCCACGACCTCAACCGCGATCCGGCGCTGCCGCTAGAAGCCGCCAGCATCGACGCGGCGATGGTCTGCGTCGGCGTGCAGTATCTGCAGCGGCCGGTACCGGTGTTCCAGGATCTGACGCGGGTGCTGAGGCCCGGCGCGCCGCTGGTGGTCAGCTTCTCCAACCGCTGCTTCCCGACCAAGGCGGTGGCGATCTGGATGCGGCTCGACGACCGCGGCCACGCGGCGCTGGTGGAGGCCTACCTGAGAAGCGCGGGCTTCAACGATGTCGGCGTCCACATGCTGGCCGACGGCAGCCGCTGCGATCCGCTGTTCGCGGTGGTGGGGCGAGCCTAGCGCAGCACCGGCAGGACGAAGTCCGGATTTAGCGTCTTGCCGGGGTTGTAGCCGCCGACCTGGCCCATGATGGAGCCGGGTTCCAGCAGTTCGTAGCCCAGCAGGATCTGCATTTCCTTGCTCATCCCGCGCACCTTCTCCTTCGGTACGCCGAGATAGAAGTTTTCCTGCGGCCGCGCCCAGGGCTCGCAGTAATGGTTGGTATACGCCAGTCGCGGCGCATCGGAGCGGTTGGCGCCGGCGCCGTGGATGAGCGTACCCTGGAACACGCAGATCGCTCCGGCCGGCATGGTCAGGTAGTCGACCGCCTGCGTATCGGAGGTGGTCTCGCCGCGGAACAGCGCCACTTTCAAGGCCTGGACGCGCTCGGCCGGCCAGCGGTGGCTGCCCTTGTACATCACCGTGCCGCCGTTCTGGGGCGTGAAGGCGTCGATCGCGCCGATGGTGCTAATGCTGATCGCCGGCCGCGGCCGTGGGAACGGGTAGAAGCTGTCGTCGTAATGGATGCTCTGCGCTTTCTCGCCGGGATAGATGCAGATCGCGTGGTCGGCGCTCAGCAGGTAGTTGGACGCCAGTAGCCGGTCGAGGATCGCCAGCAGCCGCGGGTCCGACGCGGCCTCTTCGAACACGGCGCCGCGGCCGACCAGCGTATAGATTCGCTCGGTGGTGCGCCCCTCGAACGTGTTGCGGCCACGATAGGTCCCCAGATAGGGCGCCAGACCGTCGCGGAACCGCTGCAACTGGGCAGGGCTCAGGTAGTCCTCGATGACGGTGAGGCCCTGGGTGTCCAGGTCGTCCATGTGCCGGTCCAGATCGAAGCCGGGTGGCAGGTCACGCTGGCTGATGGTCTTCTGCTTGAGCATCTCGCGGACTCCCTGTTTTCATTGACGCTTGTTGTCGGCTCACTCGGGGCCCCTCCGCGCCGCCGCGGATCAAGGCCAGCATCTCCGCAGCGAGGAAGTCCGGCGACTCGCCCGCAGCGCCGCCCCGCGCGCCCATGCCGAGCGCGATCACCCAGAACCGGTGAGCGTGGACGGCTGTGTCGCCGGGCGGCAAACGTTGCCGCGCCCGGTGTTCCTTCAGCGCGCGGTCGCTCTCGGCGTCCAGCCGCTCGAACGTGCGCTGCACCTGCGGCTGCAGGTCGAGGCGGCGATGGGCCAGGGCGAGCGCCTCGACGAACAGGTTCAGCCCTGGCGCGCCGATCACGCTGCGCACCATGGTCTCGAGATAGTCGTCCTCGTTCTCCGGATGCGACGAGGCTTCCTCGGCGTCGCGGGCGAGATAGAGCATCTCGCGGCAAGCGGCCTCGACGAACAGCGCCTCCTTGGTTCCGAAATAGTAGGTCACCTGGCTCGGAAACGCGCCGGCGTCGGCGGCGATATCGGCCACGGACACATCCGTCAGCCCGAGCGCCTTGAACTGCGCGGCGGCGGCGTCGAGCAGGCGCGAGCGCATCCGCTGGCCGGGCTTCTCGGCGGGTTGGACTTTGAATTGGGGCACAGCTTTTAGCATAACACGCTTGTATGAAATACAAATTTTGAATGCAATACAAGTGCGTTTGCGAAGCGCCCGACGGCGCTTTCAGTTCTTCTCAAAAAGCCAGATGTTTCACGTGAGACCGCTGATCACCGTTGATAATGGTCCCCCTGCCCGCCGCGCTTGGGCTCAGCCGACGCGCCGGTTTCAGTTTATCTATGGATCAACGATGTCAAAGACCGGCGCCTGAACGCACGCCAAATCCTAGCAGCCAACATGAACGAGTCGTCGTCAAGAGGGCGGTGAAGCGGCCGCCGCTGTGGTCGGAGGCTTGACCGCGGACCCGCCGCCGCTTAGGTGGCCCGCGATGACCTTCGCCGCTCGCCTTCACCAGCGCTACTACCGCCAGCTTCCATAGCTGAGCGGCAGGTCAATCTCGTCCCAGCCGCCCGGAAGGTCGGCGGCAATAAGACGGTCTCCGGCCGCAGGGCCCTCCAAGGAGCCGTCCATGACTGACCAGGCCCAAGCCGCACCAGCCGCCGCCAAGCCGGTTTATGCCCGCATGGCGGTGATCGGCGGCGGACTGATCGGCTCTTCGGTGATCCGCGCGGCCCGGGCCGGCGGCGCGGTGGGCGAGGTGATGGTCGCCGACGCCAATACGGCGCATCGCGTGCGGATCGAGGCGCTGGGCTTCGCCGACGGCGTTTTCGCCGATCCGGCCGAAGCGGTGCGGGACGCCGACCTGATCGTGCTGGCCGTGCCGGTGATGGCGATGGGTGAGGCGACGGCCGCCGCGGCGGCGGGCATGAAGCCGGGCGCGACGCTGACCGACGTCGGCTCGGTCAAGGGGGCGGTGGCCGAGGCGATGGCCGCCGCGGCGCCGCAAGGGGTGTTCGTGATCCCCGGCCACCCGGTCGCCGGCACGGAGCAGTCGGGTCCGGACGCCGGCTTCGCCACCCTGTTCGAGAACCGTTGGGTGATCCTGACGCCGCAGAAGCGCGACGACGCGCCCTATCAGGCCGCGCTGGAGACACTGACCGAGTTCTGGCTGCGGCTGGGCGCCCGGGTCGAGTTGATGGACGCCGCCCACCACGACCTGGTGCTCGCCGTCACCTCGCACCTGCCCCACCTGATCGCCTATAACATCGTCGGCACCGCCGCCGACCTCGAGGAGGTCACCCAGGGCGAGGTGATGAAGTTCTCCGCCGGCGGCTTTCGCGACTTCACCCGCATCGCCGCCTCCGACCCGGTGATGTGGCGCGACGTGTTCCTCAGCAACAAGGACGCGGTGCTGGAGATCCTCGGCCGCTTCACCGAGGACCTGCAGGCGCTGTCGCGGGCCATTCGCTGGGGCGAGGGA